>SDBT01015029.1_pt1 | contig 12320 bp, 9 predicted proteins | sample 2277101 | NCBI WGS metagenome assembly SDBT01 (sample SAMN10404973, study PRJNA504765) | marine sediment metagenome | isolation source: marine sediment core GS10_PC15, 103 cmbsf | place: Arctic Ocean: Southern Knipovich Ridge | collected 2010
ATTTACCGGAATTTCCGGCATGTCTTATCACGGGGGTGTTATTGGCATCGCTATTGCGTGGACAATCTTTACCCGCAAAGAAAAAATACAATTTTTTAATTTAACAGATCTTTTAATTCCAGGCATTCCATTAGCTTTTACATTTGGCAGGCTTGGCAACTTTATTAATGGGGAGCTTTACGGTCGCGTTACCGATGCCGCAATTGGGATGTATTTCCCCGCTGCCCGCGATGGACTTCTGCGACACCCTTCGCAACTTTACGAAGCATTTTTTGAAGGGATCGTATTATTTGCTATTCTTTGGCCATTACGAAAATTCAAACCGTTTCCTGGATTCATTTCCGGTTTATATGTATTCGGATACGGATTCTTCCGCTTTTTCATCGAATATTTTAGACAACCTGATGAGCATTTAGGATTTGTCTTTCTTAATTTTTCGATGGGACAAATCCTTTGTTTTGCAATGATTATCGCCGCCGGGATTATTTGGTATATCGGAAAATATTTGCAAAAAGAATGATATGCCACAAATAAAACGGCTAAAAACAAATATAACCACAAATTGCACGGATTTAACAGATTATAAAAACAAAAAATATAACCTCCCCGACAGGTTTGGCACGAATTGATTTTGAAACTGCAGAGTACGCAAAGGACACAAAGAAAATTTTAAAGCAGAAAACTCTACGCCCTTTGCAATCTTTGCAGTTATTTTTAAATTTGTGTAATCTGTGAAATCTGTGGTTAATATTAATGCATTAGTGACAATAAATAAGTGAATAATTCATCAATATTCAAATTAGATAAAATTCATTATTCCACTGACGGATTAAATATCCTTAAAGATATTTCCATGGATATCCGACCAAGTGAATTTGTAGCGTTATTAGGACCATCCGGTTCCGGTAAATCCACATTATTAAGAATGTTGAATTGCCTTAATTCGCCTACTTCCGGTACAATTAATTACCATGATAAACCGCTAACTGATTATGATATAACGTTATTACGGCAAAAAGTCGGAATGGTTTTCCAGTCACCAACAATGATAAATGGAACGGTTACGGAAAATCTAACAATGACGCAAAAATGGATAAAAGATAACAATATTTTTACTGATACGGAATTAACCAAAATATTAGAGCAAGTTGGCTTAAGTTCTGATTTTCTGAGTAAGGATGCCCGCTCGCTCTCAGGCGGTGAACAACAACGCATTGCTTTAGCGCGAGTACTATTAAATAAACCGGAAGTTTTATTATTAGATGAACCGACCGCCAATCTTGACCCGCAATTAGCAAAAAAAATCCTTAAACTTGTATATCAATTATATCAAGATTTAAAGTTGACAGTCATTTTAGTCTCGCATGATCATCAAACAATAAAACGATTTGCGAAACACGTAGTATATTTAATTGACGGAGAAATTATTGAAGAGGGTAATGCCGACATCATCAATAATCCACATACTGCTCCAGCGCAAGCATTCATTGCCAAGGAACCGGAATGACACAATCATTTTATGCAATAACTTGGATGGATGTTTTTATGTCGCTGATATTTGTTGCTATCAGCGTTGGGCTTATCCGCTGGTGGAAAATAGGGCTAGAAAAAACATTACTCATCGGAACTTTCCGCACATTTATTCAGCTTACTGCAATGGGTTACGTCCTCACCTATTTTTTCCAACAACATCATTGGAGTTTCATGGTTGGATTAGTAGCGCTTATGATAGTAATAGCAAGTTATGAGGGTTACCGCCGACTAAAAAAATATAAAATACCAAATTTATTTTGGATTTTACTGGGATCATTTTTCTTTACCGTTTTCATTGTGCTTGGTTTAATACTAAAATTAATTCTATCTGTTGAGCCATGGTTTTATCCCTATGCTATGATTCCGATTTCAGGAATGATAATCGGTAATGCATTGAATTCAACAACGCTTACGGTTAATCGCTTTGTCAGCGAAATAACACATCGTGAAAACGAAATTGAGATGCTGCTTTCATTGGGTGCTCCTGTCAAAACTGCCGTTCATGATTCATTTAAAGAATCCGTGAGAGCGGCACTTCTTCCGAATATTAACGGACTTATGACCGTTGGATTAGTTCAGCTCCCCGGCGTTATGACCGGACAAATATTGGCCGGCATTGATCCTCTGATCGCGGTCCGCTATCAAATTATGATAATGTATATGTGGATCAGCATCGCAACTATGGTTGATATTTTAGTGCTAAATTTGGTTTACCGGCAGTTCTTTACACCGCAAATGCAGTTGAAAAGAGCGTTGTTAAGGAAAATGTGATTCCATTTGTTATCAACAAATTAGGTTAATCTAATTATTAATAATTATTTTATAACTTTTGACAACATTTTTACTATAAAGCAGTCTAACTTTTTTAAATAACGAGTAACCAGGAATATTATGGGCAATAAAAAAAATATAATTAAAAATCTTTTATCATTTATTATCATATTAATAATTGGTGTGGCCGGGATGAAAATGTTGGGATCCACCAAAAAACAGGCAACAAAACGAGAAGCCGTACAAGAAGTTAGAAAAGTTGAAACTCAATTATTGATACATGGAGATGTTCAAATAAAGATAGAAGGAAACGGAACCATTGAAGCACAAAAAACAGTTGATATTGTATCTGAAGCGCAGGGAATTGTAATATATGCAAAAAATGATCTAAAAAGCGGTACTTATGTAAAAAAGGGTGAAGTAATTTGCAAAATTGATCAACGACAAGCCGAAAACCAATTTCAATCACAGTATGCAGAATTTATGCGCGTATTGGTCTCCTTCCTTGCATTTACAAACATAGAAAGTGAAGAATTATATAATAAATGGTCAAACTATTATAATGAAATAGATATAAACAAGCCCATTCAAGACTTGCCTGAGACTACCGATCAACGCGAAAAAAATCAGGCGATTAGCAATAATCTGTACACACAATATTTTGCAGTTAAAAATTCTGAAATCGCATTGTCTAAATACACAATTGTTGCTCCCTTTGATGGTTACATAACATTCGGCGGAATTGTTAAAGACAGTTATATCAATTATGGTCAAAAACTAGTCAGTTTGCAGGATGTTACCCATATTGAGATTTCAGTACCTCTATTATTGGTAGATGCCAAGTGGATAGATTTTACAAAAAATCCAAAAGTAAAGGTTTTTTGGGGTAATGATCCAAATAATTGGGCGACCGGTAGAATCTATCGTAAAGAGAACCAATTAAATCCAAATTCTCAGTCAATCAATGTATTTGTCTCTTTAGAAAACAAGTCTCTAAATCAAAATCTTTTCCCCGGTAATTATGTTGATGTAATTATTGATGGTGTGACAATTCCTAACCTTGCAACAATTCCTAGAAACATCGTTGATAACGACAATCGAATTTATTTTGTCGACGATAGCAGCAAACTTGGTCGTGCTCGTGTAAATGTTGTTTTAATGCAAGGTGATTTTGCGCTGATAGAAAAATCACTAAACGACAGCTTAAAAATTGTTACTTCCATTCTGCAGAAACCCTTAGTTGGCATGCCTGTTGAAGATATTAATGATCCTGAAAACGGTGATCATAATCAATTAGATGATCAAGGTTAAGGTGTGATTATGAAGAATTTCATTGAATATTTCATCAAGCATCGGGTCATATCAAACTGGATTATGGTAATGATCTGCCTTGCGGGTATCTTTGCACTCTCCAATTTACAAACACGAATTAACCCGAAAATTGAACAACCCTACGTGACTGTTGCGGTTGTCTTTCCCGGCGCTTCTCCGATAGAACTTGAAGAAGGAATAATGGTTAAAATCGAAGAAGCTTTAAAGGGTTTGGAAGGTCTTTCGGAAATATGGTCTCAATCTCACGAGAGTTACGGAGAAGTGACTGTTGAGGTCGACGATAGTTATGATATGAGTCGGGCAATCCAAGATGTTAAAAATGCAGTTAATTCTATTGCATCATATCCTGCCGGCGCTGAAAAACCAATAATTTATCAGGAGACCGAATGGAATCGGGCTATTTCCCTAAGCGTCTGGGGTCCCGATGATTTATTTACGATTAAAAAAGTAATCGATGAATTTCGTGATGATTTGATGCGAACCGGAAAGATATCAAATACTATGGTTTGGGGATTGCCGGAACGTGAAATATCCATCGAAATTTCTCCTCGAAATTTAGAAAGATTCAAGCTGACAATTAATGACATCGCACGGGCGGTACGTAATTCCAATTTAAATATCTCTTCCGGTTCTGTTTTAACTGAACAAGAAGAAATACTAATTCGTTCATACGGGAAAAAATATAGTTCGCAAGAGTTTGAAGATATCGAAATAATCTCAGGAGTTGATGGCACAAAAATTAGATTAATTGATATTTGCACCGTAAAGGAACAATGGCCTGAAAATAGATTCTATTCTGAGTTTAATGGTAAAAGATCAGTTTCTTTCAATGTTATGTATAATAATAATGAAGATGTTGTAGAGATCGTTGAAATAACCGAACGGGTTGCAAATCAATATAATGAAAAATATGCCGGCTTGATAAACTTTGAAACATTTATCAAAGAAACGGATGATCTTGAGGAAAGAATGCGATTATTGATTCAAAATGGAATGATCGGATTAACATTGATCATGATTTTACTTGGTGTCTTTTTAAATACCAGGATGGCATTTTGGGTAGCGCTAAGTATTCCCATATCTTTCCTCGGAATGTTCTTTGTAATCTGGATAATGGGTATCAGCATCAACGAAATGTCTTTATTCGGAATGATATTAGTGGTCGGAATATTAGTGGATGATGGTATTATAATTGGAGAAAGTATTTTCTCGCAGGCGGAAAAAGGGAAAAGTAGACTTCAAGCAACTGTTGATGGAACTTTAGATGTTATTAAGCCGGTATCAATTGCTATTTTAACTACTATTGTGGCATTTACTCCTTATTTTTATTTCTATGGGCAATTAGGAAATTATGTTTGGCAGATTGCTGCAATTGTTATTGCGAGTCTATGTTTTTCACTGATCGAAGCAGTCGTTATTTTGCCTGCTCATTTAGAACATTCCAAAGCGTTAGATTTAGCAAAAAATGGGAATAATAACCGGAAGTCGATATTTTATAAATTTAGAAAAACATTCGATCGCATTTTAAAAAAAATGACTGATGATGTTTACGGTCGCTTTTTAAAATTCTGCCTAAAACACCGTTGGAGTGTTAGTGCCACAACATTAGCGATAGTTTTCTTGATAGCCGGTTTGTTCCAAGGTGCTCATGTTAGAGCTCAATTTTTTCCGGAAATGGAATTTCCTTTCGCTCGAATTGCGATTGAAATGCCAGCCGGTGCATCAGCGGTTGTCGCCGATGGCGTAAGAAATGAAGTAATTGGAAAAGCGTTGGCTTATGGAAAAATAATGGAAGATGAAGACGGCGTCAATCCGATTGAGAATTATATGTCCTGGGGCGGACGCGGAAATATCAATATTTTTCTCGATCTAATACCGGCAACTGAAAGAGATTGGGCTGTTAACGATTTTCTAAGCGACTTAAGTGATTATATCGGGACGATCCCGGAAGCTGAAAATGTAAATATTCGCACGGCGTCTTTCGGTGGTAGCCCGGTAGCGGTTAGATTTTTAAGCGCTGATTATACTCAATTATTGAAAGCCAAAAACTTATTAAAAGATGAGCTTGCGAAAATTGATGGTTTAATAGATATTAGGGATGATACGCCATTAGGAAATAATGAATTTATTGTTTCGCTAAAACCGCGTGCCGAAGCACTTGGCTTTAATCTCCGTGATGTTACATCGCAGCTGCGCCAAGGATTTTTTGGTCAGGAAGTTATGCGAATGCAACGCGGACGTGATGAATTACGAATCTGGGTACGTTTTAATAAAGATAATCGGGTTTCGATCAGTCAAATCGAAAATTTACGCATTAGAACACCAAATGGCGATTACATTGCATTTAAAGAAATAGCCACATTCAAAATTGAGCGTGGAATAGAAACGATTCGACGTGAAAACAGACAACGCTCAATTAGAGTCAGTGCAAATATGGACTTCACAAAAAACAATCTGCAAGTAGTGTTGGCTGAACTTAATTCAACTATAATTCCAAGAGTATTGTCACAAGTTGATGGCGTTACAGAAACTGCCGGAGGACAAGCTGAGTATACTAACAAAATGGTTGAATCAATTACGTTCTCGATGACATTCGCTATAATTGTTATTTTTACAATTTTAGTCTTTTTACTTAAATCATATATCCAAAGTGGCTTAATTCTTTCACTAATTCCATTAGGTGTAATCGGTGCTGTGTTAGGACACTACATCATGGGGATTCCGGTATCAATATTATCATTCCTTGGAATTGTAGCTTTGGCCGGAATTATTATAAATGATTCGGTGGTCCTTCTTGATCGTTATAATAAATATATCAAATCCGGGAAAAGTGTAAGTGATGCAATTTATGATGCCGGTATAACACGCTTCCGTCCGATTGTTCTAACAACCATGACTACAGCTGTGGGTTTGGCTCCGTTGATATTACAAAAAAGTCAGCAGGGACAGTGGCTAGTACCAATGGCTTTAGCAGTAGCTGCCGGATTAATATTCGGAACACTTATTACTCTATTGATGCTTCCGTCAGCGCTATACGTTGTTAGCGATCTGCGCGTGCTAAAAAATAGATTCGCACATAAATTTATGGGTCGTGAATTGTTGACACGCGCTGAAATGGAACCGGCTAGAAAGTAAGATTTACTACAAAGGCACTACAATTATTAACCTTGCGAAGGATTCAAACCTTCGCAAGGTTTTTATATATCAATTTTAACAATAATTGTTTTTAGAATATCTTTGAATCGAATAGTCCAAAAAGTAATTTAATGTTTCTTTTTATATTAGGTGTTTGTCCTTTTTGTTATTATTAATGAGAATTATGAATAAAATAACATACCTTTTTGGAGCGGGTGCAAGTTTTCATGCATTACCTATTGTAGATGAATTCTCCGATAGATTAGATAAGTTAATTAATTTATTAGAGCAGGAAGATATGGCGCTCGATTCAGAAGAATCATTTTATACGCTTGCGGCTAATAACAAAGAATCAAAAAGAGATAGTCAATTAGAGTTTATTGAATCTCTAAGATGGATGATGGAAGAAAGTAAAAACAGTGCAAGTATAGACACTTATGCAAAAAAATTGTACCTAAAAAAAGATTACAATAATTATAACAAGTTAAAATATGTTATGTCAATATTTTTTACGATAGAGCAGGTTTTAAATAGACCGGATTACCGTTATGATGCCTTTTTCGCATCTTTGCTTGATAACCTACACGAACTCCCCAAAAATATTACAATTTTATCATGGAATTATGACAGTCAATTTGAGTTTGCCTATTCAGAATATATTGACGAACAAAATTTATCTATTTTACAAGATCGTCTAAGAGTACAGTATAAATATCTACATTATGAAGACGATGATAATTTTGGTATATATAAACTTAATGGAACTTCTGGACTAAGGAAACGAACAGATTATAGTGATTTTTGGTTTTTAGAGAATTTTAAACATGAGGTGAATATAAATTTTGTCGAAGAAATAATTGGAAAATTTTTCCATGTAACAAAATCGGATATGTATAATTCAGCACTTTCGTTTGCATGGGAATATGATGAATCTCGAACTTCGATTGTTTCACGAGTCATTAATAAAATAAAAGATAGCGTCGCCCTTGTAGTAATTGGTTATTCATTTCCATTCTTTAATCGAAAAGTTGACAGACAAATATTAGGCAGTATGGAAAATCTAAAACGAATTTATTTACAAGATCCTGAACCTCAGATATTAAAAGAAAGATTTCAAGCTATTAGACCCGATATTACTGATGATATAATTGTACAAATAGAAAAATGTGAACAATTTTATTTACCAAATGAACTTTAATTAGTTTGCTAAAATATCTGCTGTCATATCCTTAGGAATATCAACTCCCATTAAATGTAAAACCGTGGTACCAATGTCCGATAGCACAACCGCGAAGGTTTAAAACCTTCGCAAGGTTAATCCTCCGCTAATCAAATAAATATTTTTTTAATCCCTTCGATATTTTCAAATCTTCTATGTATTCTACCACAAAACTCTGATATTGCTTATTAGAATCAAACAAACTATTAAAGACTTTTTTACTAAAGAGTGAACCTTCCCGCTTTCCAATCCATTCAAGATAATTTGAATATTTCCATTGTTCAGGTTTTTTAATAATATTTGCCACAACAGGATTGATATGGATATAACGAATTAAATGTATTAAATATTCTTCTTTATCAACTAAAATTGATTTCGATCTTCCTTCGAATAGTGTTCCTGAACGATTTTGTTGTTTGTTAATAGCTTGCACATAACCATTAAATATTTTTTGAATGTAACTTGATATTGGTTTTGCAGATTTTTGTTGCATTAATAGATGGTAATGGTTTGGCATTAAACAATATGCTATAATTTCAATTTTATAACTATCTTTAAATTTTTCCATCAGTCTTAATAAATAAAGATGATTTTCTTTATTAAAGAATATATTGTCTTTATTACAACCACGGTTGTAAATATGATATATTCCGTTTTCTATATACATAGACTCATAGTCTCAACCTTCCTAAGGTTTCAAATCATTGCACTTTATTAACCTTGCGAAGGTTTTAAACCTTCGCAAGGTTCTGTTCTATCAAACAATCTGCCGTCATTTCATCAGGAATATCAATTCCCATCAAATGTAAAACGGTTGGACCAATATCCGGTAGAATTCCATTTTGTTTTAATGTAATACCGCCGGTATCGGCGGATATATAAACGCAACGCACAAGATTCAAGGAATGGCTTGTACGTACTTGTCCGGACTCATAATCGATCATTTGGTCGCAATTGCCGTGGTCGGCTGTAATTAATATTTTAGCATTAAGCTCTAATAAACGTGGAATTATTTTGCCAAGATTTTCATCAAGTATTTCAACTGCCTTTTTGGCAGCATCAAAATCACCGGTATGTCCAACCATATCGCCATTGGCATAATTGACTAATATAAAATTGTAGGGATTGTTTTCAATCCGTTTCAATAATTCATCGGTCACATAATAAGCTTCCATTTCAGTGTGCTCAGCAAAGCTGGATGGATCAAATCGACCTGGAATCTCGACTTGGTCTTCTTTAGGAAATGGAGTTGTGGATTTACCGTTAAAAAAACTTGTTACATGACGGAATTTCTGTGTCTCCGCTAAACGCAGTTGTTTTAATCCGGCTTCCGCTATTACTTGCCCCACGAGATTATCTAATTTTTCAGCACCTTCGTCCATTCCACCTAATAAATAGTCCTCGAATTCATCGTAATAACGGGTTAGTCCAACATAGATTACTTGCGGTTTCCGATGCAATGTTCCCGGATAATTATCATCAACAAACGCTGATGTGAGTTGTATAGCACGGTCTTGCCGATAATTTGTATGCAGAATTACATCGCCATCGGCAACGCCGGTATAACCATCAATAACATACGGTTCAATATATTCATCGAACATATCAACGCCGCTTGGAGTTTTGTCGTTCTCATATGACTCTTTGATTGCAACTTCCGGTTCGGCGGCTTTTTTGCCGATAGCATCAACAATGCAATGATATGCCCGATCAGTCAAATCCCAACTTTTTACGCGATCCATTCCGTAATAACGACCCATAATCGTACCGATTGTACAATTACCGATTCCTTCCATTTCTTTTCGCAATGTATAAAAATATTCCAAAGTACTGCGGGGCGGCGTATCGCGACCATCCAAAAATGGATGTATTACGATTTTCCCTTCGGAGAATTCCTGTCGCGCACGCTTCATCAATTTGAATAGATGATCTTGGTGAGCGTGCACTCCCTCGTCCTGCAATAGTCCAAAGAAATGGAATTGTGAATTATTATTCTTCCAATTATCGATTAGATTGCGCCATTTATCATTGGCGAAAAGCGAACCGTCCTCTAGTTTATCATTGATACGCTTCAATTCCTGCTCAATAATCCGTCCGGCGCCCATGCTTAAATGACCAACTTCGCTCGATCCTTGAAATCCCGCCGGTAAGCCAACGGCTGCTCCTGAGGCATCTAATAACGTCCATGGATATTTTTCATAATAACTATCTAAATTGGGTGTGTTGGCCGCTAAAACAGCATTTCCTCTCGGGTTTTCATTGTACCCAACACCATCTAAAATAATTAATACTACAGGTGATTTATTCATAATATAAAATTATTAATATTTGTTTCGCCAATCTCTCTTATTACTGTTTATCTCCAAAAAAGATTTCGATGTTATAATCATCATTACCACCCAAGTGATACGTGTAGGACAATCTTCCGGTTGAAGCAACAAATGTTCCATTATTTTCTAAAATATCAGAGGGTGCTTTAAGCACGATGGAAGTTATACTACCACTTGTTTCCGACGTCAGATCAACTTCAAACGTCGCTGAAGCACTGCCTGAAGCCGGTGCAATACTAACGCGTGTATTATTTATTTCAGTAACGATAATTTCATAATCGGAAGTATTACCGCCCGGATTTTGAAGCATTCCTTTAAAATTTCCTTCGATCTTTTCAGCCAATGTAGCTGCTGCCGGACCTGTTGTATTACAACTAAACAATAATATTGTGAAAATACTTCCAATTAATAGATAGCCTATTTTTATCGATAACCGATATGATTTTACTGTATTTAACATTATTCACTCCTTTTCTAAGCATTTATACTTTCAGTAATAACAATATTACTAAAAATTTACTTGTTTTCCATTGACAAAACATGTAAAATACTTACGAGAAACTTACGAGTAAATTATGAAAAAGCCAATATCATACAAACAACAACGTTTTCTGGACTTCATTCAACACTATACGCTAGCGAATAGTCAAGCCCCTTCCTATGAAGAAATTATGGACAAATTGGGATTTTCATCGTTAGGAACAGTGCATTGGTATGTAAAAACATTATCCGATGACGGATACATACATCGCGCCCGCGGTCCCAATGGCAAAAGAGCGCTTATTCTTTCTGAAGAGCACGCCGTACCAACAGTTCTACCGCTTTTAGGAATGATCGCTGCCGGCGAACCGATTGAAGCTCTTGAGAATGCTGAACCAATTAACGTACCGGCACCCTTTGTACGCCCCAATAATTTTGTACTAAAGGTCAAGGGAAATTCCATGCAAGACGATAGCATCGAAGATGGTGATTACGTAATTGTGCGGAAAACGCCGCAAGCCGAACCGGGACAGATTGTGGTAGCGCTCATAAATGGTGAGGCAACCTTAAAACGTTATTACCCCAAAGGGGATAAAATAGAGTTGCATCCCAGGAATCCTGATTTTCCAATAATTAAAGTCCAGGATACTGACAATTTTCAGATCAATGGAATTGTACTCTATTCCTTTAGAGAATACCAATAGAAACAGCACTTAGGGAGCAGGGATCAGAGTTTGTGAGTTATTAAGTTAATGTGTTCGCGTTAAAAATAATGTTGGATTTTGAGTTCTAAATTTTGAATGATATGTTTTCCTCTGTGATCTCTGTGGCTATATCCCTTCGTGGTAAAAATGTCTTCTATTTTTCATGTACGCTTAAAGGATTTTGAACTTCAGGCAGAACGCTTGATGGATGTTGCTTTGCGTACGCGTCCCGTTGCTATTATTTCGTCACAGCAACAAGATGGTACAATTATTTCTGTATCACCCGAGGCAAAAGAAGAGGGTTTATATGGCGGAATGAAACTATCCTTAGCGCGCAAAATGAGTCACAGTGCATTATTAATGCCTTATAATCGTTCTTTATATACGCGCCTCAATGCATACATTTATAAAACAGTATCAACCTTTACGCCAATAGCGGAGCCCGTTCACTTCGGGCAATTCTATCTTGATATGACCGGAATGAAACATTTATACCCTAGTTATCGACAGGCCGGTTTATCGGTTTCCAATATCATAACAGACAAAACTAGTTTAGCTAGCACGGTCGGTATTAGCGTTAACAAATTAGTAAGCCGTATTTCTACTGCTGTGGTGCCGGATATTATTAATGAAATAACTCTTGGTGAAGAGTCGCACTTTCTAGCGCCATTGGAATCATCTATTCTACCATCCGTCCATTTATCACAAGTAAAAAAAATGGTGCAATTTTTATACCTTAAACAAGTCAATGATATTCAAAAAATTGTTCATAGCACACAGGAAGGTTCTATCATATTCGGAAAGCATTTTAAGCAG
>SDBT01015030.1_pt1 | contig 12320 bp, 16 predicted proteins | sample 2277101 | NCBI WGS metagenome assembly SDBT01 (sample SAMN10404973, study PRJNA504765) | marine sediment metagenome | isolation source: marine sediment core GS10_PC15, 103 cmbsf | place: Arctic Ocean: Southern Knipovich Ridge | collected 2010
GTTATAGCTCTTTTAAAATTGTTGAAAGATTAACGAAAAAGGATTGAAACAATGAATAAGTACCATGAAATCACACCCACAAATACAGAAATGAAATTGAGCAATGACGTTAAGAAATTACATGCTGAAAATATTCAATTAAATGACATTATCCGCAATATCAACCTTCAACTAGAAGATACTGGCGATATGGCAAATAGAACTCCTGAGCAATTATTGAGCAAATTAGGCAGAATCAATCGTATTATCAATTGTCACAAAGTCGAAAAACGATGATTAAAGGAACATTTTGCGACTGGCTCATGATGCAAGGGGTACAATTTCACCCTGATACTAAGATAATAAAAAACGATTTGCTTACCAATGTAACGTCCAATTCATTGCAGGAGTATGTGGACGTATTACGTGTTAATCTTACCCCAACTATTCCTTTATTTAATTATACGCTTATCGAGTGTGAATCCAGTGACCCCTCTTTATCAAGCGGTAAAACAATGGAATTCGGATATGAAGTAAGATTAACAAACAGCAAACCAGATGAAAGTGATAGTAATGGAATTAAAGAATATTATGAATTATATGAAGGATGTAAGTTTTATACAATAACTAGCCATAGAGCGATAAGAGATTTTGGACGTTTGATAAAGTCTGATACCATAATATTATGGGCAGTAAGAGGGTCTTGGTTTGTCAACAATGCTATGTTTATAAAGAATAATTTTAATTTTGAACAGGAAGATGATTTTACCCATGATGATTTATGTCTTGCGATAACAAACGCTGTGAGTGAAACATTTATGTTTTTCCATACCAGTCAAGAAATAGAACTAGTAGATTATTCCGATATTCACAAACGAATAATTACTAGGCGCGAAGGCAAAGAACCTAGCCCCTATTTTAGAATTATCAATCCAGAAGCCACACAGAAGCGCTATGAAGATGATAGACCCTCACATAAATCAGGTATAAAAATGCCGTTTCATATAAGACGTGGTCATTTTCGTCGTGTTGAAAATCATCCGATTGCACATTTTAATAAAACGTCTTTCATAGAAGCAACAACAGTCGGTAATAAAGCACAGGGCACAATCAAAAAAGGTTATACCATAAGACTTTCAGAGACAAACAAATGATTAGGACTTGCAATATTTTAAAAACTGAATATAATAATAGTTATAAGCGTAGTTGGACTTATCATTCAACAGAAAAAGCGCAAACACTAAGGACACTGGTAAAATATCAAGATTGAATGAGCCTTAATCGGGCTACTGTCCTCATAAGCTGATAACTTATGAAGTGTCCACAGTGACCCGACTAGGGCTTTTTTGCATATAAGGTCTAACCTATGGTAATCAAGATAGCGCTCAGTAAAACAGGCAAACATGCAGGTAAATATGAAGCTATTGTAGATGATTGTGATGCTGACTTAACAGATTTCAATTGGAATATTCTTATTCAGACTCATAATTTCTATGTACAAAGAAATATAAATGTACATGGAAAACAAAGTAAATTTTATTTACATCGCATTATATTATCTCGTAGGTTAAATAGAAAATTAGCAAAAAATGAACACGTTGACCATATAAACAATAATGGACTTGATAATAGACGTTCTAATTTGCGAATCGCTACACACTCTCAAAATCAAATGAATAGTCGTATACATACAAAAAAAACATCGGGATATAAAGGCGTATATTTGCATAGTAAACGTATGAAATGGGTAGCTAACATTCAGGTCAATAAAAAAAGGATATATTTAGGGACGTTCACAACTGCGTTAGAAGCTCATAAAGCCTATTGTAAAGCAGCTAAGAAATATTTCGGTGAATTTGCTAACTTTGGTGAAAATATCGAATGAAAACTAAATTAGATGATATATCACCCACTATTAAAACATGGTACGCAAAAGATAAATGGCATGTAAAAATTGTTTATGGCAAGCGCGAATATACATCATTACGTGAATTTGACTCAGAATTAGAAGCAATAGAACGTGCAAAAATCTTTATTGGTTTATTATTTAAGTAATGACTAATCGAAATCAGGCCATGAGCCACTTATAATCAATTAAATAAGGATAAACTCATGAGCAACAATGAAGAAAAAACAGGAATTAGACCGCCCGAATGGACAATGTGCCCGAATCAATTATTAGATAATATGGCAGACTTTAGTGATGCTGAATTGAGAATTACATTAGCAGCTATTCGTGAAATAGTTGGCTGGCATAAGTCAGAACCGCAAGCTATGAGCTATTCATGGTTTCGTGAAAAAACAGGATTAAGCGATAAAGGTGTAAAGTCTGGCGTGGAAGATGCAAAGAAACGAGGCTGGTTAGAACAGTTAAATGAAACAGGAAAACGCAACGTAAGAATGTTCATTCTAAATTTCGATTATTCGCCTGACTATGTGCCTGAGGTGCATAGTGACTATGTGCCTGAGGTGCAACATACAAAGAAAGTACTTAAAGAAAGTAAAGACTCTATCGCGCCAAAAACACGCGATATAAAGACAGAGATACTTTTAGCATTTAATTCAAATAAAAGTGTGAAGTTGAATACGCTCGAAATATCTCAAGCATTAGGATTTAACAGGGATGTATTCGATTTTTTGCCATTAGATGATAGTGAGAATTATAATGGTATTCTACAAGAGCTATACAATGAAAATATTTTAATATGGCAAGATACGCAATTGGAGACAAAAGATAATGGCAAGCGCTTATATTGGTTAGCTGCATTAGGTGAAACTAAAGCGACTGGCAATGAGATTGCGACTATAGCTGATTTAATAGCTGAAATCTGGAAAGTCAACGGCGGTACTGAATTACTAATTGCTCATCAGCTAAATGGCACAGCTAAGGATAAACGCTATGAGCCATTTAGTTTAAGATTTAAGGGTAAGGATAATCAAATTACTTTAGATGAAATAAGACAATATCCGACTTGGTGGGAAAAAAGATGTAATGGTCAGGACTTGGCATTACCCACGTCGCCCTCGACTTTATCACGCTGGATGTTAGTTATGAGACAAGAGAATGCGAGTAAGCCGACTCAAGATGATATAAGTGCAGCTTTAAATTATGGATATGACCCCGACTAGGAGATAATGGAAATGAACGGAATTGAACGCATTATGAGAGCGCAAGAAAAACGTATACATGAATTAGAAGCTGAATTATCAGAAGAAAATAAAAATATGCTATATCAAGTTTTATTGTACAAGGCGGTGTTAGACGAAAATAAGCTATTGTCAAAGCGCATTGAAGAATTAGACAAATTAAATGAGGAAAACGATAATGACTAAAGACTATAATGAATTTTTAAAAGATAAGATAGCCATTCCTGAATTATCAGGTTTTGATGTAGATGAAACGTGGCTTAATCCGCATTTATATTATTTCCAAAAACAGATTGTGATATGGGCGCTTAAACTTGGCAAAGCTGCCATTTTTGCAGAAGTTGGACTAGGTAAAACGATTATGCAACTCTCCTATGCTGAGTGCATTGTGCGCTATACGGGCAAGTCTGTATTGATTTTAGCACCTTTAGCAGTATCCGCACAAACTATCAGAGAAGGTACAAAATTTGGGATTGATGTCAAGCGAGTAGCTAATCAAGATGAAGCGGATATGAGGGTAGAAGAGGGTCATATGATTCACATTACAAATTATGAGAACTTGACTGTCACAACAGGTGCAAATAAAGGCGATGATCGCTTTGATATTGATAAATATGCAGGCATTGTATTAGACGAATCATCTCGTATCAAGAATTACACAAGTAAAACTAAAAAAAGGATTGAACTTGCTTTTCAAGATACGCCTTATAAACTCGCATGTTCGGCAACGCCAGCACCTAATGACCATATGGAATTAGGCAATCATGCTCAATTTTTGGATATACTGGCAAGCAATGAAATGTTATCACGTTGGTTTATAAACGACACAATGAAATCAGGTGGTTATCGACTCAAGAAATTAGCTCAAGATGATTTTTGGAGATGGTTAACATCTTGGGCGGTCTGTATCACTAAGCCATCAGATTTAGGTGACGAATATGATATGCCTGAATTTGAATTACCAAAATTGAACATCATTGGTCATTATGTAGCAGCAAGTCAAGAAACTATCACTGAAGCGCAAAAGAACGGGCGTTTATTTCCGGATACAACAGTATCAAGTACGCAACTTGGCAAGGTCAAGCGCAAGTCATTAGAAGCTCGTTTAATTGAATGTAAAAAGATAGTTGATAGTATTGATAAGCATGAAAGCATTCTTATTTGGTGTACGCTGAATGATGAGGCCGATGCACTCAAGAAATTATTTAAAGATGAAAATATGGTAGAAGTGCGCGGTTCGGATAGTGATGCTAAAAAAGAAGAAAAATTAATTGGTTTTAGCGATAAAAAGTATCGGATGCTCATTACTAAAACTAAAATCGCAGGTCATGGCATGAATTGGCAGCATTGCAAGCAAGCTATCTTTTTTGGCTTAGATTTTAGTTTTGAAAGTTTTTATCAAGCTAAAGGTCGTAATCATCGCTATGGACAAGAGCACGAAGTCAATTGCCATGTCATTTATTCTGAGTTAGAGGGCAATGTAACAAAAACATTAGAACGCAAGCAAAAAGATTTTGCAATGATGCAATCTGAAATGGCATTATCTATGAAAGAACATGGATTATTTAGAGAGGGTAAACGCATGGAATTGATAGAATCTCAAAATGATATAGCACAAGGCAAAGATTGGACGCTCTATTTAGGCGATTGTATAGAGCGTACAAAAGAAATTGAAAGTGATCGTGTAGCGCTTTCTTTATTCTCCCCTCCGTTTTCAAATTTATATATTTATTCTGACGCTGAAGCAGATATGGGTAATAGTTCCGATGATATGGAGTTCTTTCAACATTTCGCTTATCTAGTTCCTGAATTGCTTCGTATCACACGTCCGGGCGGTTTAGTGGCTATGCACGTTAAGGATTTACCAGCATATAAAAATAGAGATGGTTATGCAGGCTTACGTGATTTTCCAGGCGAATGTATTCGCATGATGGAATTGATGAATCTCAATCATGTGCAAGCGCCCGATTTGGCAGGATTATCACCTACTGAGATTTATGTGAAAATGCAAGATTGGCAACGTGCCGTTGAAAGCAAGAAAAAAGATACTGAGGGCTTTCGTTATCATAGCCGTTTCAATATTTGGAAAGACCCCGTTATTGAAATGCAACGGACTAAAAATCATGGCTTATTACATAAGAATTTCAAAAGGGAAGCCAATGCTTGTCGACAAGGCATGGCAGATTATATGCTTGTTTTCCGTAAGTGGCCTTTAGGTGATGATTATGTGCAAGTTAAACATGACTTAGATATTGGAGACTTTATAGGAGATAATCCGCCACTAGAAAAAGATTATATGAATACTTTTGGTAATCGCACAGCAAAAGATAATTATTCAATTATGACTTGGCAACAATATGCAAGCCCAAGTTGGCCTATGCAAGTGCCTGAGGTTTGGATGGATATAGACCAAACTCGTGTGCTTAATTATCATATGGCAAAAGATAATAGCGAAGAAAAACATATATGTCCATTACAATTAGATGTCATTGAACGTGCAATTCATTTATGGACAAATGAGGGAGATACTGTATTTACACCATTTGCTGGCATCGGTAGTGAAGTTGTTTCTGCTATCAAAATGAAGCGTAAAGGTATCGGTATTGAGCTTAAAGAGAATTATTGGGAGTGGGCAATTAAGCATTGTCAAGAGACTGAATTAGAAGTTAATCGCCCTAACTTTTTTGACTTAGTGGATGTTGACGAAATAGCAGGAGATTAATTATTATGGGGATGAGAGGAAAACCAATAATAAGGAAATTAACACAACTTAGGAAAATCTATATTAAGTTTGCAGTCGATAATATTCCTAATCGTGATATTTCGGACTTGTTCGATATTGATATATTATCAGTTCGTGAACTTTACCACACAATCTATAAATTTGTCGGAGTACATTCAAAAGTAGAATTAGTTGAATGGGCTAAAAATAATGATAATTGGAAACCGTTTTGAAAGTAAAAAGTTATGAAACAATCTACAGCCGATAAAATTAAATCACTGTTGTCAACAGATAGTAAATATTGGAGTCTCGCCGGTAAACAATACAACGGCCCGGCGCCCTCGCAATTAAGAGCCAATAGTGATGGTCAGAGTTTAGCAATTGAATTCAATGGTGATGAATACGGACGTTATAAAGATTTCAAAGGGCAGGGGGGTAGTCTTTATACACTCGCTAAATTATTGAATATTGAAATACCTAAGCAAGCGACTGCTAGATATTCTCGCAATGCTGAAACCTTAGCTGAGTATGAAAAAGATAAATATTTACCTGAAAATCATCTCTGTGATGTTGGATGGACTCAAGGCACATTTTCAAATAGACCCTGCTTATTTATACCTGCCTCTGATGGTACGACACAAGTACGATTTTTAGATAGATTAGAGCCGCGTTATTTTTGGAGCGAATCGCGTAATGGTAAAGCAATGCCCTTTTATGGCACACAAAAATCAATTGAGATTGCAAAAGAGGGGAAATTAGATTTTATTGTATTGGTCAATGGCGCTGGCAGTGTAGAGGCTTGTCAAGTCCAGAAAATACCTGCTTTTTGTGTCTTAGGTAGTGAGGGTGCATTTAGTCAAAATCATGCAAATAACATACTCAACAAATATAATGGTAAAGTTTTAGTTGCCTTAGATTGTGATACCGCAGGACGTAACGCAAGCAAGTCAGCTTGTCAATATTTAGGTGAACGTGCTATAGAGATAGATTTTCAGGGTACGGATAAGTTTGACGCTGCGGATTTTGTGGCTTTATGGCAAGAGCAATCTTTAGAACGTCTTAAAACACTATCTAAGCAAGCATCTAGCATGAAAACCCCAACGAATGCTCATGAAGCACGTCAAGCCATTCTTGATATAGTAATGGGTATTAGGAAATCTAAAGGCCGTATTATTCCACAGCCATTTACAAAATTACATAGCTTTGGTGGTGGAGCAAAATGGTTTATGCCTGATAGGTTAACAGGTGTTATCGGCTTATCTGGAGGAGGTAAAACTTCTTTTTGGCACAGTTTGGTTATGATGCTAATTTATCATCCCCGAAAATTTGGATTTATTGTAGATGGTCGTGAATTCAGTCCAGAAGTAGACGAAATGCGACGTATGCAAGCCGAAACTCAAGATTCTGAATTCACTATTGATGCAATTACAGAACATGAAGTCGCTGAACAAGAAAAAGATGAGGGCATAAGTTACAATCGTGATGGTAAATTGATGTCTGATAAGGGTATCGAGAAATTAAAGCGATTGAACAAAAATAGCCAAGAGAATTGGCAAGGCCATGTAGAATATGCGACTGAATATTTATTCATAGAAGATACGCTTGATTATATGAAACGTCGTACTGTTGAATTACGCGCAAAGCAAACGCCTATAGATATTTGGATATTCGATTATCTAACACTCTATAAAGCAAAGCGTGAAAGTTTAGAGGGTAAAGATAGCGTTATCTCAAATATCGTATTAGAATTGATTAAAGCAGCAAGTCGTACTGTTCATGTCCATAGCATTGTTTTGTTGCAACCTAATAAAACACCCACTACCGAACAAAAATCTAAAAATTCGCTCTTAAAAGTAACTGATATGGGTTATGCTAATGCTAATCATTTCAATCTTATTCTAGGTTTAAATATATTGTATGGTAAAAAAGCAGTTAAAAATATAGCTGGCGCTTGGACAACTCAAAAGGGAATTGATGGTAAAGATGTAATAGGGGAGGTGCAATTAGAAGATGGTAGTTTTGCAGCTAGGATAGAAGTCTTAAAAAATAACTTTGGCAAAAGTGGTTTCAAGAATATGATAGGCGACTTGCAAAATCTGAGATGGTTAGATAAATCATGGCATAAAGATAACTTAAGAATAACCTTTACAGAATAACAAAACCACTATATAATGATGCTGATATGAATTGTACATACATTTGTCTAACGTCAATATTTTGCTGATACAAGATAGAACCGTTGTCCTTATCAGAGGCGCAAGTGGGACAAGATACTCACCCCGTGACTATCTCACCTGTCTATTTATATAAGTTTTCTTTGGAAGTTTATTTATAAAGAAAGCGCAGTTTGGCGGTATCTGCAATAACCGCCGCAAGGGGATGATACGTAAAAGCGGTTACGTCAGTGTGTACACATTTATATTGCTCGGTTGTGGGTTCGACTCCTACCATCCCCACTAAATTAAATAATAAAGGATTAAATTATGGATAAAAAGTTAAGCGCATTTCAGGAATCTTTATCAGATGCTTTAAAGGCAGAAGAAGAATTAAGTAAATTATCTGATAATGCTTATATTGCATATAATGTTAAATTAACAGAATTTGAAGCTGGAATCCCAGAAATAGTTAGTGCTATGCAAGATACAAGAACTAAAAAACTTGAAATGTCGGAGGCTGTAGCAAGTATTAGAAAACAGATCAAAGATGAATTATCAAATGAATTTATTGATGATTTACCAGATGGTTTTACCCAGAAACGTTCTGTAGATTTTGTGTATGATAAAAAAGATATGCGACTTGCAGCTTTGCAACATTTTCATCATTTATTGAGATTGGATGATGAAGCAGTTTCTAAATTCTTTGCTGATAATACGATTGATGTAGGTAATATTCCACTTCATTTGGCTTACAGTGTTTCTGATTTTATTGATGTAAGTGTTCGATATAAACCATTGCCTAATATTAGTAATGCAAAGCTAATTAAATTGGAATTTCTAGAAGAATAGAGAAATTATGGCGCGTATTGATAACAAGAAATTTTCAAAAGAAGATATTGAGTATTTGCGTACTCATGTTACGCCAAATAATGCACATGAGATTGCAGAAAATTATGGCGTGGCATGGAGTACAGTTAAAGATGCTGTAACAGGCAAAAGATATACAGAATACAATGAAGAAATACCCCCAATTGAATTTGGACGTAAAATTAATTATAAAAATCGTATTTCGCAAATTATTCGAGATGACATTTGCCGACGGTTAGAACAACATCGGCCTGAATCAACCGATAATAAGATTGAAGCAAAGGCACGCAAAAAAGAGCGCTCTTTAGAAGTAAAGTCTATTCGGGCTGAATATGAAATAAGCGAGAGTATAGTTAGTCTGATTGTTAATAAGAAACGGTAAATAAGAATATGATTATAGCGTTAGAAAATGGAAAATTGGTTAAATTTGTAATTGATGTTGTGAACGCAAGTGAGAATATGATTTCGTAACGTTTCGGATAAGGAAATAAGAGGTTTATATATGTTTAAGGTCAAAATATACGAAGTAGATAGCAAAACGCCTGAAATCAGGCTATACGACGATTTAACTATAGCTGTCAGTCTATCAAGTAGGTTTTTAAAAAGAAGATTCGCTTGCACTCGTGTTGAAATATATGATGAAAATGATTTATTAGTGCATGTTGAAAATTATGATTATAATTCAAAGCATCCTCATATTATCCAAGATTTCAAATCTTATTATAAATGTTGCCGCGATGAAATCGGAATGCGTGAAATGGAAAAAGAGTCGTTTTTATGGTTTGTATATTATGGATATATTGAGTTTTTTGGAAACAAGACAGGCGTATCAGGCGGATTGTGGACACTTACGCCACAATTTAGGGAAGTTGGTTTAGCAGTACGCAATGGGGAATTACCGCCTGAATTTTTTAAGGAAGTAGTATGAAAGAATCTACTTGGAATGGAATTAAGTATCGGTCTATAACTGATGCTGCAAAGAATGCTGATGAAGGTCGGGGGATAAGTGTACAGCTTTTACGTACTCGTTTAAATCGCGGTTGGGTATGTGACTCCGACGTAAAACATAAACCGTTATACAAACAAAAAAAGTTACGAAATGGAGTGCGTATATCTGATAGGGAACTTGAGGTATTGCAATTGAGATTCAATAAGACGATTCCAGAAATAGCAGAAAAATTGTACTTGACAGAGAATACAGTTAAGCTCCATATGCACCACATTAGGCAGGCAATCGGCGTTACTACTACAGTAGAGGCTTGTGTCTGGGCATTTAATAATGGTTTGATAGTGTAGTAACAATCACGATTTATTAATCATCTTCTTTAGGATATTTATTTTCAGCTAATTCTAGCATTGTTTTTGCAATATCCCAAACAACATCAGAAATTGACTTATCAATCATTGTTTGAATTTTATCATAATCAATTTCAGGCGGTAGAGGCGGTTCTATATCAAGTCGTGTTATAGTCACATAGCCCGTTTTAGCGAAATAACCGACTAATGTATCCAAAACCACCTTATGCCACTTAAAACCCTCATTTTCCACTGTTTCAGTTGAAATCATACCACTTAAAGGAACATCTCTTATTTTTCCAATATCATTATCTTCTAAAGTGCTGTATTCAGAGCGAATATTACTACCCCCCTCTAAACTAAATGAAATTAGTCCATATTTCATTTTCCAATCTTCAGGTGGGGGTGGTAACTCAAGGATAGGCGGTTTTGGTGGGGGTAATTCTAAATTGTAATTTATATTAGGTAAAAATACGCGCCTAAATTCATTTAGAGAGTTATTGAGCCAATTATGACATTCTGGACTATCCCAATCGCGATTCAAGGCAAATAAACATACACCTTTAATCCAATCAACATTATAAACTTCATTCGCTAAATAGCTTACCAGATAATCGACTTGTAATTGATGATCAGAATGAATACCATCAAAAGCATCATGATAATAAGGTCGCCAAGCCAAAACACCACGCATATCACGATTACATTCTGTCAAACCATATTTATCTCGTAATTGATTTAAAACTTCACTCGCATCGCCTATATTATCTATAAAAGCCTCTGTGACAATGATTTGCGGAGCTTCGATTTTCAAAGTTTGGAGTGCGCGACTGACAAATCTATCAGAGCGTCGTAGTAGCCAATAGTCACCTAACGGCCATAATTCACTAAACATTTTAGATAAAACAGTTTGAGGATTTAATAATTCATCATACTGGAATACATCGCCAGCCCCTGGAATGCCTGGACAATATTCGTGAACGCTGAAATAATGTCCGCCCTCAACAACGGCGCGTATAAGAGGGTCATAAGTGCCATCATTTATTCTATCTTGGTGAGGTGTACCAACTGAAAATGCACCCACAGCGACTTTGATTTCAACAGCACTTGCTTGCTCTAATAAATCGACACGACTTGCTACATATTGGACATTTATTAGTTTATCACCACCTGCTAGAGAGGGTTCGTTAGCAGGGTCATCGCGGATAACATCATTTTGCCCTTCGTTCAACCAGCGCATGATAATCACATCATTGGAAGGGAATATTTTCCAATCGCCCTCTTTTTCGGAATAAGTACGCCATACACTTTTAGCAGGGGAAATCGCTTGTTTCCAATCAGCTATTTGATTAATCTCCGTCTGACCATTTACTCCAACACGGTCAATTTGTTGGGGAACGGTCATTAGCAGGTGCATATTAGCACCTGCTAAGGTAACATCGTTTTGGGTTGTATTGTCTATTGCAGACAAGTTGACGTTATAGCCGATTGAACTCATATTTAACTAGTAGTCTGATTATACTTATTGACACCTTGCGCGGCACTAGCTGTATCTTGGTCGCTATAACCCTTAATTAGAAATAGTGTACCAGCAAGTAAACTAGCGTTAATTTGTACGGCGTGGGCTTCTAAGTCGGGACTGAGAAAAACAGCTACCATGACAATCCCATTGATGAAATATACCCAAAACCGTTTGCTACTGAAAATACTAGGTACTTTATTTAGTATGACTTGCATCTTGTTTTCCTTTTGCTATATTTTCGATTGGTGCGATAACTTTACTATCTAATTTTAACTCAGATTTTTCGATTTTTTCAATTACCTTATTTGCTGTACTACGCAAAGTATCAATAACTTCAACTAATTTTTTGCGTTCCAATTCATGCGTATTATTAATTTCATTTGGCAACTCTTTTAATTGTGTGGTTAGATTTTCAAGCTCATTACTAAAACGAGTTATAGTAGCATCTAAAGTTTGCATTTTCCGTGATGTTGTCGCTTCTAATGTATTAATAGCCGTCGTCACTTGCTGCGAATTTTCGCGATAAGCATGATTCATATCATTTATATTTTTTGCAAGTGTTGCGGTTGATTCAGCTTGTTTGGAGATAACTTCGATTAAAGATAATGTTTCTTTATGCTCACTTTTAATT
>SDBT01015031.1_pt1 | contig 12320 bp, 11 predicted proteins | sample 2277101 | NCBI WGS metagenome assembly SDBT01 (sample SAMN10404973, study PRJNA504765) | marine sediment metagenome | isolation source: marine sediment core GS10_PC15, 103 cmbsf | place: Arctic Ocean: Southern Knipovich Ridge | collected 2010
TGAACAAAGATATATTCATTTTCGACTTTTACTGGGTTCCTTTCAGAAACCTTTCCAACAGCTTAAGAATTAGTGGTATAAATATTAGTTGAATAACAATACCGGGCCAGCCCAGCGAAATAACTGACCAGGTAACAGCGAGTGGATTTGCCTCGGCAGCCCTCCCCGCATAAAGGCTAAGAGGACTATAAATTGTCCCTCCAAACCAAAGTATCGAGACCGTAAAAAGTAGTGCCAAACGTCCGGCTATTATTGCTCCTATTAGCGGCCATATTACGCGCAGACGAAACCTCTCACATAGAATTCCAGCTACTAATCCGTAGAACGAAATCTCAACTACTATCTGCGGAAGGATTGTCAAAACCGGTATCCCTGACAAGCCATAACTAACCAGCGGGCTCAACAATCCCACCCCTAACCCTGCCTTCCAACCAAATAGTAGGCCAGCCAGCAACACAAAGATATGCATAGGTAGAAAGATAGGTCCAGCCAAATAAAACTGATGAAAGACCCAAGGCGTAGCTATAGCTAGTGAAACAAAAAAGGCTGTAACAGCATAGCTACGAATGTCGGTGTATACTAGTGTCTTCGGAAATGTTCGGTTTTTGGAAACTGCAATATGGCTAATCATTTATTACCTCCATTCCTCAGTTAATTCTTCTATACCTCACGGAAAGTACTGGAGTGTAGCGTCTTTCACTACAGCGACTCTTGCCTTTTCCGGGTATAACTGCTGTAACTGTTCCAGAACCTCCTTCCATTTGCGGCACCAGGTGACTTGTTGATAGGGTCCAAACCAGTCGGCGTCAGCCATACTTATGTATGGGCTCAGGACAAGCAGCCGTTTTATGTTCTTAGGAAGGGTTGTCTTGGGTTTATATAGACGTCCACCGATATTGTGACCAAAGCTTCGCAGCAGATAGTGGGTCACCTGACCCTCAGGGAACATGAAGATAATTACCATGGTGGTATCTTCTTTATTTGCCAGCTTTAGAGAAGTACCGATTGCTTTAATGCTTTCGCTTGCTTCGGAGTAAGCATTGGCAATAATGATATCGGGGCTGTCAAGCATTGGAGTAGCATAGTGCTTTTTAGCAAGGCTATTGACGGCGTAGTGGTGTTCTTCTGCCGGCTCACCAACAAAGAGGGCTGTTGTTTCCCGTTTGGTATTAACTAGGGCATCCACCTTTACCTGCAACCCGGACATTTTGGCTATTTCCTCCACTTGAGGGCGGAGCAGGCTTTCTTCATATTTCCCTGGTTCTAAGGCCGCACCCATCGATACCGCGGTATAGTACTTCTTGGCTACGTTGTGAGTCGCTTCGATGGTATCAATACTAGCAATTCCAGGGGCGACAATCTTACCTCCGCCGCCAAAGCCATTGAGCCGATGGGGAACAATACAGCCAATGCCAATCTTCACATCGGAACTCATGAACTCAGTGTTGATAGCAACGGGTATCTGCTTGCTGGTATAGCCCAAAAAAGTACAGTTTTCATAGGGATTGTGGTTATAAACGCAGAACCGCTCTGTTACCTTCTCACCCAGCTTCTTTACAAAACCGGTCAGGTTCATCGCTCCGTGAGCCCCAAGAGCACAGATAAACCGTATGTTATTATCGGTGATACCAGCTTCATTGAGTTCCTCAAGTATGTAAGGCACCAGTTCATAGGTCTTGGTTGGGCGAGTCAAATCATCAAAAAGAATCGTCGCATCCTTTTTCCTTCGAGCAATTTCCTTGATGCTTGGGCTACCAATGGGGTGGGTAAAAGCTTCTCTTATTTGGTCTGGGCCAATCGCTGGAGCATCATCTCCACTCATCCGTAGTAAGTGGACATCCCAGGATGGGGGGAAATTCAACTCAATCTGCTGGTCGCCGTACCAGGGCATTTGTGGTAGCTGAATAGTAATCATTTTAAGCCTCCTCAATAAGAAGCCATTCGGTCTTAGGTTTTGGCAATTTGTTCTTGACTACTTCATTCACTGTTCCGTCACCACCAACAGCTATAAGGTAATGATAACCACTATCAGAGACTTGCTTAGCTATCTCAATGGCATGACCAGGACCTTCAGTGAATACGTAGTCAAACGTTAGACTAATGTCGCGTAGCTGCCTACTGATACGTGGCCATTCCCTACTAACCAAGTGACCACCCGCTATTGGATTAACAATTACCTTGGCATGTGGCACTGACATTGTCGAGCCCCAATCGAGACAATTTCTACAATGACATTATGCATCGTTGGCAACATTGAAACAACTCGCTCCTCGAAACTCTAGTTAATCGAGATATCTTTGTCATGCTCCCGATAACAATACATCCTAAGTATACAAGACAAAGTTAAAACTTCATAGATGGACTGATGATAGCTAATGACTGTAGTCAACAAAACGCTAAAAAGTGTAATTGGCACTCAATATTGAAGTTCGGCAGACAATGAACTACCCTCTAACAAAAAGGGAGGTGAGCTGATGCAAGCATATTGCGTGAAGTGTCGTGCCAAGAGAGAAATGAATTCCTGGCTCAGAGAAAGGAGGCTAAGCGGAAAACATTACAGGGGAGATGTGAGCATAACCAGAAACTGAGGAAGCTTGACAAGAATACAACAACTGACTAAAGTGTCCATAAGTTGGTTGTGCCTTAAACGCTGACGACGCACAGTGTAAATCGCCAGCAATAATGGCACAGATTTAGGGCTCGGAGTAATGGACACTTGGAGGGTTTGGGCAAGCTCCTCTCAAGGCAGTAAAGTATAACCGAGGTGTTAGTCTGCATCGCCTTAGAGACACCTTTAGTGTACACGTGATGAAGTTTGATGATTCCGGAGATGCACTCCGACTTCCTCACAACCTACATCAATTTCTATGGTCCTTGTCCTTATGGCAGAACTAGGGTAGTATAGGGACTATGGGTAATTCAACAGCCAATCTCATCCTGTTTAATGCTAATGTGATTACACTGAATCACAACTATCCGAGGGCGCAACTAGTCGCCATTCGTAATGATAAAGTGCTGAGCGTATCAGGGAACAAGACTATCAAGGAACTAAGAGGTACTAGAACTGAGATTATAAACTGTCATGGCCAGACGGTTCTCCCCGGTTTCAATGATGCTCATTGCCACCTCTTTGCCTTTGCCAAAAGCTTGCTCACTCCCAACTTAAACCGAGACACAGTGCATTCCATCTCCGATATTCAAGACGAGATTCGAAAGCTAGCTAAGAATTTGCCAAAGGGAAACTGGATAAGGGCTGAAGGATATGACGAGTTCCATTTGGCTGAGAAACGCCACCCTATCCGCTGGGACCTAGATGAAACTACAACCACCCATCCGGTGAAATTAACTCACCGCTCCGGGCGTGCTCATGTGCTAAACAGCCTAGCTTTAGCACTTGTTGGCATTACCAAGGAAACCCCTGAGCCACCGGGTGGCATGATTGAGCGAGACCTAGAAACTGGGGAGCCAAACGGACTGCTTTACGGCATGAGCGATTATCTAGCCAAGGTAGTGCCACCCCTGAACTATAGTGAGTTAGAACAAGGGATAAAACTGGTCAACGAGAATCTTCTGTCCTCGGGCATAACTTCCACACAGGAGGCCTCTCCGCATAATGATATCCGCCGTTGGCAAATGTTCCAGCAATGGAAAGCCCGGGGGCATTTGAAACCTAGAATAAGCATGATGTTGGGGGTGGAAGCTTTCAGCCAGTATCAGGAGCAAGGTTTCCTTCCCAAAACAGGTGACAGCCAACTCCGCCTGAGTGCAGTGAAAATAATGCTGGACGAGACAAGAGGCCAACTTAACCCCCCTCAAGCAGAGCTAAACCAGAAGGTGTTTGAGATTCACCAATCGGGCTTTCAGGTTGCCCTCCATGCCATTGAGGAGGCCATAGTAGAAGCGGCCTGCTCAGCTTTGGAGTATGCGCTTCAAAGGTTCCTTCGTGTAGACCATCGCCATCGTGTGGAGCATTGCTCGGAATGCACTCCAGCCATGGCTAAACGACTAGCCTCGCTTGGGGCAGTAGTGGTTACGCAGCCAGCTTTCATCTACTATAGCGGTGAAAGGTATCTCAATACCGTGCCCGACGAACAACTCAAGCATCTATACCCTATAGCTACTCTTATTAAAGCTGGCATCAAAGTGGCGGCAGGTTCAGACTGTCCTGTGGTGCCCCCAAATCCATTAAGTAGCATTTATGGCGCTGTTTTTCGAATGACAGAGAAGGGCCAAAGCCTCTTACCTGAAGAGTGTATCTCCCCATTAGAAGCACTCCGGATGTACACCGAGGGTGCCGCTTATGCCAGCTTTGAGGAAGCTATCAAGGGCTCCATAGTACCCGGTAAGCTGGCTGACCTCGTAGTTTTAAGTGGTGATCCGACCGCAATGGCTCCTGAGGAGCTAAAAGGTTCAGAGGTAAAAATGACTATCGTTGGTGGGGAAATTGCCTGGAGAAGAGGTCTCTAGGTAATGACACCTTTCTCAATATATTGCTGAAGCTGTTCCTCGCTTAGACCCAGCAGCTCTTGATAAACATAGCGGTTATCCTGTCCTAGCAAAGGGGCCGCCCGCCAGAAGCGGGCCGGTGTTCCGATAAGCCTTATTGGTGTGCCATCAAAGCTAGTGTTACTGAGTACTTGATGTGGAAGCTGAATGAAGAAGCCCCGGTTCTTTAGTTGGGGGTCATTTGTCAAATCGGCAGCGTTATTGACTATCCCAGACGGTACTCCGGCTTCCTGGAGGATATCCATCACTTGCTCCGGTGTATGATTGGCCGTCCATCGCCCCAGTAATGCATTCAGCTCTTCAACATGCTGTTGCCGTCTCAGAAGACTGGAGAATCTTTCTTGTTTAGCCCAGCTGGGGTTATCCATGACCTGACACAGGGTATGCCACTCCTCTTCAGTGAACACAGCGATAACACACCACCTGTCATCACCCAGACATTTGTAGCAACCATAGGGAGCGGCCGGGGTAGAGTCAGCGCAATTGCCCTGAGGTATAGTCAGGTTATGATTAACCGAGTAGTCTAGAATAGTAGGCCCAAGCAAGCTACACATTGCCTCATATTCTGATATATCTATATACTGACCATGGCCAGTTATAGTCCGATATTGTAAGGCCGCCAAGGTAGCTAGGGCAGCCACCAGGCCGGCCACTGGGTCTGCGTAAGCATAGCCTATCCCAGCAGGAGGACCCTGACCAAAGGAGGTGAGATGGGTGATACCTGAGAGTGCCTGAATAGTCGGCCCAAGGGCAACGAAATCCCGCCACGGTCCTGTCTGTCCCATCCCTGACAGGCTCACCATGACAAGGTCAGGCTTTACCTCTTTTAGGATCTCATAGTCTAGCCCCCAGTTAACCATCACCCGAGGGGTAAAATTTTCGATCACTACATCGCTTATTCTGACTAGTTTGAGTACGAGCTCCTTCCCCTCAAGGCGAGACACGTCCAGGGTTATGCTAAGCTTATTGCGGTTCCAAGCATTGAAGTAACCGGTGGCATTGGACTCGGCACCCGTTGCTGTTTTCCTACACTGAACTTTAATCACCTCAGCTCCGAAATCAGCTAGTATTCTGGTGGCATAGGGGCCTGCCAGAAGCCAGGTAAAATCCAAGACCCTTATTCCTTGGAGGGCGCTTTCGTTCATTGAATACCCTATCAGATGACATTTATAGCAGAAAGTCTAGCCAGTTCCCTGACTGAGAGCCCTAACTCTTCGTGATAGACCTGAACATTATGTTCACCAATTAAGGGGGCTCGCCTCCATATGTTCCAAGATGAGACACTGAACTTGCCCGGAGCACCAGGATAGATAAAGGAAGTGCTGGCTTCGGGATGCTCTACCGAGACGAAGAAGTCACGTGCCCGAAGCTGAGGGCTATTGAATACCTCCTGTAGTGAACTAACTGGAGCCCAAGGGAAGCGCATCAGTTGGCCAAGCTCATAAAGTTCAGCAGTAGTATGAGTCCTCGTCCAAGACTCTAAAACCTCAATAATGTGCTCAACATGCTGCCTTCGATAGCTCTCTTTACACCACCTTTCTTCTTTCAGGTCCGCTACCATGCCCTCACTATCAAGCAATTCAACTAAAGTCTCCCATTCCCGGCTAAAGGTAATCAGAATGTAGCCGTCTTTACATGGTAGGAGAGAAGCGGAGTTAGTCCAGTGGAGATTCCCCTGTCTAACAGGCACTACCTTTTCGTAGAAATAGCGAACCATCACATGCTCCAGGGTTGCTGCCACAGCTTCCTGTAAAGAGATATCAAGGTGTTGTCCTCTACCGCTGCGATTCCGTTCCTGTAGTGCTATAAGAATGCCAATGGCAGCGAAAAGGGAGGCTGTGTAATAGGACTGCTGTCCGTAGGGCTTGAGAGGTGGGGTGTCATGGTTTCCACAGACGTACATCTGCCCACCTAGGGCAGAAGCAACTATGTCACAGGATTTATACCGCTTGTATGGCCCGGTTTGACCAAAACCAGTAATGGAGGCTAAAACAAGTCTGGGGTTCTTCTCGCTCAATACTTCGTAGTTCAGACCGATTTTCTTTAAGTATCCCGGAGGAAAAGTCTCTACTACTACATCAGCTTTGCTAGCTAACCTGAGAAAGATATTTTGTCCCTCGTTGCTTTCTAAATTCAGAGTTATACCAAGCTTGCTGGTGTTGTTATACCAGAAGGACAGGCTCTTCTCAGGGTGTGGTGTATTTCCCCAGAAGGGGCCTGTCCAACGTGAGGCATCACCACCAGGTCTTTCTACTTTGATAACCTCAGCCCCCATATCAGCCAAGAGCTTGGAACAAAAGCAAGCCTTCTCATTGGCCAAATCCAAAACTCGGAAGGCTGCCAGCGGAGCTACCTCTTTTTGTCGGCGTACCATAAACAAGACCAAAATGGCGTTTGATTTTGCAATTTAGCCTGAAACTAGCCTCTACCTTTCAAAAACCACTCACAGACAGGCAATGCTACTTTAAACTTCCAGTATGGTAAAGACCTCGTCGGCGTGAGTCTGAATAAATGGTCAAATTGCGGTAATGCCTACACACTTAGTCAGATGAAGGCAAGGGTCGGGGTTCTTGACGCTCCATTTCCTGGCCATCACAGACAACCGTACCTTCACCAACCTTGGTACAGAGCACCTCCGTACCGCAAACCTGACATCTATATCTTTTACCTAGTTGATTCATACTATCTCATCGTTTAAAACGCCAAAACCACACTTGGCGAGTCTATTTCTTCAGCTCCACTGGCTGACTACAGCACTTCAGCGTACCCTCTCCACCCCTAGTAACAATAAACTCTGAGCCACACTTCTGGCAAACATATCTTTTACCTACTTGATTGGCCATCTCTATTTGAACCTCTCTAGATATTATAGCTTTAAACTTTCTAGATTGCAAAAACTAAGGCTGCCCATATTGCTCACGAAGTGTTTTTCTCAGCACCTTGCCCATGGTGTTGCGCGGCAGAGAATCAACAAATACTACCGATCTCGGGCGCTTGAAACCAGCCAGCTTAGAGCGGCAGTACTCCATAATCTCACCGTCACTAGCCACCTCCCCTTCCTTAAGTACCACAATAGCCCTGAGTTGCTGCCCCCACTCAAGGTCAGGGATACCGATAACAGCCGCCTCCTCTACTCTAGGATGAGAATGAAGTACATCTTCAACTTCTTCTGGTGATATGTTTTCACCCCCTCTAATAATCATGTCATCGGCACGACCAGCCAAGAAGATGTATCCCTCCTCATCCATCCATCCTGTATCGCCGGTGATTAGCCAGCCATCAGGGGTGAATGCCGCTGCCCTTTCTTCATCACGCCAGTAACCTTTCATTATCTGAGGTCCCTTGGCTATAATCTCTCCCACTTCGAACGGAGGTAATTCTTTACCCTGCTCATCAATAATTTTTACCTGAACATCAGGTAGCGGTTTACCGATTGATGAGGCAAGTCTCTTCAACTTTTTCGCCCTCTCCTCCTCGGTACCATCAATAATGTGGTCTTCTGGGCCTAGAGCTGTTATTGCTGCTGTAGTTTCTGTTTGCCCAAAGGCATTGATGAACTTCACCCAGGGCATCATCTTCAGAGCTTTGCTGATGACTTCAAGGGGCATCGAAGCGGCACCATAAGTTATTACCTGCAGAGAGCTCAAGTCATATTTGGCAAAATCCGGGTAATCTAGGATGGTTTTTAGCATTGTTGGTACCAGCATGGCACGAGTAGTCCGCTCCTGTTGCACAGTTTCCAGCCATTCCTCGACCTCGAATTGTCTCATCAGCACCAAAGTCCGGCCACCATATACAGCTGCCAGCATCGCCTGAATGCCGGCCACGTGATATATAGGCATGGTGAGAAGGTTTCTTTCCTCTATATCCGGGCTAGCTGGGTCTACATTTCCCAGCACGTAACTAACGAACCCATCATGCCTCAGTGGCACGCCTTTAGGTCGCCCAGTAGTGCCGGCGGTATACATTAGAATAGTAACATCCTCGTCCCCGATATCAGAGAAAACCTCCTCATCTGCTGACGAACTAAGCAAATCGTCGTAGCAAGGCATATCTGCCTCTTTACTATCGATAGAAATACATTGTTCGATAGTGGGTAAATTAGATAACATAGCCTGCACCATATCCAAGTATCTCTTGCCAACAAACAAGAGCTTAGCCTCAGCATTGCCCAACATGTAGCTTAACTCGTCAATTTTGGCCCTGAAATTCAAGGGAACGAAAATGCCACCCAGCTTAGCTACCGCATAGTATAATTCCACAGCTTGGGGGCAATTCACCTGGAGCATAGCTACACGGTCACCTTTGTGTACTCCCAACTCGGTTAAGGCATTGCTCAACCTGCTAACTCGCTCGCTAGTCTGAAAATAAGTCCACCTCTTCCCTTCGAAAACTAGGGCATCTCGGTCAGGACAAATAGCATTGGCTATGCTCAGAAAATCTGGGGTGTTCACGGCTTACTCCTTAACTCGGTGATTATTGTGAACTCGTACAAAGCGAGCTTGCCAGTCTTTTTTCTAGCTCCAGGCCTTCAGTCAGGGGTAAATCTAAGCCCCTCACCACCGCTTGCTTAGCGTTCCTGATTGCCATAGGGGCAAAGGATGTAATTTGTCTGGCCATGTTCTCCACAGTCGGTAAGAGGTTGCCTTTCGGCACCACTTGATTAACCAATCCCATATCAAAAGCTTCCTTAGCACTGATGCGACGACCAGTGAGTATCATTTCTAAGGCCTTGGCTCGGCCTACTGTACGGGGCAGAGTTTGAGTGGCTCCGGCAGCCGGGATAATACCCAAGCCCACCTCAGGTAAACCGAACTGGGTGTCCTCTGAAGCTATTCTTATGTCACAGCACAGAGCCATCTCAATCCCCGAACCTAAGACATAGCCGTGGAGGGCAGCAATTAGTGGCTGAGGGAGGCTTAGAAAAAGCCCCCAAATATCACGCTCCCAGCGCACCTGTCGAGCAATCGTTGGTGATGGGGCAGTGAGAAAATCGCTTAAGTCAGCGCCAGCACAGAACGCCCTTTCTCCAGCTCCCTTGAAGATAGCTACCATTACTTCAGAGTCGTCTTTCATAGCACCCAAGACTTGGTATAGTTCATCTCGCATCTGAATATTATACACATTCAAAACTTGAGGGCGGTTGAGGGTAACACAGGCAATGTTGTCCCTCTTCTCATAAATTATGGTTTCAAAGTTGCTCATCACAACCTCTAAAGTGAAATAATATCTTACTTCCCCTTAAATTGGGGAGTCCTCTTTTCCAGAAAGGCTCTGATGCCCTCGGTACGGTCTTCAGTTGTTTGCAACAAAAAATAAAGGTCAGCCTCCAAACACAATCCTTGCTCTAGTGTCAGATCCAAACCCTTGTGTATCGCCTCCTTGGCGTATTTTAATGCCAAGCAAGCTTTGGATGCCATCGCTTGAGCCATATCTATTACCGTCGGGAGGAGTTCTTTAGCCGGGAGTATCTTATTAACCAAACCAATATGATAAGCCTCTGTGGAATCTATGGGTTTCCCCGTGAAAATCATCTCCATAGCTTTGGCCTTGCCTACCAGGCGTGGCAAACGCTGAGTTGCGCCATCCCACGGAATAAGACCACGGGTGATGTGGGGCAAAGCGAAGTGAGCTGTTTCTGCAGCGATTCTCAAGTCACAGGCTAAGGCCAATTCCAGACCTTGTCCTAAAGCATCCCCATTGATTGCCGCAATAACCGGGATTTGCAGAGCTGCCACTGGCGTAGCAACAGATAATAATCCCGTCTCTCGTTTCCCAGTAACCATTGCAGAAAGCTCATCTGAGTCAGTGCCCACAGAAAACGCTCTTTCTCCGGCACCACTAATAACCACCACTTTTGTTTCTTCATCGTGGTTAATGTCGGCGCAAATATCAGCTAATTCCCCAGCCAATCGGACATCTATAGCATTATCAGCCGCCGGACGATTGAGGGTTATGATGCCTACTGCCTCTGTCTTTTGAAAAACAAGACTCCTGTATAACATAATGGCCTTCTACACGCTATTCAGTAGAGATGATGAAATGGCACAACGAAAAGCATCCGCACGCTGAAATAGACATTCTAAACTATGTGCCCAGTTCCTCTCTCGCCAACACCACGTTTATCCGGCCGCTTTTAGCCCTGCCCTCGTAGAGACCTCCTATTTATCGTCTAGTAAATACTCTAGGTGGTTGCCTAGCTTTTGTCAAGCTCTTCGGTCCCTGGTTCTGCTCTATTTTACATCCCTTGAAAAGTGCGTCTGTCTTTGGAGTAGAGGCTAATAACTCAACTAGACTAGGTCACTTCTCTCAGTCTTGTTATCACCTTGACATCACTTCGCCCCAGAAGGCATAAATGCCTTTAGCACCTTGTCCCCCAGTGTACCCAGCTCTGACCATTGCCCTTATGAGAGGGTGAAGGCGCCCCTTTTCTGGACCACGTTCACGCAGGCTATCTTGCTCTGCTGCTGCCTTCAGCGCCCAACTTCCGATCATATCACCAAGCTCAAGTGGACCTACGGGGAGATTGAAGCCAAGTTTAAGAGCCTTGTCTATCTCCTGCGGAGAAGCAACCCTTTCCCACACCATTTGGAGCGCTTCCCCCTGCATACCCATCATGTAAGCTCGATTGGCCAAGAATCCATAGCTTATATCTCGGCAAACCACCGGCTCCTTTTCCAGTTTGCGTGCCAGACTACAGGCTATCTCAACCGTCTCATCCGAAGTGCGAGTCCCTCTTACGACTTCAACTAGGCGCATCACGGCCACAAAAAATACACCCCCACAACTTTCTCTGGCCTCTTCGTAACTGAAGCCATCTCAGATATATTCTGGTAAGAGGTATTAGACGTCAGGATAGCATGTGGTGGACTGCTCCCATCGAGCTTACTAAAGACGTTCTTCTTTAGCTCTAAATTCTCGGACACCGCTTCGCTAACGAAATCAACGTCCCTTACTGCCTCCTCCGTGTTCGTGCTTCCCTTTATTCGACCCAAAATGTTCTTCTTTTCCTCGGCGGTCAACTTGCCCTTGGAGATGAAGAACCGTTCTAGCCTTTCCTCTATGGAATGGAGTCCTTTACTCACCAGCTCATCGCTCGTATCCACCATATTTACTTCATAGCCACCCAGGCGAGAAAGGATTTCAGCAATCTGACATCCCATTATGCCGGTACCTATTACTGCTGTCCTTTTTATGTCTTCAATCTTCATCTCTCCTCCTTACTGCTCAATTTAGCCTAAGTAGCCTCGCCACTATCTAACTGTTTATCGCCCCATGGGTACTGCAGAGACCAAGTTCTCCGGCTATGATTAATTGCTGCATTTCCATGGTTCCCTCTATGATGTGACTAATTATACCATTGTGGAAGCAGCGCTGGGGAGTGAGTGACAACCCAAAATGAGCCCACCTGTACAGACCGAAAATACCCCCCTGGCGAAATAAATAACCTTTACCCAACCCCTCTATTTTTGCTCAAAGTGTACCCGTATGCTACAATATAAGTCAATAATGAACAAGGCAAATATGAAATATTTAGTAGTTTGTTTTGTTATCGTCTTATCCCTTCTTTTAGGGACAGGCTGTGAGTTGTTGCCCAATGTAGACATCTCCCCCACACCAAGCCCTCCACCCACCCCTACTTCTACACCTTCCCCGATTAGCCCTGACTGGACATTACCACCCACAGAAAATAGTGCTCCGCTGCTACCCAGTATTGCCGATGTAGTGGCTATGGTTAAACCAGCAGTAGTTGCCATTAACACCGAAGTGGTAACCTATGACATCTTTAACCGACCATCTACTCAAGAGGGGGC
>SDBT01015033.1_pt1 | contig 12320 bp, 28 predicted proteins | sample 2277101 | NCBI WGS metagenome assembly SDBT01 (sample SAMN10404973, study PRJNA504765) | marine sediment metagenome | isolation source: marine sediment core GS10_PC15, 103 cmbsf | place: Arctic Ocean: Southern Knipovich Ridge | collected 2010
GCTCCCTATAGAGCCGAGTCGCTATTCCGCTACTGTCTAGTATAGCATTCCTTCGTATTCCTGTCAACTGCCCTTTATGCCTTGCCTAGTGGTAGGAAAGCCTCCTGTCAAGCACCGGACATGCCCCTAGTCTAGGAAGCCATGGCTGGAGCTGGCCCTGGCCCGCAACGAACGCGGGGAAAGCAGGACTTCATCGTTATCTCCCTTCCGCTATGCATCAGTAGAGACCTTGGCGGTTCGCCTCATTCCTACACTCCCAGGAGCAGCAGACTTTGGCATCATTCCTGTTTGCCCTATTGACTTGAGAGCCTACGCGCTCAAAGTAGGTACCACACACAGGGCAGTTTCCTCTGTACCTAAGAGCCTTGTGAGCACACGCCTTGTGCCACCTAGAGCGTATCAGTTTGCCATTCACATACGCCCTAGAAGGCACTTCCTTCTCACAGTAAATACAAGGTAGTCCCTTGATGCGATGCCTAGCAGAAGTTACCCTTACGCCTCGATTTAAAAGCGCTACGGAGACTAGCTGCCTGGAGAAACCAAGAGCGTCTACCATCTCCTTTTGTGATGCTCCTGGATTGTCATCAAGGTACTCAAAGATCTCCTCAGTCTTGGTCATCTATATCTTCCTTACTACCTTGAAACTCTCGTAGTTGAACCAACCCACCGGCTCAACATCTGAGAGATTGACGGTGACTCCTAGAAGCCACCTAGAATCCTCACCTAGCGAGCAGCCTGGTGCGAAAGCTAGGACTGGAAGCCAGCCATCGAGCTTGTGGCCTGATTTCGTCTCGGCTTCTGCTAGACTATCGCTCAGCCTTACCGTCAGTATTTCGTTCATGATTGTCCTTTCCATCTGGCGGGAATCTCAGATTCCCTGACGAATATAATGCCTCTAAAGAATTCTTTGTTCGCTGCCTCTGCCATGCATTCTCCTCTATCTCGGCAGTACCTCACGTTCTGCTTGAAGTAGATACGATTCTGTGGAAGAACAAGGCTCATTCTATTAGGGAGCCTGTATGCCCATCTAGACATGACACCTATATATGCATCCGGTCTTTCATCTCCGCAGACATGGCATGTCCAGGAGAGTGTGTCAGCGTCGAAGCACATGCTACTCTCCCTTCAGCAACCCTACGCTGTCAATCACCTGTGCCATCTCTCCATTGTAGGAGTCGAATGGATCCCTACCGGAGTACCCTGGCCTATCGGTAGACCAGAACAGGCTCATCCTCATCTCTCTCCCACACTCGTGGCAGACAGTTTCGATGGCTAGGCCAGAGTCCATCCTCTGTACGAAGCGAGACAGGTTCGAGTTGTAGATGAAGGTGCGAAGCGTACCGCAACCACACCTCAACGTAAACATGAGGTCTTGCTGATCCTCTCTAGGTGGAGTCTGGTATCCTATCTGGTGAGTCTCGTCCTTCTTCTTTTCATCCATGAGTTTGACTCCATTCCTTTGGTACTCCATCCTTTTGTAGTGGCCACATGCTCTCCCAATCCTGGAGGATAGAGTAGTAGACCTTCTCCCTCATCATCCCTGCGTAAAGCTCCTCGGTAGGAACATAGATGCCCATGTACTCTATCTCTGGATCCTGCCTCAGCCTCTCCACTCGTGCAATGAGCTTAGAGGATGCTCGCATCCTGTTGTGCTTGAGGCTCCTCTCCTCATGGTTACCTTCGTCGTAGAAGTCCTTGTGCATCCAGGTCAGATCTATCACCTTACCGTTGAGCACACCCCACGCATGGTTCATAGGGATGGTTAAGTTAGTGGCCAGACCTTCGGCATAGCGGATCTTGGAGCCTGGCCAGTCAGCTAGTTGGAAAGCATTCATGAAACACTGACCTACCTTCCAGGTTGTCCTCATCCTCTTGAGTTGATGGTAGAGGATGTCGCGCTCCTCGTCCGTGAATGGCTCATACACAGCGTCGAACACCTGACCCTCAGCAACCAGCAAGCTCTCCTGATCTAGGTACTTGTGGTCAACCAGCCCACGGCTGTGCGAGGTCTGCGAGGTCTCCTTACGGATGATGCCATTCATCTTGGCGATGCTCACTACCCATTCTATTAGGTTGCTCTCCTGTATTACGTTACTCACCTCCAATCCTCATGTCCTTCACTAGGATAGTTCTCTCCTAGGTTGTAATCATCAGCCTCTACGTCAAGTCCAGCCAGTTGGAGAGATTCAATAGCAGGCACCATCCAGTCCTCTGCCCACCATCCTGTGAGCCAGCCAGGAGCATGGACACATTCATTGACAGCATCCTCTAGACTTTTCTTGAGCCTGTCGATCTGGTGTTGCATGTCGATGATCCTGCTCACCCTCACCATCTGGCAGTGACAGCCAGGCGTACCACAACCGATGCCTGTCACGACATCACCTCGAACAGGTGCCACACAAACGCACCGTCCATACAAGAGCCTACGTGACGATAGTGAAGTTCAGGTAGCGTGTGTCCTGTACCAACGACGAAGAAGGTACGGCTGTCCATAGCCTCATTAGGATCAACCAATGCCCAGATGAATAGTCCACTCCCCTGTGAATCGAAGTGCAGTAGCCTTGATCCTCTCGGCATATCGATACCTGACGTGGTACTCGCCAGAGGTACTGGAAACTTGTGTACGACTTTCATTGTGCTGATGCTGCCTTCCCTGCCTCGTAAGCTGCGTCCACTTCTTGGAGATGTGCTCGCTCGTTCTTGCCCTTCTCCATGTCCTCGTCCTGCTCTGGGCTGATGTGATCCAGAGGGTGTGCCATGAAGTACACTCTCATCACTTCTTCCTCCTCACCAGGATACTGCTGGCTCTCGAAACCATTCTTATGGAAGTCGGTGTGAAGTTGCTCCTTAGCTAGGAGCGCCCACGCACCAGAATGCTGGCTAAGCGAGATACCCTGAGCCACAGCCTCAGCTATGGATGCCACCAAGCCTGTGAGAGGATCGTTTGACTCCTTGATCAGCGCTTGTACCGTGGGCATCAGGCTTTGTGCGAAGCAGATGAGAGCAGGGTTAGGACTCTCACATGGCCCCTGTTCTTCTGTCTGCTTGATGCTTTCTCTGATGTCCTCCTGTATGAGCCTCTTGCGTTCTTCATCCATTACCAATCATCCCTTCTGTCTAGGTTCTCCTCTTTCGTGACGGACTCTAGATGCTTCGGTCTCTGGCACAGCCTGGTTTTACACAGATGGTCAACCTCGTAGCCTGGCTTAATGGCATCCCATCCGTGCTCCAGCTTGTAGGAGACTCGGTGTGCCATATCGAGTCTCCCATCTTCGCCCCAGATCTTTCCATATCCTGCCTCAGTAGTACCTCCTGTCCATATCCAGCACTTGCCCAACTTGGGATGTACTGGCCCATTCACCTTGTCAACCTTCGGCCAGTAGCGTTCGGCTATCGGCCTTGGCTTAGGCCCAGGTTTCTTCCTGCTATGTTCTACGCTCATAGTCCTCTCGCTGCTTCGTAGCTCTTGACCTTCTGCTATGACCCTTGCCTCCAGGTTTGTATGCCTCGTACTCATAGCGGCTCTTTGGCCTGGTGCGAGACTCACTACAGCGACAGGTCTCTACCACAACAGAATCCTTGATCTCTACTTGCCAGCGATGCTTGTGCTCGAACGGCCCTGCGTCCTCAGTCATTACTTTTTCTGTCTATCTCTCCAAGAGCCATGCGATTCATAACGCTCGCTACCTCGTCGTAGAGAATAGAGTGAAACCTAATGTCCTGAGCAGACCGGATAGGCAAGCCAGCATTCTCCCATCCATTAAGAAATGACGCTACAGCAGCACTGTGAAAGTTCCCTGTGGAAGGAGAGTCTACGGTAATTGCTATCACTACAGTTGTCATGTTCTTACTCATGACGCCGCCTTAATCTTAGCATCCACGCTGATTTTGACAACTCTACCATAGGCACTCTCTCGTTGGTTATCTCCTCTGTCATCTCTAACAAACCAGAAGCTACGAGCATCCCTGCTAGCGATCTCCTCCATCCGACCTGATTCATCTCTTGCCCAGATCGTAGCCTCACGGATCTCTAACTCGCGGTATGGCCCAAACCAGACATCCTTGCCAGCCTTGTAGTCATGTACGATCACCTTGCACATGTCCATTAGAACAACCTCTCTCTTGCCTTGATTGCAACCGCCGGAAGGCTACCGGCCCACCGAAGGTTCCTGTCCAGATGCGTTTTTAGTGAGCGCAACTCCACGCCCACCAACCTTCCTTGCTAACCTTCCAAGATATGTACTCTATCTGTTCGTAGGGATTCCAAGGATTCCCATAGCCCTGCTCGTAGAAGTCTTCTAACAAGCCTCCGTTCGGCTTTAACTGGCCGATACCTATCTCTCCTAATAAACCTGTACGAGGGCCATAGACGACGGCTGGACTGAAGTTGTCCGACTCGCATCTAAACACCTCCCAAGCGTAGTCAGCGTCCAGACCTAGTTCATTGAATCTGGTGTAATGGTATGCCCTATACGGTTCATCTCCTCCATGTTCATGTTCTCCGTTGTCCGGTTCGCTTGGCACAGTATGCACCACGGAGACAACGCTTCCGTCCGGTGTGCTCCTTGTTGGTGTTGCCACAACATCAGGTAGACTTGGTAGCCCTTCATCCAATAGTTCCCCACCTGTATCTGTTCGTTCAGGAGTGGCACCCACTTGTCCACGTACTCCTGATTCGCCCTGTTCTTCTTGCGGTCGTGGCGCACTTGCCAGAGCATCCACGTTATATAGGCTACTCCCGTCCACCCTATGACTGTCATGATCCATTCCGATGTATCCACTGACTAATCCTCCTGCTAGGGCAGCAGTCAACACAACTACGGCTCCGATGTAATTCCAGGTATCGATACACTACCCTCCACTAGTCTCCCCAACGTGAACGATCCTATCGAGGACACGCTGAGCACTCTGAGCTTGGTCGACAATGTTGACTGGCACGTTCCAATTAAGGATACTCTCAACTAGGTCATGCAATTCTTCCTCCAGGTTCTCGCTGTTGATGATCTCGTCGCGCACCTTGTCTAGGTCAGCCAACGACTTCTGTAGTGAGCCAAGATAGCCTAGTTTGATTAGCCCTTGGCGTTCATTCTCTTGAAGCAGGCCAACATATGATATTGCTATCTGGAGTGCCTGCGCCATGCGGTCGCCCCACTCGATGTGCTTAGGTGCTCCCTTAGGAACCGTCATGTGGCATCTCCTTCACAGCCTGCGTTGCTGCTTCTGATATGGAGACGAACCTTCGCTTCTCAGTCTCCATGCGATGCTTGACCTTGAGGATAAAGTCGTACACCTCATCGTCAACACGGATAATATGCTGCGTCATGATGCTATTCTCCTACTAGTTCAAATCCCGTACCGTCTCGACAGGCAGAACAGAATCCTTCAATGTCAGGATCCTCTGGTGCGCCACAGCAAACACTCACCATCTCAACCTCTGGCAATACTATTCCCCACTTCTCTGCTAGTTGCTCAACCCGCTCCTTGTTAGCACCTAGCTCTTGTGCTTCCTTGATAATCAACTCTGCCTGCTCTTTGTCACCCTTGTAGAATACCCACCATTTCTTCACTAGGTCAGACTCACGAAAGTCATCTATGATGCCAGGATAGTCAGACTTGTAGATTAGCTCGCTGTTCTCATGTAGGTAGTAGTAGCCGAGGATTATCTTGTTCGTCATGGGTAGTTCTTCCTCACCTCACTGGTCTGTGTGGTTGTCTGTTGACAGGTGGAGCAAAGCGCACGACGAGTAGGGAGTGGAGGGTAGACATCCACGTCGTAGGTCTCAACCCAATCCCCACAAGGAACACACGTCCAGTGGACTCTGTAGAGAGGTATCCTTTCGTCCTCGTAGTCCATCGTCTCCTGCGTCATTCTTTGACCTCCATCTTGATGCCAAAGGAATTGGCACGCTCACTGATAGCCTTCGCCCTGATGTCCTGCACACAGAGCACAAAGCTATCGCCTCCATCGTAGTGGACATGCAACGCCCCTGCGAACCTCAGCATGTCAATGAGGCCACGCAGACTCTCGAAGCCTACGAAGATCTGCCCTGACTTGCCACCTACCCTGAATTGATCAAGCCCTACGTTAAGTTCAGCCATCGAAGTCCTTCCTGGTTGCATCTAACCTCTCTCCTATCCTTGCCATCTGTCCAGGCTGACCCAAGTTCTTCTCTTGCCACTCTATCGCACCTGAGCACAAGAGACCGTCTGGCCCTATGTAGCTCTCGTCCTCACCATCAGGATCCTCATCTGTTGTGTTGTGGCAGTAGAAGGCACCATCTGCTATGAGGTCATTCAGTATCTCTGCACGTCTGTCTGCATTCAGAGACCTCCATAGCTGTAACCCTGCCCCTTCACCAGAGAACGGACACTTGGCACATTTCTGAGCAGTACGCCACTTCATGCCTTGTTCACTCGCTCTCTCCACTCCTCGTAGCTAGGCGGTTGCCACATCTCAGCAAGCTGCTTAGCTAAACTCTCGGTCTGCTCCTTGACGTATGCCCAATTGCGATACGTCTCATGCTCACTAGGGCCAGCTTTGCCTACCACGTCCACATGAATCCTATAGACATTCTTCTCTACCGGAGGCTGGTAGTCCCATGCATGCGCTGTGTCAAAGCCGATCCACCATGAGCCTTCTGATCTCCACTTGCCATCACCTTCACCGGAGTGGGTGACACCTCCATGTACCTCTAGGTCACAGAAGGCATCGTAGTCATAATCTTTACCATAGAGGGGATGTCCTTCTGGGATACCGACGTAGCCATTGAGGTGTCCTCTGTAACGTGAGATGTAGCAACGCAGTTCTGCATGCACCCACTCCTCTGGCTCGGTAGGTTCTTGCTCCCACTCTCCACGAGTGTAGAACTTCTCGAATCCAAACTCGTTCACTGTCACCTATCTAGCTCCCTTCTTAGAATCCAAACATTTGTTCTTTCACTCTCTCAAGTATAGCATGACCTATGGGATTTGTCAAGCAGACCTCGTACCTAAGGAGAAAGATTTTTACTAGGCCAGATAGGCTTGTTGACAGATGAGACCGAAGCCTGGTATGGTTGAGAAAAGAATTGCTAAGGTTCTCAGCAGATGTGATTGATCTCTCTCTAGAGGAGATGTAGAAATGATACACAGAGTTCTCATTTATCAAGGTCGCATCAGGGGAACAAGATGCGGAACTGACAAGAAAGGTTGGGGTCTGGAAAAGGAACCTCACGATCCAGACATCGTGAACAAATGGAGCGAGACTACATGTAGGCTTTGTCTCTCTACCCGCGTAATGGACTGCAAGAGGGGCCATGGGATTGGACGTAGACGCTTCAACAACCAAGGTGCCGTAATCTGCTTGGACTGTACTGGCCTCGCGGTGTTCAGATATCGTCGTATGGTGAAGCTACGTCGTACATCCTAGAACCCATGACGGACTACAAGCAGGCTGTTCTTGAGGATGTGTGTGCTGAGTGGAATCAACTGATGGTGGCAGGCCAGCGGCTCAAGAACGTGCTACGCACTAACCCTCAGCGCAAGGACATCCTGTTTAACAAGCTCGTGAGGAGCGTAGTCGTCAAGAGGAACATCCTACACTGGAAGATGGCCAGGCATGCCGGTGCCACTGGCCTCAGCCGCAACTATCCGTACACTCCTAGAACAGGATTCTTTCTCCCATATCACATGGTCACTCCTGCGAGGGATGGAGCAACAGGTCAGGAGCTTATCTGCTTTCGCCTGTTGCCTTGGGAGGAGCTTGCCTTCTACTGGAACTCTGACATGAACCTGTGGGGGAAGTCATGGAAAATCCATAGGATTAAAGGGGTCTGGCATGTTTCGTCTAGAAATCCCATATGATATACACAATGACCTACTGTGTCCTCTTTCGTCCATGCCTCTCACAGAGGGTATCCCCATCATGCTTCACTACAGCGGGATCACCACAAAAGGCACATGTCCATCCGGCAAGAAGTTTCTGATGTGGTATTGTCACCCTACCACCTGTGTGCTCGTATATCTGAGTGGCGATGTCTATGGATTCCTCCTGGGTGATGTAAGGAGTGATGAGCGGCTGAGCATTCAGGATAGGCCCAATCCCTCTCTGGTTATTGTGCATCTCGGCCAGCGCTTCTTTGGCAACCTTCGCCCAACCAACATCTGATCTCATGAGGTCGGTGATCTCTCGCCTGTCTTTCCTGTCACCTAGCCTATGCTTGATGACAGTCCCAGCAGCGGTGTAATCCACTGAGATACCACAAGCCTTACCATCTGCACGACAGGGATGTTGAGGGCCAAGGTCAATACCCACGTTCCTGAGATCTTCAATCAGCCCACTATTTCCTGTTCCATTTGTGTTGCTGACAAGTTCGTACCCAGGGTGTCCATCCCGAAGACGATAAACATTGAGCTTGTTATCCATCGGCCTTGTCCTCACTCTGATCGTCACTTGAAGATCCTTGGCCATAGTTCATTCCTATCCACTTAAAGATGTAGTCAATGACTGACTGGCATGTGGGGATGTCTGGGTTGCTCGTCTGACCCATAGGCTCGAAAGCGATGTCCTGCATCCTTCCGCATAGCGCGTTAAGTGGCACTCCATACTGTAATGCATAGGAACAGAGTATCCCTATTGAATCGAGAAGTCCATTCATCGTAGAGCCAGCCTTGCCCATGTTGATGAACAACTCACCTGGAGTACCATCATCATAGAAGCCAAGGATGATGAACAGCGTGAACTCATCGCCTGATGTCCCTGCTGTGATCTTCACCTTATGAACAACAGAATTGTGTGTAGGTGGTAGCTTCTTGCGTTCGTGGACCTCGCTCATCCTTCATCCCTCCTCATATCGGCCAACTCTGTAGATTGAATGGATCCCATTCGTAGTCCGTACATGGGAACGTCCTGTACTTGCCACTATCGTGCTCGTCTCTTACCCTCTCGCCATTGAGGAATGGACAATCCTTGATTGCCTCGTTGGCACAGCTACGATGGTTGGGTGGGTTGATGAATCTGTCAGACCTGACGCCACCTACGAAGGCTATCCTCTTGCCCATCTTCCCACCACAGATTCCACAGAGTCTCTGTTCAAGACAGAGGCGTACCTTGCCAGGATCTATAGCCTGGAAGTTTGGTACGCTGTCCTGCCATGAGAGGACAAAAGGAATGCGGTGGCCGTTGTGAGAGTTGAATCCCTGCTGCTGTTTTCTGATGCTCATGCCTGTCTCCTCATCTTATTATGCCCCACTGCCATCAGGATCAGTACACCATCAGGTAGCTCTGTACTCCACTGGAACTTGCATTCCCCGCAATACTTGATTGTGTCATTCTTCGATATACAATCAGTAATCTTCTCGCTGCCACAAACTGGACATTTCACTTCATCACCCACTCCCTACTAGCATCTCCGTCTGGCAGTCGTCTGCCGGTATCAGGGTGCCTCATCCACCCGTCCGGTTCATCCTGTTCCTGTGGGTTCCAAGCATGCATAGCCGCAACTGCGGACTCCATATCGTCGTATCACCACACGTCATCAAACACACCCGCCCCTGCATTAGGAGAGATTCCGAGACGTGCTCTGCCGAACGTGAGAGGGTAAACATGCAGCACACGTCCATCATCAAGAAGTCGTTCTGGTTCCATAGTTCCTCCCTAGCTTCCATGCAAAGAAGCAGATTATGTCGCATAAACAGGCTGGTTGTTTCACCAAGATACATCTACTTGTAGAGAGATCGATCAGCACTGCGCGTAACCTTATCAATTGTGATGACCACCTGGCCACCGAGATAGTTAGGTAGCAGCCTCTTCTCAGGGTGTAACCACACACGCTGGTTCTTGCCGTCTATCAAACGCCGTACATGCTTCCAGCCATGTGCTCGCTTCCAAGCCCATACGGTGCGCCTGTTGGCCCTAGACCAGCTTTCTGTAGCATAGATCCACTCCATGAGACGAGTGAACGTCGGTGTACGAAATGAGCCTTTGAACTTCGGTGCATTACTGATCTTGAATCTAGGCATATTCATCATGGGAACTGCGTCCCTTCTGCTTCCATAGCTCTTATTAATCCGTATACCTGGTTGATGTCCTTACCGTATGTTTTACTGGTCATAGACGCGAGAGCCTTCTTGTTGGCTCCTGGGTCATCAATCATCTGCTGCACGATGAAGCTCCGCATACTATCTTCCTCACTGCCTACAACAGTCATCGTGTGATCTTCTCCGAAGCGGATACTTTTGGTGAATGGCTCACCGTTCCTGAGTAGCGCCTCTACCTTCCGGTCACCTGAATCTCCATGCTTATCGAGGATGAGCAGGGACTCAGCCCAACCAGCAATGTAGCTCGACCCACGGATCCTAGCCCATGATTCACTCTCCCTTGCTTTGCTCTGATGGTGAACAATGACAACTGCTGTGCCTGTCTCGTCTACGATGTCGTCTATCGTATCGAGTAGCTGCACCATGGATTGCTGATCGTTCTCGTCTGCGGTGTGGAGCTTCGTCATAGGGTCAAGGAATACCACCTCAGCCTTAAACACCCTGATCATCCTTCGGAACTCGCTAGCCCCTTGACCTTTATCTAGCTTGAGACTTGGCAGGGTAATGAGGTTGAGAGGAACATCGTTGTCGGGAGGGATGTGCCACTTCCTAGCGATGGCATTTACCCGCTGTCGGAATCTGTTCTCCGAGACCTCAAACTGGACAAACAGCACTCGTGGTAGGCCATTGGTCTTGAGTCCTAAGAATGGCTTTGAGGTAGCGAGAGAGAAGGCAAAGTTGAGAGCGAATCTACTCTTGCCTATTTTAGGAACTCCCGCAATCAATACTCTCCCACCAGCATCGAGCAACCCCCCATCGACAAACGCTGGCTGGCTAGGAGGAGCGAATGCCATCATGCCCCGAAGGGGAATTGCTTGAAGTGAGAATGGCCTAACCCTGAAGATTTTGGTCTCAGCTTTTGGTGGAGTCCAGTCTTGAATGAGCGGCTTTCCCTCGACTAGGAACTCAGTCATCTGATTCCCCACCATGCTAGGTGGCGCAGGGGCAGTCCATCCCCGCTGGATAAGCCTTGGCTTATCAGGTAGAGTCTGGTATTCTCCGTTCATACGCTCGCTGGTGTTGTTCCTAAACCAGATAGCGACCGTACCGTCAGGGTTCTTCACAGCCGTCAGACCCCGCTCAATCGCCCCTTGGAGGAGTGGATCGAGGAAGGCGCTGTAAGAGTCCTCACTAGAGAATAGAAGCACGGAGAACGATGTCACCCCGCCTACAGGTAACCCTACGTTGTAGTCAGCCCAGGCTTGCTGGTCTGCTGGTGTGGGATCCTTTCCTTCGTACTCCTGAGTCCAGATGGTCTTGAAGCTGTTGGGGAAGCAACGTACTGGATTCAGGTCTTCTGACGTATACCTAGCTAGTGCTGTATCGACGCTCAATCATCATCCCTTTCTTCCTCATCCGTGTCAGCATATTCCTGCTGGCACATCAGACACCATACGTGGTCGTACTGTGGGATATGGAGTCCCGCTAGATGCGAGACATTCTCAAACCAGTTCGTCACGATGAGGGTTGAGAAGTCCTGATATGTCACCTTTTCTCCCTTTTGCTACTGAAAAACTTTTTATGAATTAGTCGTGGAAACTGCTTGACAGCCCCGAATGAAAAGTTTATCATGGAGTTTGTCTGATGTCAAACAAAACAACGAGATTTAACTACTCAGTTTCGGCTCTCGGAAAAGCTCAGTTCCAGGGTCGGACTGTCCCTGCACTACTTACCCATATAGAAGAAGTGCTGCGTCCCGTCAAGGACAAATTCGTGCCAGGGATCCTCATTACATTCACCACACCAGCCGGTACAGAGGAACAGCAGCTATACGAGGGAGCAGTAGACACCATCCCCCCAACATCGTCTCTCGGTCAACTCATGCAAGCCTTCTCAGCAATGGGAGTAGATGACCTAGCAGAAGACGAATACAGGCACGTCCACAAGAAGTACGTTCTCCTCAAGGTAGACCCCATACGCAACAGCAACACAAACGGTGGCACCCCTCAACCATTCAGGTATCGACGCACCCCGCTCCGCTGGCTTGAAGATACAGAGGTGCAGAAGGCATTCGGTAAACCCAAGCCATTAGGATTCCTAGAGAAGCTGGTACCAGAGTTGGAGGTAAGACTTGATGGTGTAGGACATTCAAACATGCTCTCCAGGCTGATAACGGATCCGGTATTCACTGACCACATCCCAGAGATTGATAATGCACTTAGCGATGGTACGCTACTACCCTGGCTGGAGAAGCACACGAAGCTGCGATTAGATCCAAGCAACACGTTCACACTGGAGGAAGT
>SDBT01015034.1_pt1 | contig 12320 bp, 16 predicted proteins | sample 2277101 | NCBI WGS metagenome assembly SDBT01 (sample SAMN10404973, study PRJNA504765) | marine sediment metagenome | isolation source: marine sediment core GS10_PC15, 103 cmbsf | place: Arctic Ocean: Southern Knipovich Ridge | collected 2010
TTGTTATATTATTCTTTCAATTCTCCTCTTTTATTTTTAAAATAATAAAAATTTACTATTCTCCCAATAAACCCTCTAACTCACTAATATTATTATCTATATCATTTTTTTGTATATCTTTATTATATTTTATATCTACACTCTTAACATTCTCCACTATTTTATTAACTACTCTCTTATTCATATCACCTAACTCATCTACTCTCACTTCAACATCTTCATCTTCTCTTACTTCTTGAGGTTGGCCTTGGATAACAACAGTTTTTGACTTAGGCATACTACTTATAATCTGCTGAGCAAAAACTGCCAGATCCTCCTTGCCTAAGCCTGGTTGTGGGATTGGTTGTTGAGTATTATTTAACAATCCTTTCATCTCTTCCAAAATTTCCTTTTTAAAATCATCAAGATCATTTATTTTTTCTGGAGTTTTTATTTTAGAATTTCTACCACCATCCTTAATGCGAATATCTATTTGCCCATTTCTACTAGCGGCTTTCAACATTTTTGATGATTCAGACTTATCTCTACTCATTAATTTATCAAGATCGGTTGCGCATCTGGGCCCAAGAGTAACCCCTATATCCCCTATAACCACTGTCTTTTTTGTTTTATTAACTATAAAAAACATATTATGCCCTTCTAGTTCTAGTTCTAGGGAGAGGAGGAAGATCTGCTTTTAAACCAATAGAACTTTCTTTTTCACACTCAGGGCAAATATAGTATATTTTACCCTCTCTGAAATTTATTTCTATATTAGGTTCTTTATCATGATTTCGACAATGTGAACAAACTACTGTTATAACCATATCTAAGCCTTATTTTTATCTCAAATAATCATCAAAAAAGTCATCAAAATCCGTTTCGATCACTCTTATAGTATCGTCAATTAAGCTTGTATTTATGAAAGCAAATTTATATGAAGACTGTTTTATTTCAGATAATTTCTTTATTCTTGAAATTAATCTACTATATTCTATAGAAGCCAATTTTAAAGCAGACAAATCGAATTTATAATGATGATCAGCTAACATTTTTGATAAATTTACTTTTACTTTATAAGCCTCTTTTTGAATTCCAGATAATTTTCCATTCATTTCTTGTAATTTAATGTCAATCTTATCCCTAACCTTAAGAGTTTGATTCTGACCAAGCCATTTATAATAATTATCTGGCAAAATCGTTGTCCCGTCCCACATGCTCATATTATTCCTAAATTCTCCAGATTGTTCAGCAGGAACTTTCTTAAGAGCCATTTCAAATTTAGTTGAATTATTTAAAATCTTCTTTGCCCTAGCATTCATTACGTTTTCTATATATTTATCTTTATTTTCTATCTCATTATTTATAAGAGACTCCTGAGCCTTAATACGTCTGTATGAATAATTAAATTTTTCATATAATTTAAAGAATTTATCATACCATCCGCCCTTTTCAAAACTCTTCTTCCCAGATTCCATAAGACCCTGATTTTTTATCTCCATTAGTTGTTTTACGTGTTCTGGAACTTCTTCGCCTCTTGCCAAATAGTACAATTCAGTATTGCTTCTACCTTGGGAATCATAAGGATTAGGATTTCTTCCTATTTTTGTAAACTCTTTAAACTGAATAGGATTATGATCAAATAAATCAACAAATCCTTTCATAGCTTGAGACTTAAAATTATCTACACCTTCTGCTTTTTGTATATTATTTACTATAGAAGGAAGAATAGGATAAAAAACATCACCTATATGAGTCTTCAAACTATGCATAATATTGCCTTTTGTACTTTCCTCTTTATTCATCTTCCTAAGAGCTACCCTAAGTTCTGAAGGAGGTAATCCTTTTGCCTTAAGCTCTTGTCTCTTTTTATCATATACTTTTTTACTCTTATAAGCATCATAAATCTTACTAAGCTGCTCTGGAGTCTGATTTAAAGTCATATAAATAAAATCTCCTTTTTTCTTACTTCTTTCAGCAACAGAATCCTTACCAGAAATACCGGAGAATAACTCTAATAATTTAGCAGATTCAGGCAAAGCCTCTAATTGAGCTTGTATCGAGTCTGGATTACCTCCTCGTTTAGCAAGATCTTTAATTTGACTTTTAACCTTACCCATATCAGCATAAGAGTCGTATGCTAATCTATAATTTAACATAGATTTCCATGGAGCTTTAAAATAATCCTTTACCTTACCCTCATTAATTCTTTTCTTATATAAATCTACATAAGATCCGTAATCATCTATACTCAATCCCTCATACTGAGATCTATCTCTATCCTCAACTCCATAAATATCTCTCAAAATTTTAAGAGGTATACTAACAGTTCCCTTTCTATTATTATATTCTATTACAGAAGGAGCTTTAACTCCTCCTTTCATAACTTCTATTTTTTTACCTTTGCCCAATGTTTGAAATACTTCACTTAACTGCCTTATAGCATAAGTAGAAAAAGCATTTAATCTCTCGGTTCCAGTATATCTCTTTAACTCCCTATCCATTTTCTTTTGTAATCCCTTTTTATCATCTCCAGAAGATGAAGGAATCAAACTTGCCATCTTTTTATATTCGTCAGAATTATTATGCATCATAGATTGAATTGCTACACTTTGTAAATCTCCCATTTCCTCCAACTGATTCGCTAAATAACGAGTTGTGATACCTGCTATTTTTTTAGAAGTTTCATCCATATCCTCCTCTGTAACATTTAATTCACTTACATCTGCTGAAGTTGCTCCTGATAGATTGCCTTCCATTGCCTTGCCTTCTTCGGTAGTCCCTGTATAATGAGCGCCGCTCACAACATCTCCTCCCAATAAAGAACTTTTAAACCATTCAGCAATCGCAGGGTCTGCTCTATCAATAAGAGTTTGTAAAATATTCAACAGATAATCTCCAGCTTCTCTTTTTAAAATCTCTGTGATAGGTCTTTTTGCAGATCTATTAGAATAAGCCTGTTTTAACGCCTCTATTATATTATCATCAGCAATACCGAATTTTCTTAATCCCTCCCTTAATGATTGTTCAAGATTTGGAACTTGCCTTAAAACATTAAATTCTTCATTCTGCAGCATCTCGGGATATCTTAAAAAAAAGTTCATCCTCTGATCAAGATGTCCAGGCTTCTTAGGAGAACCTAACTTTTGTTCTACCGCTTTAGACAACATATTGCCATCATACGCCATCCCTACCGTTTCAAAAATCCTTTTTTTCTCTTCATCTGACAAATTAGAAGGCATAAATCTTTCATATGCACTGAATTGTATTTTTTCATCTTCCACTGGAGCTTCTACTGGAGCTTCTACTGGAGATTCTACTGGCTGAGGAGTCATAATAGATGAACCCTCAGGATCTTTCATCTCATTTAACAATTTTTGAGTTTTAGCCAGCATAGTTTCAACAAACAGATCCGCCTTTTGCTTATCAACAGAGGGATTTGTCATATTTATCTTATCAGATAATATTCCCTTATATTGAGGATTGCTAATCAAATCTTTATATAAAATAAAATCTGGACTTAGATAAGAGTCGGATGGAGCATTATTTTTCTTATCAATTAAAGTAATAATATCTTGACTACCTTCAAATCCTATTTCCCTACCATTCTCCGTAACCCATCTATCCATTCTTTGACTAATATCATCAGAGATAGGATCTGCACCTTGAGGAATTTGCTGAGAAGGAGTTTGAACTGATACGTCAGATGGAACTGGTGCGACAGTTTTTTCCTGCTGAGCAAGCCACTGTGCAGCTGCGTCATCTGCCATATCTTCTTCCATAAATCCTTGCGCCTTCTTATTTAAACCAAAGGCATTACAATAATACATACCTTTTTTAACTAATTTTATTATTCTGTTTATATTGATCATTATTTCTCCAAGGGCACAACTACTCTATTAAATAAATATTCAATTTAATTGCCTAAAACCCTTTATTTTACCTGGAATATCTTTCTTCTATTTCTACTACAATGGGATTCCTAACAATATCTTCTTTAGAGAATTTTACGATGCCAAGATCATTAACATCTTTTAATCTTTCACAAGCATCAACCAATCCATTAGTACCTCTAATATCAGTCTGAAAAGGATCTCCTGTTATAACAACCTTACAATTCTCCCCTATTCTAGTAAGAAACATTCTAATTTGATCAGGAGTGGTATTCTGAGCTTCATCTAACAGCACAAAAGAATTACGAAAAGTGACCCCCCTCATAAATGCTAAAGGCAAAGTCCTAATAGACTCTGATTTAATATATCCCTCTATTTGTTTTTGTGACAAATAATCTGATAAAAAATCAAAAATAGGATACATATAAGGATGTATTTTTTCATTTAGATCTCCTGGTAGGAAACCAAGATTTTCTCCGTTAGCTTCTACACACGGCCTTGTGAAGATCATTTTATCATACTTGCCCATAATAAATTCTCTAAGACCACTAACTACCGCCAACATCGTTTTTCCACTTCCCGGCGGACCTGCTACAATTGTTACTAAATTATCCTTAATTGATTTAAGGAGTATTTTTTGATTATCGGTTTTAGCGGTAATCGATATCCTCGTCTTTGTTCGTTTCTCTTTTATTTCATTACTTTTTTCATTTTCATTTCCGTTATTGTTCCCATTACGCTTCTTTTTAGACATAGGACTCCTCTGTAAAATAAAAATTTTAATTATTCTTTTGAATCATATAAGATCAAACAAACTTGCTTATTCTCTTCGCAAGGCACTGCCTTTAATCCTCCTATCGCAAATTTAACTACTTCAGGTTTATCATCACTAAATTGCTCTTCCACTATTTTCCAAAAATTAGAAGGAACATAAACACTTTTCCCCTTAAACGCTTTACATCTTATATCTAAAATATCATAACCATATGCCTCTTTTAACTCATCTATCTTTTCATTTACCTTATTACGAGAAAAGAAATCATTCCACCCATCTTTTGAATAAGAATTATCTAATAATTTTTTTTGTTCAACAGGAAGACTTTTAAATATAATTTTCCTTTGTTCAGTCGATAAGTATCTAGCATAATACCAATACTCTGTAAAACTTTTAAAAACTTGTTTTTTTAACATTTTGCACTCCATTAATTTTTATTGTCCTTTTCAACAATACTCATAGAAACAGCATGATGAGTCACGAATGTCAAACAGTTAATATTGTTCTCCTCAAATAGAGAGATTATCTGATCCTTAATAGCAGATAATTGATCGTCATTGGCAGGTTCGGATTTGGTTCCAACTGTGATATGGAGGAACTTTCCCTCTAAATCTTCAAACTTTGTAATTTCAATTTTTTTACTCTTACTAGTTTTTTTAGTTGTATTTTTCGATATGTTTTTCATAGTATCTTCTTTATTCTTTTCACTTATCATCACTATTCTCCTCTTTTTTTATATTATCTTCTTTAGTTTTTAATTTAACAGGAGCTTTATATTGACAAGGAACAACCTTAATATTACCATTATCGAACAACCAATTATTGTTCTTATCTAATGTACCTCGACAATATTTTATAATCATAGCAGGATCTAATCTAATAGGCTTTCTATCTAATAAAACAGATGTCATAACCTCATTAATCCCCTGAGTTTGAGGGCTATTATTAATAAGCATCGTGCATAATTCTGGGGATGATATAAACATAAAATCAGCACCGTTTAAAGCATATTGATATGCATCCTGTTTTTCTTCTACTGACAAACCATTCATAATACTTTTCTCCTATAAATAAATATCTAACATAATATCGTCATTTTTTAACAAAAGATATAAATAGTAAAGGACATAAAAAAAAGCCACTCTATCCAATAACGGGTAGAATGGCTTTTTTATTAGAAAGGTATGTCATCAGGAGACCTGCCTATACCCGCATCTTCTTCACCCGTCCCGATATCTGATTTAATCTTTTCATCATAGTAATCTACGAATGAACTCATAAGATATGGATCTGTTAAAGTCTGTTTGGTAGCATAATCTACTAATTGAATTGGACTAATATCTCCTGCTTGACCAGAAGTGTAATTATAAGTATATATTAATTTAACAGTAGAAGGCTGATTTCTAGTACCTAACTGATCTGGCAACGGTTCCCCTCCCTCTGCAAACCATGCTGAAAATTCAGGCCAATTAACTTCTATTTCAGATTCTCCCTGCTGATTAGAAATAGGATCACTCTCAGGCGTACCAGCATTTTCAGTTATTTCCTGCTCAGTAACATTAGAAGGTAATCCAGAATCTCCTGGCAACGACCATATAGCTTCTTTCTTTATATATTTTTTACTTTTTATTATTCTCATTAGCAATCCCTATATATTATTACTTAATAATTATAGAAAAAAATTTATAATCCTTTATAAATCTAGAATATCAAACCTATTTTCAATAGGCTCTTGCTCCATCTCTAACAACTCCCAATCTATCTTATTAATAAAAATATCGGAAAGAGGATATGCATTCTGAGTAATCTCAACCCTATCTTCTATCTCATCACTTACGGATGTCTCTCCCATACTTGCTACTACATACCTGGTCTGCAACCCTTGACCAGTTCTATGTATTCTAAAATCATGAGTAGGGCCGTATTCTGCCAGTTGCCTAAAAGCGCTAGGAGGACAATCAAATGCTTTAACACTATCATCTGATCTATCTATAACAAAAGAAATATATCCTGGTTTCGTATCCGCAATTTGAGTATCATGATAACTCATAACCATTTTTTGATAATTATTCCTATACCATCTTCGATATATTTTTTGTTGCCTACCTATAAATCTAACGATAATAGGAGTTCCGTCTTTAGGACAGTAAAGCATTTTATTTTTAATTTGCTTTGCAGTCATTATTTTTTCAACTTTTCCAAATTCTATTTCATCTGCCATTTTACAAATCCAAAATTTCAAATCTATTTTTTATTTCTTCACTTTTTACTTCTTTCTTCTTCACCATGATGACTCCATCTTTTCTTTTATAAACTTCAAAATACTCAGATTCTTTAAAAGCATGTTTGGCCGCTGCTAATTTACCGTTCCTATTCGGCATTCTCTATACTCCTCTTAGCTTCTCTTTGCCTCTCTTCTTCCGCCAATTGCTTTTTAAGACAACACTTTTTGTATTTTTTGCCACTACCACATGGACATGACAAATTTCTTTCAATTTTATGAGCTTTCTTTAACTGCATTAATCGATACCTCCATTATTAAATATTCTATTATTATATCATTTTTTATTCACTTTTCAACAAAAAACTACCAATCCCCGTTCAGATGACCGTGAATAGTTCCTTGAAGTATATACAGACCTACAATAGGGGTATGAAACCACATAAATAAGACAACAACAGCAACAGTTATGATCGTATCCACTTTTCTTGGCAAATATTTCCTATACCACTGAGTTATTGTCGGCTGTTTCTTTTTTACCAAAATAAGATCAATCACAAGAACAGCTATTAAAAGCACATAACAAGGCCATGCAGCTGGAATAGACAGCACAACCGACCACGCAGCCGCATCAACTGCTTCAGTAGACAAGAACAATAATACCAACGACACAATCCATAATATAGAACCTATTTTTTGTAATGTATAACTCATTTTTTCTCTCCTTTACATAATTTTATTTCTTTAAGTCTTTTCTCTTTTCTCTCACTCTGAGCTATTTTTCCATCATCACTCAAATCTCTAGCCAAATCAGGATAATACTTTCTTAATATCCTTTCTAATCTATCTGATACTCCCTTATTATCAATACCATTCCTATCGAGAGCATGAGTCTCCCAGGCCGTTCTATTATAAGGATGAAAATGACAGACCCTAATTGGCTTAATACTTCTATCCCATCTTTTAACATAGCCAGAACAACCCACATTAAAAGTATTATTTATATTAGTTACTCTTCTCTTATACTCTTTAGATTTTAAAATTCTATTCAAAGTAGGTTCTTCTTTATTTTCTTTATTTTTGCCAATCTCATCTATAATCCTATAAACTATATCTTTGGCAGATTTTTTCCAAAAAATACTACCACCATTATATTTTGATGTGCTATAGCAAGTTATTCCTACTTCTTTAAAATCTGGACAATAAAATGGGACATTCTGCCAAGCATCAAGATCATGTGCCCATATAATATCATCTACTATATCATTATCAAATAAATACTTCATTCCAAACATCTTACTGCCTGTAAGACATTCCTTGTTAAGATCTATCTTTATAGACTTAACCCCCATAAATTCATATTTAAAATTAGCCAGAAAAATAATATCTTCTACTTTCCAACCTAGTTCTAAACTATTCTCTATTTGAGCCTTTATAAGGACTTCTATATTATCAAACTTGTAACGTTTGTTTTTTGATTTATTAGCTATTATAAAATTTTTCATGTTATATTTCTATTATCGTCTTAAAATTTTTCGTTAAAATTGCTTTGCCCCATTCTTTTCCTTCATTTGCTTTAAATTTCCCTTCGCTAACATTTTTAGCTGACTTTATCTTATTCTCATTTTCAGTTTCTTTCCAATGTCTCTTCATATTCTCATTTTTTTCTTTTGTAGAAGTCCTAATTCTATCATAATATATCCCTCCCCACCAATACATAGTAAAACCCAACTTCCACGCCCTCTGCACTAAATCATGATCATCATGCCCATACCCCTCTAAACTTTCATCATATCCTCCTAGAGTTTTAATAAATTCATCTTTATAAAATCCTATTCTCCCATGCATACTCCTTTTACCTTTAGAAAATATAACTTCTTTACCCTGATCATTTGCCATGCGATTAATATAAGAAGCCCAGCACTCCTCAGGTATCCTATTCCTCTTATAATCACAAGTATAATTATCAGCATCAAGATTATTAACGATCTCACCAGAGGCCGCTTTAAAAACTACATTTCTAGAATGAGCCATACTAAATTCAGTTGGTTCCGTAGTTTTAAAATACGATACTCTTCCAGACTCTATATGCTCCATCATATTATCTTTCATCCATTCTTCAAGTCCATCTTGAGAGTTATAGTCTAAAATAACAAATTCTAAATTAGGATATGATTTATTATCTTCCATATTTTTAAAAAGAGTTTCTTTAAGATTATATAATCTCCCCATGCAGGTCGTGCAAAAAGATATTTTATATTGCTTACTAACAGGATGCCTAAAAGTGGCGTCCCATATTTTTCCATAATCTGCCATACTTTATAATGTCCTTTAACTTAAAGATTTATGAACAAACCAATCTTCCCATGGAAGCTCAATATCAATAATATATCCTTTTTCAAAAAGAAGTTTTCTAATTTTATCTCTCTTAATTTTTTCTTTTTCATCCCAACCGCTTCCTTCCCAATAATTATGTTCTATAGTCATTGTTAAAAAAGTATATTTATCAAAATCAAAATCTTTTAATATCTCCCATTCAGAACCTTCTGTATCAATATTAATATAATCTATAATTTTTGGAGCATCATGCTCTTCCAATAACTCTAGAAGAGTTATATATGGAACCTGAATTATAGGATGACCCCTATTCTCAACCATATCTTTTATTATCACACTTGCACAATCTTCATATATCCCTGAACTTTCAATTCTTCTTCCTCGAGCCATAAAATCTACAGTCCCTTTTTTATTGTAAATACAAAGATTTTCACAAATACAACTTCTATTAGCTTGCAAATTTTGGAATGCCCTTAATTTAGGATTAGGTTCTACACAAATACCATTCCATCCAAGATCTTTTTCTAAGGCATAAGTATTACTATTAACCACACCACCCGCTGCACCAACATCAACAAAATATCCATTTTCTTTATGTTTTAATTTTTTTACAACCCACTTATCTTGTCCTTCTTTGCCTTTATAATCTACCATTCTTATAGACCCTTTCGTTTTCTGGAAGATACTCACTCCTCCCCATTCTTTATTTATCTCACAATGCTCGCTTCCAATATGTTCCCAATCTAAACGATTAAAAATATCTAACTTTTGAAAAGCTCTTTCTGCTGCTATATAAAAATCTGGCTCGTTTGGACCATGCCTCTGAAAATGATGCCCTTGAGAATATGGCCCTGTATCATGAAAAGATAAAAAGCCATCCTTAACCACTTTATACCCATAATTCAAAAAATCTAACATTATGTGATTAGAACAATGACAACCATCAACAAAAACCCAATGCAAATCTGGCAACTTATTAAAAACTTCTTCTGACTTACCAATTATCATTTTACATCCTTTAAAAGGAAGACTAGTTTTAGGATTAGCATCTATTGCCCAATATGTATAATTAGTTATTCCCAATTCTGGCAATCGAGCATAAATAGCTCTTGCGGTCATGCTCTTATCAAGTCCTATTTCCAGCAAATTAACATGAGCGTCACCAAACTTTTCTTTTAAAAGTCTCAAAGATTTTTCTATTTGAGCTACATCAACATTTGTCATTGTTCCATAACCGTAATCATTATTTTTACTCATTACTAACCTTTCTCTTTAATCGGCAGCATGCTTTTGAATATGTTTTTTATCTTTAACATGATGATCTTCTCCCTGAAAATATCTATTAAAATATCTAAATCCCCACCTAGTATAATTAATCAGATTATATTTCCAATAAACATACATAAAACTAATCTGATCTCTTGGACTGTGTTTTAATATCTCTTCCCACCATAACTCACAATGTTTCTGAGATGCTACATCTCCAAGTTTCCTTACTAATAAACCCCCAGCGACCAACCCTAATTTAATTGGCATGCCATCCTTTCGATAAATATCTATCTGCTTTTTTATTCTATTTCCTGGATCTCCCGTATAAAATATTATATTTGCAGCCTCATCATATATACACTTGCGACGATTAGGAGTCAAAGCCACAATATTATAAGAAGGCTTTAACAAATCAGAGATAATGTTAAGATCTATTTTTATTAAAGCATATCCTGGTACATATACCGATGTATCATATTCCCCAACAAAATGATGATATAATATTTTTACCTTACGAGCCAATTTTCTATTCGATAAATCAGGATCTAACTTAATTCTACGAATTTGCCAAACATTAGAAACTTTATCTGTGTCTGTAAAACAAACATAGTCCCACCCTGGAGTAATAACCTCAGGATCATGCAATTTATCATAATCTCCTATTATAACAGTGTAAATAACATTTTTATTTGACATTATCTCTCTCAAAAATAAACCAATAATTCAGAACTTCTCTTTTCCCAATAAAATAACTTTTACAAAATATTTCTTTAAATCCCATACCAACAAACATATTTTTAAAGTCTTCTATATTTTCAAACTCTTCTTGAGCATCGTAAGGATCTGTATCTGTCTCAAAATCGGGAACTGCTGTAATTACATAACAATGATCAGAATGTTTACAAATCTCTTCAATTACCTCTGACGGTTTTAAAAAATGTTCAAATACATTATACGCCCATATTAAATCTATTTTATCTTCCAAAAATGACAAATCATGAGCATCTCCAAATATAACATCCTCTCTAAGAGGAGGATTATACAAATCAATTGCTGTTATTTTACAATCATAACCTCCTTCTTTCAAAAATAATACATCTGATCCGAATCTAGCTCCAAGCACCAAAATATGCTTTATCTTATCGGTAAACAAAATTTGTTTTACTTCCCTTACTAATTCAGTTTTATATTCTCCATAGCATTTAATTTCCCACTCTATTCCACTCTTCCTCTTTTCTGCTGACATGCTATAAACTTTAGATGTTTGTAATTTTACATATTCATTATAAGAAGAAAAACTATCACTTAATAATCTACAATTTATTGCTTTTTTCATTCCATCTACATCTGGCAAATCAATAAAAGTATGCACTTGTATTTTGTGTTCTTTCATTATGCTGCTTAATTCGGGAATACTCTTTTGAAGCTCTTCTATCTTCGTCAATTCTTCTTCAGGGCTTGACCCGCAAAAAATATCTATATATTTAAATAAATTATTATTGTTTAAATCATTAAATAAATACCATTCCGCCCCCTCCATATTAGTTCTAATTATATTTAAATCATTTTTATAATCAGGAATATTATGCAACAGCCATTCAGAAAATAAAATACAATTAACTTCTTCATAATCATCTTCTCTAACATTGTATTTAGATGAAAATAAAGAATTACCTATAGGAGTATATCTTTTTCTTTTATAACTATGATATAATTTTCTTGTCTCTTTACTATCGCTTATAGCCGTATTAATCAAAAACACACCGTCATGACCATTGTATTTCTTTACTAAATTATCAAAACAACCTTTACAGGGCTCAAAACCAAATAACTTATAATCTTTTAT
>SDBT01015035.1_pt1 | contig 12320 bp, 4 predicted proteins | sample 2277101 | NCBI WGS metagenome assembly SDBT01 (sample SAMN10404973, study PRJNA504765) | marine sediment metagenome | isolation source: marine sediment core GS10_PC15, 103 cmbsf | place: Arctic Ocean: Southern Knipovich Ridge | collected 2010
CCTGCGGGGGATGAGGCGACTGAGCGGATGCCCGGCTATGACGGGCTGGTGTTCCGGTTTATGATGCGGTACCGGGGGATCAACACGTCTGCTGTCTCCACGGATAGGCGTATCACGGGTACGTCGATCAAGATGAGTGCCCGGCCCTCGAAGGGCAGCTTCGGCGCTGGCCTGACTGGCCCTACCTCCGCTATCGCTGACCTGCGCAACTACCCTGGCGTCTCCTGGGGCGCTGTGAACTTCACTCACGTTGAGGAGGCTGCGATGAATACGATCGCGAAGCCTGCCGGTGTGGTGAACGGTGACTACCTCATCCTCCTGTGCGGTCGTGGTTCAGCCTTCGAGATTTTCGAGTCCATCCTGTCGGACGAAGGGTTCACCCTGGCGATAACGAGGGGGCAGTCGGTTGGTGACAACAGGACGGGGGCCGTGTTTTACAAGAGGGTGACGGACGCGGGTAGCGAGCCTGCCTCGTACACGCTCGACGACGACACTCACGGCATCTTCGAGGACATCACTCTGTTCGTGTTCAGCGGCTTGGCGGAGACGCCTGATGTGGCGTCGGCCTCTACTGAGGGCAGCTACATCTTTGACACGCACGTCATGCCGGACGTGTCGGGGGCCATGAATGACTTGTTCATCTACTACTCGACGGGTGAGCAGGCTGCGGTCGGCTTGACGGTCGCCCCTACGACTGGCTTGACCAACCCTGTTGGCCCTGACAATACGACGGAGCCTGGCGGGATGATTTGGTATGGGAAGCTGCTGGCTCCGAACACGGATTCGACCTACATGGTTTGGGATGCCGAGACTGGGCCTGGCGGTACCCCTGAGTATCTTCACTTCACGGTGCGCTTCGCGATATGAGCAGCAAGATTGCCTTCCCTCGTTCTATGCGGGTGTCGGACCCTACGCAGTTGGCGCGTGCCCTCGATGAGAACATGCGGTACTTGGAGCGTCTGCTGAACGCGACGTTCGAGATGGATCACACACGGCTGTCCAACGTGACAGCCGGGCAGCACCACGTGAAGTACACGGACGCTGAAGTGGACGCCATCGTGGCGACCCACGATGCCATCGTTGATGCTCACCACGTGAAATACACCGATGCGGAGGTCGACGCAATCGTTGCTACGCATGATGCCATCGTTGATGCTCACCATGCGAAGTACACTGACGGGGAAGTGGATACGATCGTGGCGACGCACGACGCTATTGCGTCTGCGCACCATGCGAAGTATCTGGACTCTGAGGCCGTCACGGCTATGGGCGTGAAGGGCGATGCGAACCCGTTGAACCACGATCAGGGAGCGTCAGCGATCACGGCGCTACGCGCGGAGAGGATCACGTCGGGGCAGACGCTCACGACTACCACCGGGACGACTGTCGTCTACAACTCGATTCTTCGGGAGGACGACACCGACTCGAACATCTCGTACAGCACTTCGACGGGGGTCATCACGATCAACACGACCGGGTGGTATTCGATCTCGGGCGGCGTCTACTTCGCGGGGAATGCGACGGGTCGTCGCATCCTGACGCTCAAGCATGAGGGGAACGACTTGGCCGGAGGCGCCCTCGACCCGCCTGGTTCCAGTCCGTTCAGGATCGGCCAATCCACTCTCGTCTACGCGGTGGCTACGGACACGCTGGAAGTGAAGGCGTTTCAGTCGAGCGGGGGAGACTTGGACGTGTTGGTGAGTCCGATGAGCTACATCACGATCCACAAGATTTGACGGAAGGGAGATAGATGATATGCCAATAGGATCAATAGGAGTCAGGCCGGACAGCGGCGCGCCCATAGGCGCGCGACGCGGGCCGTCGCCTCAACTCGACCGTTTCCAGCAGAAGGAACGCATCGAGGACTCGAACCTGCGTGCGAATCGTGGCGACCAGCCGGGCAACGTCTCCCTTACCGCGTTGCTGGAGTCCATGTATGGTGGCGGTGGCGGCGGAGGAGGCGGTGGCGGTGGTACCGCCAGAGGCCCGACCATCGACCTTGACCCGTTCAAGAACAAAGAGCTTGACGCTATGCGCAAGCTCTTGCAGGTGACGACTGACGCTACCCGGACAGAACTCTCCGGGGAGCGGTCACGTGCATCGAATGCGTTCGAGCGCTTCCAGGCGCTCCGCAACAAGCAACTCACGGACCAGCTAAAGGCTGGCCGTGGCGACTCGTCTCGTCGTGGCATCCTCGACTCTGGCATCTTCATCAAGGGTCAGGCTGAGCTACGCAACGTGGCGTCGGATGAGGTTTCGAGTGAGGACGTGCGCACGACTGCGCTCGTCAACGCCCTGTCGAGGCAGATCGGTGGGAAGCATGACTTCCTCGGCCGTGGTGAGCAGGACTTCGGTACTGGTACGCTGTCTGCGGGCCAGTCGGCTCAGGAGGCGAGCCGTACTGCCGAGATCGAGAGGGCTTACCTGAACGCGCGGATAAGCCAGGGGGGCTAATGTCGCATACGATCATACACAGGAACGGCCGGGGGAACCAGGGCATCCCTACTGGCTTCGATCCTCTCGACCGTATCGGGGATTTCGCTCGTGATACGGTAGACTTCCTCAACCCTTTCGACGGTGGAGGTAGGACTGTCTCGGCTGGTGAGCAGGGGTTCAGTCTGTTCGGCGGTGGCGGGTTCGATGAGGGGCCGCGCGGTTCCTTTCAGGACCGCTACCCTGCCAATATCGGCAACGTCTCCCGCATCAACGACAACATCGACGCGGTGCGTGGCGGTTATCAGGGCGTGCAGCAGGCTATCGCTGATGCGCGGCGTCGACAGATACAGGATTACATGAACCGCCTCAAGGGCGGTGGCGGTGGTGGCGGGGGCGGAGCCTCAGCCATCATCAACAAGAGACTGGCGCGTGCCAGGGACGAACTCAAGGCTGGCAACGAGGACTTCGATAGCTACTTCGAGGCTATCTCGCCCGGCTTCGATGAGGCTGTGGATCAGGCGAAGAGGATCGCGGAAGCAGAAGCGGCCATCGAGGGCCACTTCGAGGGAACGAAGGAGGCCATTGATGCAAGGTACGCTGACGCTGAAGGTGCGGTTCGGGCCATCGCGGATTCCCAGGGGAATGAGAATGCGGCTCTCAGTGAGGCCATCCACAATTCCATCTACGAGTTCAAGGAGTTCATTGATCAGGACTTGCATACTGAGAAAGAGGGGGCGCAGAAACTCAACGCAGCCGCCTCTGCTCTGGCGCAGGCTGCCGCTCAGTCGGCAAGCGCGGGCGCTCATGGAGCGGGTGCGCGGGACCAGTTCACCTTCCAGAAGAAGTACGAGAAGATCATCCAGAACCTCCTCGACCAACGCGCCGCTGCTGGTGCTGCGGCGTCCCGTGGGCGAGCGAACGCGAAGGCTCAGATTCTCAACCAGCTACGCTCTTTCAGCCAGTCGACCCCCTACTCACGGGCCGACATGGACTGGTTCGTGCGTGGGCAGATGCTCCGCGAGTCGGACGTGCCCGCCTCACAGACGCAGCGTATCCTCCAAATGCAGGACTCGATGCAGCAGACAGGTATGACGAGGGTCCGTGACTATTGGGGGTTCGTCGAACAGCAGAACGGCGGCTTCCTGCCGCCCGCCCTCGATGCGTTGCGTCGACAGATGGCTGACTGGACTGAGTTCATTGAGGTCGGCGTGTCTGACATCTCCCGCTTGGAGATCGACCGTCTCTACAATGAGACGTTCGAGGCTCCGCAGACTGACTTCGACTTCTTCAACCAGGGCAGGGAGCAGGCGTTCCTTGGCGGGTTGCAGGGTCAGGAGGCTGCACAGTTCGGCAACTTCTTCCTTGGGGAAGAGCGCGGCGACGAGCCGGGTGAACTGTCGAACTTCTCAGGGTTCAACATCGCTGATCTCTTGGCGGGTCTGTAATGGGATTCGGCCCACGCCCGTCAAGCGGGCAGGGCGGCGGAGGTAACCCGTTCCCCACTGGTGGGAGCAGCGGTGGCCGCGCCCCTCTCGTTGACCCATTCATCCCTTTCGACGCTGACGAGGCGGAGATCGAGCAGGTGCTACGCCAGTTCGACATCAACCGGCAGGTGTCGGACGAGTATGCCGCTTCACGTATCCTCGCGGTGCAGGAGTCTGCGCAGCGTGAGGTCAACAGGTTGGAGGCGGCGGGCGAGTATGGCTCCGCCGAGATGGAGCGTCTCCTTACGATCGCACGGACAGGTAGGAAGCAGGAGTCTCCGTCTCTGTTCGGCAGGCTGCTCGGCTACTTGGACCGCCCGGCCACGTTGGGCCGGATGGCTACCAGCAACTTCATCCAACTCGCTCAGGGTGTGGAGCAGGGCGACGAACTCTACGACTTCCGTGACGGCGTGGCTGCCCTCATGGGCAGGTCGCAGTCGATCGCTCTCCGCCACGGTTCCGATGCGGGGGAGGACGGGCGCACGTCCGGCTCGACCCTGCTCGACAAGCTGGGCTGGTCAAAGACTACGAACTTCGGCAACAACGCTGCCCGATTCGTCGCCTCGTTTGTCGCTGAGGTCGCAACCGATCCGCTCTCCTACGTCACCTTCGGTGGCGCTGGGTTGAGCAAGGCCACCTTGGGTGCCATCTTCCGCAACTCTGTCTCGACGGCAGGGAAGGAAGTGGCCGGGGAGGTAGGAGAGGCGATCGCTAAGCGTGTCGCCTACTCCGGTACGGATGACGCCACGGCAATGCTCGGCCGCGCTGTCACCAGTCAGGCCGATGATGTCATCGAGACTACCGCTGATCTCGCTCAGCGCATAGTCCGCGGTGAAGCATCGGACCTGTCCGAACTCGACCCGCTCTACCGTCAGGCGCTTGGGACTCTCGACGACAGTCAGATTCTCGAACACCTGGGTAGGGTCGGGACGGGGCAATCAGACAACGTGATTCGCCAGGTCATGGCCCGGCCACGTGCCGTGACCGCCCTGGTTGAGTCAGCTACGGATGATGTCATCGACGCTGCGCTCCCCGCTATCCTCGCACGAGATTGGGCGGCGGAAGCGTTGGGTGTGTGGCAGAAGTCGAAGTTCTCTCATGCCGCCTTCGAGGGTGGCATCAAGGTCGGCATCCCGTTCGTCCCGTCCGACCGTCTCATTCAGTCGACGTTGCGTACCGTCTCCGCTGGTCCTACCAGGGGTGCCGGTCGTAAGATCAGCCGTGCCCTGTTCGGGCAGCGGCCGTCCTACGCCGGGACGCAGCAGGCTATCGCCCGTGGGGAGAAAACGAAGAAGGGTGTTGTCCCTCTCGCCAGGTGGCTCGATGAGGGCTGGGGCCAGAACATCAGGAACAAGTGGGATACGTTCGCGAAGAAGTGGTCGAGCGACGGGTATATCAAGGGCGTGGTCAGGGGCAACCTGCCCGCCTCCTCGGTGAACGCGATCAAGCGTTCGATGATGGAGATGGAGCAGCGGCTCGGGATCAAGCGGTCCCGTGAGTTGATGAACGCCGGGATCAAGGGCATCATGGACGGTGCCGATGAGGCACACCTTGGGCCGGAGCAGAAGAAGCAGGTGTGGCGTGCCATCTCCGATGCGTTGGAGACGCACGGAGACAACCCGGAGGAGGTCATGGGTGCGATCAGGCGTAGCCTGGACGACATCGGTGAGGGCTTCGTACCGTCTGAGCAGATGGCTGCGGACATCGCTGGGTTCGTCGACGGATTCTCGGGGACGATGGGTAACGTGCGTGAGGTACTCACAGAGTTGGGTGTCCTGCGTAACACGCTGGACAACTACATGCCCCACATTCTGTCGAAGGACATGTCATCGTGGATGGATGACGCGATCGACATGGGCGTGGAGTTCGATCCGACTGGCAACCTTGGCGATCAGATTCTCGCTCAGCTTGCTGACTCTACGAACAGGGCGCGAGTGTTCTCGGAGGGCGACCACGTGGGTTCCACGGTGTTCGCTCAGGAGCGCATCATCGGTCAGACGGTGACGGGTGAGTCGGGTGCGGAACTCCTCCCCCTCCGTGTCGGTGAGACGCAACTGTTGGACCGTGGCGTGCTGAAGTCGTACGGTCGTGACACGATGACGGTGGAGGACTTGAACAGGGAGATCAAGGCGGCGGTGGAGAAGGTGACTGCGAATGCGCAAGAGCAGGGCGTCGGCCTGCGGCCTCCGGTGAAGCAGGGGGATGACTTCTTCCCGTACAACGCGGACCCGCTGGAAACCCTGTCGACCTATCTTGTCGACATGGAGCATGCTGCCATTGAGGCGTCGATGATTCAGGCCGGTAGGGATGCCGGGCTGATCACGGACGGGGTGCGGTACGTGAACCGGCAGCAGATGGCTGCCCGCATCGTGGACGAACTCGGCCCGAACTCTCACGCCGGTCGACAGATCGAGCAGGTGTTCGATACGCTGGAGAGCGCTGACCAGGCGAAGCGTCAGCACTTGATCAAGCAGGCCCACGTGCCGATGGAAGAGGTCGAGGTTCTGCCGGGCCATACGCTTCAACTACCCAAGGATGTGCTGGCGCGCAGGCAGACGGTGGCGGCTGCGCTGGGCCGGTTGAGGGGTACGGATGAGGAAGTGGAGATCACGGCTCGACATGCGGCCGCGTTCGCCCGTGACACCTACTCGTCGTTCCGTGCCTCGGGCCATTCTGATGAGGCGTCCCGTGCCCTGGCCGAGCAGGCCAGCATGCGGGAGGTCGACACGCTGCTGCGTGACGCAAGGCAAGGCTTGCGTGAGGAGATGGCCGTGAAGGTGCAGTTGCTCCGCGAGTTCTACGCTACGTCGTCGACGGCTGACATTGCTGCTGCCAGTGACCTGGCTGCTGCGAATCAGATCGCGTTGAACGAGGCGATGATGCAGATGCAGGAGGCCCGCAATGTGATGAAGGCGAACTTCGGTGAGTTCATCTCCTCGTCGGGCATGAGCGACTTGAACGAGTTGGACTTGAACGTGTTGGCGGATGCGCTCGAAGAGGGCAGACGCATGGACCCGGACCAGTTGGAGGATTTGCTGCGGCTGGGTAGCACGATGGACCCGGAGGAGGGCACGTCGCTGGCTGCTGCCTTCGTGGCTGCGGCTGAGGGTATCTCGGATGTCGACATCCCCCGCCTGTCGCGGGCGATGCGTGGCATGGCGGATAGCTCGCGGCGTCAGTCCGAGTGGTTGACGGAGACGGAGGAGGCTCACGTGCGGCACGCTGCGCAGTTCGTGAACACTCGTGTCCGTGGCCGCATCGGCCTCATCGACAACAATTGGGATTTGCTGGACTACGTGGATGACGGCTCTGAGATTTTCCTGTACCACGGTACGGGCTTCGATGAGACTGGCCGCTTGGCGAACGAGTTCGCTGGCGGTGGCCTCTCCATCTCGCCGTTCCGCTCCTTCACCTACATGTCCCCTGATGCCGGTGGCATCATGGGGGCGAACGGGCGCGTGCTAGTGTACCGCCTGTCGGACATGCCGCAGGGTGTGCAGGACCACTACCGCCTGTTCATGGATTACAAGACGGGCGTCATCGGCGCTGACCCGATACGGGTGGGCGCGGAACACAACAGCATCGACATCGAGGACGCCACTCAGTTGGCGGGCATCATGGGTACGGACAAGCTGCCGGACCCGGTGGAGCAGTTCGATTGGGAGACTTGGCAGCGGGCAGTGACGGCTGTCCACGCCGACACGTCTGTCGACCTGGACGCGGTGCATCAGATCAAGAGGGAGTTCATCTCGGGAGGCCCGGCCACGCGCCGGGACTTGCGTGAGTCTCCGCAGTATGCTGCGGCGATGTCTGCATGGCATGACAAGTGGCTCCCTTCCATGCGGAGCGGTGAGGACTTGGGCTTCTACGTTGGCGCCCCGTCTCCCGCGCCGTGGAACGTGTCGGGTGTCCTGTCGGACCAGCCGATCCACAACGTCTCGCCGCACGTGTTGGCGCGGTTCGCGTCGAACGCTGCGGATGCTCGGGACATGTTCTCTCACCCTCGCGCGCATGGTGGCGAGTTGGAGTTCATCAACATCCCGTGGCAGGCCGGTGACGTGCAGGATGCGGTGCAGACGCACAGCATCTTGTCGCTGCGTAACCGTGGGCTGATTGATGACGTGTCCCCGGACGGGGAGATCACCGTGTTCTTCGAGCGCGGGTCGGTGACGGGCAAGACGGAGATCGTCTCGCTTACCCCTACGGGCAGCGCGGAGGAAGTGGGATTCAAGATCAAGGTGAAGGACGTGTTGGTGGACAACGGTGCGTTCGGTGACGAGGCCGTTATCGAATTCGACAACACGGTGCTGATCCGTACGGGTGGCCTGAAGAACCAGGCCGACCCGAACTACATGTCGGCGTTGCACCACAGGCCCGGCAAGCAGCAGCTTGGCCGGATACGACCGGAGCAGTTGTCGCATCAGCGTATCGCTTCACTCTTCGAGGATGCGAACACGGGCGACCGTGCGTGGGCTGACATGATGTACCGCATGTCTGCGGTGCAGGAGACAGAGGGCGCTGTGGAGAAGATGTTCATGGAGACGTTGGGCCGTGGGACGGTGGGGCTTGGTGCTATCGGCGGCAGGCAGCGTGACGCTGACCTGCTCACCCGCATCATGGCTCACTTCCAGGATCAGGAGCGGGCCACGCAGTGGCTCCGCCGCATCTATGAGCCGCAAGACCCTGGCGCACGTGAGGCGCTACAGTCTCGCGAGTTGCGTATCTCCGTAGCGGCTGAGGTCAGCCGATCGGGTGGACCTGACATAGAGTGGATTAGGGGCAAGTACTCACCGTCGCAGCGGGCGACCGTGCTGGACGCTGAGGATGCTGAGGAGATTTGGATACCTGTCGTCAGGAGAGTGGATTCCCCTCCACTGCTCTCACGTCAGGAGTTGGAGACGAGGCTCGACAAAATGGGAGAAAGCGCCGCCTCGCTGCGTCGCAAGATTGCCACGGGTGAAGTGGAACTTGACGACGACGCTCTCCTGAATACTGTGAACGGGATGGGTGACGAACTCACTGTCCTGTTCGACGACTACCGGGTCCGGCTGGACCGGGTGCAGGCTCTCAGGGGCAGACAGGTCATCGACCCTGCCTCCGTGATGGGGGCGAAGCGGACGAGGCAGATCGGTTCTGAGACGTTGGGTGAGGCTATCGCGGATGACGTGGTGGCTGCTGCGCAACTGTCCGGGCATGAGAACGTGCGGCTCGTGGTGAACCCACGTACCGGCACGAAGTATGCGCCGGTCGGCTACCTTGCGCCGATGAGGGAGACTGAGAGTCTCACCGTAGCGACGCATGACGAGTTGGCGGATGCTGTCGCCGGGTTCGTGCGTGAGAACGCACAGTTCGCTGACAGGGGTAAGACGAGGATCGTCGTTGAGGGCGTGGAGGATGGGTGGCGCATCGAGTTGATGGTGCCTACCGACACTGCCCGTGACGCTGAGTTGACGAGCATGGCTCTCGGGGCACGCAGGTATGTGAACCTGCGCACCGGGGAGGAGGTTGCGGTTGCTCCCACCCGCGCGGCTGCTGGCCGGGCAGGTGGTAAGGCTACACAGTCGCAGCGTGCCCTCGATCTCTTCGACGACATCGAGGCTGCCCTGCGAGGCAACAACGCCAAGCAGGCGAACGCTATCCTCACGCTGTCTGAGAACCGTGCCGCTCTGCGGACGGTGATCTCTGGCTCCGAGTTGGACGACTTGACGAACATCGCACGGACGGAGCAGTTGCTCTCTGAGCGTTCCTCGCTCATCACGCAGGAGGCTGTCCGTTCACAGCAGGCATTCTTCTCCCGCATGACGAAGAGGGAGACGGGGGTCGTGCAGTTGACGGGCATGGTGGAGGAGTTGCGTAGGCTTGAGGCTTCAGCGATAGATGACGCAGCGGTGGAGCGGCTCGACTGGCTGCGTGAGTTTGTCGAGATCATGGAGGATGTCATGGGCGTGGGCCGGGAGCGGCCCGGCGCACCTGTCACGTCCGGCCTGTACCCGATAGATGAGATGGGTCAGGTGACGGTGGATGCTAGCGAGAACTACTTGGGTAGGCTGAAGGTGGCGCAGAACTTGGCCGATAACCTCGGCTTCGATGAGTGGACGGCCGGGCTTGGCCGGGCGATGGACGACGTGCCGTTCGACATCAAGCCGCCGAAGGCTCCGAGCGCGCAGCACCCGTTCCAGGTGTTCGGCGTGGACGGGCACATCACGGACTACGCCTTCACGGACAACTACACGGTCGACATGATGCGCTCATTCATGCGCTCATGGCAGTCGTTGAACACGCCTGTCGGCTTGGACCTGTTCCGTAAGGAGATGACGTACGTGGCTCATGCGTGGAAGAGCATGGCGACGGTCGCTAGGCCCACGTTCCACGTGCGTAACCTGGCGGGTGGCGTGTGGAACAATCAGATCGCTGACGTGCGCTTGCAGGACTACGTGTGGGTGCAGGGTGCGATGATGAAGCTGCGTCGGAAGATGCTGACGATGCCGTTCGATGAGGCGATCGAGTCGTTTTCGCCTCGACAGAAGGAAGTGTTGGGCGCGATGCACGAGTGGAAGGTACTCGACTTGGGCTTCTCTTCGGCCGAGTTCGACAAGCTCAAGACGCCGACGAAGAACATCTTCACCCGTATCTCTCCGGGGCATGCGGAGTTCATACCTACGAGGCTGGGTGCCTTCGGCATGCGCACCATCGAGGACTACCTTCGTGCCTCCGCCTTCGTGCGGTGGTATGATCAGGTCGGGCCGGAGGCTGCCGCCTCCATCGTGTTCGACATCCACTTCGACTACACTGATGTCGGGCAGGCTGACAGGCTGATCAAGAAGATCGCGCCGTTCTGGATTTGGACGAAGAACAACATCCCTCTCCAGTTGCGTGTCCTCATGGAGCGTCCTGGTCTGATCAACAGGTACACTCACTTGATGAACGCCTTCGACGATTCGTTCAGGGGTGACGAGTATGGTGACTGGCCGAACGATCCGTACCGCAGCGAACTCGCGGCGGATACGGGCTTCACGTTGAACGGGGATACCCCGTTTTGGGCGAAGCTGATCTTCGAGCCGGACCTGCCTCTCACCGACTTGGAAGTCTTTGGTAACCCGCTGTCGGTGGATACGTGGATCAACGCTGCTGCGAATACGATCAACCCGGTGGCTACGACGCCGTTCAACTTCATGCAGTCGAACGAGTACGGGACGACGCAGGCTCCGGTCGGGATGAACGAGGCGATGCTGCTCACGAATTGGGTCGGGCTGACCGACAACGTGGGGCAGGACGGCCGGGTGCAGGTGGGGATCGGTACGAGTCAGGCGTTCTTGACTGCGTTCCCGATCATCTCTGAGTACTCGAACCTGCTCGGCTTGCAGACGAACCCGAACCGGAGGCAGCAGTTGGGTATCGTCGACGAGGATGGTGTCTCGATGGCGGAGCGTTTGCGCGGTGCAGGTATTACCCTTGCACGAGGGGTTGGTTTGCAGTCGACGACTCCGAACGCTGCGCGTAGCACGAGTGCGATAGCGCAGGCTGACGTGTACGAGATCGTTGACAGGCTGAAGGCTGATGGGACGCTAACGCCGATGGACTTCGACACGCGAGGATTGAGCGCAGAGGACATGGAGCGGATTCTTGAGATACTCTACTCAGAAGGATAAAGGAATCGCTCCTACCCCCCTTCAGCACGCTGTGAGCGTACTGTGAGGGTGACAGTCAGCACGGTTTGGACCGGCCCGAAGTACTGGTCGGGCCTTGTGGGGATTTACAGGTACGAGAACTCGATGACACTGCACCTACTGGTGCTGTCGGTAAGGATAAGGTGGAGAGAGAATGGCTAGCACGAATTACATCAGGATCGCGTGGCACATGTACCGCTGCCACAAGGGGTGGGTGAGGCCCGAAGGTTTCTTCGGCCGCTCCCCCGTGTATCAGCAGTCGTATACGCGCGACGCCGTGACGGCGCTGGAGGAGGGACACCTTGGCGGCGGCTACGTGCCGACGAAGGGTGGCTACATCGGGTCGAGGCGCATGTGTCCTGCGGGCATTGGCGGGAAGGTGTGTCAGCCGAGCGGCACGAACTGCTCACTGCACAACTACTGCCTTGCGATAGATGTGGAGTACAACTACAACCGGCTGAGTCCACGGTACCCCCGCAGGGTGGACCCGTGGTCGTCACGGGAGCGTTCGCTTCACAAATACACGAAGGCGCAGGTCGCGGGTATCGAGGGGATCAAGAACGAGGACGGCGAACAGGTGTGGCGCTGGCTCGGGTGGATAGGCGACTATATGCATTGGCAGATCAACATCGCACGTGCGGAGGCGATCGTCATTGACTGGTCAACTGTCCCCGGATTTGACACACCACCCATTGATGAGGAGGACGATATGTTCGTGGCGTACAAGGATGGA
>SDBT01015036.1_pt1 | contig 12319 bp, 12 predicted proteins | sample 2277101 | NCBI WGS metagenome assembly SDBT01 (sample SAMN10404973, study PRJNA504765) | marine sediment metagenome | isolation source: marine sediment core GS10_PC15, 103 cmbsf | place: Arctic Ocean: Southern Knipovich Ridge | collected 2010
CCTTATTTTCTTTTTTTCGCTTTTCAGTCTATCGAATCTATAATTGCCCAGAAGCACTCCTTCAACTAGAGGAGCAAGCGTTTCCTTCGGCTTTCCCACGGGTAGAAAGGCAACATTTTTCAGGTTATAAACAGTCTTGATGACAACGGCCGCTGCTCTGCGCAGCGTCTCCAGATCGGCCGTTTCTTTTCTTCCGAGTCCCACCAGAATCAACCGCCCGGCCGCTACGTCAGCGCATGGATATATTTGAAAAAGCTCTCCTTCGGTGGCTTTGAAATGTCCCCGTTTCGCTGCTTTCCTTACCAACCCGCCAAGCGTCCCCTTAAAATAATTACCATCCTGGTATAATAACGCGATTAGGGCGTTTCCTGAATATTCCTCGAATCTCCCCTTCTCGATTTTGCAGTTCAATTAATACCTCCTATCAGTTAGGCCTGGCACCGGATCCGGGCAACTGCGTCTCAGACATTCCCGTTCGACATAGATTTTCCGATATGTCTGAAGGAAAATTCCTATTCGACGAGTCTGAACTTATCGCTGGTAGCGCGGCAAACCGAACATTTGTCGGGCATCGCACCCCGTACGGTATTCCCGCAGATGGTGCAGACGTAGTAGTCCTCTTCCTTGCTGCGGCCGAGAGAGGCAAGGGCATCGCTTAACAGGCCGCCGTGAATCTTCTCTACCGCCGAGGCTCCCCTGAAAGATGCGGCTGCCCTGCTATGAGAATCCTGTTCCGCCTGTCGGATAAATGCCGGATACATCTGTGTAAATTCATACGTCTCCCCATCGATGGCAGAGGTAGTATTCTGTTCGACTTTGCCCGATTCCCCCATAACTGTAAAATGGTTTAACGCATGAATCTTCTCCGCCTCTGCTATAGCTCTGAAAAGCTTCGCGATTTGCCTTTGCCCCTCTTTTTCGGCAGCCCTGGCAAAGGCATTATATTTCATGTAGGCCTTGCATTCGCCCTCAAAAGCCACCTTTAGATTTTCATCAGTTTTCACAGTCCCTCCCGATCTTCTTCGTTTTCACACATGAAACAGTGTTATAAGGATGGCTGGTTCCAGTCAAGCAATATATAGCGAGAAAATACAACTGATTTCACACTTAGGTCGGCAGAGCCGCAAGAGTATGCTATTGAATTGACTGATAGGCGATAACATTGCTCATGGCTGGAAATAGCAACCCAAGGCAATAAAATCAGGCGCAGAATTGCTATTAGGGAATGCTCTATCTCATTGAAACATAAAGGATTATGATTTTTTCTAAAAAATACTTTACTTTTCTGTATAGATTTGTTATAATTTGGCCGTTTAGGAGAATAGAGAATGAAAATTACGGCCTTAGAAGAATACGGATTCCGCTGCATGCTCTTGCTTGCACGTAGCGGACAGAAGGTTTCGCTGACCCTGCCGGCTTTCGCCAGAAGTGAAGGGTTATCGGTGCCTTACGCAGGCAAGCTGTTGATGATTCTAAAAAAAGCCGGTTTGGTCATGGCTTCCCGCGGCAGAAATGGCGGGTACGTGTTGACAAAGATGCCGGAAGATATCCGCCTCAAGGAGATTTTCGACGCTCTCGGGGACCCGGTCTTCTCCCCCGGGTATTGCGACAGGTTCACCGGCGCAAACGATGCCTGCGTTCACGACGATGATTGCACAGTGCGCCACGTCTGGAAGACCTTCGACGGATTCATTGGGAATATGCTTTCACGGGTGAGCCTGGCGGATATTGCGGCTGGAGATATAGATTTTTCGAAAGCAATGGAGGCTCCTGTTCTCCAAAATCGAACTCAGAATGAAACTTAAATCAAATGGAGATAGTTTACGTTTTGAGCGAATAGAGAATTTAGAATGAGGGCAAGATGGTTGATAAAAAGGTAATCTTTTCAATTCATGATATTCATGTTAACGTCGACGGTAAGGAAGTCGTAAAAGGAGTCTCTCTGGATATCAAGTGCGGCGAAAAACATGCCTTGATGGGACCCAACGGCTCAGGCAAATCGAGTCTGGCGAATGCCCTGGCGGGACATCCCATCTACGAGATCACATCAGGAGAGGCTTTTATTAATGGACAGAATCTCCTGGAAATGGATGCCACCAAACGATCGCTGGCGGGATTATTTCTGGCTTTTCAGTATCCCCTGGCCATCCCGGGTGTTACGGTAGCAAACTTCCTGCGCACCGCTCTCAAAGCCAGATCCGGCGGCGATGATTCCAGATTGAGAAATTTCCGCAAGGAGCTGATGGAGAAATTCAGGTTCCTGAAAATAGATAAATCTTTCGCCACCCGCTATGTAAACGATGGCTTTTCCGGCGGGGAAAAGAAGCGGCTGGAGATCCTCCAGATGGCGATGCTCAAGCCGCGAATCGCCATACTCGATGAGACTGATTCGGGTCTTGATATCGATGCTTTAAAAATCGTCTCGAAGGGTATAAACGACTTTTCGACCTCGGAGGATGGAGTGCTTTTGGTGACTCATTACCAGAGAATTTTAAATTACGTTAAACCCGATCGGGTTCACGTGATGATTGACGGCAGGATAGTTAAATCCGGCGGCCCTGAACTGGCTCACCAGCTTGAAGATCAGGGTTACGAACGGATAAAAAATCAGACACCGGAGAAAATCGAGGCAAAATATGGCTGAGACTTTAAATAAAAATACAGGGCTGGCGGAGATCGGGAGCGACTACGAAACCAGGTATGGTTTCAAAGATCCCGAGGAGTATTTCCACAAAGGCGCTAAGGGACTCGATCACGATTTGATTGAAATGATGACCCGGATGAAAAAAGAACCTGATTGGATGAGAGAATTCAGACATGAGGCGCTGGATATTTTTCTCTCCAAGCCGATGCCCCGCTGGGGTAATACCGAACTTCTAAACTCGATCGATTTCGAAAATATCTACTACTACATAAAGCCCATCGAGATGCAGGGCAAAAGCTGGGATGATATCCCCGAGAACATCAAGAATACGTTCGACAAACTGGGTATACCCGAAGCTGAGAAAAAATTCCTCGCGGGCGTTTCAGTGCAATACGAATCGGAGGTTGTTTACCATTCGCTCAAGGAAAATCTGCAGAAGCAGGGAGTCGTTTTCCTGGACATGGACAGCGGCCTGCAAGAGTATCCCGACATTGTCAAGAAATACTTCAGCACGGTGATTCCGCCAAACGACAATAAGTTTGCGGCGCTCAATTCGGCCGTCTGGTCGGGCGGATCATTCATTTATGTGCCGCCGGGAATCGATGTCAAGATCCCGCTTCAGGCATATTTCAGAATCAACGCCGAGAATATGGGACAGTTCGAGAGAACACTCATCATCGCGGATAAAGGCTCCCGCATTCACTATATCGAGGGCTGCACCGCTCCCACTTACAGCACGGATTCTCTGCATTCCGCAGTCGTCGAATTAATCGCCCTCGAGGATGCCTACATCAGATATACAACGATCCAGAATTGGTCCCGCAACATTTTCAACCTGGTAACCAAACGAGCCATGGCTCATAAAAACGCCACGGTTGAGTGGGTCGACGGCAACCTGGGATCGAAACTTACCATGAAATATCCGTGTGTTTATCTGGTAGGCGAAGGGGCCAAGGCCGAGATTCTCTCAATTGCTTTCGCCGGAGATGGCCAGCATCAGGATGCCGGGGCCAAGGTCATCCATGCGGCGCCCAATACCAGCTCCCGCATAACATCGAAATCGATCTCAAAAGGCGCGGGGCGCTCGTCTTATCGCGGCATGGTGAAGGTCTACCCTGCCGCTATAAACAGCAAAGTCTCAGTAGAGTGCGATGCTCTTTTGCTCGACGAAGCCTCCCGCTCCGATACGTATCCGACCATGGAGATTGACGCCGACGAAGTTCGCATCGAACACGAGGCCAGGGTCAGCAAGGTCGCCGAGGAACAGCTTTTCTATCTCACCAGCCGGGGCTTAACCGAGGACGAAGCACGCCTTCTAATCATAAACGGTTTTATCGAGCCGTTCACAAAGGAACTGCCGATGGAGTATGCCGTCGAGTTAAACCGCCTCATCGAGCTTGAAATGGAGGGATCCATTGGCTAAGGGAATCGGAATGGATGTGGATACGTTAATTAAGGAAACGGTCGAATTCAGGCAGATCCATGATGGCGAGCCGAGGTGGTTATATAAGCATCGGAAAAACGGCTGGGATCACTATCACCAAAGCCCCCTCCCGGAAAGAACCAGGCATCTCTGGCGCTACACCGATCCCGGCCAATTTGTGATCGAGAAACCGGAGGAATTGCAGAACCTCCTGCCCATGATACCGGACGGCTTGCCCCAGGATATTCGCCAGATCAGCCCGGAGCATGCGGCTTTCGGTTACAACAGAAGCGATCTACTCACTTTCGCGCAGATAAGCCCTGAACTTGCAGGCAAAGGCGTAATCTTCAAAGACCTCTATTCCGCAACAAGGGAGAATGGAGATCTTGTTCAAGAGTATCTGGGCAGATTGATCGACCCTCGATTCGGTAAGTTCGAAGCGCTGAACATGGCTCTCTGGAACACAGGATTGTTCCTTTATATTCCGGATAACCTGGTAATTGAAAAGCCCATTTATCTGCATCGTCATCCCACCGGCAGGTTTACAATCCAGCGGCTTCTTGTTGTGGCTGGCGATAATTCACAGGCAACGATCATGGATGATTATTCGTGTCACTGTCGTCACAATGGCGCCATCGCAAACAGCGCAGTCGAGCTATTTGCCGGTAATTCGGCAAACATAAAATATATTAATATGCAGCGCCTGGCTGACGACAATGTCACGTTCATGACAATCCGCTCAGAGGTGGGACAAAGTACTGAATTTTATTCACTTTTTGGCGGCTTTGGCAGTGCCGTCGCAAAAATAAACGCCGGTGTAAAGTTATCAGGCAGAGGCGCTAATAGCCGGATGGCAGGGATTATCTTCGCCGATGGAAAACAGCATTCCGACTATCATACCCGACACCATCATACGGCCGGAGAATCATTTTCCGATCTCAATTTCAAGGTGATCTTAAAAGACAGGGCTGCCTCCGCATATACGGGGCTTATCAGAATCGAGAAAGATACGGCCAACTGCGAAGCTTATCAGGAAAATAGAAACCTGTTATTGAATAAGGGCACCAGGGCCGAATCAATCCCGGAGCTTGAGATAATGACCGACCAGGTGCGATGCACCCATGGGGCAACCATGGGACCGCTTGATCGTGAGATGGTGTTTTATCTCAAGAGCAGAGGTTTTTCACAGACGGACGCCATAAGAACAATTGTTGATGGTTTCGTTGCTTCTACTCTTGGCAAGGCTCCGGAGGAAGCGGTTCGAATTATCCAAAACCTTGTATCCGAAAAGTTGCAGGCGGCATAAGATGGTTGATCGTTTCACAAGAATATGCAGTGACGATGAGATCGCTGAAGGTACTGTCAAAACTTTCATAATCGAAGATAAGGCTATCGCGGTGGCTCGATATGAGGGTGTCTTATATGCCGTGGATAATATCTGCACACATGACGGGGGGGAGCTCGGTGCCGGCGATGTAGTAAAGGCTCAGATTCAGTGTCCCCGGCATGGCGCCCGGTTCGATCTCAAAACGGGAAGCGCCACCCAGATGCCGGCGGTCATCGGAATTAAAACATTCAAGATAAAGATCGAAAACGGCGATATTCTGGTGGCTTCAAATGAATGAGGAATGTCTGGATTGGAACGGGATAAAACAATAGAAACACCATTGGGCGATCAGGAGACGTTAGATACCGGATTTGATCCCGGAAAGATCATTCGAGATTTCCCTATCCTCAATCGGAGAATAGGTCCCAACAGGCTTGTTTATCTCGATAACGCTTCCACGACCCAGAAACCTCAAAGCGTTATCAACGCATTGGAGAACTACTATAGCAACACCAATGCGAATATCCATCGGGGTCTTCACACACTGGCCGAAGAGGCTACAACGGCCTTCGAAGATGCACGAAAGAAAATCTCCGAATTTATCGGAGGTGTCAAGACCGAGGAGGTAATCTACACCCGTAACGCTACCGAGGCGATCAATCTTGTGGCCTATAGCTGGGGTCGGCGAAACGTCAAAAAGGGCGACAGGATCGTTCTCACAGAAATGGAGCATCATGCCAACCTGGTTCCCTGGATCTCCCTGGCCAGGGAGACGGGCGCCGAATTAAAATATATACCAATTGATGATGAAGGCTTGCTCGATCTCGCTGATCTCGATAAAATCATCTCAATAAATACGAAGATCGTCGCCGTTACACATATGTCCAACGTCCTCGGAACAATAAATCCTGTTGATGAAATAGCGCGTATCGCACACGCTAATGGGTCGCTGGTGTTGGTGGATGGCGCCCAGAGCACCCCCCATTTACCGGTTAATGTGAAGACGATTGATGCAGATTTTTTTGTTTTCTCCGCTCACAAGATGCTCGGTCCCACGGGCATCGGTGTACTCTATGGCAAAGAATCTATATTAAATGAGATGGAACCGTTTCAGTACGGCGGAGAAATGATAAACGAGGTTCGCTATGACTATGCCGATTGGGCTGAACTTCCCTGGAAATTCGAGGCCGGAACACCAAATATCGCCGGGGCGATCGGCTTCTCCCCCGCCCTGGACTATTTAACCGGAATCGGAATGGACCGCGTTCGCCGGCACGAAATGGAATTAACCTCTTACGCTCTCGACAGATTATCAGAAATGCATCAGATAAGGATTTTTGGCCCTCGCAATGTAGCCCATCGAGGGGGAGCTATATCGTTTATAGATGATATTATTCACCCTCATGATCTGGCGACGTTCCTGGATTCTCTTGGAATAGCAATCCGTGCCGGACATCATTGCGCGCAACCCTTGATGAAACGCCTGGGAGTTGTCGCCGTCGCTCGTGCCAGCATATATATCTACAATACTGAAAACGAAATCGATAGGTTCATTGATGCCCTCATCGCCGCCAGGAGGTATTTTGCTTAAGAATGATAATCTTGATGATCTCTATCGCGATATCGTTATGGATCACTACAAATCTCCTCGCGGAAAGAAGGGAATACAAAACGCCGATATCGTAAACGAGGGCAAGAATCCGGTCTGTGGCGATGAAATTGAAGTATCTATGAAGGTAAATGATGGTCGGGTAGATGACATCTCGGTGCAGTGTATGGGATGCGCCATATCAATAGCCTCCGGCTCCATGCTGGCCGAAACCATAAAGGGAAAACCGATTGACGAGGTAATGAAGATCGCGAGGGCCGTTAAGGCTGTTCTGAAAGGCGAAAAACCTCATGATGAAATCGATTTAGGCGATCTGGAGGCCCTCGAGGGAGTTAAGAATTTCCCGGTGAGGATTAAATGCGCCCTGTTATCATGGTCAACCATGATTGAAGGATTAGAAGCCTGGAAAAATCGCAAGCAGGCCGCAGTTACGACTACGGAATAGAATATGCCAACCAAAGAGGAAATCCTGGCAAAGATTGCGCCGGTCGAAGATCCCGAGATGAGAGTCGGTATTGTCGATCTGGGCCTTATCTATGATGTTGACTTTCCCGATGATCGTACTGTGAATATATCAATGACCCTCACTACACCCGGCTGTCCGTACGGACCACAGTTAATCGATGCCGTGAAGAACGCAGTCATAAAGCTGGATGGGATTGAAAAAGTCAATGTCGAGCTTGTCTGGGAACCGCCCTGGAATCCCGCAGAGATGGCATCGGAATATGCCAGAGACGTTCTGGGAATCTGGTAGTTTTATCCTGACTATCTATAGGGAATCATTGCCTGTCTTTTCTTGCGGATCTGGTCTTTAAGCCCGGCATCACCGACGGTGCGTTTTCGCCATTGCGCAGCAGTCTTCTTAAACCCGGGCAATCCTCGCATCCCCAGGCTAAACCCTCGCCCCTGTAAGCGGCAATCTCGGTAACAACGTCTCCAAGCTCGAAAGCAACGCAATTACCATTGGGGTCAGCTTCGGGAACAAAATCTGCACCGTTGGGCGGGCAATCGCATGTATAATACGGTGATAGTGTCCCCTTATCGAATATAAATAATATTCCGCTTTCGTCAATTACAATAAACGTATTACGCAGGATATCATGCTTCTATATCAGAGCTTCAACATTATATGATAAATTACAAAAATCCTGTCAGGCTTTTTTTATTCTGGATGCTTATCAGCCTTTTATGAACCTTAGTCGAGGTAGTTATCTGCAGCCAGAAAATTCTCGGATCAGCGCAGACCCGGGCAATCGACGCAGACTGATGCAGTTACCTGCCCTCTATAGGCGGCAATCAAATGGATAACATCATCAAGTTCGAAGGCAATACAGTTTCCATTGGGGTCATGTTCGGGGGCGAAATCGCTGCCATGCGGCGGGCAATCGCAGGTATAATTCGGATCAGCTATACCGCGATAGCTGGCGATCATGGCGATAAGATCGCTGAGCTCTAATGAAATACCGTTATGGTCGACGTCGCCGGCAATATACTGGCAATCAGGACCCTCGAGTTGTGTAAGGTCGTAGGAATACATCGAGCGGCCATGTGTGCCGGAGACGAGTTTTCGCTCCTCGCTATGAAGCGCTATATCGAAGACCGAACAGATCGGATGATCATCACCCAATACCCGCCACTGATCCCCCCCATCGGTCGTATAGAATACACCGAAATCGGTGCCGACATAAAGCCAACCGGGATGTAAAGGATCGGGCAGGATATCATTGATGGGGATATCGACAAGATCACCGCTTATGTCGATCCAGGCAGCTCCGTAATCTGTGGTTTTGAATATATGCGGCAGAAGCTCGTCGTTTTTATAGCCGGAAAAAGTTACGTAGGCCGTGGCCTGATCGAAGGCGTCAGCGGTCACCCGCGTGCACCAGCGATTCGGTAATTCCTCCGAAACCATATCCCAGTTTCCTCCACCGTCCGTTGTCACCCAGACCCGGCTGTCGTCGGTGCCGGCCCAGATCACATTCTCCGAAATCGGCGAAACCCCGATAGTCGTAATAGTGCCGTAAATGAGATTACCGGGACCACCCCCGCCCGTGAGATCAGGACTGATGGCATTCCACCAGTTACCGCCGTTTACCGTTTTGTACAGACGCTCGGCGCCATAGAAAAGTACATTATTGTCATGCGGGCTCATGACGACCGGAGTGCTCCAGTTGGTTCGCTCGTTATCGTCAATACCACTTGTGATAATGCTCCAGCTCTGGCCGAGATTGGTCGATTTGCCGAGGTAACCATATTGGGCTTCGGCATATATGACATTGGAGTTGGTGAAATCAACATTGCAATAGAAACCGTCTCCGAAGAAAATGACATCCCAGTTATCAAACTGACCGTCGAGAGTTCTGGGCGTGCTGTTATCCTGCGTGCCGCCGTAAAGGCGATGCGGTTGCAGATGGTCGATGGTTATGCCATAGAATTGTGTGATTGGCAGATCATAAGACTTTATCCATGAATTCCCGCCATTCTGCGAGATGAACATGCCGCCATCGTTGCCCACCACCATATAATTCGGATTTCCCGGATCCTGATAAAGCACGTGCATATCGACATGCATGGAGCCCATGATATCGTACCAGTTGGCGGCTCCGTCGGTGCTTTTCCAGAATCCGACGTCGCCGAAATAGACGATGCTTCTGTTGGTCGGGTGGGCCCAGATGCGCCCGAAATACCATCCGAAACCGGAAAAACTCCAGGGACTCGGCGAATTCAGTCTCGATTGCCAGCTATCCCCCCCGTTAGTAGTGCGCCACATTCCCATCAGGTAGCCGGGGTGGTCAACCATGCTGGCGTAGACATAATCCGGGTCGGCGGGAGAGATTGCCAGGCCGATCCGTCCGTTGTTCACCGATGCTGCCGGAAGGCCGTTGGTGAGATGCTCCCAGTTGTCGCCTCCATCGGTAGAACGCCAGATGCCGCTGGTAAGACCTCCAACTCTTCGACGGCTGGGGCTTCTGATACGCTCCCACATGGCGGCATAGACTATATCCGGGTTCTGAGGATTGATGGCCAGGTCCGCAGCGCCGGTGGAATCCGTGACGAACAACACCTGCTCCCACGATTCGCCGCCATTAAGACTGCGATATACCCCACGATCGGGATTGGTGGCGAATAGTGCTCCCATGGCGGCCACGAATATCCTTTGAGGATTCATAGGATCGATCACTATCCGTCCTATATGACGGGATTCGGGCAGCCCGATGAAATCCCATGTCGTGCCGCCGTCGGTCGTCTTATAAATCCCGGTGCCGGCGTACGAGTCGCCGCTGGAGTTGGATTCGCCGGTGCCCAGATAAAGTATGTCAGGGTCCCAGGGATCGACTTCTATATCACCAACCGAAAGCGAGGGAACATCATCAGAGATGGCCGTCCAGCTGTCACCACCATTGATAGACTTAAAGACCCCACCGAATGCGGCTCCGGCATAGATGATGTCCGGGTAATCCGGGTGGACGGCAACATCGGTGATTCTTCCACCTACATTCGATGGCCCGGCGGCTATCCAGGTTCCGATCTGCAAACCCAGATCGTTATTGCGCAATTCCTGGGCGCGGCTCAACGCTCTCTTATAGGCGGTGAAAGGGATATTCTCATTCGGGTATGCCCGCTGAAGAGTGAACCATTCCGATGGTTTCTTGCTGGGATCATCGCCGCGTTTGTCGAGCTTGTATTCTTTGAATTTCCCGGGCGTGATGGTTTTATCCTCGCCTCTGATTAAAACCGCAATAAGCAATACTGCCGACGCCCCGACCATCACAAAAATCCTGTATATACCGTTTTTCAAATTCATCTTCTTTCCCTTCACGAAGAGATCAGGACTTATTCAGCCAACCGTGATAAAGATAATAAAATATGGGGGATTTTACAAGGTAATAAGGACGTCAAGAGCGGTCATGGCAAGCCATGACTCGCAACATAATCTTCTTATTCTGTGCGGTCGGGTCTCCGCACCCGACCGCTTTCCTGCAACCGGCGAATTCCATCTATTTCTTTTGCTAACAAAATAGGCGTCACGTACGGAGACGTGACGCCACAGAAGATATTGATTCTAAGTTCCTCACTGATCTAATCTCTTTCCCATTCTCTCCCAGCGGACTCGGTTATTTTCGGAATCCCAGGAAAAATGTATGAAGCGGGCCTTGCCGGTTACCAGATCCTCGTCTAAAAAACCCCAGAAGCGGGAATCAGCCGAATTGTCGCGGTTATCACCCAGGACAAAAAGCTTACCCTGCGGCACCTCTATCTCGGCCATATTATCACGCAAATTCCTTCCCCACCTGCCATGATTATCACCCGGAAATATTTGAGTATCAATATGTTTGATATACGGCTCCGTCAGTTCCTCGCCGTTTCTATAAATCTGCTTATCCATTATCTGAATTATATCGCCTTCCTTGGCTATCAGCCTTTTTATATAGTTTTGATCCTGATCAAGGGGAAATTTGAAAATTAGGATATCGCCGTACTGGAGTTCTTCTGCATTTATTCCTTTGGTGGCCATAAGATAGTCACCAACAAACATCGTCGGTTCCATGCTTATCGAAGGCATCTTATATGTTTCGACAACATATGATTTCATAAGCGGATCGATGATGATGTCGATTAAGACTACGACAATGAAAATTCCTATGATCCATCTCCATGTATATTTTAGGCGTGGAGTTTGCCGCCGATTCGTAGAAATTGTCATGCGAATGTTAAATATTAATACGACAGCAAAAATCAGGATCGTCACCATGAATACAACTAAAAGAGCGGTCATCGAGGGGACGAAACCTATTACCAACCATATGATATATGAAAGGAGGATTTCAAAAAGTATCAACCACAATCCTAAACGCAAGTAACCGCAATATATGGAAGGAAATCCGAATCCAAATATGGTTAAAATGACCGTTAACCAGATGCGGCGTTTCTTATAAACTGGGGGTTTCGGCGTTATTTCCTTATCCATATCCATAACTTACAACTCTAAAAGCTTTTCAAAATACTGAAGCTAATTTATACAGCGAATATATATAAAAATCAAGCACATTATTCTTGTTCCTCAGGATGTCGCATGCTTTCATCCTGGGGGATGCATCAAGCGCTTTTTGCCGTCTTCCAATCCCAAACAAGTTTGGGATTGCCACACCCCTTACTCATCGTGAGATTGCTTCGCTCCCGATGGTCGCTCGCAATGACCTCGGCTATTTCGTCATTGCGAGGAGTCCCGTTTTCCGGGACGACGAAGCAATCTACACCTGATAAAAAGTGCCGGGAGCGCAGGCCTACGGCTCGTCCTACGGTAAATGGAAATGC
>SDBT01015037.1_pt1 | contig 12319 bp, 13 predicted proteins | sample 2277101 | NCBI WGS metagenome assembly SDBT01 (sample SAMN10404973, study PRJNA504765) | marine sediment metagenome | isolation source: marine sediment core GS10_PC15, 103 cmbsf | place: Arctic Ocean: Southern Knipovich Ridge | collected 2010
AGAGAGGATAGTAAAATGGATAACGAACAATGTAGTGACATAGCCGAGGGTCTTTGTGCGGCTGACGACAGTGATAGTATTGTCGAGATGCCCGTAAAAGCATTCGACACAGAAACAGAACTAATATCGTACCAGAACCCTGTACCTGAACTGATATGTCTAACCCAGAGTAACGCCGGTGATGTTACTAATAAAGGCCAGATAGAGACTCCGTGGGAGCATGATATTGAAGGTCAGTTTAGACGCGACTTCTCTAAAAAACAACACCACGTAGGGCATAGCGTATCTTTCGATTTAAGTATCCTAGCGTTTAAATACCCCGACCTCCTGCCGTACATATTTCAGGCTCTTGATGACGGTATCATCCACGATACTCTACTGCGTGAAAAACTCCTTAACCTAACGCTATATGGAAATTTCGATATAATCGAGGTCAATGGATGTAACATCCGACTCCTGTATATCCTAGCCGATCTCGAAAAGAAGTACCTGAATATAGATCGGTCCGATCTTAAAAAGGATGCCGATGCTCCGCGTATGCACTACGCGATGTATAAAAACGTGCCACTGGAAAAGTGGGGTGAGAAGTTCATAACATATGCGATAGACGACGCGGTTAATACCGGGCTTATATATCAGTGTCAGGAGATGGAAAGGTCACGATGTATAGAGACGACCGGATACGATCCATTCAAAGTAGAAGCGTTCAGGGTCAAGGTATCCTTTGCTCTACGACTACTCGAATGTGTAGGCTCCCGCATGCACCCTGCTATGGTCTTAGAGGTTACTAAACGATTTAGGACCGAGTATGCCCAGCCAAGACTCAGGAACCCTCTATTAGCCGCTGGCTTGCTCGTAGATGCCATTCCAGAACAGCCACATGCTAAGGGTACGCTAGACCATACGGACGCATGTAAGGCTATCGATACTAAAGAGCATAAGAAGGCTCGTAGGGATAAGTCATGTGGTTGCCCTCTGAAAATGAAGAAAGCCGTAGCCGAGAAGAATCCTACCAAGCCACTGTTTAGATATATCTGGAACCTCGCCGGGACTAATGCTAATATCAAAGCATGGCCCTCAGATGGCTGTGCCTCAGAACTTCATAAGGCCGGGATACATAAAGACGTAATCGATGGTAAGGCTTTCCGTGACGATGTAGTGTTAGGCACATCCCTAGATGCAGAGATACTATCGGTGAAGAATAAGATAGAACAGGCCATGCCTTCGCTTAAACCCAAAGTGGTGCTAGAGCTAAGAGATCGATACGACGAACTCGTAGCCCTTAAAGAAGCGGGGTATAAGTTTCTACTGCCCGACGATATTAAGTTAGCTACACATGAGGAATGGTCATCAACATACTCGGCACACGACCCTCTCTTGACCATCTGGGCCGAACGTAAAGCCCTGAGGAAGATCATCACCGACTATCTGCCCAAGATGTACTACAAAGAGACTGACGAGGCTGGTGTGGAGCATGAATACCCTGCTGAGATCATACGCGGATCATTCTATCCGCTATGTCTAACCGGACGATCAAGCTCATCAGCCAGTAAGTTATATCCGTCGCGTAACGAGCAGAATGTAGATCCTCGCGTAAGGCCATGTACTATACCTCGTGATGGTAATATAATAATCAGCACAGACTACAACGGTATGGAACTCGGAACGCTTGCACAGAAATGTGTAGAATTATTCGGTGGTTCGGTCATGGCCGACAATATTAATAAGGGTATCGACAACCATGCCTATCTTGCTGCTCAGATTGCGTTTGCACTCGACGAGACTTTCCGAGATATGTTGATAGATCAGGGTATATCTACGGGGACACGGGATGCTGTATATGAGTCATTCGCTACTACCAAAGGCTTTAAAGAGTCATGTGGATCTGCGATATTCTGCGAGAACTTCAAAGCAAAGTATCGTCAGGAAGAGAGCAAAGAACTCGACCGTCCTGTACTATGGTCCGACTTCTTCAAGTACTATCGCCTGCTTGCTAAACCGACTGGACTAGGCTTCCCCGGTGGACTGGCCGCGGCTACGATGGTCGCATATGCTAAAGGTACGTACAAGGTAGAGCTATCGTTTGAGTTAGCTCAGAAGCTCAAAGATGTATGGCTCGAAACATATCCTGAGATGGATGCGTATCTAAAATGGATTAAGAAACAAAAAGATCCTAACCATGCACCTATTGAAGTAGAGAATGACAAAGGTGAGATGGTTAAAAAGCAGTTCTATTGTTACGATACTCCGAGGGGTATGCACAGAGCACGATGCGGATTCTGTGAGACAGCTAATGGTACCGGCTTACAGGCGTTCAGTGCCGAGGGTGCTCTTGAGGGACTATACAGAGTACAGAAAGCTATGTGGCTGGCTGACTACGAAGGTCCTTTGAAAGATATATCGAAATTCCTTGACATAGTTGATCCTGTCGCTATACTAAAAGGATCGTTCCCGATTAATTTCTTACACGACGAAGTTCTCTGGGAAGCTCCTGAGGATAATCGCGTAGGCGATAAAGTACGAGCCGTGGAAAAAATAATGGTCGATGCCATGGAAGAGATTACGCCCGATGTAAAAGCCGGTGCTGAATCCGTCGCCATGCGTCGATGGTATAAACAAGCCGAGCCGATATGGGATGAGAATAACAATCTTATCCCGTGGGAACCGGAACCAGAGAAGGGAGGGGTGTAGGGTATGTATAGTAGACCACTTATAGATATAAGATTCATGTCCGACGTTGTAGCGTATATAGCAACTATGAACAAATTGGGTATGTATTTTGACGAGTTCTCACAGAATATTAGCTCTGTACTATTCCATGCTTTGATAACGTCAGGTAAAATAATTCCAACAGATATACTATACGAGGTGTAAAAATATGCGTACCGACCCAATGACAGGCGACGAACAAGCTATACTGTTTAATCGTATACTTAAAAACCAGATAACTATAATGGGGGCGATACATGCCCACACAAATAAGGTAATATCTAACGTAGATATTCCTACAGCGATACAGGAAACCAAAGACGTAAAGCGGATAGTACAGTATGTAGATGAATGGGGTACTTGATATGTCGAAAGAAGTATGGAAAAAGATAAATACGTACAACTACGAAGTAAGCTCCGATGGTCGAGTACGTAACGCTGCCACAGGTAAGATACTCAGACACCAGCGATCTAAACGCGGAGGGTATTACCCCTTCGTCAATCTGTATAAAAAAGGTGTGCGTAAAAACCGTACGGTACATGGTCTTGTTGCCAGAGCATTTTTAGGGCCTCGACCGATAGGCCATCATGCTCACCATAAGGATTCCGACTTGGATAATCCTTCAGCATCAAATTTAGAGTATATAACTATTAAGAGAAATATGTCTTTACGTAGGAAGAAATGAGAAATACAACTAATGAAATATACGTGCCCGGAGTGTGGTAAGACGTGGACATACGAAGAACTAAATATAGTCTGGTTCGCAGATAAGTACTGCCCGGACTGTGATACAGGTAGTAATAATCAGGAAGGAGAACAATAATGCGTACAGAACGGGTAATTAAGAAATCGCATAAGTGGCATACGCGAGAGGTATTACAAGTAAGATGTCCCTGCTGTCGTCAAGTGACCGATGAGGATGTGTTTTGTGCCAGTGTAGGTGACGCAATAAAATGTAGTTTTTGTGGTAGGATATTTGAGTTGGGGAGACAGACATGAAAAAATACTACATAGGAATAGATCCCGATCTACGTGTACTAAACGCCGCGGTAGTATCCGAGGATATGAAGTCGATAGCGGTGTTCGTCAGGCGTAATAGACTATCCCCCACGAATAAGGATGATGTTGCCGTAGCTAACGCATTCAGGATGGCCTGTAGGCTCGTCGATGATGTAATAGCCTATGTCGTGGCTGAGTGCCCGGATAGTCAGTTCACGACCATCGTAGAGTCTCAGAGCATGATGCACACTAAAAGGATGCGGGAAAGTGGTAGAAAGATAAATTATCAAAGCATCCTCCAGACCGGTCAGGTAGCCGGTGCCCTAGGCGGTGCGTTTAGTAATCTATCCACTGAGATGTTCTTCGTACCGCCTATGGAATGGAAGAAAGGGGTACCTAAGAAGATACATCACAAACGGATATATACGACACTAAGGATAAACCCACCCGCGGTGGCTATGGTAGCTAACATGTACCCGTCTGCTCTAGCAAGCTACACTCAGTGGAGCGAGGATAAGATTAACCCCGGTGACTTTAACGATATAAATGAAAGCCTAGGATTAGCTCTTTATGGGATTAGGAAAGGTAAAATATGAAGGTATTAGAACTATTCGCAGGAACAAAATCAATAGGTAAAGTTGCATCATCTAAAGGCCATTATGTATTTAGTGTGGACAATAATGCAGTATTTAATTGTGATATGACTGCTAATATACTAGAAATCTCCTCAGAGGATATACATTTTAGCCCTGACGTTATATGGGCATCACCTCCGTGCACGACATTCAGTGTCGCATCTATTGGGTGTCACTGGAAAGGGGGTAAGGGGGCGTACGTACCTAAGACCGAAAAGTGTAGAATAGGTTTGAGATTATTAGCTAAGACAGTACGTATTATCTCTGAGTTAAACCCTACCGTGTGGTTTATAGAGAATCCCAGAGGCGTTATGCGTAAAGTAATCGATGATATATTCCAAGAGTATGGAGTATCCGACTACATTAGACACACTGTAACGTACTGTCAATATGGAGATAGTCGCATGAAACCAACTGATATTTGGACCAACAGTAAAACATGGGTGCCTCGTCCTATGTGTAAAAACGGTTCACCATGCCATGAAGCTGCTCCTAGGGGGTCAAGAACCGGGACGCAGGGCTTGAAGGGCAACATGGAGAGATCGATCATACCTGTAGATTTATGTCAAGAGATAATAACATCTTTGGGCACGTAGAGTAAAAAGTGATACGGCCACTCTCCCCGAAGAGAGCGACCGTATAAGAGGTAACATGTTTAAAGCACATGTCGGTTGAAATGCTGTATAATGCTATTTAATGCTATTTAATATTGCTAGTCTTTAACGCCTTCGCTAAAGTCCCTATTAGAGCCAGCGGCTTCCTCTCTGGCTCGTCCAATTGTATCTAGGCCCGTTATATCGAACTGGCTAGTGATCGTCCTGAGGCGGAAGTCCTCGGCACTTAGACCCTTTATACCTTCTGTCTTACTACCTAGCGTCCGGGCAAGTGTTTTCTGTATCATAGTCTGATACGGTCCGATCACGAGCAACTGATAGGTAACAAGGGCCTGTACTGCCTCGTTAGTGGCTCCGAGTTTACCGGGTATCAATATGTTAGCTAAGACCGGCGGTACTCTGTGTGCCGATACTATGCTCTGTGCGAACACCTCTGAATCTTTAGCGAACTGTTCTTCGGTCTTATCAGATGCCGCGAGCTTATCCACCTTAACTTTAGCTTTGGGGTCATTAATATTGATCGCTAGATTTTTCCAGTTATGTCCGCCACCTATAGACCCCTGTATTAGATCCTCTATTTTCTTCCACTGATCCGCTGGTACGTTACCTGCCACAGACAGTATATATGCCAGTACACCTTTATTGGTATAGAAGTCTGATTTATATTGCATGGCCATCGAGAGTATGGATACGAATGACGCGGCGGCCAACCATTCAGGATAGCCGTGGTATCGCGACCTATTAGACGGTACCATGAAAGCTATAATCTCTGATACGTTTGTTATATCTAGACCATCCACATTAATAGTATCCGTAGTTACTCTGCCATCCACTAAGACTGTGCTACCTACGTTAGATCTATCAGCTACGTTAACTGTACCGTCTATGTTGGCTCTACCGTTATTGTAGAAGTTTTCCCATACCCATTGCCTATTAGCCGTACCAAACCGACTAAACCATCGGGTAGTAGTCCCGGCGAACAGAGGGCCTGTATATCTGTATACCAAACGTGTTTTACCCTTGGCATCTATCACACGTACTATATCTAGTTCCTCAAATGGTATCCAGTTAATACCGGTAATGACATTCTCTTTATCTCTGATTATCTCCAGATACCCCGTACCTCCGTCTAGGAAATCCTCTACCGCACGGTAAAGTTCAAACATGAACCCTTGCATAGTAAGATGGTCTAGTTCCTTATCTACTTTAGACTCTATAAAAGCCTCGCCGGTAAGTAAGGATAGTATTTTATTTTCAGTATCCGTTACACTATCGGGACTCTTAGCTTTACTATCTTCTATCTCTGATGCTTCGCTGACGAACCCTAGACCCATGGTACTATATTTTTTGGACTGGATACATGATGCGTGGTGCGGTGATATATCTTTTAGTGATCTGGCTTTTACAATATCGACCGGTGCTATCACAGTTTGGTTCTGCAAAAGAAAACCCGGTATCTGGTTAGTAGGTTGGGCCTCTTCCCCTTGCTCCTTTTCTAACTCCACATTTGTGATATTACCACAGGCATTTAGTATGTCCGAAGTGCTCTTACCGAATATATCGGGGTATTTAATCGACCCGGATAGTATATCGTTCTCGTGTATATTTAATATTTTATCTGCTTCATTTGCCATTTATTATGTTTTTCCCTCTTTCTATTATTCTGACCATACAGACATAGATACAGCTACAACTTTTCCTACCTGAGTAGTTTGAGTTGTGAATGCTTGTAATTGTATTGTAGTGGCAACATTAGGTACGATGATAAAAGTGCCTGATAAACTAGTCTGTTCCGAAGTAGAATTGATTTCCTGTAACTGTAAAGATACTAATTCTAAATCCCAAGACACATCGCCACTAACCACATTTAATCTGGCACGTATAGTAGGATCAGTACCTGAAACATAGGCTGCTTCTAAGTTATAGCTTATTCTATACAATCTATTAGCAAACAGAGATATAACGCTACTAGTCTCCGTAATACCTCTCTGCTTAACAACGCTACCCAGATCTACTTTAGTAAAAGCTGTCGAGCCAGATAATTGATCTGCTGTATTTTGCATGACCAAATAGTCATAGACTATTCTACCTTCTATAATGACGAAAGCACCACCTCCGCCGTCTAAAGCAGAATCAAATCTAATACTGTAATAGTTGTTAGCTACTATAATACCTGCTCCAACCTGAGTTGTACCGTCCTCTAAGAACAGAGGCACTTGTCCTATTAAACCACCGCCTGTTGTTCGTCCTACGTTTACCGTCGTATTACCAGCATTAGTAGCTGCTGCCTTGAAACTAAATATGGCTCCGTCAAGTAGGGAATAGTCTTTAGCTATCGGTATAGCCACACGCAAACCATTAGGACCAGTTATAGGTGTAATGATAATCGCACCAGCTACTCCTGAGTCTACCATACTTTGTGCTGCTACCCCGTTGGCGAACATAGCCTTAGATAGCTGCCCCACATCTGCCTCGGCTAGTGTCTGACTGCTATCAGTTATGGCCCCCTGAATTTCTACACGCCTATCCTCATACTCTGACGAGGCGTGTGACTCATCGGTAGGTACCGGATTGGTTACACCATCATATTGAGATTTTGCTGCTATATCTTTCATATCGTTATTATACCTCTATTGGATTTAAATATCAATCAAAAACTATATCTACATTTGCAGGGGTAACTTTTCTAAACACACACTTTAAAATATCAGTTCTGAAAGACCCGCCGAACGGGTATCCAGTGAATACTGTACCCTCATCAAAAATAAACTGTGAGTTGGCCGCTAGTAGATCCAACTGTGTTTGGTCTATACCGAAGTTTACTGTAATAGTGCCTGTAGCCGGTGACGTGGGCGTTTCTGCGATAGTGTATGTGAACGTAGTCCCCGTAGGTATCCCGGTAATCACATGTGTGCCGTTATAGTCCGTCTCTACTGCCCCTGCTATGACTACCTTGCCGCCGTTAACCATTGTTGTCGTATCCGTAACAGTAGCAGTCACGGTCGTACCCGACCTGTTGAGTCCTATGCCTGACTCGAACCCGCTACCAAGGGGATAATCAAAAGCTGCTGATGTTACAGTTGGTGATGTTACTAATAGTATAAATTTGTAGATAGGATCGGCAGGAAAGTCGTCGCTGCCCGGTCGTATATTAAACACTAGAGGATCATCCGGTGTTAGCGTAGGAGATATTACAGTGTCTTCGGTACCATCACCAGAATTATTCAAAGCTAAAACTTCTGCCGTATCCAACTCTTTATCATATATGCGTACATCATCAATCTGATCCTTCCATATATTCTGCAAATCAGCTTCAGTTCCGATAGATACATTCAAAACACCCGCTGTCATTCCGTCATAAGTGCCTAACTCAGCAAAAGCAGCATTATCCAATACGGCATCAATATATATGTTCATCCCCTCTTTAGTGCCACTCCCATCATACGTAGCAACCACATGATAAGTACCAGCACCAAGAGCAGAGGTTGATACGTTTATCCCATCTCCATCGCTATCTATGCAATGAAACAATATAGCCCCACTAGCCCCTTCACGCCTCAACATCCACTCACCGTCAATTGAACTATTAGCTTTTGCTACGAGGGTCTCTAGACTACTTGTAGATGCAGGGGCTGTAACCCAACAGGATATACTAAACGCTTTATCGGATAGACCATCAGTAAAATTAAAATCAGAATCGTGCGGTACTACCACGAACCTGATACCTGCCATATCCAAAGCTTGATTTATTTTACCCGGAACAGAAAATCCTACAGTATCCGTATTTACAGAGGCAGCCCCCGTGTGGTTCTTACTAGAACTATCACGCACATTTGTGTTAGCTGCTTTGTCGTTCATTTTCCAATGACTAACCAGAAAACGACTCTCAATAGTAAACGTCTGAGTTATGGTCTGGGCCAGTGCTTCATAATCAGCTATAGTTATGACCGGTACCTTTTTTAACTTACTTATAACATCCGCCCGTCGAGTAGCTATATCCTCTGCCGTATTCCTACACTCGTCTGGAATACCTACAGCGGTTTCCCATTCGCTAATAAGGTCAACGGTCTGATTAATATCCCACTGAGTCACCATCTCATATATTTTCTCTTCGAGGGCGTTTATCTCAGTAGCTAGACTTCTGAGAAGTTTGTAGAGATTAGAATCGGGGTTGCCTTTACTATCCCAGACAAGACCCTGAGGCATACTTTGAGACAGTAGCCTAGCCTGCTGGTCATCCGTTATCGGTTTGTAGTCTAGTATTTTACGCATTAGCTATAAGTTATCGTCCCTAAAATTCCCATTGAGCCATTACCCACTGTAGCGTCTACTGTAGGAGCTACCAGTGTAAAATCGTCAACAAATACTCCCGTCTCTAAGTCCTGAGTATTCTGTATGGCCGCTATTATCTGGTTTACTTTTATATCCTCGGCGAAACCGGCATCGTCCTCGAAAAATGCAGTAAGACTATTTTGTATAGCAGTACGCATGGCTGTAGTATCTGGAGACAGCCCACTGATTGTAATGTTGACACTTACGAAGAATGGGCCTACTACCTCTACATTGTCTGAGGGTGTGTGTGCCGGTAGTTTTATGATTACTTTATTCTTGACATTAGTTAGCGTCGTAGAGCTAGGCGTAGGAGGTGCGTTATCATCGTCCAGTACGAATACATAGACTATACCGGGTTGAGGTATATTTTTTAGTTTGTTTAAACTAACAGTAATCGTACCTCCAGCAGGCGACGCGGCTCCTGCATCTACGGCAAATGTAAATGATGTGTTGGCAACGATTGTTATTATCGTAACGTCGCCATTATATTCGGGGGCCGTGGCACCTGCGATAGTCACTGTAGATCCGACGAATAGATTACTCGTGTCGGCTATTAGTGCGGTGGCCGTGCCTGCGGCCTGAGTTATGGATGTAACGGCTCTAGCAACCACGTCAGTCCCGTCTGTCGTAAATGCCAGCAAAGGGTTAGTTATAAATACTCTGGTAGCGGTAGGTATCGTGAGTGCATCCAGACGTATCTGGGCACTGGTAAATACACCCGGATCGATTGAGTTGGCTAAGAGCACACGCTCTCTCAAACTCTCGTCGTCCTCAATATCCGCACCACCGGTTATACCGTCCCTATTGACTGTGCCCTGTGTACCTCCATCCATACCGGCCACAGTTGACTGTAACGTCAATACTGCTCCCACGTCTAGATTCTTATCTGCTCCTATCTCAATACTGTTGATAGGTACGTCAGCGAAGTCCGAGCTATAGCTACCTGTGTCTGCACCTGCCCCTGTGGATGCGTAGGTAAAAGTATTCTCATCTAGCACGGTGATAGTTGCGGTGACATTATAGTTAGCGTCTCCGGCTCCAGATATAGCCACACTCAAACCACTGACTAAACTGTGCACGACTGGAGTAACCGCGGTTGCTGTAGCTCCTGTCCCTGTTAGAGCTACCGAACCTACCTGAGCAGCTATCGTGGTGGCTGATGTACTTGAATATTTATCCTGTGATGCAGATGATCCGAACAGTGTACCTATTGGGATAGCCGTAGCCAGTGTTCCGGTAACTACTATTCGCCCCTCGGCTACAGTACCCGGTACTCTGGTAAGTGCGTTAATTTCCGCCCAGAAGTCTAAAAAACTGCCGCTAGATGTCTGAGGGAAAAAATCGTCTAGGGCCTCTTGGATATTTCTTTGGGCCGCATATATTAGTATGGAGTTGGCCGATACCAGAGTACGTATAAAGCTACCCGGCAAAGACGGATCAAGCTGAGGTAAATTAGTCTTTACCGCAGCATCTCCTATGTTATTCAAATCTTCTATGCTATGTAGAGTTATTGCCATTAACCAAGTTCCCTAAATTAGTATCCAACCAATAATCGAATTTCGTGGACCGTCCTTCTTTTACTATTATATTCACAAATAATTTCACACCTCTCACACCATCCTGATCTGTAGTCACTATAATCTGAGAAGCAGAGCCATCGTCTATTAAAGGCTGTAAAGATGATTCAGCCCAAATATTTATCTTATTTCGTATATCCTGCGTATTCTTAGCCTGCACCAATAACCATAGCATACCACCTAACTCACTGGAACGCAAGATATTTCCTACCCAGCCCCTACGAAGTTGAGGATCATTCACCTCCTCAGGTGCGGCTCTGGCATCTGTAAACAATAAAACAGCCACTGCTGTCTCTAAACCATCTACAGTCTCAAAGTCCTGTTCACCTAAGACCAGATCGAAACTGCTATCGCCTGTTTGTTTCAGTAATAAATCCTGAGCCATTATCTAAAACACCGCCTTAATTACGACAACTATAAGCATCACAATGAATATAGTCGCTATTGTTAAAGGTATTATATCATTAATTAATAAATCCTGAGTCATTATTTAGGTACTCCTGTATCCCCGCCGCTATCGCCAGTATGTATGTGTGTGTTGAAGTCTACGCCGGGCAATCCTGTACTAACAAAGTTGTTGGCTGTGACATCTCCTGTAACTGTCACACTACCTATGACATTAACCAACTGCCCGGATTTAGGTTTTATCTCTATAGAGCCGTCAGCCTTAAAGTATACATACGATCCCTCTACGTAGTTACCTATTTTAAACTCGCCCTCAGCAAGTCCCTTAAATCTTAGGTCGGGCCTATCTACCATTACAAACACTTCGTTACCATACCCATTAGCCGAGAATGCCATGCCAAAAGATGGATCTACACTGTCCCCGTCTACCAGATGTCCGGGTGGATTGAAACTTATCCCGTACATATTAAGCACTTTCAAGTCCTGCTCTTTACCGAAGAAAGAACATCTGACTTTCTGGAATAATCCAGAGTCTTTTGAGAACAGTGCTTTTACAAGTTTTATCATTTTTACATCCCTATTATAGGTCTGACGGGTCAGCAACCGTATCTGAAACGATGTCAGCTATTATTTCTTCTGAGACTAAATCACTATTGACCCATTTTTTACCCTTTTCAGAAAGTCGGGCAGTGGTTAGGCTGATAGCAGCTTCAGTAGTGTACGCGTCCCTGTTAGTTATATTCACTCGTGTGGTCCTGCCCTTAACATTGTCTAACATATACTCCACACCCTTGACTAAGAACTCACCTGAGATACCACACTTATCATCAGACACATCTACAAACTGATTAATTCTCCACACCGCCTTATCTCTGAAACCCTGCACAGTAACAGTGTACTCAAAAGCCCTAGCACGTCTTACGTTAGATTCCTCGATAGCTCTCTGCCTAGCCTCAGCACTACTAATACTGCCTTCCACTAAAACAAATTCCTTCTGCCTATGTAAAGGCATAGCAGTATCAAAGGCCGTTCCTTTACAATCTACAA
>SDBT01015038.1_pt1 | contig 12318 bp, 10 predicted proteins | sample 2277101 | NCBI WGS metagenome assembly SDBT01 (sample SAMN10404973, study PRJNA504765) | marine sediment metagenome | isolation source: marine sediment core GS10_PC15, 103 cmbsf | place: Arctic Ocean: Southern Knipovich Ridge | collected 2010
GGTTGAGGAGAGCTTGGGGAAGGTGAAGGCCAAAAAGGGGCTAATTGCAGGGGGACTGGTAGGCTCGGTCGTTTTGCAGATGGGCCTGGCGGGGGGGGTGGGGGGCTTTCTGGCCTGGCTTATCCAGGAGCCGTTCATCACCGATGCCACTACCATCAACAGTATGGCCAGGGTGCTGCTGGCGATGGCCGGGTTTGGCGCTGTACTGGGCGGGATTATCGGCCTGGCGCTGGGCAGTGTGGAAGGCATTGTTTCCTGGGTCTGGGAAAAGGCGGTGATTGGCGGGCTGCTGGGCTTGGGCATCGGTGCGGTTGGCGGGGCCTTTGGCGGCCTGCTGGGCCAACTGGTCTATGGGATGATGGGCGGCGGTGCTCCCGGGGGCAACCTGATATTGCAAATTACCATCCGCGCTTTTGCCTGGGGAGTGGTGGGGCTATTTGTCGGCCTGGGGCAGGGCGTGATGATGCGGGCCTGGCGGAAGATTGTAAACGGATTGATCGGCGGAGCTATCGGCGGCTTTGTCGGTGGCTTTTTGTTTGATCCCATCTCGGTAGTAGGCACCGTAGCTGCCCAGATTACCGGCGTGATGATGGGGGGTGAGTTGAGCCGGATGGTAGGTATGACCGTGATGGGGATTTGTGCGGGGGTGGCCATCGGTATGGTGGAGGAAATGCGTAAGGAGGCCTGGCTTACCATAGTAGCTGGGCCACTGACTGGCAAACAATTCATTATCTACCAGTCGCCGACCACCATTGGCAGCAGCCCCAAGGCCGACATTTGCTTGGCCAAAGACACCACCGTAGCGCCGCAGCACGCTACGGTTGAAATAGACGGTAACCGTTATATCCTGGCCGACCTGAGTGGCGGCGGTACACTGATAAACGGGCGGCCTATCACTCGTCAGGCCCTGCGTGACGGTGATAATATTCAGATAGGTCAAACAGTCTTAGAATATTCGGTGCGAAGCGCGCCCGCGCAGTCCGACGCCGAGACTGTCCCCTACTGAGCCTCTGGCGAGACATACTCCTATCCGGTCCTCCTGGGTCCCGGCTACCAATTGTCGGCCTGGTTTACCAGGTGCGGGTAACCTTCTGCCGTCCTGGCGGGTGGTCGGGGTCAAGACCCTTGTATAGCGCTACATGATAAGCCAGCAACTGGCCGATGACGACTGCTACCATCGGCGAGAGAGGCTCAGGCATTTCGGTAGGCAGTTCGAAGGCTACCGCCCCGATCTCGAGCAACGACAGGTCGTTAGATATAATCAGGATTTCGGCATCCCGTTGCTCCAGCTCCATTGCCAATTCCAGCATAGACCCCAAAGCCTCGCCAGTAGGGGCAATAAGTATGCAGGGGACATCCTGTTGGACCGTGGCTATAGCGCTGTGCATGAAGTCTGCCGCGCTGAAGGCGGCGGGTACTACCAGAGCACATTCGGCCAGCTTTAAGGAGATCTCCTGGGCAGTGCAGAAGTTAAGACCCCGTGCCAGCACTATACAGGTGGCCAGAAAGCGGTATCTTTCCGAGTGCTCCTGTATCTGCGGTTCTTGCTCCAGAACTTGGTGCATCAGGCCAGGCACGGTCTTGATGCTATCGGCCATTTCGGTGTCGCCTGCCCAGTGGGCTGAAAGCTGATGTAACATAGCCAGGGCTGAAGTGTAAGTCTTGGTGGCAACAACACTGCGTTTCTTGCTCGCTCGAGTGAGCAGGGACATCTCAGCAACCCGGGAGATTGGGGACTCAGCGGTGTTAGTCAGAGCTGCGGTAAGAGCCCCCTTGGCGCGGGCAATTTTCAGGACATCAATAACATCGGTGGCGGCACCCGATTGGGAAATACCCAGTACCAACGTATTCCTTAGGTCCAGGTTCGCCCTATACACGGTGAACAGCGAGGCGGCAAGCGAGGTAACCAGAACGCTGTTGACGGTCCCAAACAGATAGCGCGCATAACTGGCAGCGTTGTCAGAGGTACCCCGGGCGACCAGCAGTACATGACGAATGTTCTCTTCTTGCAACCGAGTGGCAAGTTGAACAATGTCGGTAGCCCCCTCCACTAAGGTATCTTGAATCGCCTGAGGTTGCTCATGTATTTCCTGCCACAGCATGTGAGTTGTTTCAGCCATTAGCGATGCTCCTTCACTTATGTGCGAGTTCTGGACTTCCTCTGAACGGGAAATCCTGATTGAATACGCTGTGACCTACTGCAGTAACTCCCCCAAATCAATGAACTCGTCAGAACCTGCTGGCTCGAGCCGTTGTTGGTAGAAAGGATGGGTAACCATTCCCGCCAGTACGCTGCTTACTTGAGCGGCCAACACCGCCAGCAAGTCAAGGTTCTTCTGGGTGAACACTCCGTCGGGTTTATCAAACAGAGCAATGACCCCCACCACAAGCTCCTTCTCCATTACCGGCTGGGCTATCACGGAGCGAATGCCGGCATAGACCAGACTGTCTTCGGATAGCTGCGGATCAGCGAGCAGATCATTGATAGATCTACCCGTGCCCGAAGCAGCCACTTCTCCCAGTACGCCCTTCCCTATCAGCAGGTTGCGGGTAGTTAGTTCATCATTACTTATCCCCTGGGCCACCAGAGGCTGAAGTCGGCCCAGACTTTGGTCCACCGCCAGGATCGATCCACTACCGGCCCCGGTCAGTTTCATAGCAGCATCTAAAATGCACTGGGCTGTGGCTCGGTAATCATCAGCCTCATACAGACGCCGCTCCAAATCAATAAAGACACTCAATTCTTCGGTGGCGATGCGCATCTCATCTTCCAGACGGGTGGTGCTTTCTCGTAGGTCCTGATTGAGCCGATTTAGCTTGGTCACGAGCTGCCTGTTTTCCCGAATAACCTGGCGGTGCTCCAAACCGCGGGCCAATACTCTGACAAGTTCACGGGTATCAAAGGGCTTGCGCAGGTAATCATACACACCGCGGCGCACCGCTTCTATCGCCGAGTCCAGGGACGCGAACCCGGTGATAATGATCACTACGGCTTCAGGATCCGCCTGGCGAATTGCCGACACGACATCCAGCCCGCCCACATCCGGCAGGACCAAGTCTACCAGCGCAGCCGGGAACGGATGTTGCCGTACTTGTGTCACGGCCTCTTCTCCAGTAGCTACACAAGTAGTCTCATATCCCTCCGCCCTCAGAGCACTATCGCAAGTCTCCAATATATCTGGATCATCGTCTACTACCAGCACTCGCTGTCTGGCCTGAGCCATGGCGCTGTTATCCTCTCTGCTCTTCTGTGTCATCTGGAGCAAATGAGTTTGCCCAGCTCACCCGCCCTATGCGGTGGGGGCGACTCGAAAATCCTCAAATTGCCCAGTAGCAGCTTGCCAGTCGGTGGTAACGCCGGCTACCCATGCGGTCGGGGGCCCGCTTTGGAGCTTGGCCAGTAATTCCGACAAAGCGTCTCGGGAACCTTCTGCAGTCACTTCTACCCCGGCGCCAGCCAAATTACGTACCCAGCCGCTCAATCTGAGCCGTCTGGCTTCCCGCAGCACAAAATAACGAAATCCGACCTCGTGCACTCGCCCGCTTATTACCACATGCAACTGCATCTTCTCAGGCATAAATGCAATGTCCCCGAGGTCTGATGATCAACTGAGTTCTGTGTCGCCTACACCCCCGCTCACGTTGCCTTATGGTTGGTTGGCTCAGTCGGCCGCCTGATATTCTTTTCGCGCCACCATGACCAGATCCTTATTTAGCCGCACCCAGCCGCGCAGGAGCCGGAACGCCGTCCTGGGCAGGAATATTAGGCTTTCCTGCACGGCTGCCCCGAGCCCATCGGTCAGTGTGTGGTGTTGGAGCCAAGGCAAGGCCAGCGGGACAAGGCCGCTTTGCTCCACCGCCACCCGAATCGTGCGCGGATTGTGATAGACCATGTGGGTACGGGCCCCTTTACGGCCATACCAGCGGTACCTGCCCTTCAGCAGACACGCTTTCAGGTACCAGCCATTGGGCACGAGAAGCGCGAAAAGCCCGCCCGGCCTAAGAATACGGTTGATCTCCACCAATCCATCGGCTGTCACGGGGATGTGTTCCACCACAGCCCAGGCGGTCACGATATCGGCGTATTCGTCAGGTAGCCCTGTGTCGGTTAGGCTGCCTATCTGGGCCTCATGCCCCATCTGCTGGCAGAACTGCACCGGATAGTCGGCGATGTCAATACCCAGGGCCTGGTAGCCAAGCTGCTCGGCAGCCGCTAAGGTATCCCCTATGCCACAGCCAATGTCCACCAGTACGCCACGCGGGGCCAGGTCTTTGATTAGCTCTAAGGCGCGGCGGGACGACTGTATTTTGTGGTCCCGTTTATCAATATAATGTTGAAAGTAATCCTGGTGGTTGTAGTAATCTGAGACGACCTGTTGCTCCGAAAAACCCAGCGCATTGAAGATTAGACCACAATGGCGGCAGCGTAGATAATGCGCTTCTGAGGTGTTGATATAATCACAGATGTCACTGCTCCCGCAAATCTGGCAAATGGACTGATAGTTAGCCGTCGCCGGGGAGGCAGGGTCAGAATTTAGTTTGTCTGGCTCATTGTCGGGCAATTGCATTCTCGCTTGTTATTCTTGGCACTGATACACTTTCACTCAATATGTGGCAGCAACATAAGAAGCGGCCCAACTTAGGGCGGTTCGCCGGTGGTCTGACAATTAGTACAGTGGTACAACCTGGGGAACCACTGGCTCAGATTTTCTTTACCAATATCGCCCACTCAACGAAGCGAAGCACATAGGATAGCAGCAGCAGCCCCAGGATAATGACAAAGAAGGCACGAATTGCCCCGCTATCCAGATAGTTAAACCACACGGTCGGGTCAATCTCGTCACTGAACGTAAACCGACTGGCCAGTTGGGAGCAGGCACCAATGAATGCTTGGTATAGCGCCATCAGCGGACGATACAAGATAATCAGGGCGAGGATAGTGGCCCCAATAGCAATAGGATTGATGACCCGGTATTTGGCCCGCTGGTGTTCATTATAGATAGCACATTTGCTGCACGGGATGGTGCGCTGCTGCCCTGGCCGGACAACATCAGCTTCCAGGTCTGATCGGATGTAGGCTCCCTGAGTCTGCCGCGTTTGGGCCTGACGGGCTCCACTGCCCCCCCCACCGCTGCGAATGAGTGATTCGATCAAGCCCGGGTCGCAGTTGCACCCAGTTCCATACCGCCAGCAAGTCTTATGTGCTTTGAAGGCCGGGCACATCTCTTTGATGGCCTCGTGGCAATACGGCATCTCCCAGCACGGCGTCCACGGCCACATTGTTTGGGCTACCGACTTTTTCTTAGCCCCCGGGGATTCTGCTTCTTCTGACTCTACCCGCCGCCGCACATCAGTGCCGCGGACGAGCTGGATGTATACTTCATATAGCAGGCGGAGGCCGACAATTACTATGATTATCTTGCCGGTCCACGTTCCCCAGATGGTAATCTGAGTGGCGACTTCACTGGAGGGATTACGCAGGTTGTTGGCAATCAGGAAGGGAGTACCCAGGAGGAAAGCAAATCCCACCACAGCACCAAGGGCACTCCAGGCTACCTCTGCGAAGCTGATTACGACGAGACATAGCGCACAGACGCCCCCGCTAATAGCCAGTACTTGCCCCACCAGCCGGATGTTGGCGACTACTCGCCCGCCAACCGCCTGGTTCAGATAACCCCCAAAAATACCCCACAGCAAATAGCCAGTGGCAACCAGCAATACCAGCGCAGACAGCTTGAGGATAGATCCAGCATATCCCGCCAGAGTCTCGCTCCAGTCCAAAGGGCGTTTACGCGTCGGGGCTGGGCGTCTTCTGCGTCCCGTCATTTATCTGCCCCCTGCTCCACTGCTTGCGGGGGTGCATTCCACCCTCGCACCGCTGTTGACGCTACTTACCTGGAGCATACATAGCGGATAATGACCCGCTCTGCGATATGCTCCGGTCCTCAAGTCTGGGTTACTCTTCTTCCGTTTGCCTATACTTATCAGGGATCAGACTGTCATCAACGAAACTAAGGAAATCGTGCTTTTCGTTGGAGCGATTGTAGGCGTCCTCGAAGCTAATCTTACCTTCGCCCACCAGTCGGGCCATATGGGCTTCCAGCAGTTGCATACCCAAGTGCCGCCCACTGCTCTGAATGGTGGCGCGCATCAAGGAAGTTTTACGCTCGCGGATGAGATTGCCAACGGCAGCCGAGCCACCGGCCTCGCCGATCATGATCTCGAAGGCGGCAATGCGGCCCTCTGTATCTATACGGGGTATCAGCTCTTCGGAGTATATGGCTGCCAGCGACGTGGAGGTCATGGCGCGGATTTCCTCCTGCTCGATGGCAGGAAAAGCCGTAACCAGACGGTCCACTGTTTTGGGGGCGCTGACCGTGTGCAAGGTAGACAGCACCAAGTGGCCAGTCTCCGCCGATTGCAGACAGGACCGCATTGTCTCTAAGTCTCTCATCTCTCCTACCAGCATCACGTCCGGGTCAGACCTCATATTCCGGGTCACAGCTTCGGAGAAACTGGAAACGTCAATTCCTACTTCGCGCTGGTTTATCAGCGATTTCTTGCTCTCGTGGTAGTACTCTATCGGGTCCTCAATAGTGATTATGTGGCACTCCCGCTCGCGGTTGATGTAATCAATCATAGAAGCAATGGTAGTGGTTTTGCCACAGCCGGTAGGCCCAGTAAGCAATATCAAGCCCCGTGGTTTGTTCAACAACTCCTTTACATGCTCGACGGGCAGACCCAACTCCTCAAAGCTAAGCATCTCGTAGGGGATCAGCCGCAAAGCCAGGGCCGGACTGTGCCGTTGCTGGAAGGCGCTGACCCGGAAACGGGCCTTCTTTTGAAACTCATAGCCAATGTCCGCTCCCCCGCGCTCGCGAAAACGTTGCCAATATGAGTTATCGGGTGTCTCCTCTCCCAAGAAGAAGGCGGTTGCGGTCATCATATCGTCATGGGTTATCTCGCGGTACCCTTCCAGCTCCACTAAGTGTCCGTGCCGGCGATAGATCGGCGGTTCCCCGACGGTCAGATGTAAGTCAGAAGCCCCAATCTTCACACAGCCGTCTAGCAGACCCTCCATGACTTCTCCATCCAGGGGCTGACCCACTTTTTCGGCGATCTGGCTGGGAGCCTTTACCGTTGGACGCCATTTCTCGGCCATCGTGCTCACCTCTATCTGTATTGGTAAAACAATCCCCGTTTAGCAAGTATGTTTATGTATTTCACCGCCGGCGAGGATATCCCTCTTTGTATCTGGATAAATCTACTGGCATCTTCACTGTCACCGTTGTTGTGCCCGAGCGATGTGGGCCGGTGCCTTACTTGCTGCGGGCCGCCTTCTGCTGGGCTGATTGGGCTGCATCTGCTCGTTCCTTGTCCATCCGCCGGAGCATCTGGCGCATCTCGGTGTAATTGCCGGCGTAGAAAAGGGCTTGATCATCAGTGATTGTTCCGTCCTTGTAGAAGTTCAGCAAAGCCTGGTTCATAGTTTGCATGCCCCAGTGGGCTCCCTCATATATCGCGTCATAGACCTCAGAGGGCTGCCCATCTTCGATAAATTGTTGGATAGTGGGTGTTACGATCATGATTTCTAATGCTGCGATACGCCCCGTCTTGTCTTTACGCGGGACTAACGATTGTGATATCACCGCCTCTAAGGATTCGCTCAGGCGCATACAGATTGGCTCTCGTTCAGCGGGTGGGAACATGAAGATTATACGTTCCATCGTCTCGGCAGCGGAGGTAGTGTGTACGGTGGAAAACACCAGGTGGCCGGTCTCAGCGGCCTGCATGGCAACATTGAAGGTTTCCACATCCCGCATCTCACCAATGAGGATGACATCCGGGCTCTGGCGCATTACGTATTTTAGGGCGTCAGCAAACCCCTCGGTGTCGATGCCCACGGCTCGCTGACTGACGATGCAGTTCTTTTCTTGATAGACATATTCGACAGGATCCTCTACGGTGACAATGTGGGCCCGCCGGTGGCTATTGATGTGCTCGAGCATGGCCGCCAGGGTAGTTGACTTACCACACCCGGTGGGGCCGGTCACCAGCACCAGGCCTTGAGGTCGCATGGCTATATCCGTTAGTACCTCGGGCAGACCCAATTGGTCAACCGTGCGCACTTTCATGGGAATAATGCGCATAACCACGGCCGTATCACCCTGCTCTCGGTAGACGTTTATCCGCAGCCGGCAAGTATCACCAACCGAGAGGCCAATGTCCTTTTCTGGATAGTCCTGGAATCGGGTCCAGTCCTTCTCCGTCATCAGTGACCGAGCCAGCTTTTCAGTATCATCCGCAGTTAGCTGCGGCCAATCATCAGCAGGACCAACCACACCCTTCAGCCGCACATAGGGAACTGCTCCAGCCTTCCAGAATACATCCGACACTTCTTTGTGTGCACTGTCAATTATCAGGTCCTGCCAATTATCTATCATCTATCTTCTCTCTTTCCCCCAGCAGGATGAACCGTGATACTGCGCCCTATTAGCTGCTGACTTCTGGTCATGAGAACATACGCTCCTACTATTCACATACTAACCCAAAAAGGCGCAGCAAGCAAGTCCTGCTGCGCCGGAGGTTGAGCGATAATAATGGTGGAGCTGGCGGGATTTGAACCCGCGACCTCCTCCATGCCAAGGAGGCGCGCTCCCACTGCGCCACAGCCCCACCTTGTTATTGTGACTATAGCAGAATAGAGACATGATTGTCAAGCCCACAGTTCCCCAAGTCCTGGCTGACAAGGCTTACCTGCTTTGGGCTCAGTTAGTGTTCGCAGGTGTGGTTGGTAGCTCCGAAAAGCACAGCTCGCCCGTACTGGTACCCGGCTCGCAGTTAGGCCATTTATGGCTATTTGCTATCGTCTACTGATATTTATAATTTGCAGTCGTGGCTGGTCATACCTGCCAGAAGTTTGCGTCGGCGCCCGGTTTGTGGTAAAATTGGGGCGATGGGAGCGACGCCGACAGTACCGATTAGGACAGATGCAATTGGCCTGATGGGAGGCACTTTTGACCCTATCCACTTCGGGCATCTGTTAGTGGCCGAGCAAGCTCGTGAGCACTACCAGCTTGGTGAGGTCATATTTGTCCCCAACGACATTGCTCCCCATAAGAAAAACTATGAAGTGAGCTCGGCTCAGCATCGGTATGCGATGGCGGTGATAGCTACTGCCGATAATCCCTATTTTCGCGTCTCGCGCGAGGAAATTGACCGCTGTGGCCCTTCCTACTCTATTGATACCATCCGGGCTTTCCGCCAGCAGTTGGGTCCCGAGGTGCGGCTTTATTTCATCACCGGTGCTGATGCTATCTTGGAGATTTTAACATGGCGCCAGCCCCAGGACATCGTAGCCGAGTGTCAGCTTATTGCCGCCCACCGGCCCGGCTTTGACCTGCAGCGAATGACCGCCGTGCTGGGAGCGGAATTGGCCAGGCAGGTCGAGATGTTGACCATGCCGGCGCTGGATATCTCTTCCACGGCCATTCGTCAGCGCGTTGTGCAAGGTCAGAGCATACGCTATCTTACTGTCCCTAGCGTGGTCAACTATATCCACAAGGCCGGCTTGTACCAGAACCACCGCTCCAATAAAGGCAACTGCGAGGAATGAGCATAGGAATCAGTACACAAACGAACAGGCACGGGCGAGCCACAGATGTGCTGCTTTATTGCCTGGCGGCAGTAATCATCGGGGCCGGGGCCGCCGGAGTAATGGACAGTATGCGCTATCCGGGGATATCAACCGTGACCCAAGGCACACAGGACCCATCGTTGCTGGGGCAACTCGCCAATCCCTTGGCGGGAATTGACCGCCTCCACATCCTAATTCTGGGCAGTGATGATATGGAGGTCCGGGGCCGGTCTGATACCATTATGATCCTATCCCTCAATCCAGAGGGTAAGCGGGCGGCCTTGCTGTCCCTGCCCCGGGACCTGCGCGTGGAAATTCCCGGCCACAGGACTGACAAGATAAATCATGCCTACTTCTTCGGCGGTGCGGAACTTGCCCGGGAAACCGTTGAGAGACTGTTGGGCATCAACATTGACTACTACGCGAAGGCAGACTTTGAGGCTTTCGAGCAAGTTGTGGATACGCTTGGTGGGGTGGATATAAACGTGCCCTTCAGGATGAAAAAGCATACCTACTACGGCGACATTGACTTCCAGCCGGGCCTTCAACACATGGATGGCAAAGAAGCCCTGCAATTTGTGCGCTACCGGGAGGACAATGACTTCAAGCGGGCCGAGCGCCAGCAGCAGTTCTTCCGCGCGCTCATTCGGCAGAAACTGCGACTGACTAACGTCCACCGACTAATCAAGGCGGGGGGGGTAATCCTGCAAGCCGTTGATACCGACATTGAATGGCCAATTGCCATACAACTGGCCAGAGTGCTGAAACAGATACCACCCGCGGAGATTATGACCGCCGTTGCCCCCGCGCGTGACCATTATATCAACGGGATATACTACGCCGAACTCAGAGAGAGTAGTTTTTTTGAACTACTGGACGATATGGATGATCATCTGGACCGACCTGCCGGTCATCTTGTCACCGTAGAAATTCTCAATGGCTGTGGTCAGCCGGGAGCAGCAGCAGCGGCGGGGGCGTTGCTGGCCGAGGCCGGCTTTAAAGTATTGAACACCGCCAACGCGGACAGCTTCAGTTATCAGCGCACCATAATCAATTATAACCCCGACGCTGAGGCCCCAGCCCAGCAGATCAAACAGATCCTCACCATTGACAACGCTCAAATGCGCGAAAACAGATCTAATGGTGATCGCACCGACCCTGAACTGGTAATCGTACTGGGTGAAGATTTCCGGACCGCAAGTGCCAGTTCATCTTAACGGAATAATGCTGACGCCCAGCTTGATTAGGGGATAGCAGTAGGCCAGCTTGTAATGGACGAAGGAGGTTAGTGCTTTTGGCTGAAAATTCACTGGAGCGGGCCCTGATGATTGCTGGGGCCGCCCAGGTCCGTCAAGCATTGGACGTAGTGATTTTGGATATGAGGCCCCTTATGACGTTGTGTGATTACTTTGTGATAACCCACAGTCGCTCAACGGCTCATACCAGGGCCATTACTGAGAACGTTCTCCAGGATATGAAACAGCAGCAGATACACCCTCACCACCGCGAAGGGGGGCGAGATGACCGGTGGATAGTGTTAGACTACAGCACTGTGGTGGTTCATATATTCAGTCAGGAGGCCCGGGATTTCTACGCCCTGGAGCGATTGTGGGGCGATGCAGATAGGATTGACGTGGCACCAAACGACGGATAACGACTGGCAACGACATCGCGGCGGGAGCCAGAATATGCAATGCGGAGAGGGACAAAGCGGTTCCCAGTGCTCTGAGCAGGATGAGTTACCAGTTTTGAAGGGAAGGGGCCCGGTGGCATCGTCCGATCAGCCTGACGAACTGGAATTAGAGCATCTTTACGACAGCGCTCAGCGTAGCCTGCACTGGCAGCGCCTGGACCAGGCTAAAGAGGCTGCCCAGAAAATACTGGAGCTTACCCCTGATAGTACCAGTGCCCACGAATTGTGGGGAGACATACTGTTGGCTTCCGGGGATAAGGAAGCTGCTGCTGAGCAGTTTGAGCGTGCGCTGGAGCTGGAGCCGGCTAATGCCGATGCGGAACGCAAATATGGATTAGTAGTCCTGCAGTTGCAGGAGGCGATCCAGCAGCGAGAGGCCTTAGAAAGCGGGGATCTAAGCCGCTTCCGGGGGGCAGCTAATAAAGATCCTGGCCTGGCGGCCAGCCGTTCAATGTTTTTTCCCGGCTTGGGTCAGTTGTACAACGGCGAGTACCAAAAGGGCGTGATTCTCGCTGTCGTAGGGTTGATATTATTAGTGCCGGCCGTGGACAAGATTTTCGGGTGGCTGCTGCCATCTCAGCCTGCCTCTGTGGGTGCTACGGTTCTCGGATGGGTGGGCTTGATTAGCTACCTGCTGGTGTGGGCCTATGGTATTTATGATGCCTATCGTAGTGGTCAGCGTATCGCTGCCCAGCAGGATCAAATAGGAGCGCACATGCCTTCGAAGGAGGGAGGCAACTAACATTTGCCCATCCCAGGCCAGCGGTCCGCTGTTGAGGTGCTCACGAAAGTTCTAACCCTCGAATTGCGCCAGAACTGCGCAGACACGGCTGCTATCGGGGGGATGGCCGACTTGGTACAGAGCTGGCGCGAGCGCTTACTGGCTGCAGTTGATGACACAAAAACTCCCCATCTGGAGCAACTGACCACGCGCTTCGCCCACTATCCTGAGTTATCGAGTGCCGATCGCCGCCAACTGGCCGAGCAG
>SDBT01015039.1_pt1 | contig 12318 bp, 10 predicted proteins | sample 2277101 | NCBI WGS metagenome assembly SDBT01 (sample SAMN10404973, study PRJNA504765) | marine sediment metagenome | isolation source: marine sediment core GS10_PC15, 103 cmbsf | place: Arctic Ocean: Southern Knipovich Ridge | collected 2010
GGGATTCGAACCCACGTGCCGCTTTTAGCAACCATCGGTTTTCGAAACCGCGCCATTATGACCACTTTGGTACCTCTCCGTATTTATTTTTGAAATGACGTTTAAATTTACTATTTTGAATCGAATGGAACTCTAGTTTTTCCATATTTTCCAGAATATATAGCTTGTAGACATATGAATATCATTTTTTTAAGCTAAAATCAATTCTTTAATAGTTTTATGATTGATGCCGGGTTTATTGAAGCGTCAAATGTGTTATAATTTTAAAATCTTATGAAAAAAATAGCTATCATTGGAATCGGAGGGAGAACTGGAACAATGTTTGCCTTTGAGCTGAAAGGCTCAGCTGATATTTTAGGTGTGGGGAGAGAACCAGAAATTAAGTTAATTGAAGAAAAAAATCTTTATATTGAAAAAGGAAACAGGGCGCCGGAGCTTTTTCAGGAAAAAGCTATCTCTGGCATAGAATTTCAGCAACAGACTGTATTAGATATTATTCTTTTAACAACCAAAAACCCGATTTCAGGCCTAATTAAATATTATTATCAAGGTTTCAAAGAAAAAATACCTACTCTTTTGATTTCGCAAAATGGTATAGCCGCCCTTGCAGAGGCAAAAAAAGCTTTAAAAGAAATTTTTGGAGAGAGAGCTGAAAAAATTAGAGTAGTTAGAGTTATTCTTTTTAATCCAATAGAAAAAAAATACTTAAAAGATAAGGTTGTTATCAAATACACTTTACCGGTTAGAATTGTTCTAGCTAAATCTTCAGGTGAAGAAGGGATCAAAGATATAGTTGAAGTTTTTAGAAAAGCTGATATTGAGGTTAAAGAATTTCCTTCAGAGGAAGCCAAAAACTTAGAATACTCTAAATTATTTTTAAATATAATTGGAGTAGCGGCTGCCTCAAGGGGATACTCAGTTAAAGATGGTTTTAAAAATAAAGAAATATTTAAAGAAGAAGTAGGAGCTTTGAAAGAATATATAAAAGTTATTAAATTGTCAGGAGGAAAATTTCTTAATTTTCCTCACTATCCAGTAAAGCTTTTAGCTACTTTGTTTGCTTGGTTGCCCTTAACTTTTTTACTTCCCGTGCGGAATATGCTGGCTGAAATCGTAAGCAAAGGAAGAGAGGGTAAACCAAAAGATTTGGATGAAGTTGAGTATTATAATGGAGCCGTGGTTGGCCTTGGAGAGAAGGTTGGGTTTAAAACTCCATTCAATAAAAAAATATATCAAAGAGCATTAGAAAGATTGTCTGCTACTAGAAGAAATTGACGGGACTTCTTTCTTGCCCTAAAGTGAAAAGAAAGAAGGATTAGGTGAAAGGGGAACGAAAAGAATGAGTGAAAAATTTGGAGATCCGAACAAGCGGGCTGTTTTTCTGAGAAATGATCCGGAAAGCATGGAATGCAAGAAGTTTCTAGACAGATTGGGTGTAGCCTACGCCCTTGGGCCAGTAGCAAAAAATACAAAAACCCCTAGAGTGATTACTCAAGCAAACGGGAATTTCTTTGAAGGATTGGAAGAAATTAAAACGTATATGTGGGTATTACATCCGACATCAAGTGAGATACTTGAAGATCCGGAAGGAGCAAAGAAAGTACTCGTTAAGTTTAAACAGATTTGGAGAGAACTAAAGAAAAATTGATTAAAAGTACTTTTACAATAAGATCCGTCACTTTTGTGGCGGATTTTTTATTTGATTAATGGGGTTTAATAGTTATTGTCTGCATAAATAATCAACGCTCGAAATTGATTATTTAGATTGTTTGGAAACAAAAACGGGGATTGAGTAATTAATCCCGTTTTATTTTGTGGGCAATGTAGGGCTTGAACCTACGACCTCGTCGATGTAAGCGACGCACTCTACCACTGAGCTAATTGCCCCCTTGTGCCCAGGGTGGGACTCGAACCCACAAGGGGTTACCCCCACTACCACCTCAAGGTAGCGAGTCTACCGATTTCTCCACCTGGGCTTGCTTTATTTTTCTTCTTTCTTTTCTTTGATCTCTTTTTTTATTTCTTTCTCCTCTTCTGTCTTAACCTTCTCAGTTGAAAAAGGTTTTTTTGTCAATTCTACCTTTTTTAATCTTGCTCTTTTTCCCTTAGCTTTTCTTAAGTAGTAAAGCTTTGCTCTTCTTACTTTACTTCTTCGCAATACCTCTATTTTTTCAATTGTTGGCAGATGGAGAGGAAAAATTCTTTCAACTCCAATTCCATCAATAATTTTTCTAACAGTAATTGTAGCTCCAATTTCTCTTCCATGTTTCCTAGCAAGAACTATTCCTTCAAAGACTTGAATCTTTTCTTTATCTTTTTCTTTTCCGCCTGCAGAGCTTTTTTTCGCAGCAATACGAGCAGGAATTTTTTGAAAAACCTTTACTGTATCTCCAGGCTGAATATCTGGAACTTCTTTTTTAAGATGTGGTTTTATGAGTGTTTCTATTTTTTTCATTTTTTTTCAAGAATTACTATTTTTGCTTCATCGGAAGTCAGATCTCTTTTTTTGATTGATAATTTTTTAACCGGTATTAAAGATTCTATTTTAAATAGTTTTAAAAATTTATTTAGAGATTCTAGTTTAAATTTTAGTTTAGGGAGCGCATAGTGCATCGGGATAGTAATTTTGGGTTCAAGCTGAAGTATTATTTTTGAAGCTTCTTTGGCTTCAATAGTATAAGTTCCTCCCACTGGAATCATTAGAATATCAACTCCACCGATTTTTTCTAATTGTTCTTCAGTTAGCTCATTCTGGCCAAAATCTCCCAAGTGACACAACCTAAGCTCCTCTGTATTAATAACGTATATAGTATTGGTACTCCGTTTTTCTCCTTGTAGGTTATCATGGAAGCTGGGGATTCCCTGAATAAAAACTTTTTTTACTTCATATTCACCAGATCCTTCAATTAAGAAGGGATTTCCTGAGACAGCTTTAATATTGTTGTGGTCATGGTGTTGATGAGTAACCAACAGAATATCCGCTTCAAGTTTTGGCACCCTTAATCCAGAGGTTTTATCAAAAGGATCAATGACAATTCCAACCGGACTATTCTTTTGGGAAGTAGTTGTTATGTGGAATAAAGAATGACCATGCCAAACAATTTGCATATATAGTAATACCTACAGATTAGGTTACTAGAGAAGGTTATTTGTTTTGTTTGCTTCAGAATCTGCTTTACTCTTATCATAAATTCTTTTAAAATTCAACTCTTGGAGGGTTGAAAATTTAAATGAAATATTGTAGAGTAAGCCCAGTAGAGAAATTCTGAATGGAAAATTTCTTTAAAATTTTCATTTAATTTTTCTACTCAACAAAGTTATATGAAAGATCTATTTAAAAAAAATAATTTAAAACCCCTTAAATTGGGAGAAATTATTGAAGGAGAAGTTATTGGTACCGGAAGGTCAGCAGTTTTTTTAGATTTGGGTCCGGTTGGAACCGGAAAAATTTATGGAAGAGAATTTTATGAAGCTAAGGAGAAATTAAAAAAACTAAAAAAGGGTGACAAGATTTTTGCTAAAATAATTGATTTAGAGAACGAAGAAGGTTTTGTTGACTTATCAATCAGCAAGGCCTCAAAAGAGATGTCTTTTGAAACTTTAAAAGAAAAAAGAGAGAAGGGTGAGCTAATAAAGGTGAAAATTTTAGGAGCTAATAAAGGAGGTTTAGTGGCTGAGCTTTCAGGCATTCCAGCTTTTCTACCGGTTTCTCAACTATCAAGCGAACATTACCCAAAAGTTGAAGGTGGAGAAAAATTAAAGATTCTAAAAGAGCTTCAAAAATTTATTGGAGAAGAGATGGAGGTTAAGATTCTTGATTTGTCTCCCCAAAGAGAACAAATTATTTTATCAGAGAAAGAAAAAGACCTAGAAAGAATGAAAGAGATATTAAAAAATTATAAAGTTGGAGATGAAGTAGAAGGAGAAATTGCTGGCGTTACTGATTTTGGTGCATTTATAAAATTTTCTCTTCCCACAAAATCTTCAAAGAAGAAATTAAAGAGCCAGAAAGAACAGCTTGAAGGATTAATTCATATCTCTGAGTTAGATTGGAAAATTATTAACGACCCTTCTGAAGTTGTTAAAACCGGAGATAAAGTTAAGGCCAAAATCATTGATATTTCTAACGATAAAGTTTCCTTGTCACTCAAAGCTTTAAAAAAGGATCCTTGGGAGGGAATTGAAAAAAAGCATAAAAAAGGAGATATAATCACAGGAAAAATCACTAAATTAAACCCTTTTGGTGTTTTTGTTGAATTAAGTAAAAAAATTCAAGGACTTTGCCATATTTCTGAATTTGAAGGGGTAAGAATGGAAGAGGTTTTGGAGGTAGGTAAAAAATATAAATTTCAAATATTACTGATTGATGAAAAAGAGCACCGCATGAGTTTGAAGTGGATGAAAGAATAAAATTTTTTATTATTTATAAAAATGAGGAATTTAATTAAAAAATTCGTATTAATTTTGTTAATTTTTGTGGTAATAGCCATTGCTTTTTCTTACTTTTTTCAACCTTTTCAAGAAATAAAAGAAATATCAATTACTCAGCTGGCCAAGGATATTAACCAAGAAAAAGTTAAAAAAGTAACCGTTAGTGGAAATGAAATTGAGATAATATATTGGGAGGATGATTCAAAAGCTAAATCAAGAAAAGAAGCAGAAATTGCTCTATCTCAGTCGCTGATAAATTATGGTGTAGAGAAAGAAAAGCTAGTTAAGGCTGACATTGATGCCAAAGATAGCAGTGGTAGCTGGGCTTGGTTAGGCCCTGTCTTGTTTGCAGTACTCCCTCTTTTAGTTTTTGGTTTTTTCTTTTGGATGATTTTTCGACAAGCTAAAAGTGGAGCAACCCAAGCTTTTGATTTTACTAAGGCCAAAGCTCGTCTCTTTGGGGCTGAGGGTCATCCCAAAGAGGAAGTTAGCTTTAAAGATGTGGCTGGTCAAAAAGAGGCAAAAGAAGAATTAAAAGAGATAGTAGATTTTTTGAAAAATCCAAAGAAATATTTAAAAATGGGAGCAAAAATTCCCAGAGGGGTATTACTTTTAGGTCCAGCTGGTGTTGGGAAAACTTTATTGGCTCGAGCGGTGGCAGGAGAGGCTAATGTTCCCTTTTTCCACACTTCTGGCTCTACTTTTGTGGAATTGTTTGTAGGAACAGGAGCTGCCAGAGTTCGAGATTTATTTGCCACTGCGAAAAAAAGTGCTCCTTGTATTATTTTCGTTGATGAGCTGGATGCGGTAGGTAGAATGAGAGGAGCTGGAGTTGGCGGAGGTCATGACGAAAGAGAGCAAACCCTAAATCAATTATTAGTAGAAATGGATGGTTTTGAAAGAGACACCAATGTGATAGTTATTAGCGCCACCAATAGACCAGATATTTTAGATTCAGCTCTTTTGCGACCAGGGAGATTTGATAGAAGAATAGTTTTAGACTTACCTGATATCAATGACAGAGAAGAAGTTTTAAAAATTCATTGTCAGGGAAAACCCTTAGTTGATGATGTTAATTTAAGAGAGGTAGCTGAAAGAACTCCTGGTTTTTCCGGAGCAGATTTGGCAAATATTGCTAATGAAGCTGCAATTTTAGCTGCCAGAAGAAATAAAGCTCAAGTTTCACAAGAAGAATTTTTAGAATCAATTGAGAAAGTTTTGTTGGGTCCCGAAAGAAAAAGCCATATTTTATCAAAAAAAGAAAAAGAAATTGCAGCTTTTCACGAAATTGGGCATGCTTTAGTGTCAGCTTCCCTGTCAGAAGCAGAGACGGTAAGAAAAATCTCCATTATAGCGAGAGGGCTAGCTGCAGGTTACACCCTTCAAGCCCCCAAAGAAGAAAAAAGGATTAAAAGCAAACCAGAATTTTTAGCTGAAATGACGACTTTGCTAGGAGGATATGCAGCTGAGAAAATAAAATTTGGTCAAATTACTACCGGAGCTGCAGATGACTTGAAAAAAGCTTCTGATTTGGCAAGAAGCTTAGTTAAGAGATATGGAATGTCAGAACTAGGACCTGTTTTTTTTGGGGGGAGAGAAGAGATGGTTTTTTTAGGTAAAGAGCTTTCGGAAAGAAGAAATTATTCTGAAAAAGTAGCTGGCTTAATTGACAAAGAAGTTTCTAAATTTATTCAAGAGGCCGAAAAGAGTGCTAGAAAAATTTTATTAAAAAGAAAAAAGTTATTAGAAAAAATTGCTAAAGTTTTAATTGAAAAAGAAACCATTGAAAGAGAAGAATTTGAGATTTTGGTTGGAAAGAGAAAGGCGAAAACAAAGAGAGTCAAAAAAATAAAATCCTCCAAGAATATTTTAAAAAAAGAAAAATCAATCAGAGTAAAAGTGAAAAATTTATAACTAGGAGTTGAATGCTTATAATTAATTAGGGGCACGTAGCTCAGTGGTAGTAGCGCAGATCTTATAAGTCTGTGGTCGTTGGTTCGAACCCAACCGTGCCCACACTGGGCGACTAGCTCAAAGGCAGAGCGTTTCTTTGACGTAGAAAAGGTTATAGGTTCGACTCCTATGTCGCCCACATGAAAATTACCATTATCTATGAAGGTGAGAATCTATTGGTAGCAGATAAACCTCCTAATTTAATAGTCTTTCCAGAGAATTCTACTCTTCAGAAAACCCTGATCGATCTGTTAGTAGAAGAATCTCCTACACTAAAAAATGTTGGCAGAGCTCCAAGATACGGAATAGTTCACAGATTGGATAAAGACACCTCAGGCCTTTTATTGGTAGCTAAGAATGAAAAAACCTTATTTTTTTTACAAAAACAATTTAAAGAAAGGAAGGTAACTAAAAAATATATTGCTTTACTATCAGGGAATCTTAAGGAAGAAAAAGGGAAGATTGAAACTTTAATTGGTCGTTCGCCTCAAAATCGGAAAAAACAAAAAATATATTTACCCCTTGAACCCGATTCAAGAGGAAAACGAGAAGCAACTACCAAATACCAGGTTTTAAAAAGATTTTCTGACAAAGAAGGAAAAAAATACACTCTAGTAGAAGTTAGTCCTAAAACCGGGAGGAAACATCAGATTAGAGCGCATTTTCATTATTTAGGCCACCCAATTATAGGAGACAAGCTTTATGGTTTTAAAAATCAGCTCTCCGCCATTAATTTTGGAGAGAGATTAAAGAGACAATTTTTACATGCTAGTTTTTTGGGAATAAAACTTTTACCAGACATAGAAAAAGAATTTAAATCTGAACTCCCAGAAGATTTAAAACAGATTTTGAAGAATCTAAATGAATATTCTAAATAAGCTTCAAAGTTTATCTGAAAGAAAAAGGAGAATAATATTTTGGGCGGTGATGATAATAGTAGCTATTTTTCTTTTGAGTTTCTATATCCAAAACATCAAAAAAAGAATAGAATCTAGTGAGAGAAAAGGATTAGAAGAAGAACTCCAACTTCAAGAATTACAAAAAGAATTAGAAGGTATCCAAAATTTTTAAATTCCTATAGTCGCCTATCGTAACTTAACTAAATGGTGCTAATCGTTATGGCCAAAGAAGAAGAAAAGCCAAAAGATAAAATCGGCAAAATAGAGCAGAGAGAAATTACTCAAGAAATGAAGGAATCCTATATTGACTATGCCATGTCAGTAATTATCTCACGAGCTCTACCTGATGTTAGAGACGGATTAAAACCGGTCCAGAGAAGAATTTTATACACCATGTATGAAGATGGATTACGGTATGACGCTAGATTCAGGAAATCAGCAACTGTTGTTGGTTCTACCCTTGGGCGCTACCATCCCCATGGAGATCAAGCTCTCTATGGTGCAGCCGTAAGAATGGCTCAAAACTTTACTTTGAGGTATCCCTTAATTCAGGGTCAGGGGAATATGGGTTCAATTGATGACCCGGGAGAATACGCTCACATGCGTTACTCAGAGATGCGGCTTTCAAAAGAAGGCCAGGGAATGTTGGAAGATATTGTAAAAGAGACAGTTGATTTTATTGATAACTATGATGGAACCAGAAAGGAGCCTGTAGTCTTGCCTTCTCCTCTTCCTCAGCTTTTACTTAATGGTTCCCTGGGAATTGCGGTAGGTATGGCAACGAATATTCCTCCTCATAACTTGAATGAAGTTTGTGATGCCTTAATTTATTTAATTGACCACCCCAAAGCAGATACCAAAAGCCTTTTTGAATTTATTCAAGGGCCTGATTTCCCATTAGGCGGTTTAATTTATGATAAAGAATCAATAATTGAAGCTTACTCTCAAGGCAAAGGACCTATTTTGATGAAGGGAAAAACAGAAATACTAGAAAATGAAAAAGGTAGACAGAGTATTATAATCACTGAAATTCCTTTTCAAGTTCAGAAATCTGCTCTCTTGACTCAGTTTGTAAAATTGGTTTCAGAAAAGAGGATTCAAGGGATTAAAGATATCAGGGATGAATCTGGCAAAGAAGGAATAAGAATTGTTATTGATTTACAGAAAGGAATTATTGCTCAGAAAGTTTTGAACCGGATTTATAAATTTAGTGATTTACAAAAGACTTTCCATTTGAATATGTTGGCTTTGGTCGAAGGAATCCAGCCCAAAGTTTTAAATTTAGTTGATGTTTTAAATTATTTTATTGTTCACCGAAAGGGAGTTGTTTCAAAAAGAACAAAATATGAATTGAAAAAAGCTAAAGAAAGAGCTCATATTTTGGAGGGTATCCACAAATGTCTTTCAAAGATTGATGAGGTGATAAAGATAATTAAAAAGTCAGACAACCGAGAAGAGGCAAAAGAAAATTTAAAGAAACGTTTTAAATTAACGGAGATTCAGGCTAACGCAATTTTGGATACAAAATTAGCCGCTTTGGCAAGATTGGAGAGGAAGAAAATTGAGGATGAATTAAAAGAACTGAAAGCTAAAATTAAAGAATTAGCCGCTATCTTGGGAAGTCCTCTCAGAATAAATCAAATAATTAAAAAAGAATTGAAGTTATTAAAAGAAAAGTTTGGGGATAAAAGAAGAACAAAGGTTTTTGTTCAAAAAATAGGTAAAATTTCAGAAAAAGATTTAATTCCCAAAGAAGAAACAATTATTACTTTAACTCAAGGTGGTTATATCAAGAGAATTAATCCTAAAACCTATAAAATTCAGAGAAGAGGGGGCAAGGGAATTATGGGAATGAAAACGGTGAGCGAAGATATTGTAGAACACTTCTTAATTGCTAATACCCATGATAATCTTTTGTTTTTTACTGATTCAGGAAAAGTTTTTATGACCCCGGTATATGAAATCCCAGAGGGTACTAGAATAGCCAAGGGTCGTGGTCTGCTTAATTTCTTAGAAATTTCTCCCGAAGAAAAAGTTTTATCTCTTATACCTTTGAACCATGAAGCTAAAAAATTTCAAACAAAATATTTAGTGATGGCAACTAAAAAAGGAATTATCAAAAAAACAGCCTTGGAAGATTTTAAAAATATCCGACGTTCAGGGCTAATTGCTATTTCTCTGAAAAAAGGAGACTCCTTGAAAAAAGTTTGTGAAACTGGAGGGGAAGATGAGGTAATTTTGGTGACTCAAAAAGGAAAATCAATAAGATTTAAAGAAAGAGACATAAGGCCGATTGGGCGCTCAGCATCCGGTGTCAAGGGAATTACTCTGAGAAAGGGAGATGAGGTTATCGGGATGGATGTGGCGCATAAATTAAAAACTGGAGATAAAAAAGAGAAGGCGAAAATAAAAAATTATTTATTAGTAGTAAGCGAGAACGGTTATGGGAAAAGAACGCTTTTGGATGAATATAGACTGCAAAAGAGAGGTGGTATGGGAATTAAAACAGGAGAGATTACTTCTAAAACAGGTAATCTAGTTGCCTCAAAGCTTTTGGGTGCAGAAGAAGAGGATTTGATTATAATCTCTCGACAAGCACATGTTATCAGAATAAAAGTGAGCTCAATCTCAAGATTAAGCAGATCAACCCAGGGAGTAAGAATTATGAGGTTAGCAAAAGACGATAGAGTGGTCTCAGCCGCTTGTGTTTAATTTTATATTCTTTAATGCATTCAGAAGCATACCGAGGAGTTTAGTTAAGCTTACTTAAAATCTTTATTAAAGTATGGAAACTTTTACTCTCTCGGTGATAATACCGGTCTTTAATGAAAAAAGTACTATTTTAGAAGTTTTAAAAAGGGTAGAAGAGGTTAATTTGGATAGAATCGGATTTAAAAAAGAAATTATAATTGTGGATGATGCTTCTACCGATGGAACTAAAGAAATTTTGGAAGGTTTGAGGAAAAAATACAAAATCATCTATCACATTAAAAATCAAGGCAAGGGAGAGGCAATAAAAACTGCTTTAAAAAAAACAACTGGAGAGTATATTATAATTCAAGATGCTGATTTAGAATATCACCCTAAAGATTATAAGAAACTTTTAAAGCCAGTTTTAGAAAAAAAAACAGAGGTTGTTTATGGCTCTCGCTGGTTAAATCCCAAAAATGATCACCCCTATAAATTATTTTATTGGGGTGTTCTTTTTTTAACTTCTCTAGTTAATCTTTTGTATAATCAAAAACTGACTGATGTTTCAACTTGTTATAAATTATTTAAAACTAAGCTTTTAAAAGAAATTAATTTAGAATATTCTGGTTTTGAATTTTGTTGTGAAGCAACAGCTAAAATTGCCAAAAAGGGAATAAAAATTCATGAAGTGCCAATAGATTATTCTCCTCGAATGAAAGAAGGAGCTAAAAAAATTAAGCTTACTGATGGTTTTAAAATGATTTTTGTTTTATTGATTATCAAGCTTAAAAATTAAGTTTAAAAATGAAAAGCACCATTAAAAGCTTTTTGATTTATTTATTAGTATTTTTGATCTTTTTTGGTATTTTTTTAAAAATTCAATTTTCTTTTCCCAATATTGTGGGAGGAGATGGATACTACCACATAAAACAAGCTTGGTTAATCAGAACAGAGGGTATTAAGAAAGCAGTCAGAGAGTTTTCTTTTTTACAATGCAGCATTTTTAAAGAATATCCTGGAGATATTTGGTTTGGCTTCCATCTTTTGCTTTATCCTTTTACTTTTTTTGATTTAATTTTTGGAGCTAAATTAAGCTCTGCTTTTTTTGCTAGCATTTTGCTGTTAGGTTTTTTTTGGGTATTTAAAAAATTTAAAATAAAATACCCATTCTTTTGGACAATCTTTTTGTTTTTAGTAACCAGCCATTTTAATTTTAGGTTGTTATTGCCAAGACCTCACGTTTTGTCAATTCTATTTTCTTTGATGGGGTTTTATTTTCTTTTTAAAAAAAAGCACTGGGGAATATTTCTTTTATCTTTTATTTACAGTTTTGTTACCACCGAATCACTCTTAATATTAGTTATGGCTTTTGGTCTGGTTTTGTTGGAAAGATTGAAAACAAAAAAGTTTGATCTAAAACCGTTAGCCATAACCCTAGTTGGTTTTTTATTGGGTTTAATTTTACAACCCGATTTTCCTAATAATTTTTATTTGCTATATCACCAAATCTTTAGTGTTTTGTCTTTAAAATTTACCGGAGTTAACTTGAGCTTTGGGGCTGAACTCCATCCTTTTTATGGGTTGGTTAAAGATAATATTTTGCTTTTTTTAACTTTTGTCTTGCCTTTGCTTTGGATGCTTTTAAGATTTATTCAGAAAAAGTATCGCAATATATCTTTTTTGCATCTCTCCCTCTTTTCTTTTTCTTTTGGTTTTGCCATTTTAAGTTTTATGAATGGTCGTTTCATTGAATACTGGGTGCCTTTTTCTGTTCTCTTTTTTGCTGTATGGAGTAATTTTTCTTTCTTGCCTGCAGTTTCAAAAATAATTAAAAGCATTAAAGAATTTGAGGGTTACCATCTTGTTTTTTCTTCTGAGAAAATAAAAAAAATATATCAATCAATTTATAACGCTTTAAGGATTATTGCTTTAAAATCTGAAAAAAAACTTTTCAAATTTATTATTTTGGGATTAAGTTCTTTTTTAGTTATAGCTTTTTTGTGGTATCAAGTCATAAATTTATCTGTACCTTTTGGTACCGAACCTTTAACTCTCAGAGCTTTTAAAGAAGCAGCCCTTTGGCTAAAAGAAAATACTCCCAAAAACTCAATAGTTTTGAATTCTGCTTGGGATACTTTTCCCTTTTTGTTTTTCTACAACCATCAAAATTTTTATTGCAATGGTATGGATCCTACCTTTATGTATGTAAAAAATCCTAAGATATATTGGATTTGGCAGAATCTGACAAGTAAGGGAATATTTTGTGATAAAGAAGAATGTGATAAAAAAAATCAAGAATTAACTGAACAAAAAAATATAGAGATAGTTCACTTTCTAAAAGACA
>SDBT01015040.1_pt1 | contig 12317 bp, 9 predicted proteins | sample 2277101 | NCBI WGS metagenome assembly SDBT01 (sample SAMN10404973, study PRJNA504765) | marine sediment metagenome | isolation source: marine sediment core GS10_PC15, 103 cmbsf | place: Arctic Ocean: Southern Knipovich Ridge | collected 2010
GGCACTGGCCGAGGCGGGCTGCCAGGCCGTCGTCGCCGAAAGCTACGCACGCATCTTCTACCGAAACAGCATCAACGGCGGATACCTCGTGCCGTTGGAAACGCCCCGGCGGCTGATCGAACTGATCGCCACCGGAAGCGAGGTTGAGCTGGACGTCGAGGCCGGCGTGTTGAGGGTTCCGGCTTCGCAGCAGTCTTTCCGGCTCCAGCCGCTCGGCGACGCCGGGCGGATTATCGAGGCCGGGGGACTCTTTCAGTACGCAAGGCAGGCCGGGATGTTTACCGGCCCGACCGGCAAGGACGCATGAACGGCGCGGAAAAGCTGAGCGTCCGTGACGGCCAGCCCGGGGCGGTCATCACCGTAAAGGCCGTCCCCGGCGCATCGCGGGACAAGGTCGCGGGTGTGCTCGGCGACGCCCTGAAGATCACCACAGCCGCAGCCGCGGAAAAGGGCAAGGCCAACGCCGCCGTCGCCAGGACACTCGCCAAAGCGCTCGGCGTAAGCCCGCGCGACGTGGAACTTATCGCCGGCGCAACCAGCCCGCGAAAAGAATTCCAAATCGCGGGAACGACGGCCCAGCAGCTTCTGACAAAACTCCGGCGCCTATAAAACTACCGGCAGTTAATTAATGCGCTCGCGCGCAGTAGTCACCGCAGATGGTTTGGATGGCGGTGCCGGCAGTTAATTAATGCGCTCGCGCGCAGTAGTCACCGCAGACGGTTTGGATGGCGGTGCCGGCAGTTAATTAATGCGCTCGCGCGCAGTAGTCGCCGCAGACAGGTAGTAGTCGCCGCAGACGAACTGGATGGCGGCGGCATTATATAGAGCAGTTAACGGTTAGATGTAGCGATTTGACCGTCGGCGAGGACGAGCGTAGCAAGGAGGCCGAAGCAGACTTTTCCCGTCGGATCGTCGATGCAGGCCGAAGACGCTACGCGAAGCCGCAGTCAGGTCAAACGCTACAGATTAGCGTTAACTGCTCTATGGGCAATGGTTTCCACTATGAATTTCATCGGCAATATACTGCCGAGCGCAGTAACTAATTGCCGGTGCTATAAAACCAATTGCAACTATTGACCTTCGTATTTCCAGTGTGATTATTACGAGCGTTTAGCGGCGGGCCGCGGGCAAAGCCTGCCAACGTACCTATTCCATCGCGGTTCCGGGTTCGTCCCAACTGCAAGTGACCGTGTTTTCACGGCGTTTTTTAGCGGCAGCGAGGAATTTCTCGATACCCTCCGCGTCGGCCAGCTCCAGCAGGTCGCGCAGGTGCACAATCGAATCGTCGAGTGTGTCGAGGGCGTCGAGAATTGACTTGCGGTTGGTCAGCAGGATGTCTCGCCACATTTCCGGGTCGCCGCCGGCCAGTCGTGTCGTGTCGCGAAAGCCCGTGGAGGCCACGTCCAGGTCGCCCTTGGCGGGCAGCATCATCAGCAAGCCTGCAAGCAGATGCGGCAGGTGTGAGACGCGGGCCAGCGCCCTGTCGTGGGCGGCCGGCGTCATACGCACCGTCCGCATACCTATGCCCCGCCAGAGCCGTTCGGCGCGTCGAACGAGGCGCTCGGGTGTTCTACCGGTCGGAGTGAGAACGCACGTCGCGCCGACGAACAGGTCGGCGCGGGCGTACAGGACACCCTTCCTCTCGCTGCCGGCCAACGGATGGCTGCCGATGAACGGCCCGCTCCCGCCAAGGATTCGCTCGGCCTCTCTCACGACAGCCGCCTTGGTCGAACCAACGTCGGTAACCATTGCCCCGCGCTTCAGCCTCGGCGCTATGGTGCGCAGGTGAGGTTCATACGCGCCGACCGGTGTGGCGAAGACTATCAGGTCGCTCTTGCCGGCTACCTCGGCCACATCCAGATGAGCGGTGTCGATCGCGCCGACCTCAAGGGCGTTATCCAGGCTGCCCTGCCGTCGGCCTACGCCGGCGATCCTCACCGCCGGATCATTGGCCTTCATCGCCAGTGCCACCGACCCGCCCAGCAGTCCGGCGCCGATGACGGTTACGTGTTGTATCTGTTTGGGGGCCATAGGCAACGCGCAAAGGTTAACCGCCCGCCCGGCCGTCGTCAAATCCGCGGTTCGACACCACGGCGGTAGCGCAGGGATTTCTCTTGCAATCTGTCCGGCAAAAGGAGGAAAATACCGTCTATTCCAAATGATCCGAAAAGGACGCTACGAGCGTCCTTTGTTCATCACGCAAAAACTAATGGCCAAGAGTAATAACAACGGTTCGGAGAATGGCTACCAGTTGCCTTTCGAAAGGCCCATCGTTCGGCTTCAGCGACATATTGCCGAACTGGAAACCGCTCAGATTGAACACGGGCGGGATTACACCAGCGAAATCCGCCAGATGCGGACACAGCGCGTTTCGCTGCTTCGAAAGACCTACCAGAGCCTCACATCGTGGGAGACGGTGCAGGTAGCCCGGCATCCCGATCGCCCCCAAGCCAGCGACTACATTGATAGGATAGTGAAGAACTTTGTCGAGTTGCACGGCGATCGCCGCTTCGCCGACGACAAGGCGATTCGGGCCGGCATGGGGCAGATCAGCACCGAGAAGGTCTTGCTGATCGCGCAGCAAAAGGGTCGAGACACCAAGGAGAAGATCGCCCGTAATTTCGGCATGGCCCACCCGGAAGGATATCGCAAGGCGCTGCGCCTGATGAAGCTGGCTGAAAAGTTCGGCATCCCGGTGGTTACTTTTATTGACTGCGCCGGCGCTTATCCGGGCGTCGGCTCGGAAGAGCGAGGCGTCGCCGAGGCGATAGCGAATAACCTGCTGGAGATGAGCCGGCTGAAGGTGCCGATCCTATGTATCGTTATCGGCGAGGGCGGCTCCGGAGGGGCGTTGGGCATAGGTGTGGGCGATCGCCTGGCCATGCTCGAGTACGCCTACTATTCGGTCATCACGCCCGAAGGGTGTGCGAGCATTCTCTGGCGAACGGGCGAAAAGGCGCCCGAGGCCGCCCAGGCCATGAAACCCACCGCCAAGGATCTCAAGAGCCTGAACGTTATCGACGACATCATTCCCGAACCGCTTGGCGGCGCACATCGCAACGCGGTGGAAGCGGCTGGAAATCTTGAACGCTATATCGTCCACTCGCTGCGAGAACTCAAGCGGGTCTCCGTGGAGCTCCTGCTCGAACATCGCTACAACCGCTGGCGAAGCGTGGGTCAAGTTATCCGGCTACAAGAGCAGCCACAGCCCCAACCGGCCGGAGAATAACGGCGGAAATCCGCATGTCTCATCGCAGGAACGCCGCAAGGCGCTGAAGAACCTGTCCGACGACAGATTCGGGAGTCGATGCCCCGGCAAGGATGCCGATGCGGACCGGGCGTTTCAACGGCACCCAGTCTCGGACTATGATTTCCTCGTCACATGTCAGGTCCAGGGCATTCAACCGCTTTTCGGACCGGATACTACGGGCGCCCTCGATGAAATACGCCTCCGAATACCGCCTGGCCAGCTCGTACAGGTGCCGCGTATTCGACGAGCCGAACCCGCCGACAACAATCGCCACATCCAGCCCGGACTCGCACATTTCGATTGCGGCCGCCTGACGGTCCTGCGTCGCGCGGCAGACCGTCGGCTGCAACAGGAGGCGTTCTCGCACCTCATCATCCCTAAAGTAGCGGGCGAAGGCCTCGCCAAGCGCCTCCCGCAGTCGCATCGTCTCGTCGTACAGCATTGTGGTCTGGCTGACCTGCGCCAGGCGTCGGAAGGGCTCGATTGAATCGGCATTGGTAGCCGCCTCGTCGAACGTACCGCCGAACCCGCTCGCGGACGCCTCGCCTGCAATCATTCGGCAGAACACCTCCGCTTCGTCCAGGTCGCCGACGACCAGGTACTTTCCGCCGGCCGCAGCCAGCCGCGACTTTGTGACCACCGTCTCCTCGTGCTTTGCGCGGCCGAAAATCAGCACGGCGAATCCCTCGCCCACGGCCCTTTCCGCCCATCGCCAAAGTCTGCGCACGTCGCCGCAGGACGTATCCACGATCTCGCAGCCGATGGCACGCAGGCGCTGCTCGATAGGCAAGGCGGCGCCGAAGGCCGGAATCACCGCGCAATCCTCCGGGCCGACGAACCGCTCTACCTCTCCGCGCTCACTTTCGATAAGAATCCGCACACCGCAATCGCGGAAATGATCGTTCACCCACGGGTTGTGAATAATCTCGCCGAGCAGGAACAACCTGGTGCCCCGATCTGCGTGGTCGATGACGGCCCGTTCGAGCATCTCCAGCGCCCGCTCAACGCCGCGACAAAACCCGAACACCCGTGGCAGCAGGATTTGACCGGCGGGCAGGTTCCACACGTTGCCGGCCTCGCGGATCCGGTCCACCACGCCGCTGCCGAAGGTTCCCATTTCGTCCCGTTTCTTCGGCTGTGGCGCGGCCTTGTCAGAATTGTCAGACCGTGGGGACATATCACCATCATAGAGGTCGATTCGGCGGACAACAAGCCGCATGAAACCCACCAACGGCTAAAGAGGACTACTGAGAAGGCTGCGTGGCGGGGTGTTTTTCCGATGTCCTCGACGCCTTCGGCGTTTCCGTCTCGTCCGTCACCGGCTGCGTGTCGGGCGCCTTGGCCGGCTTGGTGGTCGGCTTACGGCGCCGCGGGCTGGAACTCTGCTGCCGTGCAGCTGCGGTTTTTTTGTACTGCTCGACGCGCTCCGGAATAATCTTGTCACGATCTCTCGCCCGACGACGATGTTCCTCTCGCAATTGCTTTAGCCGCTCTTCCAACTGGGCCAGGCGATACTCGCGTATAATCTGCTCGGCATCGAAGAGCTTCGTCACCTCTTCCTGCAGGCTCGCCTCCAGCTTCTTCTTCGCCTCGGCGCCCTTCGCGTTGCGGTATTTGCGTACGATCCGCCAGATGTGTGTCGTGCTCTTGTACTGCTCGATATACGCCTCGCGGACCCTCTCTGGCTTTTGTTTCAGAGACCGCAGGAACCACCACCGACTGCGAAGCATCCGATAATAGCTCTGTGGGTTTTCTTTCTTCAACTTTATCACTTTGCGGTAATAATCGGGAAAGTGCTCCCGGAGGAAGGCCAGAGTTTCCTTCTCCTGCTGCTCGGTGAGCTTTGGGTAATTCGGCTTCGAACGCGTTTGAACCGTTACGCGCGCACCCCCGGCAGCCTTGTCGGCTTGCTCCTTCGGCTCCGACGCCACAGGGCCCACCAGCAAGATCAGTAACAGCACTACACCCGTCCATGTGATATGTTTCGACATCGTTTTCACCTTTTCACGATGAAGGAATATACTCTTCGGGAGGCGCGAGTTCTTCAAGCCAGAAGTCGTCCACTTCGCGTTCGAGGGCCTCCAGCCGCAGGTCCTCCGCCAGTACCGCCGGGCCGATCAACATTTCGGCCTCCAGTTGCTCAATTTCACCGGCCAGGACCGCAATCTCAACGTCCGCCGGGCCCTCAAGCGGCCCCCTAAACTCTATCGGCGGCTTATCCGCCACAGCCGACCCGTCGACCGGGACGCGAACCGGACGCGCCGGTGGGAACAGGATGACGGCGGCCAACAGCACCGCCGCTGCCGCCGACCCAGCCGCCAGTGCATAAGCTACCCGTCGCAGGCGTCGCCGCGGCGAGGCCAGGGCGGCCCGTACCCGCCGGCGGACGCGGTCCATCGATTCGGGCGGCAGGGCAACGTCCCACGCTACGCCCAACGTTGCCTCACCGCCGCGGATCTCATCCGCCACGCGGCGCTGCGCGTCGCCCAACTCAACCGTTTCACCGTCCAGCCGGCGGGCGACACGCTCGTATTGACGTTCAGTCAGTTCCACCGTCCACACCCATTATCCGCCTTAGCGATTTCAGTCCGCGGTGCACCCGCGCCAGAACCGTTCCCAGAGGGCACCGAAGCACGCTTGCTATTTCCTTAAAGCTCATCTGGCCGAAATGTCGCAGCAGGATCGTCTCCCGCGTCGTTGCATCCAGCTTTTCCAGGGCCCGCTGCAATTGGGCCGATGCTTCCGCCGCCAGGAGCCTGACATCCACGGCGGCTGGTTTGGCCTTCACGCGATCAGCCAGCGGCGAGCCCGACTTTTCTCCAGCCGACAGACTCACTGCCGCCGGTCTTGCCTTCAGCCGCCGAATCCGGTCACGCACCATGTTAGCCGCGATGCGGAACAGCCACGGCTCGAAGCGGCCGCGATCATCATAACTTTCCAGCCGCCGGACCAGCCGAAGCATCAACTCGCCAAGCAGGTCCTCGGCGTCATGGTGTCTTCCGGTCGCCCGGAAGAAGTAGCTATACAGCCGCCGGCCATATCTGCGTAACAAAGCGTCGTACGCCTCGGCCGAACCGCCTTGGGCGGCAGCGACAATCTCGCGCAGCGGCTGCTGCTCCATGTTCCTTCCCGTCTAACGCTGGCTGGAGGGCGATATTGCGATTCCTTCGAATATCGCCCGGTAAATTCCCGCCGCCCGGACGCGAAGACTGACGCCCGTCGGCCGATCGGACCCGGTTCCCACGGTCCGGAGCAATTGTCGCCAGTGCGCGGCCCACGGTCCAGGCAAACTGTGTATTCCCGCCAACGGCTCGACTTCACGGCGGCGATCATGTTATAGTAGGCTTCCAAAGAGCGGCGCTTCTCCCCGGTTAACGGCAACTCGCATGGAAGCGACTATGGATGGTTTTGTCCACCTTCACGTACACTCGCACTATTCGCTGCTTGACGGCAGCAATCGTATCGGGGACCTGATCGGCACGGCCGGGTCGTTCGGCATGGGCGCCATGGCACTGACCGATCACGGCAACCTCTTCGGCGCCGTAGCGTTTTACAAGGCAGCCGTCGCCGCGGGCGTCAAGCCCATACTCGGCATCGAGGCCTTCATCTCGCCGACGACACGCCGGGACCGCTCGATGGGCAACATCTCCACGGCTGCGTATCACCTGATCCTCCTGGCGATGAATGAAGCGGGCTGGCGGAACCTGCTGAAGCTCTCCAGCCGCTCGTACACCGAAGGATTCTATTACCGCCCGCGCATCGACCGGGAACTTCTGGGGGAATTCAACGAAGGTCTTATTTGCACCACCGCCTGTCTTGGTGGGGAGGTGCCTGCCGCCCTGCTGGCCAAGCAGCAAAAACAAGCGGAAAGAATCGCCGGCGAATACCGGGACATCTTCGGCAAGGAACGCTTCTTCATCGAAATCCAGAACCAGGGTCTTGCCGACCAGGACCAGGTGAATCCTCAACTGGTCGCCCTGGCCGGGCATCTCGGGGTCGGCCTGGTGGGCACTAACGACGTGCATTTCCTTCGCCGGCAGGACAAGTCGGCACACGAGGTTCTCACATGCATCTCGACAGGCAAGACGCTCGCCAGTGGCGGCGCGATGGAGTATTCTCCACAGCTCTACCTCAAGAGTCAGGAGGAAATGCGCCGCGCCCTGAGCGACTGGCCTGAAGCGGCCGACAACACGCTGAAGATCGCCGAGATGTGCGAACTGAAGCTGGACTTCACACGCAGGCACTTGCCGAAGTTCCACACGCCCGACGGGCAAAGTCCCGGTCAGTACCTCACCGAATTAGCCCGCAAGGGCCTTCGCGAGCGATTCGGAGCCGACGGGCCGCCGGATAACTACAAGCAGAGCCTGGAGCGGGAACTGAAAGTCATCGTGGATAAGGGCTACAGCAGCTACTTCCTGGTCGTGAACGACTTCGTGCAGTTCGCCAAACGGTGCGACATTCCCGCCGCCCCGCGCGGCAGCGGCGTAGCCGCGCTGCTGTGCTACGCGCTTGGCATCGCCGAAGTGGACCCGCTCCGCTACGGGCTGCTGTTCGAACGCTTCACGGACCCGCAGCGCGAAGAAGCGCCCGACATGGATATCGACATCTGTCAGGTAGGCCGCGCCAAGGTCATCCAATACGTCCGGGAAAAATACGGGCACGTCGCACAGATCATTACATACGGAACGCTGAAGCCCCGGGCGGCGATTCGCGACGTGGGACGGGTGATGGAAATGCCGCTCAGCGAGGTGGACGCCATCGCCAAGAAGGTGCCCGCCGGCCCATTCGTCACGTTCGAGACGGCGCTGGAATCCGAGCCGGACCTGCGAAACCTCTGTGAGTCCGACCCGCGCGTCGGCAAAGTGATTGCGTACGCCCGGACGCTGGAGGGCCTGGCCCGGCACGCGGGCATGCACGCCGCCGGCGTGGTCGTCGCCCAGGAGCCACTGGAAAACCTCGTGCCGCTCTGCAAGCAGGCCGACAGCGACGACCCCATCACACAGTGGGACGGGCCTACATGTGACGAGATCGGGCTGATGAAAATCGACTTTCTCGGCCTGCGGACATTAACGGTCCTTCAGCGCGCCCGGGAACTCGTTCGCCGGCGAACGGGCGAGGACATCGACCCCGAATCACTTCCGCTGGACGACGACCGTGTCTTCGAACTGTTCCGCCAGGGACATACCGACGGCGTCTTCCAGTTCGAGTCCGAAGGCATGAAGAACGTACTCATGCGGATGCAGCCGACACGCATCGAAGACCTAATCGCCGCCAACGCCATGTACCGCCCAGGCCCCATGGAACTCATACAGACCTATTGCGCCCGCAAACACGGCGCCGAGCCGATCCCGTCCGTGCATCCGGCGGTGGACGACGTGCTGGCGGAAACCTACGGCGTGATGTGCTACCAGGAACAGGTCATGCAGGTGCTCAATCGCCTGGGCGGCCTGCCGCTCAACCAGGCGCTGACGCTCATCAAGGCCGTCAGTAAGAAGAAGGCGTCGGCCATCGCCGCCGAGCGGTCGAACTTCGTCGCCGGGGCGAGGGACAACGGAATCGGCGAAGAAGAAGCCGAAGCGCTCTTCGAGCTTATCATGAAGTTTGCCGGCTACGGGTTCAATAAGGCCCACTCCACGCGGTACGCGATCGTCGCGTATCAGACGGCATATTTCAAGGTGCACCATCCCACCGAGTTCATTGCCGCTACGCTCACGTTCGAATGCGACGACACGGACAAGGTCGTGAAGTACATGGCCGAGGCCGAGCGCATGGGCGTGAAAATCGCCCCGCCGGATATCAACACCTGCGACAGCGATTTCGCGGTTGACGGCGATCAGGCCCGTTTCGGCCTGGCCGCCGTCAAAGGCGTGGGCGCCAAGGCCGTCGGGGCCATTGTCGCCGCCCGCGAACAGGTCGGCGTGTTTTCCGACCTGTACCACTTCTGCCAGAACGTCGATTCGCGTTCGGTGAACCGCTCAACGCTCGAAGCCCTAATCAAGTGTGGCGCGTTTGACGCTCTCGGCGCACACCGTGCAGCCATGCTGGCGGCAATAGACCAGGCAATCGAGATCGGCCAAGTTACCGCCGCCGACCGCAAGAGCGGACAAATGAGTTTCTTCGATGCCGCCGGCGAAGGCGACAACACACCTGCGCCCTCGTTTCCCGACGTGGAACCGCTTTCCCAAACGCAACTACTGGCCGCTGAAAAGGAAACGCTCGGGTTCTACGTTACCTCCCACCCTTTAATCAAGTACGGACGCGAGTTGGCGAGCCTGAGTTGGCCCGCGAAAATCTCGCTGGCGCGACTGGGCGATTACAACGCCGCGGCGGTGGTCCGAATCGGCTGCATGATCGCCTCCGTCCGCCCGACTACCACCAAAACAGGCCGGTCCGCGGGCAGGAAGATGGCCATGCTGACGCTCGAGGACCTGACCGGCAAGCGCGACGCGGTGGTTTTCTCAGACGCCTACGAACGATTCGGCGAACAGCTCAAACCCGAGGCGATGGTGTTCTTAGCCGGTACGGTGGACACGCGCCGAGAGCGGCCTAGCATCATCGTCGACGAACTGATCCCTATCGATCAGGCTATCGAGCAGCTTACCGGGTCGGTTCTGCTTCGTCTGTCCGGCTTGGAAGGCGGCGAAACGCTGCTCCGGCAGATTCAGGACGTCCTCCGTCAACACCGCGGCGCCTGCCCGGTCCTTATCGAGCTTCGTCCCCAAAGCCGCAGCGACGTCCGAACCACTCTTCGCCTGGGAAAACAGTGGCTCGTCCGACCCTGCCGCCCGCTGGTGGACAGGCTGATCGAGCTGCTGGGCGAAGAGAACCTCTTGCTTAGCCCGAAGTCCCACAATGGCGGCAGACCTCCGTCGAACGGCGCCAACCGGCGCCGCTACTCGCGGCGTGCCGGCGCTCCTCCCGCCGGGCCGGACCCTCGCCCATCACCTGCGGTAACACGGTTCAACTAGCCCGGGTAAACTTTTAAGGCCGATTCCGGTTTTTCACTTTGACTTGCCGCCGGAGCGCACCTAAACTGCCCGGGTCGTGCAGGAGGTGTGGTCGCTGCACGGACGTATCAAGTCTTCGCTACGGACGGCGGTGACGTCTCGAACCACGCCTTTCGGATTCCAATGGTGTTTCTTTGCTTCATGCCGCGCGGCTCGAGCGCGGCGAAAGGTTATGTTGATGGACGATGCCGACCGCATACTGTGGCAGAAAATCATTCAGCGAGTCGTCGCCGAGGGCGGTAATATCATCCGACCCTGGTTCACACAGCTCGAACCTATCTCTCTGGAGCACGGCCTGCTCGAAATTCAGGTACCCGGCGGCAACGAGCGAGACTACTGTCGGCGGCACGCTACCAGGCTTTTCACCGAAGCGGCCCAGCAGGCGACGGGGCGACTCGTCGGCGTTTGTTTCCTGACGCAGGCCGAACAAAGTACCGAGCACGACGCCCCGGGTGAGTACCGTCCAAGCCCGCCGATACAGGCCGGAGACGCCATCCGCCTTAACCACGACTACGCATTCGAGGCGTTCGTGACCGGCCCGTGTAACCGCTTGGCGCAGGCGGCCTGCGTGGCTATCAGCGAATCGCCGGGCAAAACGTACAACCCACTCTACATCCACGGAAGTGCCGGACTGGGCAAGACTCATCTTCTTCAGGCCACCTGCATTAAAATTGCCCAGGAGCGGCCGGGGTCAACTATCGGCTTCTTCTCCTGTGAGACGTTCGTAAACCATTTCATCGGGGCGGTCGAGCGGGGCGAACTGCACGATTTCCGCTACTACTACCGCCATACGGACGTCCTGGCGATCGACGACATCCAGTTTATCTCCAACCACGAGCAGACCCAGGAGGAGTTCTTCCATACGTTCAACACGCTGTACCAGGAACAGAAACAAATAATCATATCGAGCGACCGCGGGCCGGGCCAAATCCCCGACCTGGAGGAGCGCCTGGTCAGCCGGTTCAACTGGGGGCTGGTGGCTCGCATCGACCGACCGTGCTACGAGACGCGCGTAGCCATCGTCCGCAAGAAAGCCAGGCTGCGCAACATCGACCTGCCCGAAGATGCGATATGTTTCATCGCCGGGGCGATCGACTCCAATACGCGCGAGCTGGAGGGTGCAATCGCCAAGGTAACTATGCTGGCCAAGGTTCTGGACCGCCCGCTTGACCTTGCCCTGGCGGAGGAAGCCCTGGGCGCCGAACCCAGCGCAACCCGCCGCGAAGTTACCATCGAGGATATTCTCAACGCCGTCATGAGCCGCTATAACGTCCGCCTGGCCGACTTGCAGTCAAAGAAGCGCAGCCGCTCTATTGCCTTCCCCCGGCAGATCTGCATGTACCTGGCCCGCAACCTGACCAGGCACAGCCTGAAAGAGATCGGCGGCTACTTCGGCGGGCGCGACCACTCGACAGTCCTGCACGCAAACCGCACCATCCAGACAATGAGCGACGGCGACCCGCAGCTCCAGGCGACGCTTGAACTGATCTCGCGGGAAATACAAGCCAGCTCTTAGGCCGTTGTTCCCCTGACCGGGACTGCCTCCGTCTGCCAAGTTGCCGACACTTTCACGTGGATATATTGTGGGTAATCCGTATCCAGATAAACAAGAACCCATCACCTCTGAACCCGCACTCCTTCAGTGCGCAGGCAGGGTTGCAGGCAACCAGCCCCCTTCAAGCAGCATCACACTTCTCCTCCAACACTTTATCCACAGACTTGCCCGGTCATAGATTCACTACAACTCCTTGGCTGTTATACCTTTACACGCCAGCTCACCCATAACACACACATCTCACAACCTTAGAATAATAAGAAGGATTAAAGTTAATTAACCTCTTATATACTCCCAACTGTTGCATCCTTCCCAAAGCCGTCAGCAACCAGCCCGCTTAGAATGTGCTCTCTTCTATCCTACATACCACCGGTTTGGTTAAACTTTGCCGGCCACACGGCATTACGGTCATTCGGCGGGCTCGGTGCCCTCAATTCGTTTCTGGATGGCCTCGTTGACCTTGCGCATCAGGTCGATGTACTCAACCTGGGCGGCGGTGAGCTTC
>SDBT01015041.1_pt1 | contig 12317 bp, 33 predicted proteins | sample 2277101 | NCBI WGS metagenome assembly SDBT01 (sample SAMN10404973, study PRJNA504765) | marine sediment metagenome | isolation source: marine sediment core GS10_PC15, 103 cmbsf | place: Arctic Ocean: Southern Knipovich Ridge | collected 2010
ATGTCAGCCCATGTGGGGGACTCGTACACTTTCGTCGTGCACTTACACCCTTTTGGTTCCCACCCACCTTCTTCCGGGTACCTAACACCGTTCGCCATTCCGAATTGCACTTTTCCCTGAATGGGAACAACGTCGCGCACATCCTCAATTGTGTCATTTCCGTCCTCGGCCTCTTCAACCGTGCGCATGTGTGATGGGAATATATCACTCATGCCCAAATCCTTTTCAATGAAATCGCACAACTCATCTATTGTCATTGTTTTCATTGTTCCCCCCATGACGAAAGGGGGAACGCGCATGGCGCTCCCCCGTTCCCGTGCGTGTGTGTTACTCCAACACCAACGCGCTGACATCGGCTAACAGAACTTTCCCGTTCGGGCCTGTTCCCTCGATGTCACTGATCTCGAACCCATTCGCTTCCGCGAACTCCAACGCGGCTTCCGTGAATGGGCTTGCGGGTTCCGCCGAAACGGCTTCCGCCTCCTCCGTCGCCTCTTCCTTTGCGGCCGCTTTCGCCGCTTTCCGTTCCGCGACTCTTGTCGCTCGTCGCGTTGTTCGTTCCGCTGCTGTCTTCTCTGCCAACTTTGCGAAACGCGCGTTAATGGTTTCAGGGTTCGCACATATGCGTGCGGTCGGAGCCCTCTTGTCGCCTACCGCAACCACACGGCCTTCGATCTGAACCCCATACCCCCCACCTTCCATGCGCACGAAACTTACGGGCAACCCAATCGACCTGGCGACTCGCGTGCGAATGATCTCTTTGACCTTCTGGCTGATCTTCGTTCCCATGCTTCCTCCCTCGGGGCTTCCGCCCCTTTGCGTGTGTGTACCACTCACCAACAATTCCCGCGTACATAAAAATACGGAAACATGAACGTCACTGCAAGTTGTCATCCCCCTCTTCCATTGCCTCTTGCGCTATGGCATCTTCCGTGCATGTCCTTATGTCATCGATCTCATGCGGATCTGTTATCCCTTCTTGTGCAATTAAATCTTCCGTGCATGTCCTCATGTCATCGGCTAAATACTGTGCTTCAAGCTCTTCTTCCGTCACGCTTTCCCCCTTCCAGTGCTTCCTTCAACGCCATGTATATGTCATCCACCTGTTCGTACGACCCGTCTTGATCCTCAATGCTGTGCACTATCTCTCTCACCACGCGTACTATGTCCACCATGTAATCCATCACTCACCTCCTGATGGGGGGCGTGCGGGGGGACGTTTGGTATACCAACCACTCTCATACCTCACGTCGCCCCGCACGTCGTTTGTTATGCGGCTGCCTGCTCGGCTACTAACTCCAATGCGAACTTCATAAACTTATATCGCATCTCCCACCACACCGCCATCCTATTGTTGTGTGCCGCGAACGTAACATATGTGGCTACTATCCGTGCATCCCAATCCTCCCCCTTCGCCCCCGCATCTATCCACTGCCGCACATATTCATCGTATAGCTTTTCTCCCTCCTCTTCAATCTTCCGCCCATCCTTCATACTTTCGTCCGCGTGCTCAATCCCATTGTCATCCGTCGCCATCCAACATTCCGCGTCGCTTGCCCACAACACAAATGCTGCAATCGCTTCGTTCATTCGTTCCCCCTAGTTCCGTGATGGAACCTCAAACATCATTGTGAATTCATCGAACGACTTAAAGCCGTTGTTCATGCGATCTAACAGCTCTTGTCGTTTTTCCGGTGCCGGGAATTCGGGCATAAACAATTCCCTGGGGTCGAAACTGTTACCATGTTCGTCGGGCTCGAACTCTTTACGCTCCTCTGCGGTCAACGTCACCGGTCTGAAAAATACAAAATCCGGTGTAAATTCAAAGCGGAAATAAAACGGGTTCCAGTCGTATATTTCCCCAATCACGAAATACAAATCTTCCACTCGGGGCTCTCCCACTTCAATCGTATCACGCATCATTCACCCTCCGTAATAACGTGTTGCGTCAACAACGTATGATCCGTCCGGAAGCTCTTCCACGAAACCATGTAACCCATGTAAAGTTGAAAGGGATATGGCACGTCGTTGCGCTGCGGGTCTGGAATCATTCGTGAATTTCGCATCTCCTCTCTTCCCCCGTTTCAATGTCACGAACCATTGTAACACGTTCTTCGTTGCTTCCATCATTCCCCCCGTTCGCGTGAATACATATATGGAACATGCGCACATAATAACGAAGTGGCACCAGTAGGTCAAGTAATCTCGCACCAGCCACCAAGAATAAACTCTTGTCACATATTGCGGTGGTAAGGGATATGTATTACGTTTACGTGTTTACACATGCGGACAACAGGGAATGGATGGTGATAGTAGTTGGAAGTCACCGCCAACCAGGTGTATGATATCTGATATGAGTAGTCAGTCCCGTCATGGGGCTACCAGGGGTCAGGCGCCAGAGTTTGGGCACAAGTAGGCCGCAAGGAAGTTTCCACCGAAAATCAGATTCCACGGAGAGTGCACATTTAGCCACCCACGTCATGGAGTTTCCTCTAGGCGCCGATTTTTTTTTTAAGAATCACCGATAAAATAATCTTTTTATCATGGAAACTCTAAGAGGAATCTTTTTCCTCCGGGTAGCAACTCCCCACCAATGATTCTAGAAGATCCTCAAGGGCCACCTCAAGATAATCCTCCAACTGCTCCTTTGTAATGACTGTGGCTCTGTTACTGCCCACTGTTGGCTTCACCCACATTCGCATGCTCATATGAATCTCATGTAGATAATCTACACGCCCAACGTTAGCATCATTCACAGCATGATCTACATCATCAAGCCATATACCAATTCCGTTGGATACATAGAGAGTTTTCTCTTTATGCAACTCCAACCAATCTTGAAATATACCTGGCCTATTCTGCTGTGTCATTATTGTATCTTTCTCTATATATGGAAGAGGGAAACTGAAACTGACTTCGGTTTCTGGAACTCCAATCTATACCAGAGCGACAGCGACAGCGACCGCCCGAAACTGATTTAGTAATTCGGCAGTGCATCTTCAACATGTTCTATAGCCTTATTCATCGCGGCCTGTGCCTTGAGCAGATCTTCTGACACCCAAGGAATCTCATACGCTGCGTCCGCAACTAATCCCTCATCTATCCGCAACTCCTCAAGGATCCCCTCCAGCCATTCCTTATCTTGTGGTGTCATACCATCCCCCTGAAACTAGGTTTGAGTCATCTGTTCTATCTTACGCAGTAACTCCATAGCCCGCCACTCCGCATCACTCTTAACCTGGTATAGTTCTGCCTCCAAGCTATCCATGCGAATACTTTGACCCCTCACTAATCCTTGTAGATAGATCAGTTGTTCATCTACAAGACGCTCAAGGTCATAGCGTACATCATCAACGCTACTGTCGCCACTAGTCATCTCCGCACCAATCCTCCAGGTTGTCAGGGTCTAACAACTCAAGAGACAACACATACTCATCCGCTTCATGTCTTGTATGGTGTAACTGGGAGATCGGTACCTTTGCTGGTCGTGCCGTACCTCCATAGTCTATTACTACGACGGTTACGCCCCATACACGCTCATTGTCAAAAGCCAGGCCTGTTGCTAATTCCCACGCTACCCTGGGTGATGCCATGCCCATACTTATGTAATCAGGGGTCATGCAGTTCACATGCCTATCTATGTAGGCCTCACGAAACATCCGTGCTGCAGTCATCGTGTCTCTCATGCGTCCTCTTTCATCGTTGCGAATATCTGCGAAGCTGCTCTCTTTGCTGCCGAACCAGCCCACGCTGGGAGTTTACCATCCCCGTGTGCTTGTGAAGCAGCGCGCATCGAAGCTAGCACGACTTGGTGCAGCCATTCCTTGCTCATGGCGTGTCCTCCAGTGATATGAGAAGGGCGTGGCCAATGGGCACAAGACCCCCATCTAATCGTAGTGCAACAACTCCACCCTCTGTATCAAGTAAACTAACCTCCACCCCTCCTAGCGGGCGATCACAATGTCTGCATATCTTCTCATCCCGCAACTCATACTCACAAACCACACAGTAGTGATCCTCCGGCTTGCCACCGATGTATATGCCACACTCAAAGCAATAGTCTGGGTTGCGTTGCCTATCCATTCTATGATCCTCTAAGCTCGCTAAGTGCGGGTTCATCTTCCTTCAACGGAAACCTCTCAACTTCCTCCCATTTTTGATCAAAAGGATTCCATCGCATACATACCTTTTCTCTAGTGATAGCATCAATGCACATCTCTGGATAGGCAGCTACCACACCTCTCATGCTTATCCTATGCACTATCGTAGCAGACGTAGCACCACCAACTGCAGACACAAATGCCACAACTAGCACCTCGCTTAGCTTCAAGATAGCTATTCTTGGCATGGTTCTCTCGGACAAAATACTTCGATGGTTATACTGGCGTGGGTATCCCCTTGCCGATTTATGCCGTGCGCGGTCAATATCACAAACCCGGGTTCCAATAGCAATAGGGTCGATTTAGCAAAGCAGGCATCTCGTTGTTCATCGCACTCATCAACGAAGTTTATCTCTTCTACCGCTTGCATAGGTGCCCATGTCAAGTGTGTGCTAGTAATCCCTGTACCATCTTCTATATCTACCACAACCCAAAGTATATCAAACTCCCAACCAACTCCTCCGATGGTAGTTTGTTCCACAGCAAAGCCTACTGTGGGTCGTCCTTTGGTACCCACCACAGGGTCTGTTGGACCTACACATGCCACTAACGCCGCCAACAACCATAGGCGTTTAAGCGGCCGCAAGATGGCTATGCGGAGCATGACCATACCCTCGGCGACCACGCATGTAGCACGCCTATCTTTTCTTCGTGAGACAACGCCCTGAACAACGTCTCTATCTCGGAGTCGTACATCCCCATCCCAACGTAGTCCGGTGCGGCTAGGGCACAGTCATCCAATGTGAATGGGGGATCTACTGTCACAGCATCCTCCATCAATGTCGCCGTGATCCGATTGAACATACGGGTGTACTCTTCCTGTAACATCAATCTGTGATCCTCCGGTATGGATTAGGCGTCTTCTCATACTTAGCGGGATCAATCCCCTGCTTGCGCAAGAACAGACGTGCGTCCTCTTTCGTCATACCACCCATGATCCACGCACCAGCATCTGAATACCTCAATGTCTGCTTGGCGATCTTAATCTGGTGCTTCGTCGCTACATCCATGACCCGCTCCCGTTTCCGTTATGCATAGAAGATAAGCAATTGTATGGGTCAGGTCAATCGGTCAGTGACTCATTGGCGATGGCTTGTCGATCGAAGGGCCCCCTGTGCGTTTCTTCTCCACCTTAACCTTGACCTCTATCAGCTCCAGCTGACCCTCATCGATCCAACGCATGTCTGGCACCTTACCATCCTTGTCCACCTCGGCCTGGGTACCGTAACGAATGCAGCCATTCAGCCATTCTTCACGACATAGCGTAACGCCAATGGCATTCGTTATGATGTCTCGGACCTTAACACCCAACTCATACTTAAACATCAGCTCCTCCTCACAGGTCCTGTCCCTTCACCACCTTGTTGCGCATACGTTCACACGTTCACGTATGTGACGCGCAGGACAGGGTACTACAACGTGCGCGCTTCGTAATCATCCGTATGTGCATGGTCTGCGTATTCAGTCCGCAAGTCTCCCCGCCGACCGCATTACCATACGGGGGTACCTCATCGGCAACTCCCAACCTACACTACGCAACCTCCCCACGGTACCCAACCCTGAATTATATGCCACCAAGGCGGTCGTGAGATCACCATCGTATCGGTCTATCAACCAAGACAAGTAGTACATGCCTACATCTAGGTTGGTGTCTATATCGTACAACAGACTATCTGTTGGATTGAGTAAGTAATCACCAGCTGTGGGTCGCATCAATTGGGTGAGACCACGCGCACCTGCACGTGATATAGCGCGAGGATTAAAGTTACTTTCTATGTGTACCAGGCCAAAGGCAATAGGAACATCTATCCCATGCTTCTCGGCGTAATACACTATTTTGCCTGCGATCTCATGAGTCACGTTGTACGCCTGTGTATATTGTGACGTGGACATGAGGACCAGGGGAGATGATGGGTAAGCAATCTCTGTTGCAATAGCCACCGTGACGATCTCCGGTACGGGGTCCTTCGTCCACTCATAAAAGCCTACCATCACAAGCATTATCGCGAGCATGCCACCACACCGGACCATCATCCCATGTATCATGTTCGTATCGTTTCGCACCTGATACACCAGGTACAACTATGGGGTGGGGATGACGGAACCCAATTATGACCGACGATCATACAGATAAGTTTCATCGCTCCCATCCAATATGCTTTGACGCAGCAACATGGCGAGCATTGCCGCCGGGTTCGGAGCGCAGTATCTTCATACGTTCGGAGACATAATCGCCCGTCTCACCTTGAAACATCGGATCGCCCACTGGAGCAAATCGCCACTTCGAGAGCAACTGTTCATATGTCATGGAGTCGATTCGAGCCTTCATTTCATCGTCCATTTCGTCTCCTCCGGGCAGTCTGTATGACGTTTCGATGAGTATTTTCTGCCAAAAGATATAAACATATTGCCAATGCCGCCCACTCAGGCTCTATGTCTATCACATTAACAGCGAACAAGATAATGCCAAACCAAAGAGCGCCACCGATAAGGTATACAGTCATATTCACCCATCTCTCACTCAATACTATCCTATTCACCCATCGTGCAGTCATCGTATCCCCCTGTTACGTCGTTTCCACCACGCCATCCGTATGGCTGGGCGCAAACGCCATATGATCCACCTAATGACGTTTACGCCTGCCATATCCGCTTCGCTCCGCAACCGACGAAGTGTGCGCACTACCAGTCCTCGTCGCCATCTTCTTCAGCGTCCACATCGAAGTGCTCCATTGCGATGCCGAGTATGTGGTTGTAGTCACTACTCTGCATATCCTCGAGCATCCCTTCTATGGTCTCCGCAGACCACCCAGCCTTGCGCGCCGCCTTCTTACAACGTCCCATGATCGCAAATGCATTTCCATCTTCACCTACCATCTTAACTGGCGGGCGATCCGTGGGGTATTCCATAACGCCTCTCCGTGTGGGTTACTAGACGGTCAAGGATCGCGACCCCCTTCGCACAAGGTTATCTCGTACCGGTCTCGAGTTACCGCCGCCTTTCACCCATTAGTGCTCACTGTTTCACCTACAGAACATAAGCAATCTCAACTATCAGGTCAATCGGTCAAGTGCTGCGGTCGCCCGCGCCTCAGCCGCAATACCCATATCGAAAATCTTTCCAAGTGCTGCGGTCGCCCGCGCCTCAGCCGCAATACCCATATCGAAAATCTTTCTCTTATAGGCCTCTACCTCCTTTGCGTATTCTACTGCTTGCTGGGATGCCGCTTCTATTGATAACTGATCCTTCAACCACCAACGTTTCCGCCTGGGTGTATAGTATCCTTTGACGCGCGCTATCCTCTTATAATCTGGTATGAGTTGCTCTGGCATATAAAACGTAATACCATCCACTCTTGGTATAGCCTTTACTACACAAAACGATCCCGACCAAAAGTTTTTCATACGACAGCCACCTCATATATGTCAAGGATCCGGTACTCTGGCTCTACGATGTGTTCGTGCATATGTCCACATACGAGCAATGGGTGCCCGGAGAATTGCCATGCAAACTGTACCACCCTAGCAGATACATCCTTCCAGCCAGGCGGTAACTTCCACAGTGCAATCTTCTCACCCGTCAACGGGAAGTGTCTTTTAATAACATCTGTAGGTGGCGCATGTGAGATCATCAAGTCCAGGTTGGGGGCACTGTAAAATATCTTACTGATGTGCTTACCTATCCGCTCCTCAGGGAACCAGTCAACGCCTTCTTCACGCAACAGGTAATCCATGGACTCACCACCACCAATGAACCCTACTCGACGTCCATCTATCACCTTGATCGTACCCGATGGTATGTAATGCAAGTCGGGCCAGTAGTGCTGAAAGTCTAAGCTCAGCAACTCACGGAAATGCTCATGGTTGCCATGAATGAAATGGATCTTGTGCTTCAACTTCTTACGAGTTGCCTTCCACTCACCACGTAACGAAGGCCATATGCCAAAGTCTCCCACTTGCACCACAAAAGCATCCGTAGGGACGTTCTTCAAGAGGTCTGGTAGCACATCAAAATGCCCGTGCAGGTCGCCGATGCATACAATCATTATCGGACCTCTGGATGCACCATACGCTCCATGTACTCCTGCAGACCTGGTACCTGATCAAACACCAACTGCTTGTTCATCAACAACCATACCATCGGTCTTGGATCTTCTGGATCACCAAACTCTTCCAACTTACCCTCTGAGTGGCATACTGCAGCCGCATCAAACTGGGGCCCATTGGACACCACACAAATAAGCAACATGTCATCTGGCACCTCATCCAATGACTTCGGCTTACCCATCAGTACAGTCGCACCGTACAGATCATGCAGTTGCTTGGCCTTCAACTTATTCTCTGGTGTCTGAATGTAAAATCCCACTACACCTGCCGCTCCTTCCTCATCCGCCAATGCCACCGTAGCTCTCGCCAGGCATATGGAATGAACCACATCGCAAACGCACCGGTCACAAGTCCTGCCAAGAACCACCAATTGAATGTCATGTTACCTCCCAACTCATATGGCATCATCCCTATCGTAATAGAGGTTTAAGCGCGTTCGACGTATAACGGCATCGCCGTCGTACTCATGCAATACGCTGGCCCACTGACGATCTATTTCCTTGCGCAGTGTATAGAGCTCGTTTTCCTTCTCGGTTGCGCGAAGTTCAAGTTGATCTAAATACTTGAACGACGCTATCTCCCGCGGCGTCAGATCGCTACACATCATTCGGTCCCTTCGTCTCCCACAAGGGCGCTTCATTTGTCATCATCTGTGCTCACTTACTCTCCATGCGTCGACCTCAATGTCCGCGCCCTTGTCCTGAATGAAGTCTCCGATGATGTATGTGTCCGTCTCAGCATCGTAGGACTGTACGTCACCCATGTTCTCGTCCCACTCACCCCATGTGACGACTGTGCCTATGGGGAGCGGACTATCTTCATTTGTCATCATTCGCCTTCGCATTCGCTTCCCACACAAGAGTGAGTATCTCTAATGGCGTGGTATCCAATTCGTGTTCCAAGATGAAGGCACCCAGTAGCTGCATAAAACCATGTGCCAACTCCTCCGCCTCTTCCCATCTCTCCTCATGTTCAATGTCCTGTGGCCTGTTGCCAGGTATCATTCCCTCATGTACGCCCGGTGGGTAGTCCCAACCAAAATCTACTCCATTCACCTTATCCCCCTTTCCGTATAGTAAAGATAAGCAATTGTATGGGTCAGGTCAATGCATCTATATTCAGTTCATCATATTTTCTACCCATGGTGTCACCGAGAACTTTTATGTCAGCCACCATCAACGTTGCATTACCCGCAAAAGCCAACAGCATAGGAATGTCCATCCATACGAACAAGGCGTATACAACCACGCCCGTCTGTAATAACGTTATACTCATCGCAACTGCACCATGGATAAGATATGCATTCAATGCCTTCTTTTTTTCGTCTCTCACATGCAACCTTTAATCTAAGATGTAAACCCACTTGACTCTCTGGCGTGCCTGCAGATCATATACATTACCGTAATCGATAAAGCCAGAGTGGTTACGCACCGAAACAACCGCCCGACCTATCTCTGGGTGGCGCTGTAACAACTGGCGCACGGTAAGCTTCGCACCCGTCTCCCAGTTCAAATAGCGTTCTGTGTGGTAACATATGCCACATCTATCCATTGCCTTATCCATGCCCCCATACCATGCACCCTTCGATGTCATACCTATACCACCACGGGAGTGGGCCTTCATCGGCAACATCTTCAACACCTTATCCAATGCCTCTTGGACATCTATTGGATCTTGGGTTGGCGCGATACACCGTGCGCACGCAATCGCCGCGCAACTATTACGAATACCATTTGCAACACCCGCTAAGCGATTGTTCACATACGTCCGTCCTGCAATATGTGGTCGTCGCCGTCGCCGTCGGTATGTGTATCCGTACGTCATGCTCCGAAAGTCTGCTTGAGGAGTGTTATCTGCTCAACAGTCAATCCTACTTCATCACCTTCCTCAAAATCCACACCCACAAATACCACCGGGCCTACGATGATATGCCCATCACTACGGCGAAAGTTCGGTTCCATCCCTCTTAGGCGCCCCTCTTCATTGCAATAGCATATCCAATCTGGGCCCTCAACAGCGGACTCTATCAATCCCCCTACTGCCTTCTGCATCCGGTAGAGGGAGGCATCTTCCCACTCTTCTTGTTGGAGGTCCTCACCCGGTTGCTTCGTCAGTACTGTAATCATGTTGCTACCTCTTGGTTATCGAACAACGACTCCACTACCAACTCCGTCATAGAACCACGCCAAAGTGATGCGAACTCACCACCCTGTACCAATATCTCTACGTTCAACATCATATAGTAATTCAGGCGTGAGGGGGAGATGGTGTAACGCCACCGAACACTCGGCCCCTCCTGATCCACCGATACGATGTAGAAGTTCCCCCATCCAACTTTCATCTGCCCGATAAACCATGCCGCTAAGCAACCCATCCCATTAAATGCTTCTGGGTAGTCTTGCTCCGCCCCATACCTCTGACATCCGGACAGGATATTCTGAATACTCCTACCCAAGGTGTGGGGATGTCCATCGTAATGAACGTACATCTTTACAAACGGACCATCATCATCTTCAAAGATAATCTCCGCTGGAGTACTCATGCTACCCCCTGTCTATGGAACATACTTAAACACCAACGCAATGATCGCCAATAAGAAGATGCACATCCATATGAATGACATAACTGGCCGTAGTATCTTCCACAGCAAGGCAAGACCTATCGCAGTCTGTACTCTCTCATCCCCAAGTACATCCTTAAGGGTCTCATCAATCTTATCTACTATATCAGACATGACATCCCCTACTCAAGGTGTTTCCTGTATCTCCGCTACCCATAGAATATAAGCAATCTTTCCTATCAGGTCAAGCAACGCATGTGGAGTACGTTGTAACGCGTATCACGTACATACGTGCATACTCATGCGGAAAACAACATGGTGGCCGCGACAGGGGCCGTGAGGGGCCGACAATATACAGACAAGTACGGGGGGTCGTGCAGATCATTACACAACTCCCCGTCCATGTGTCAGCTAATCGGTCTCGCACCGATCTGTCTACGTCTAGCGCCCCGGATATATTATTTTATAGGGCCGCGGGTGCATCTTCTATCTGTACCCGCGCCGTAGCTGATCTCAGTAGCAACCTGGGTGCTTCGCTCTGCACCTCAAACGCAAGGAATTAAGCTACCTTCTCCGTTGGTACCTCTTCTGCAGCCGGCTTCGCAGCCTTCGCTGCGGCCTTCGCATCACGCTCTTCCTGACGCGCTTGCACGATCTCCGCACATTTCGGGCACCACTTCTCCGGTGTACTGGCCTGGCGTGCAGTCTCTGCCCGCTTGGCGCCGTACATGATCGTCCCGTGTTCGGACCTCAGGGCATACCCATCAGTCGTCTTGAGGAACTCGATCATCGAACCGCTCGACCTCGCCTTGCGTGACCTGATCACTTCCGTGACCTCGCCACCAATGGCCGATGCGTGACCTTCCTTGTTCATGCGAATCTTGGAATCCTTCTCCAAGCGCTTGAACGCCGTTGTCACCTGTCCCGGCTTGCTCCCAAGAGCTTCCGCAACAGTGTCGGCTGAAACAAAGCCGTCCGCGGCGTCAAGGTGCGCAAACACCTGATCCGTGAACGGGACCTTCGTCTCATTGGACATATTCTACCTCCAAAATTGGGCGCATTTAAGCGCTCGCGTTTCCCTGGTGGCGTTGTAGCCACCGGCCTATGCATTAAAATAAGGGAAAGGTGCGACTAGGTCAAGCATCGAGTAAGGTGCGTTATGCGGCACCCATTTGACGTTTGACTCGATCCAATTCTTTCGCCAAGTCTTCTACGACATGCTTTGTCGCAGCTTCACTCTCGGTCTTAACCCACTCAGAGATGGCACGAATAGCCGCATTGCATGATTTATCATCCAACAGGCCACTCATAGCAGCTCTGGAGATGATATCTAGTCTATCTTTTGCGTCCTCGTACGTCTTAAGTGGGGTTAATTCCGCGAAGGTGAATCCTAATCTTGGTGCGCGCTGGGCCTCATTGCCCTTGCGCCCCATCTTACGCATACGCTCAGACCCACCTGTCTCAGGGTTATGGGCAATACAATACCCATC
>SDBT01015043.1_pt1 | contig 12316 bp, 36 predicted proteins | sample 2277101 | NCBI WGS metagenome assembly SDBT01 (sample SAMN10404973, study PRJNA504765) | marine sediment metagenome | isolation source: marine sediment core GS10_PC15, 103 cmbsf | place: Arctic Ocean: Southern Knipovich Ridge | collected 2010
AACAGTATGCACCCCGCCTAAACCAGAATCAATCCAATACTCCTGGCCTACTACCAAGTCATCAATGTCAACGAACTTCTTAGGTGGTGCGGGTACGAACGTCATTGTCCTCCTTGTAGTCTGCTATGTGCATGCTGTGCAAGTGCCTGCCCCACACATCACGTGGCTGTTTGTTTAACCTGCTATTTATCCAGCTACCTACATCTACCCAGTCAAGTGGGTCATCTTCGTACTGGTCGTGGGTGATGGTCACTACTACCTTGGTGTAAGTGGCTACCTTAGTCTTGCCTTGGCTCATTCACCTCTCTCCTGCAGGACCACAATGTCACTCTCCTTGAACTGTATCTGAATCTCAGTCAGCCAGTGGATGAGACCATCCATGTGCGCCTTATCCTCTGGCATCATGACGCTATCTGTTATGTTGTACATGCGGCCTATCATTTTGAGTTGGTCATCCAATGCCTCAGTTCCGGTGTCAATGTGCGGTATGGGCACGCTACTGCCCCAACCATCGCTTACTACGAACTCGCTCATAACACATCCTCCTTAGTTATGGGCAGGCCAAGGCCTGGCTTGAACTCGTGCGTAACATCCACGCGCACATCGTTCCACCTGTATACGAATATCTTGCCGTTCTCTTCTACGATGTCATCAGCATCTGGCTTGCCATTGATGCCGTACTGCTGCGACGGTGAGTACAGAAGCATGTCACTACCATCCATCTTGCCTATCACAATCTTTACCACGGCTCTCCTAAGTCATGCACTATGGATTTGATCAATTGCCTACCCGCCTTGCCGAACTTTGAACTTGCTCGTGTGTATGGATCATGACCATCATACTCCAGTAGCTGCGAGTAGAATGGTTGCATCATCAACCCGTTCTTGTCCCAGTACTGGGAGAGCCGGGCATGGAACACGGTCTCGAACTTGTGAGCGTGCTTGTCATACACATCCTTAACTGTTGGTGGTTGCTTCTTCCTATTTGATTTAAGTTTTTTGGTCATCACTCTTCCTCGTCGTTATCTGTAATCCATTCGGAGTACGCTTGCTCGGCACAGAACTCGGCATCGTACCTATCCTCAGATGGAAAGTCGTAGTTGTAATAGGTTATCTCGCCTATTATCTCGCCGCAGTAATCGCACTTGGGCATGGCATCCTTACGCTTCTGCGCCCAGGCCATCACGTCATCCTCGCTCATGTTATCCGGAGCCGGTACGCCTACGGCGCCAGCGATCATACCGTTAGCGGTAATCCATATCTCTAGCTTTGGCTTGTCCTTGCGCCAGGCTTTTAGTAAGCCGATGCCCGCCTTCACTGCCTCAACCGGGTCATCGAATGCCCAGCCCTCCCACCAGGCTGGGTACTCGATGCTCATTACACCAGGGTCAGCGGAGTCAATGCCCTCACTCACTTCCACGAACGTGTTGCCATCGGGCCATGACAGTATGCGGTTGGCGTAGTATTGTGTACTCATATCTTGTTGTCCTCCCTGTTCACGAACCTTATGAACTTATGTGCTATGTCGAAGAAGGCTATAAAGAGTATCCATCCTTTTAGGTAGCTGAAGTAATACAGGTCCGCGCCGAATATTTGGGCGACGAACCAGACCGCAGTACCTATCACTATGCCCAGGAAGATAGCCCGTATCACCAAGGCTATCGCCCAAACAATTATCTTAAGCATTGTTGACCTCCTTCGGCTCTTGATTGGCCGGGTCCAGGTAATACTGTATGTCGTCGGCTATCGTGCTCCAGAATATAAGCATGCCAGCACTGCGGAACATGCACTCAACGAACACGAGCTTACCATGTTCAGCCTCGTCTATGCCGATACTGCACTCGTATATGTTAGTGCCGTTGTCGATCACCTTACCTACATGACGGAGCATGGCGCCTACTGTCTCTGATAGACTGTTCTCGAACCAGTGCGGGTTATGACTTAGGTATGTACGTAACTCATGTAGCTTGCCCTCTGCCTTGATGCCACCCTCAAACACCACGTAATGATCGCCCTTTGGAATGACTGGGATGACCGTTACTTTGTCAGACATATTCCCACCCATGTGTGCCATGGTCCTGCGAGAGAGGAACCAGGCTTGTAATCATATAGTTAGAATGGATGCTACATAGCCACAAGAACACAACGTTTGCATGTTCTTGTATGGGCCACACTTTTATTGATACCACTGCCTTGTTATTGCATACCGTGCAGGTGGTTTCTCTACCCTCTGGTTCTCGTACTTGTATCCCTGCTTTATCCACTGCTGTCATACCCCCATGTCTCACCGCAATCAGAGCACAAGAACTTGTGCTCTGACACGAAAGATGTAGGCAAGGACTTGCTGTTCTTGTGCAAGCACTTGCCGTCCGCTGCTATCTTCAATCTCTCTACCATGTCATCTATCTCGACGAGTGTCGTGACTGTCCCGCTTGCGCTAGTGATGTGCGAGTTGGGCTCGCTTGGGTTAGGCCGCTGCCATACTGCCACGTCAAAGCCACGTAGATCGTATAGATTGTGATGCTCGCCACTATTAGCGTGCTCATCCCACTCTAACTTGTGGTCAACGAGTCTTAGATTAAGCACGATCAATACCGGGTAGTCATCACTCTTGTATGCGCACGTGTTGCGTGGGTGCGGGGGCTTGGTAAGCTCGTAGTCCCAGTACCACTTACCTACAGGATAGTGCGTCCACTTTTTGTAGTTGCTTTCGTCCCAGTCACTCATCAGATCATCCCGAATATCAGTAACCATGACGGATGCCCGTGTTCGCACCTGCCATCCGGATCAACTCGGCAACCGTCTGTTGATTCACAGTCACCATCGCAAAACCATTCGATTATGGTGTCCATAGATGGACGCTCCATTGTCGGTTTAGGGTAAGGTCGTTGCTTGGTCATTCCGTCTCCTTTGGGTGTGCTTCCCAGTCCCAACCACACCAGGCACGTGCGCGCTTAAGTGCTGCGCCAAAGAACTCTGTTGTTAATAGGGGTTTGCTCAGGCTAGGCGCCTCTACTTCAGAGTGCCGGTCATAGTCCTTGAACCCTGCCTGTACCGTGTACAGTGTCGTTCCTCCAACAGGCCCGAACAAGATTATTGATTGTCTGTCACCGACCGTGCAGACAATCACGCACTCTAGCTGTATCTCTACGTAATCGGTTGGCTTACTCATGCTACCTCCAATTCGTCTAACTCTCTGAGCTTGGTTGCTGCCCGTGCCTTTGCCTCGCCCCACCTCTGGGATGCCAGCGGGTCATCTACAATGTACCCGGCTAGCTGTGCCATGTAACTTATCGGCAGCAACACAAGAGGATGATTAGCTACTCGTGTCATGTGCTCAGTAGACAGTGCACTGTCAGCCATCATGCCAACCAATCTCACTACACTTGGATGACGATTACAATCATCAGTCGATGGCCGATTTCCACCGGGGGGTGTTGGCACCGAATCTAAAGCGACTCTTAGTACCTTGTTTATGGCGCTAAGCACCGGGTCTCTCTCACCTGTCTCGAACTCTGCCTGGTCAATCCACGTAGCCAAGTCGAACTGGATACCGCTCAAGTTCACTGGCCCGTAGTCTGATGCGAAGTGCGTTAGCACAGTACGGTAATGGTACGCTGGTCCGCTCATTGTTGTCCTCCATCATATGTGAATCCCCACTCATTCAAGTGGTCGAAGATATATTGTGGTACTCGTTCTCCGCCATAGTCCCTGACTACACTGCCGTCCTCGCAGACAATCACGCACTCTAGCTGTAACTCTACGTAATCGGTTGGCTTACTCATTTCAATTAGGGGTACGAATAGCCAACAGCCTTACGGACTTTTTTGGTGTACGATCTCCCGTTTGGCGTTCCAAGTTCTGGCGATCTTGCCGTTCGTTTGTAAGGGTCAATCCCACGTAGCAGGTCCAGTATCCCTCCACAAGCGGCGGCTCTGGAAGACGCCTCATCGATAATCCGGCTGTTCATTACATCATACATATTTTTAGGGGTGTCCTTGGCTAACTGAAATAGCTCGTGAAGAGGAAGTTCCTTCAGTTCTTCGGATGTCATTACTAGATTTGTCATGTCGTCTCCTTTGTTTTTCTAGAGGATGATTAGCTACCCGTGTCATGTCAATCCTCCGTACTATGGTTCCATACTTGCAGGAATAAGGACCACGTTTCCGCAACCGTTACACCTGTAAACATTGTAGTCAGTGCCGTTAATGGTTACGGTCTTGGTTCTAATCATCTCTGCCGTAGCCCAGTGAAAGCAAGCCAAGCACTTCATGTCAATCCTCCTTGTCATATGCAGCCAGGTATGCCTGGCAGAACTCGGCCAACTCATGAGGCCGTATCTCTATCATCGCAGCACGTAGCTGCTTGCCGTTACTCTTGACCGCAGCCAATACGCCGACATGGTTGTCACCTCTGCGCTTCGACTGCCTATCCCAAGGCAGGTCATCGTCTGACAGGTAGCTCAGGCCATGCACCCTGGCCTCGCTCAAACCGCCATAAGCTACGGGATGGCCGTAAGTTACGTGCTCATTCCACGCATTAACTGGTACTGTTACTTTCATTGATCTTCTCCGTTCCTGGTATAATTTTCCACTCCAGCGTAGCCACGAATGCAAGCCACGCCTTGCCTTGTTCTGTTCCACGCCACTCTTTTGCGTATTCTTCTAGGCCGTAATCGTAATCATACGGGTCTAATGCCTCTGCCTCCATCGCTGCATCCTTCAGGTTAGGGAATGCCTCCTCAATAGTCAGCCACTCCTTGTCATCCTTACTCTTTTGGTCCGGCATAGCGAAAGCCCTCCTTGCATAACGCGCGCGGGTTACGTGCATGGAACCAGCGCGGTGCGTCTACAACTTCATTATCATGCACGATGAAGGTCAACTTACCATTCGTGTAACGTACTGGATGGTCACGCCCCCTCAAGCGTGCGTTACACCGGGTCACTGCCGCTACAATGCTACCGTTGTCTGCATGCCACAAGCCTTGCGCCCTTGCGTCATCGGCCACTATCTCAAGGCCATCGAACGTGCGGCATGATGCCACACGTCTGCGCAATGCGTCTATCTTGCCTTGCTTCCGTACCTTGTCATCCTCTCTCTCTTGCCAATACCCAACTTGACCACCGATATTCATGACTCACTCCTTACACTAGGGCTAGCTCGGGCTAGCGTCGGATATAACTACATCAAAAACATCCTCTCTGTCCTCTATGGTGGCGACGAATAACGTACCCTCGTTACGGTCAATGTAATCCTCTAGCCATCCACTCCACTCGTGATCGCCGTACTCGTGACCAACGTACCTACGCAATAGCCAGAACGATTCAATGATCGCGTCTCTTTCTGAACATGAGGCCCTGAAGTATGACTCTTCTCGATACGGGAACAGGTCATCAGGGATATGTGGAATTTTGGGATCATGCACTTCCTCAGCCGTGGGCATATGTCCATGCTCAGTAAAGTACCAGTCCTCGTTACCGTATGGGCCATAAAAATCACCGGAGTATTGCTCAGCCGCTTCTACGCCTACATCATCAACTATCTCCATCCATGTCTGGATGAGGCCGGGCCAACGCATCTTAGTCTTGCCCTCGTTCTCTGGGTCAGGCACTTGCTTTGCGCAGTGGTCGGCGAAGAGGTTTAGTGCTTCCTCATCACTATCCGCATACACACCAGCGTACCCACCTATAGCAGTGGTGTTGACGGCGAACAGTTTCTCATATGCCCACCTATCCTCTGGGTTAATGATCGAGATAATGTGATCGCTGGTTACGTGAAGGATATATGGTTGCCCCATCTCTACCTTAATGGCGCGATTAAGCGTGACTTTGTCCTTGCCCTCGCCATAGCTCCACTGTACTGGTAAGCCCTTGATGAATGACAGGGGCTCGTCTGCTATATCAAACTTGAAACGTGACTCACTCATGACTCACTCCTTACTCTGAACTGTGGATAAACTGAGTTATTGCTAACCCGCACCATCTTGCCCTGTTGCACGAGTAAGTCGATGGCGTAAGCGAACTCGTGATGGTCTATGTCAATGCCCCACCTCTTGTTCATGGCTTGGCGTGCTGAGTAGCTGCTGTACACTACGCGCGGAGACTTGGCATGCAAGAGCAAGAAGTCCATGCACACACGCCCTATCTTTTGCTTAGGTATCTTCACGATTAGGTTAGTCATCTAGTCCCTCCAACTCTCTAAGTGACAGGAACCTACGCCGCATAGCACTGGTCACGATTTCGTAGGTGTAGACGATACGAGCGAAGCTACCGTCCCGCCGCACAGCAGGCCCACCATCATCACCCGCTTTCAACTCACTGTACTCATCACCTAACCTGCGATCATAGAGCGATACAAACCACTCGTACTTGCCACGCCCGTACTTCTTGAAGTAATCTCGTTGCCGGGTAGCAAGTAGGTCAAAGATACCATGCGCGATGTCACGGTCCGTTGTCTTAAAGACTTCGGCACGTATCTTCACGGTCGGGTCATACTCAAGTGTTACTACGTACATGACTCACTCTCCTTGCGTGCCTTCCATCTCACTTAGCTTGCTAGACAAGATGGCAAGGCACATAACTAAGGTGGATGACAGGCACATCCCAATACCTATCACACCACATACCAGTGTCAGTATTTCTTTCCACTCTTCCACGTCCTACTCCCTAGCAGTCACGTCGATAACGATTGACCACTATCACGCGCCTGCTGTACTCGCTCCATCTAATGTGGTGCTCCGCATACATATCACCAGTCGGCGAGCGAGCCGACTCAGGCGAAGTTGTCGTGAACCCGTGGTCATATAGCCCGTATGTCAGCACATCAATGAAGTCTGGATGTAGATGCCCGGTATCCTCTACCGCACCCGGCAACATGTTAGGTGGTGCACCCAATTGCAATAGCCAATACCGGGTAGTCAACTCCTCTATATCGCCCGCAAGAGCGGCCTCGGAATTGTCACGGTCATGCTCATAGCCTGACGACCACACATCAGCTACTAGCTTGACGATCAAGCTACCACCAAAAATACGGTCGCCCCAGGCAGGTACGCCACTTGCTAAGACTGATGCGTTTACATACTGCGCTGTAGCAGCAGGCTTCCTAACTGCCTTGACCACATATGCACCGGCTACGAGCCATTGTTCGCGACACATAGCCAGTACCTGGTCAGGAGACTTGCCGTCGACTCGCAGCCCCGCGCGCAAACCAAGAGCAAACATGGTCGTGCCCATGCCCTCATTACCGACTATCAACACCTTCTTGCCTGTTGATAGTGTGACATCTATCGACTGATTGAAGCTCATCACTCACTCCTTATGGTATGTGAAAGTGAACGACATCCACTTTCTTCAGACTCAGGTTATCCATCGCACCCAGTAACAGGCGCGCTTGCTTCTTACCAACCTCTTGGTCATCCCACACGTGCTTCACTATGTCAGGGTCATTGACCAGCGCATCAAACAACTCGTCAACATCTGCCCAATAGGTCGTGTTGTTCTCGTCAATGGGGAAGCATCGATCAGGCATGTTGGCAATTGCTTTACCTAACTCGACATCTACTACACGTATGACTGACCTCACTAGCGTGCTAGGTCTATCAACTCTGAACACCCATGTCTCATTCGGGCCTAACTCGCTCATTACTCACTCCTTGTGTACTCGCTAGTCAAAACTATCCCGCCCGGCTCCTCTGACTCGGCATGCTCCATCAAGTAATCGTCAATGAGTTGCTTGTACTCAGACACGGACTCGGTGAAGCATGTCCTCTCGTGATCGTCCAGGTATTCAAGTAGCAGGCGTGCATGTGCCTCACGAGCGGGTGCAAGGTACTCGAACACTGTCATGCTCTCGATACCGCCTACTAAATCAGTCACGGTCAGGACATGTACCTGCCTACTAGGATTCTCAACCGACATAACTACCCATTCGCCAGTCTCCACCTCATACACGAGCGGTGGCTTGTCGGTGTCTGTAAACTGCTCGATTGTTAGGATAGGCTTATGCTGCGGGCGCGCACTGGTCAATGCCAAGAACGTAGCTGCTGCCATGCCTGGTGCACGTGACTCGAGATCGTGCTGCCAAGTAACTTTGTACGTGTGCGTTGTCATGTTTTTGTTTCTCCATTGAATTGATAGATAGGCTTGATAATCTCGGGTAGTGTAGTGCGTAGCCTATACTCGCAGAACATCCCATATTCAGGAATTAACGTAACACCACCACTCTCAAAGCCAAGCTCATGACATGGCCTTGTCGAACCTGATCTTGTGTGTGTAATCTTCTCCGTCTTTGTCTGCCCACACATACAGGATAGGCACGCCATTGTCATCCCATTCCATGAAGATGACTGGGGCAGGTAGCCCGACAGGATAGGCAGTCATGACAAGGCCATCAACGGAAATCTCTAGCACATCATCGCGCTTGACAGTTACATTTTGGTTACTCATATTCTTCCTTGCTTATAGCTCCAACACTATGGCCTTGATGTCCTCGTTTTCAAGCGCGTACACCATATGAATGGCCTCTGACTCAGTAAAACACATGGCCCTCCGCTTTTGTGGTGCATCACGCGCACCCCATGTCTCTCGGTCGGTGAAGTACGAACTGTTGTATGGGATGTAGACTACAAACCTCTTGCGCCTAAGAAATCTCATTGTCTGACCTCCATGTGATGCGCGTATCACTAGCGCGCATCACTATGCTACTGGTGGTACGAGTGTACCACTAACCGGATAGGGTGGCTAGGCATCTACGCCTATGTAGTGGTTGTTCTTAGTCCTGTGTGTGGGTGCATAGTGCAGGCTGGCGCCTACTTGCATAGCCCGTTGTATGTAGTCATGAACAGGCACATACGAGTACGCTGATGGGTAGTCATCGCCTAACCTGTCAATGTCATCCTGCATCTTATCCGTATAGATGTTGCTGTTACCTATGCACGGCATTGGCATGGATATGATGTCTGCTGATGATTCAACAAACCGCCAGTCAACTACTGGGATACCGGCGAGCCATGCGCTAGTGACCAGGCTCTCGTCATAGCCGGATACGTTACAACCATCACCGTAGTTGATCGTGAACGTGCCGCCTGATTGCGAGATAGTGGCGTACCCACCATTCTCTAGTGCCAGCTTAATGGTCCTGATACTGTCACGTATGGCCTTACGCTCACGCTTGCGAGCCTCGGTCACTTGACCTTTCTCACGTAGCTCCTTGTGATACCACCAACTCCGCGCCTTCTCATCGAGCACGCTATATAGGCTGGGCTTCTCGTCTGCGAGTCCCAGTAGTATGCTGTTCATGCGCTGCTCTCTCTCGTCTGCGTATGTCATCGTACCTTATCCAACTCGCCCAGGATTATGGCGGCTGCTATCTTGGGGGTAATGTCAATCTTTCTCAGGTACAGGATAACGTCATCTAACGCTAAATACTGAGCATTAGCGGTTAATTGCAGGCCAGTACGTGACCACGCATCCCGCAATAAACTAGCGCGCTCGTCCTCGAAGATAAGAGTATCGAGCTCATCTGCCTCTATGAGTAGCATGGCTTCAGCCTCATCCTTGTCATGCGCTTTGGAGATGGTCATCCCCTTTACCGTCCACGTCACTATCACTACTGTCTTACTGTCCATCATTTAACTCCCTTGCGCTCGAGCGCAGCATTTCTTTCTCGTGCTCGGATATAACTGAGCGAGCAAACTTAACCAGGTCAGCCCTGGTCAGGCGTATGTGTATGGACTTCGATTCGCCACGCGTATTGTCTATGGTGAGGTATCCATATGGCTCGTCACCCTCAAACGAGTAGTCGTGATACACAAGCGCAACCGCTTTCTGATACCCGTGCCTACCGAACGCTTCCGGCGTGAGTGAAACGCGACCACCACTATCCCACTCATTCAACTTCGTACTAACGTACATCTTTCACCTCCCTCATATACATGCGGATGCCAAAATAGACGATATCAAACCCAAACGGGCCACTAGCATCGTCTATGATATAGCTCGGGTCATCCACATCAGCTTCGTCAATCCACTCCTCAGCGGCAGATACTAGGCCACTCGCTGCCTTCTCATGCGTGCCATGACTTACCACGTGCAAGCCATCGTACTTGTCAATCAATCCAATCCACATCGTGCACCTCACTTACTTCGTCCCATATAGCTTCCATCATCTCGTCATTCCAGTATGCGTATAGGCCAGTGAACGCTGCCTCTATATCTAACTGGTCGAGGGCGGTCTGCGCCCTAGTCAACGCTTCTTCGATAGCTTCGTTCTCTGGCAGGCTTGCATCCACATATATGTCGGCGACGTACCATGTCCCGCCGTCGCTACTTCCTTCGGCTACATACACCTCTACAAGTCTGTCTTTCATCATTCCCACCCCCATGTGCGCCAGACACAGACCTCTATGCTTTCTTCGTTACCCTCATCATGCACTACGAACGCGCCGTAGTATGACTCGGGCATGGCATTGGTGGCTGGGTAGTCACCTAAAAAGGCCGGTGTCACTATCTCATGATCCATGAGCGCATTAACTACGCCACTCCAACAACTCTCAGCCATCACGCGCGCGGGACACACACGCCAGTCACCTGTCCAGTCATCGGGATTGCGGAAGCTCATGTACGTACTAGCAACCAAGTCAAAGTCATCGGTCGTGATATCCCACTCGCGCTTGCTTATCCACACCACGTACTCAATGCCGTGTCTACGCCACATCATTCACCTCCTACGGGATTGTTCCAATACACATTCAAGCGCACCAGATCAAGTAGATCATGGTCATCGGGCATGTCTATCATCTTGACTCTCCAGGTCATACTCATTCGTCCATGTCAGACGTTGAAGCTCACGGTTATAGCTTACTGAGCTAACAGCTTCTAATATGCGTGCTGCAAATACGCGCAGCTTTTCTTCTGTCGTGTCCGGTGTCATGAGCGTGCAGTATGATGCGTCGTCAAGCTCTGAGCTTGACTCGCCATCTAACACATACACGCTAAAGCGTAGTCTACGCTTATCCAATGGATCGTCGGGGTTATAGTCTCCGCTATCACCCTCACCTATATCTTCCCAGACAAGCATATGCTTGCCGTCATCCGACACAATCTCTAGCTCACTGAAATAGTCATTCATCACTTACTCCTTGTCACGCATGCGTGACACTTATGTGACACGAGTGTCACCTTACTGCGTCGTAGCCGTTGCTCGCCGCGCACTACTAACTTGCCAGCGCTCGTTATCTCCATCCCTCACCACCATGAGTATGAGGTCAGGTCCAGGCAACATCATGAACCCGGTATACGTGCCGTCTATGTCGCTAACATTCTCGACATCGCCTACGTACTCACGCCTTCTGAACGTGATAGGTTGCCTGCTCGTGAGCAAGATATCGTGTTGCTCTTGCTCAACACGTGCCCATGCCCGATCTCGCCGGTACTTGTCGGATAGCGGGATATGCTGCCCGTTATTAGCCAGCGCGCCATGCTGTAGCGTATAGGCTATACCCGTATTCATGCGCCACATCATCTTGAAATTCATCACTCACTCCTTGCCACTTGTGGCAATACCTTGTGACGTGCGTGTCACTTGTGCGTATGCACCTAACTCATGCTCTTAACGTCATACGGGTAGAATATGATCGCCCCACCCGCAGGCTCGACACCATTATGCTTGTCCATCTCCGTCTGGTAGACGGCAAGCACGTAGTTGTCAGAGGTCAGGCGCAGGCTCAAGTTAGTGCCTAAGTACTTGCCCGCCACTAACTTACCATCCACCTCCACCCATGATGTGTTGGTCTGTTCATCCACTATCACGCGTGCATTCCTGAATCGTTGCTGTAACATCACATCTCCTTGTGACACTCGTGTCACTCACATACGCTGATACCCTATGTATCAGTCACACTGGCAGGCATGAGAGGTGTACTTGCCAGTCTCATGCCTGCTATGTGTCTGTTACATCACCGTGTCCTCACGCTATACCCGATAAGACACTGGCAACACGCCTATCGCTAGGCATCACGCGCTGCTATGTAAGCATCATGTGATTCCTGTACTGCCACGGGTATGGCCGCATCCGCATCAGAGCCGAAGTTCGATGCGTCGAAGCCATCGTACCGCGCATTAGCCTTGCACTTGCTAGGCTCAGTCTCGCACGAGCACGTGCCAATCAGGTGGCGAGTGATTGCCACTGATGACAGCCAGGCGTTCATGGCGTTGCCGCACAGGACGCCCGCCGTGTTGACTAAGGCCGGGTCATCACCATCGCTCGCCTGTATCACGCGTGATACGGGCTTGCTCGGCGCTGCTGCCGTCTTAGCCTTA
>SDBT01015044.1_pt1 | contig 12314 bp, 11 predicted proteins | sample 2277101 | NCBI WGS metagenome assembly SDBT01 (sample SAMN10404973, study PRJNA504765) | marine sediment metagenome | isolation source: marine sediment core GS10_PC15, 103 cmbsf | place: Arctic Ocean: Southern Knipovich Ridge | collected 2010
GACTATCACAAAGCCATGGAGGTGGTCATGCAACGCACGGCTTGCAACCCACTTAGCCCTTGACAGAATGAAAAAACTATGAAATCTAACGTTATCTAACGTACCAATATCAATAGAGAATCCGGATTTTGTTACGTATACCTGCCATGTATCGCCGATGTGGCTAGCCCTGAAAACGGCTAGATGCCCTTTTGAAGTCTTTAATACAACGGGGAGCGTCCAGTATTGTGCTCCCCGTAAAACCCCAATTTGCGTTCTTTCATTTTCGAGCCTGTTTGTTACTTTTCTGCGCCTTTCTGTTAATTTCAAAGTTCAAAACAGTCGCAAAAGTTAACAAACGATAGCAAGAGTGAGGCAAAAATTAACAGGCGATTCGCAAAAATTAACAAAGAGCACTCGTTACTCGCCGTTATCAAGAATGCCACTGATTGCAAAATTGCCGAAAGATTTTGTGGTCAGTACCCGACCACCACAAAAGGGCCGGGTAGGGTCAAGATAGACCGAGGGGGGGGTAGTACCCTGCAACACAATTTACTTTGCCCTCTGACCCAAGTCGCACCTCGCCATGTGGCAGGGTGTGACATTAATTCGGGTCGTCGTCGGGGTCGTGTCTGGTCATAGCGCTCATTTTTTCCATATAATCGGGGTCCCCATAAAGGTACTTGTTATCTTCATCGTTGCTGCCTCGTGTCCCCTTCCGTGCCTGAATCAGCTGACGGAGGGCATTAGCCATCTTCGCAATTCCCGAGAGCATGTCCGCGCTCGGTCCGTTTTTCCTCCGTCGTACGCGTTTGCAGGTCTCGTGAATCACCAACTCCAAATCCTCTTCTATGGTCTCTACTCCCATGCCTTCACCCTCCTTTCAAATTCTTGGCATGAACGGCCAGTTTTAGAACGCCTCGCTGGGGATGGTACTGGGGATAACAAGGCCACGGTCCCACGTTGAGTATCAAGACCAACACAAAGCCCTTACCTGTAGCCATTTTTCGAGTCTTAGGGCTTAATCTAGCCCCTCGGGTTATCAACCCGAAGGTCCCAAGTTCAAATCTTGGCCCCGCTACCATTAAGAAATCAAGGGCTTAGGAGAGATTCTAGGCCCTTTTTTTTTAATCTGCGGCGCTCAGCTACCAAATATGAGGAGGCTTCACAAAGCCTTGTTGCGAAGATTCCAACAAAAAAGGAACGGGACCCTTGTAAGGCCAAGACAGAAAAGTTTTTCCTGTGGAATTTGGTTCGGCAAGGGAGTGGTACCTTTAGTCTCCAAAGTTGGCATTCATTTTCCCTCTGTATAACCTTTTCTACTTAATTTTGGCTGCATGTTTTTGGTCGAGTGTCCGGGTGACTGCCGGTCGGCTTTTCATAAGGAGTAATATTGCTAATACTTCCTGTTTAATACTATACCAAATCTTGTGTGGGCTATATCGGGGTGGCCCACATATTGTGGGTGTGGCGCGATGCTGCATATTAGTCGGAGACGAGCTAATGTCGAGGAACGAAATAATCGTTCTGAAATGACAGAGCTGGCACGATACTTTCATGTGTACGGCAATTACACCTTGACAAAATAGCTACAAATTAGTAAGGATAACCGCTTCCTACACAAGTACTGGTAATAGTCAAATGGCAGAGAATGTAGAAGCCTGCTTACAAGCTGAGCTGGTCATCCATATAGTTGGACCGCATAAACTGCAGAACGAACTTATTGCCGGTCGCCTGGAAGAGGAAACCGGGGCCAAGTGCTTAATTCGTAAAGATATCTGTCAAGTCCCCTTTTCAGGCGACAAAAGAAATGATATAGACATTCAACAACGGAAACTCGTGCTGTGGGACTGCCAGGGAGAAGATCTTTCGAGCCTGGTGGTAGCGCTTGAATCATACGGAACGCCTAACCTTGCCAGGGACCACGTAGCCCTGTTCAATGTTAGTGACGGCCTGGAGATCGAGGAAAAGTGTGTAGGGTTGGGGGTATGCGGTTTCTTTTATGAACACGATCCCTTGGCTCACTTCCTAAAAGGTATCCGGGCCATTATCGACGGGCAACTGTGGTTTTCTAGAGACGTTATGACAAAGTACATCCTAGCAAACAACGGTCAGGACAAAGGGTCGAAAACCGATGCGCCGATCCTGACGCGGAGGGAGGGCGAGGTACTTGCGCACCTGGCCGTAGGGGCCACAAACGAGGAGATCGCAGATAAACTCTGCATCAGCCCGCACACGGTCAAGACGCATCTGTACAATGTCTACAAGAAGATCAACGTTCCAAACCGTCTTCAGGCAGCCTTTTGGGCAGCCAAGAACTTGTAGGGTCTAGTACTAAAGTATTATTTCGACCTCAACTCTCTCATACTAAATTCTTGCCAGTTTCCTAATCATTTCCGGCCTCAGATTACGAAAAAATCCATACCTCCCACCGATTGAGTTCCTTGCCTTAGTAACGGATAATCATGTCTTTCTAACGAGAGCGTGAAGTAGGCTGCCTTCCTAATGTATTCAGTTTTGCGACAAAGGATTGTTGAACACTCACCGCCCGCTGCGCTGGAGCCGCAGGACGCAAAGAGGAAAGTTTTTGTAATTCCCGTTGACCCCGGAGGAATAGGCTCCGCATTCCACAGGGCTGAGTAGGACGGCAATTGCAAACCGCTCACGCCTGCGGCGGAAAAGATGCGCTTCCAGCATTGGCGAGTAACCAGCAGATATTGTGACTGCAAGAAATTCCCCAAGGGACGTTAGTTTTTGCTTTCTGCTCTCTCAGCAGAAAGGGAGAAAATAGAAACTCAGCGTTCTCTGCCGCTCGAACCAGCGCAGAGGACGCGGTGAAAGAAAAAGCGTTTTGCTGCTCGTCATGACAGCCGGTTGATGGAGTCTGGATTGATGAAAGACAGGAGAAAATACGAAAGATTTGTTCTTCGGCTTCGGGGCAAGATGAGAGTGGTGGCTTCGGGCAACGTGAAAATCTTGGACGCTGTGACTAGTGATATTTCTACTGGGGGAGCTTTTGTTCATACTATCCAGCCGCTTCCAGCAGGCACACGGGTGAACCTGGAACTAGTTCTGGCCAGCAAAGGACTGAAAGCGATTACTGGTACTCAAGGATCCGTGAGGGTTGCAGGAACCGTTGTGCGATCAAGCTTCGAAGGCACTGCAATCCGATTTGGCAAAGAGCAAGAACTTGTGCGTGCATCGGCCATGTAAATTTGATGGTCTCGTAAAAAGTCCGAATTAGACGGCAAAGCAAAAAGCTCCAAGTTCAAGGCGCGCAAATCCTGAGGAATGAGGCGTAGTTACTGTACTCCGCAATGACGAAGGATGCAGCGCAACACAGAAATTGGACTTTTTGCGAAGCCGTCAAATTTGTTCATGCAATCGCCCTCATTACTGTGAGAAGCGGGCGGCTTAATCAGATCAGCTCACACAACCTCAATTCTTCAAAGCCACATGGAAGTCAAGGGGCGGAGCTGTGTGGCGAATCAAAGATGTGCCCGGCTAAGTGCCTAAAATTACTAAGTATGATTTCTTGTTTAAATTCACAGCTGATTATTTTGCCTAAGACCAACACACGGTGAAAAGAAAATGAAAAGATGCCTCCCAATCCTGATTTTTGCCTTTTTGATGTTCAATCCCAATAGTCCCACTACGTCTTGCGCGTGGGCTGAGTCGTCTAAAAGCCATTCCAGGTTCGATTCTGCTGAAATTCCCAGGAACTACGTCATTGGCTTGCAGGATGTCTTGGAGGTCTTTGTCTGGCGCAATGAGCAGTTATCACGTCAGGTTGTGGTCAGGCCGGACGGCAAGATCTCTTTGCCCCTTATTAATGACGTTCAGGCCGAAGGATTGACGGTCATGGAACTGAGAAATGAGATCACACACAGATTCAGCGAGCATATAAATAACCCAAGAGTGACAATAATCGTGAGTGAAATAATGAGCTACAAAGTGAGTGTCCTTGGTCGAGTCAGGAGACCAGGCGTCTATCCGATCACTGGCAATACAAGGCTTGTCGAGGTCATTTCCTTGGCCGGAGGTTTTACTGAATGGGCAAATAAAGGAAAAATCACACTGATAACTCACCGGGGGGGCAGAGAAAAAAGAATCAGGATTAGATACGACAGAATTGCCTCGGGAAAGGACCCAGGCCAGAATATCATTCTCAAACGTGGCGACACAATAATCGTTCCATAAGGACAAAGGCCGAAGCGTTTCTAGGCGCAATCGAGAAAAAGATTGTAACGAAATTTGACAGGGTTCATATGGTTCACTTGACCTTCACACTTCCTCTTGTCGCGGTTTTCCTCATGTGTACTGTCGCTCTCACGCACGCCGGGTGGAGTTTCACCCCTCGGCTCTATCTGCAGGAACAATACGACGACAACATTTTCCTCACTGAAACGAATGAGGAGGATGATTTTGTTACGACCATCTCCCCGGGGATAAATCTTGCGCATGAAACCCCAACACAACAAATCAAGCTGGACTACGAGATTCAAAAATTCTTGTATGACGATTTTTCCGAACTGGATTACACAGGCCACCGTGGACATGGTGAGGCTCGGAAGGATTTTGGCCCCCGATTTAGTGCAGGGATCACAGAACGCTTCATCAACTCTGAAGATCCCATCGAATTGACCGGCCGCGCAATATTTGAACGCCCATCCATTCGGAGCGGCGAGAGAAACCCATATACCAGAAACATCGTGGAACCAGAGATGACTTTTCGGTTCGGTGAGAAACGTTCGATTCGGCTTGGGTACCGGAACCATATTTTGAGGAATGAGCGAGAGGATATAGCTGATCAAGACGAAGACACGGCCAATGCCCTGCTGAGCTATCGTTACAACATTCATAACGGCTTGGAGTTTTCATACGAATACATTGACCACGAATACGGTGCTACCACTCCTGCCGAAACCCCAAGAGATTTTGACGGCAATGAAATTCGAGGCAGATACACCTATTACTTCGATCCAAGGACGGCTGCCTTTGCAGAGTATCGATATTACGAGACGAATTTTGATCAAGAGAGCACACGCTTTTTCGACTACGAGATTCATAACCCAAGGCTCGGTTTTTCCCGGGACCTCTACGAAAATCTCTCTTTCAATGCCTCGATAGGTTATGTGTTTCGGAAAGCCGAAGACCGAGATGACGAACAGGCCTTTTCCGGTCGACTGGACTTTTCCGGTCGGTTGAATCGCTTGTTTGGTGATGTTTATGCTGAGAGTGGCTTTGATGAAGATCTTCTTAGCGCCGAAAACCTGGGGTTCAATCAGTTCCGGCGTGCTGGCGTCAATAGTGGGTATCAACTGCTTGAAAGGCTTTGGGCACGGGCCTTTTTCTACGTCGAAGAAGACACGTTTGTGGATCTGGACCGAAAAGATACACTGTGGAATTTGCGCGGCAGCCTGACCTACCAACCCCTCAAATGGCTTTATCTCTCCTTTGATTACGAACGCAATGAAAGGGATTCCAACATTGCCTTTCAAAGCTATGTTGACAATCGCTATCTTGGCCGCCTCACTGTGGAGTACGACGTTGCAGAGCTGTTTCCATGAGAATATTTCATGTCTCTCACCGAAACCACAGAGCTGGCATAGGGCAATGAGCATAGGGCATAGAGCATAGAGTACATGGCTAAGTTTAGATTTCAGGATCTAAGGGTTTGGCATTGTGCAATTGAGCTTGCCAATAGCCTGTGTCGACAAATCATATCTTTCCAAAAGACCTTAAAATGAATTCCCTTCTATCTATCTCTGTTCTCTATGCTCCATGCCCTATGCGTTTAGCCTTTAAGCCTGTTGAGTGCGGAGCTTCACAAATTCGAGATGTTATGATAAGTTTGTTGTAAGTATCGAGACCTTTGAAAAATGCTCAATTTTGTTCAAGTTCAAGGAAGGCGATAATTTTAACCACAGGAATACATTGAGTATTTCGAGGATTGAAATTTGAGCCTAACGCAAAAATTGGGCGAAAGGGGGCGTTTTTCAAAGGTCTCGTATCGGACAAACTCAACGAGCCCAGGCAACCTGAAACTCTAGAAGCCGAAACCATGATCAAGCACAGTCCGCTTCCCGGAAATATTGAAGACCTTCTTCCAAAGGCAGATGCTTATCTTCGCTCAAGGCCTGACATAGCTTTTGCCTACTTGTTTGGTAGTCTTGCCAGGGGAAAGCCCAAGCCTTTGAGCGATGTGGATATTGCGGTCTATCTGTCGGAAGAAGGCAACATGGTTGAGAAGAAAATAGAGATCCTGGGCGAACTGATGACGTTGCTTGAGACAGACGAGATCGACATGGTGATACTGAACACCGCGCCCCTAACACTAAGAATGAAAGTGTTGGAAAACAAGAAACTGATTGTGGATAATGCCCCTTTTTTGAGACACCGTTATGAGTCTTTGACAATGAGAAAGTATTTCGACTTTTCAATCAAAGAGATGGCCATATTGGAAAGGAGATTCCTCCGTGGTTGATAAGGCCCTTGTTTTGAGAAAGCTGGCGGAAGTTGTGATAAGATGAAAAAAACAGCAAATAATAACAATGTGACTTGGTTCAACGGTTATGTGTCTCGAAAAGACAGGGAGGAACTCCATGGGCACAAAGGGGCAGTTATTTGGTTCACAGGGCTGTCGGCTTCGGGCAAATCAACCATAGCTCACCTTGTTGAAAAAGAACTACACCGACTGGGTTGTTCTACCTATGTTTTTGACGGAGACAATGTCCGTCACGGGTTGTGTTCAAACTTGACCTTCTCGCATGAAGACAGGGCCGAGAATATTCGCCGCATCGGTCAAATGGTCAAGCTCTTCGTGGATGCAGGCATTATCGCGCTCACTGCTTTCATTTCTCCTTATCGGGAGGATCGCCAAGAGGTGCGATCGCTTTTTTCAGAGGGGCAGTTTTTGGAAATCCATGTGGATTGCCCATCAGAGGTTTGCGCTGCCCGCGACAAAAAAGGTATCTATGCCAAGGCCAAGGCAGGCACAATCAAGGAGTTTACTGGAATCTCAGCCCCGTACGAGCCGCCGAAAAACCCTGACCTTACTATTCCTTCTAATAAGGAAGACGCAAAGACGGCAGCAAAAAGAGTGGTCGATCTAATCAAACAACGTCAAAGTGTCACCGCACGCCCATAGACACAGGCCTAGCTGACCTACCCCAGTACGATCTTCCGGACCTACGGGGCAAGCGGGGCAGGCAGCCGGATTGCCTTTTCTCACCTTCATCCCTCAGTCCCGCTCGGCGGGATTCACAAGAACTCTGAGGCTCTGCGAGATATAGACAACATGCCCCTTGGCCTAAGCCTCAAGCCTTACGCCTTGTACCTTTAGCCTTCAACCCTATGCCCCATGCCCTCTGCCCATTGTCCTCACCGGGCCGAGAGAAACATCAATTAACCTAATCAACTAGGGGGAACCGGCATGCAAGAGCAATCCATTACTCCCGTTCAGATCCAGACAGTCTTTTACATCATCAAGAAGCACAGGTGGAAGATCGTGGCACTGTTTCTCTCCACAGTCATCACCGTGGCGGTTGGCTCGTTAATGGCCACCCCCATCTACAGTGTCTCCTCAAAGCTGCTGATCAAGCCAGGTCGTGAAGATATCTATGTCTCGCCAGCCGGAGATGCCCCGACAGTTATGAACTATTCGAGAGAGGGGGCAAAGGTCAACGCGGAGATCGCAATTCTCACCAGTCTCAGTCTGATAGGCAAGTTGGTAGACCGCATCGGCGTAGATCGCCTTTATTACTATCCGGACCGCACACTCAAGAGCCGTATTCTTGCAAGTCTGGACCAGGCAGTGGACTTGGCTGACCGCATTGGCATGAAAGGCTTTGCCGACTTTTTGGACCGGTCGGTCAAAGGCAGACTTGATACGGGAACAGAAGAACCAGAAATTCCTCTCGTCGACACAGCGTACAGAGCCCTGCTAGCTAACCTGGAAATTTCTGCTGTTTCCAGGAGCAACGTGATCGACATCGTTTTTGAATGGCCAGATCCTTTTATTGCGGCAAGAACCGTGAACACTTTGGTAGAACTGTATCGGGATCAGCACGTGAAAGTCCACACAAACCCGCAGACATATAACCTGCTCAAGCAGCAGGCCGAGAAGTGGGAAAAAGATCTCAAGGGCTCTGAAGACGAGCTGGGAGACTTCAAAGAGCGTCACTCCATCACCTCTCTTCCTCAGCAAAAGACGATTCTTCTTGGAAGGCTTTCGGAAGCTGAATCTGAAATAAAAAAAACCGAGACCGAAATCCAGGAGCGGTTGGGACTGATTGCGTCTCTCGAATCTCAGCTTTTGAGCTTAGACCGGAATGTGCAGCTTCAGGAGACAGTCAATAAAACATCACAGACTCTTGCGGCTCTCAAGGCAAAGCTGGTTGACCTGGAACTTCAGGGTTTAAAGGAGGAGATCAGTCGTGTGAAGGAGATGATCGCCGAAGAAGAAAAAAAGGAACAGAGAGTTGTTGTTTCAGGAAAAAGTTCAGTACGTGACAGTCTTGAAAGTGACTTGCTCAGGGCCAAGGCCCGACTTGCAGCTCTGAAGGCCCGACAGAGGAACCAGAAAGCCCAGATAGTCACCCATAGACAAGAGCTGAAAACCCTTGACGGGTTTGAAAAGCAGTTGAAAGAACTTGAAAGAACGGCTGCCATTAATGAAACGAACTATAAGCTCTACCTCACCAAGTTCGAGGAAGCCAAAATATCAGAGAGCATGGACAAACAGAAAATCGCCAGTGTCAGGATCATCGAACCGGCAATACCTGTAATGAAGCCGGTCAAGCCGAAGAAGAGACTCAATGTCCTTATCGGCGCGTTTCTGGGCCTCTTTGCCGGAATAAGCATGGCCTTTTTGATCGAATTCCTCCATCCGGTTTTTCGAACGCGTGAGGATGTCCAGCACTTCCTGGGCCTCCCAGTCCTAGCAACCCTCCCAAAAGAAAAACTTGGTTGAATTGTCTAGTTGGCCCATTCGTTAATCAGGCTTATTTATCTCTCACAGAGCTCTCAGGGCTGGCATAGGGCAATGAGCATAGGGCATGGAGCATGGAGCATAGAGCATAGGGCAGAGGGACTGATATAGGAGGACTGCGTTGGCTAAGTTTAGATTTCAGGATCTAAGGGTTTGGCAACTTGCAATTGAGATTGCCAAGGAGAGACCTCATAACCAGCAAGGCCTTGGATCACCTCTTGGAGCGCCTGGATAGCCTGTGTCGACAAATCACATCTTTCCAAAAGACCTTAAAATGAATTCCCTTCTATCTATCTCTGTTCTCTATGCTCCATGCCCTATGCGTTTAGCCTTTATAACCCTATGCTCCATGCCCTCTGCCCTCTGCCCATTGTCCTCAGCGAGCTCTGTGAGAAAAAAAAAGCTTAGAAAGAACTCAGCGTTTGTCAGCCGTTAATCAGATAGAAGAATCCGGAGAAGCGAATGTCAAAATCACCTGACGCCATACTGAAAGCCAAGGGGGAACAAGCAGCTCAGAGGAAAAGAAGCATGTCATCTGAGCCGGCGCCGAAGCCGCAAGTTGAAAAACTCAAGCGGAAGGTCACACAGGGCCAGCAGCCGTTAGGTGGCGTTCCCAAGATCGGTCGCCAACACACATCCCCAAGTCCTAAGGTCCGTGATGAGGCAGTTATCGCTCGTGCTTCGGCGAATCGTTTTGTTGCAAGGCTGGATACAATTTTCGCTGAGCAGTTTCGAAAACTAAAAAGCATTGTTCTTACTAACAACAGAGCCAAGCCCCTGCGTTCGATTCTGCTCACAAGTTGTATGCCCGCGGAAGGGAAAACAACGGTGGCACTGAATCTCTCAGCGACTATTGCTACAGGATTAGACGATTCTGCCATCTTGATCGACGCGGATTTGCGTAAAAGAACCCTGACTGAGCAACTCGGACTAGAAAAAGCCTTAGGACTCTCAGATATCTTGGAAGAAAAAGCAACCATCGAAGAAGTTATCAGTCACAGCGACATCGAAAAACTTACGATTCTGCCAGCGGGATCGTATTCTGCCAATCCAGCTAGATTGATAGAGTCAACCAGAATGAAGAGGTTAATTGAGCAGTTAGCGGGGAGATATAAAGATTCCTACATCATAATCGATTCACCTCCCATCATTGCCACCTCTGAGGCCAACACCCTCAGCCAAATGGTTGACGGCATCATTCTTGTAGTTCTTGCGGACGAGACAAGAAGGGATGTGGCGAAGCGGGAACTCGTATCAATCGATCGAGACAAAATCCTAGGCGTCGTTCTAAATGGCGCTGAGTTCGAAACTTCTCACTACTATAACAAATACTATAAAAGTTACTATGGAGTGAAGAAGAAGGGCCGGTGAAGGGCTTCCGTGCCTCCAACGACCCAAGGCCCTTTGCCTTGTGCCTTGCGCCTTATGCCTTAAGCCATTGGCTCTCTGCCCTATGCTCTCTGCTCCATGCCATTTCCCATGAACTAATTGGCCTCAAGCGAAGCGGTCCTCCAACCTCAAGTCCCGAATGCTTTCGGGACGATCCTCCAACCTCCAACGGGCCTGCGGCCCTTTCCCATGAACTATTTTCGCAAAAATCAGAAGAAACAAAACCATGTACCTCAAGCTGATCTGGGCCGGTTTTTCTTGGCGACAGAAAAGTTTCTTGCCCGGATGCGGCAGGAAAGGTTGAGATCGGAGCGATACGGAACACCTCTGTCGTTGGTCATGATCGATATCGACGGTTTGCTTGACGTTGCGGCACGGACGAACAGAGGGCTATCACAGGCTTTTCTGAAGCAGCTGACAGGTATCCTGAAAAATTCAACCAGAGAATCGGACATAAAGGGATGGTACGCGGAAGGAAAGGTCGCTCTTTTGGTGACGAATACGGATGAATCTGGTGCTCGGGCCTTGGTAAAGAATCTCATAAGAAGTTTAGCCGACCATCTCAGCTCGGGGGGTGATATCCAGGAGCAAGGCGTGAGCCAGTTTGTCACCCTTTCCTCGCTTCAGACCGGCCGCAGTTATCTGGCAAAGGATCAACTTACTGGGCTTCAACAGTCCTATAGTGTCGATTTCGCCTCTCGTCGGCGTGCCACGCCTCACAGTTCACAACGTTCTGCGACATTGGATGTGGCAGCAATGACTTGGCCCTTTTCGGTAGAGATTCTGAATCAAGAGCAGGTACGAAAGCTTGAGCTCAGAGTGAAGCGAGCTATAGATATTGTCGGCTCTGTGGCCGGCATCATATTGAGTGCGCCTTTGATGCTTGTGATAGCTCCCCTGATCAAACTCACCTCTGCCGGTCCGGTGCTGTTTCGTCAGGAGAGGCTGGGTTTTTTGGGAAAGCCCTTCACCTTTCTGAAGTTCCGTTCAATGGAGACGGATTCCGATCCGTCTCTTCACCAAGACTACGTATCAAATCTCATAAAAGGCGAGAACGACTCCATAAACAAAGGCACGGCTGAGCAGCCGCTTTATAAGATCACGGATGATCCTCGCATCACCCCCATCGGAAACTTTTTAAGAAAGTCGAGTCTTGACGAGATCCCTCAATTTTTCAACGTACTTAAGGGAGACATGAGCTTAGTGGGACCCCGCCCCCCGATCCCCTATGAATGTGATGAATATAAGGGCTGGCACTGCCGGCGTGTCTTAGAGGTAAAGCCAGGCATTACGGGCTTGTGGCAGGTGAGCGGGAGGAGCAGCACCACATTTGACGAAATGGTGAGGCTGGATCTCACCTACGTGCGCACATGGAGCCTGTGGCTTGACATCAAAATCATCCTCAAAACCTGGTGGGCGGTGATCTCAGCAAGAGGAGGATACTAACGGAATAGGCGCACGGCGTAAGGCGCACGGCTTAAGGCAAGGCGTTGGAGGTTTGAGGCAAGGAAGTGACAGAATATGTATTCCCATTCCTCCAACGAGCCAAGGCCCCATGCCCCTCCACTGGGGTAAATCCTGTCTAACATAAATAAGGATACCGATTTGCTGATATTTTAATGGGTTGGCTTGATGCGACTTAATAATTTGACCCTCTATTGAAATGCTGATATCATGTATGACACTTGAGACTGCCATGAAAGGAGACAAACTGATGCTCCGTGTGATTGAAGCCATTTATGAAGGCGGGGTTGAGGGGCACAAATATCAATCAGGCTTTTGAATATAGATCTCCCGACAATTAAGAAGGCTCCCGATCCTGCACCAAACTCATTCGACACAACCGAGGAGGTAACATATGTACAGGATAGCCGATCGAATAGAACTTAATCCAAAAGTACATCATGGGAAACCGGTTGTTGCGGGTACCAGAGTCCCCGTACATATGGTCTTA
>SDBT01015045.1_pt1 | contig 12313 bp, 8 predicted proteins | sample 2277101 | NCBI WGS metagenome assembly SDBT01 (sample SAMN10404973, study PRJNA504765) | marine sediment metagenome | isolation source: marine sediment core GS10_PC15, 103 cmbsf | place: Arctic Ocean: Southern Knipovich Ridge | collected 2010
GACATCTGTGGTCTCCTTCTTTCTCTTTGCATTGGTCTGAGAAACTCGATTTTAGCAGAAATGGTACTTGATATTCAACGGGTCCCTCGATGGGACTAAACATTACGCGGCGGGCCGTTACAGCCGCCACGGCTCTCGCAGCGTACGCCAGATCAGCCGATTGGCCTGTTCGTCGCCCGGGAATTCCTGTTTGACCGTGTCCCACTTCAGCGATCGCTGCAACTGATAGGCGATCAGGCCCAAGTGGCAGACGCTCAACGTGTGCGACGCTCGTTCGATATCGCGGAACGGCTTCTCGCGGGTTTTCACGCACTCGATGAAGTCGCCATAGATTCCGCCCTGGCCCTTGTAGCTGGGTACGGTCTTCGGTTCCTTCTTCTCGCCGGGTGTGCCGACCACGTGCATATTGCCCATCCCCGGATGGTTGTGGTAGAGCAGAATCCCGTTAGGATAGTGGAAGGTCAGATAGTTCTTGCCGTCTTCGTCGTGATAGGTGACTTCGTCCGGATCGAGGTCGCGAACGTCGATGGCAAAGGTCGCACCGCCGAAGTGATGGGCCCCCCAGTCGGTCATTCCGCCGCCGGAATAGTCGCTAAACGATCGCCAGCTCGTGCCGTTGATGGCGAAGCTGCCGCTGCATCGGTAGGGATGGTAAGGTGCCCAAGGCGCCGGGCCGAGCCACATATCCCAGTCGAAGCCCTCGGGGATCGGCTCGCCGGCCAGGTAGCACGGCTTGGGCAGTGGGCCCACGTTGACGTTGATCGACTTGATCGGGCCGAGCTCGCCGCTCCAGCACTTGTCGACCACGCCGCGATAGTCCTGCAACACGCGCTGGCTACCGCCGGAGACGACGCAACCATATTGCCGAGCCGTCTTGGCCATCAACGGCCCTTCACCCAGCGCCCGAGTCTCGGGCTTCTGGCAGTAAACGTCCTTGCCGCTACGGCACGCATCGAGCACGATGGTCGCGTGCCAATGGTCGGGAGTCGCTACATGAACGGCGTCGATGTCGGTGCGGGCCAGCAACTCGCGGAAGTCGTTGTAGGCCTTGCAGTCGGTGTTGCTATATTGCTTATCGGTTTTGGCCTTGGCGCCTTCGCGGGACCCCTTCTTCACATCGCAAACGGCGACGTACTGGACGTCCTTGCGGCCGAGGAAGTTGCCCATATCGCCACGGCCCATATTGCCGATGCCGATCCCGCCCATGACGATCCGCTCACTGGCGGCCGGGCGATCTTGGCTCCCCAGCGCGTCGGAGGTGATCACGTAAGGCGCGGCCACCGCGGCCGAGAGGCCTTGGAGGAAGTTCCGGCGTGAAAATGGTAGGTGAGTCATCGAGAGTATCTCCTTTCGCGAGCAGGTTGATAGTCCTCTGCCGGGGTGCGCCCCCGACGTACGATGGTTACGTTAGAGTTTCCACGGCTCTCGCCACGGACGGCTGAGTTTGCGCGAGGCCTCGTCGTCGCCGATGAAGTTTTCGTCGAGCGGATCCCAGACGACCTTTCGCCCCATGCGGATGGCGATGTCCGAGACGTGGCTGATCGCGTCGCTATGGACGGCGTCTTCGATGTTGCTGACGGGATCCTTTCGGGTTTTGACGGCCTCGAGGAAGTTGCCGCCGTGGTTGCGGCTCTCGATCAGATGGACGTCGTCGTCTCCCAGTTCGGTCTTCAACAGCGAGGCCGGCTCGGCCTTGATACCGCCGCGTGAGATCCCGACCCAGCCCTCGGTGCCGGTGAATTGGGTATAGTCGCCGCCGGTTGTGAACTTCATTTTCACGCCGTTGGCGAAGCGGAAGTCGACGTCCCAGTGCATCACGACGTTGTTGCGACCCTTGGAGGGAATCTCGGCCGTGCCTTCGACTTCCCAGGGCCCGGCCAGATGGGTGTCATAACCCCAGACCAGGATATCCAGCGGATGGGCACCCCAACCGGCGATGAATCCCAGCGCGTGGTCGTAGTTGTGCCACCATGCGCCGCCGCCGGTCGACTGGCCGCAATAGGGCCGCCATGGGGCCGCACCGAGCCACATATCGTAGTCCAAGCCCTCGGGGATCGGCTTCTCTTCCAAGGAACCGCCGGCCGTGCTGTCGGGTGAGACGACCAGGATCTCCTTGACTTCGCCGATCTTGCCGCTGCGGACCAGCTCGCAACCAAAACGGCAATGGGCGCTGGAACGCTGTTGTGTGCCGTATTGGAACATGCGGCCATAGCGGCGAACGACGTCGCGGCAGATCTGATCTTCCTGGAAGCTCACACTCAACGGCTTCTCGCAGTAGATGTCCTTGCCGGCCTTGGCCGCGGCCACCGTATGATGGACGTGCCAGTTGTCGGTTGTGGCGACGCAGACGGCGTCGAGGTCGTCGCGATCGAGCATCTCGCGGAAGTCGGCATAGCCCTTGCAGCCGGCATGCTTATTGGTCCAGTTGTTGCGGCGATTGGCCCAGGCGTCGGATACGGCGATCGGTTGGCCGCCGGCGCCGATCAGGCCGTTGAACACACCGCTTCCACGTCCACCGGCCCCGATGATGCCGATCGTAACCCGTTCGCTGGCCGGGGGCGTATCGGCGGAACCCAAGGCCGTCGACGTGATGAGATAAGGAGCGGCCACCACCGCACCGGCGGTACACGATGCCCGACGCAGAAACCGACGACGTGAGAAGGTCGTTGCTTCAATCATAGTATGGTTCTCTATGGGGTGAGGTGTGGTGATCAGTGGGCGAGCGTGCCGCCCGTCGTTTCATAATCAAAGTCGCCAGGGTTCGCGGGCCGCGCGGGACAGTTTGCGGTCGGCCATCGGATCGCCGACGAATCGCTCGGCAACCGGGTCGAAGGTCAGCTTGCGGCCCAATTCCTGGCAGATATTGGCGATCTGGCAGGTCGCATTGGCCCGATGGGCCCCCTCGGCCGGAGCGATCGGCCGTTTGCGCGACTTGACGCAATCGAGGAAGTTGCGAATGTGATTGGCCTGCGGATAGCCCTTGCCGAACTTCTGATCGGCCAGTAGGGATTTCGGCTCGGCTTCCATGTTGCCGTCGTCGTCGACGTAGATCATACCTTCGGTGCCGACGAATCGCACATGAAGGGGCCACTTGCCTTCCTCGAAGACCAGCTTCACGCCGTTGGCATAGCGACCGATGACCGTGCCCTCGGCCAGCTCGAATTCGACCGGCGTTTCGTTGTCGGCATTGTTTGCCCATTGGCAAAGGTCGACCGTGTGGCTCCCCCATTCGGTGATCATACCGCCGGAGAAGTCGAGGCTGCACATCCAGAAGCCTCGCGACATATACTGTGGGTTGTAGGGTCGCCAGGCCGCCGGGCCAAGCCACATGTCCCAATCGATCTCGTCCTTCGGCGGTTCCGGTTGGCCCGGCAAGGTGGCGTAGGGATGAAACTTGAACCACGAGGGCGGAGCCTTCTCGGCATAGACGGTCTTCAACTGGCCGAGCTTGCCTTCTTGGGCCAGCTTGACCGCATACGCAAATCGGGGAACGCTGCGACGCTGTGTGCCACATTGGAAAATCGTGCCGTAGCGGTCCATCGTATCGCACAACGCTCGGCCTTCGGTCACGGCGACCGACATGGGCTTCTCGCAGTACATGTCCTTACCGGCTTTGGCCGCTAGGATGGCCGCCGTCGTGTGCCAGTTGTCGCCGGTAGCGACCAACACGGCGTCGATGTCGGCCCGGGCCAACAGATCGCGCAGATCGCGATAGGTCTCGCAGTCGGTGTTGTCGTAGATGCCGTCGACCGTCTTCTTTGCCTTATCCCGGGCAGATCGCTTCACGTCGCAAATGGCCAGCATCTGCACATCGTCGTTCGAGAGCAGGGCCGCCATGTCGTGGCTGCCGCGACCGCCGCATCCGATCGTGCCCATGGTGATACGGCCGCTGGGAGCCGGTCGCCCCTCAGCCCCCAGCGCGTTGCCGGGAATGATATAAGGGGCAGCCGCCAGCGTGCCGGCCGTTGCGGCCATGCGTCGCAGTAAGCTACGACGGGTAAGGGTCGTTTGCTGAGCCATGAAAATCGCTCCTATGTTCTATGTCGATTACCCTATTCTCGTAAGACGAAAACCTTCCGCAAAGCCTGCCATTGTACCAGATTCCCCCGTCATATTCTCCAAGGGTCGCGCATTGCCCGACTTCGTAGCCGATTGGCCTCGTCGTCGTCGAGAAACCGCTCGGCGGCCGGGTCCCACTTCAGTGCCCGACCTGTCCAATGGGCGATGCAGCCGAGGTGGGAGACGATGGTCGAATGGCATCCGACCGCCACGTCACAGGCCGGGGCCGTTCGCGACTTGATCGCCGCAAACCAGTTCTGATGGTGATTGCTGACGGGATTGCCCCCCGCATCGGGCCGCTCGACCACCTCCGCCGGAAAACTCTTCAGGAACCCTCGCCGGCCAACGTGGATCCAGCCTTCCTCGCCGACGAACAGTGCTCCGAAGTTTTCGAGCCGCGTTTTGGGGTCCCAGCCAGCCGGGATGACGTGTTTGCCCGGTTCGAGATGCCAGTTGACCACTTGCAGCTCGATGCCGTTGGCGTATTTGTACGTCAGCGAGGGAACGCGGCCCGTCTCGGGCGGAATGACTTCAACCGGCCCGGTCTCGTCCATCCCCAGCCCCCATTGGACCACGTCGAACGAATGGACTGCGTTGCTGGTCAAATTTCCGCCACCGAAATCGCGACAGAAATGCCACGGAACGACGTGCGGCGGTTTTCCCGGCCGATGATATCGGGCGTTGAACGGCCGCCACGGGGCCGGGCCCAGCCACTGATTCCAATCCAAGCCCTCGGGCACCGCCTCGACCGGAAGATTCACGAGGCTGCTCGTGCCGGGGAACGCCACGAAGACCCGGTGGATTTTGCCGATCGCGCCCGATTGAACCAGACCGCAAGCCTTGATGAACTCGGGCGTCGACCGCTGTTGCAGACCGATCTGGGCGACTCGGCCATATCGCTGGGCCGCGGTGGCCATGGCCCGAGCTTCGACGATCGTCTTGGAGATCGGCTTCTCGCAGTAGATGTCTTTCCCGGCCTTGGCCGCCGCCACGGTGGCCGTGCCATGCCAATTGTCACCGGTTGCGATCACCACCGCGTCGATGTCGTCTCGGGCCAATAGCTCGCGCAGGTCGTTGTACGCCGTGCAACCGCGATAGGAGCCGCTGGGCTGTCGGGCCGCGTAGGCCTGTTCGGCTCTGGTCTTGGCATTCTCGCGTCGCCACTGGTCCGGGTCGCAGACGCCGAGCACTTGCGCGTTCGGATAGCCGAGACAAACGCCCAAGTGGCCTTGTCCCATGGCCCCGATGCCGATGAAGCCCAGGTTGATCCGTTCGCTCGGGGCGGGTGCGTCGGCGGAACCCCATGCTGAAGAGGGGATCAGTGCCGGCGCGGCGAGCGCGGCCGCACATTTGAGGAACTCTCGTCGATGGCAACTTTCTCGCTTAGCACGTTCCATGAAGCCCTCCCAGGGTTCTCCGCGAGGTGTTACCTCCCGGCTATTGCAAATCGATCTATCTCAACGTTTCTCGTATCCTCTACAGTCCCCATGGCTCGCGATAGGCGCGGCGTCGTTTTCGATTGGCATGTTCATCGTCGTGGAATTGTTCGGCATCGGGATCCCAGTGCAGCTTCCGGCCGAGTTCCAGCGCGATATTGCCCAGGTGGGCCAGCGAACAACAGCGGTGGCCGATCTCGGCCGGGAAGTACGGCTCGCGACGGCTCTTGACGCAATCGAGGAAGTTGCGATGCTCGCCCGCCGGACAGGTGAATAGATGGAGTTCCTCGGGCCCGATCACGCTGTTGAGGATTTCCGGCGAACTGGCTTGAAGTTTGCCGATCCAACCCCGATTGCCGATCCAGCCGTCGGTTCCCTCGAACCGCAACGCAGGACCGCCGCTATTGACCGTCATCTCGACGCCGTTGGCATACTTGTAGGTCAGGTCGAACTGATAGAACGTGTCGTACAGGCCGCTTTGATGCTGCTTTCCAGTGCCTTCGATTTCGACCGGCCCGGTCCGTTCGGTGTCGTTTCCCCATTGGGCCGTATCGAACAGATGGGCGCCCCAGTCGGCCAACATACCGGCGGCGAAGTTGCTGATCCATCGCCAGTGGAACGGATGGACCCCGGCCCGAAAGGGGACCCAAGGAGCTGGCCCGACCCACATATCATGGTCAAAACCGGGCGGAACCGGCTTCGGCTTCGGATCGCCCGGAGTGCCCGGTCCGCTGGGTAGCCCGACCGTGATTCGTTGAAGCTTGCCGACGCGCCCGTTGCGAACCAGCTCGGCCATGCGATGGTAGACGGGCAGGGAACGGTCTTCGGTCGAGAGTTGAAAAACGGCGCCGTAACGATCGACTGTTTCGATCAGGGTTTGGCCCTCGGCGATCGTCAGCGTGGGCTTCTCGCAGATCACGTCCTTGCCGGTTTTTAGTGCCGCGACGGCCATGGGTACGTGCCAATGGTCGGGCGTGGAGATCATCACCGCATCGAGATCGTCGCGTGCGATTACCTCGCGCCAGTCGCCCGTCTGTTGGCAGTTGAAATCTTCGCCGCGCCGTTGTCTGACGGTACGCAACGCAACGGAGATCCGCCCGGGATCGACGTCACACAGCGCGGCCGGCTGGCAATCGTAATTGCCCAGGAACATATTGAGATTTCGCCCGATGCCATGGCCGCCAACGCCGATGAAGCCGACGGTAATCCGCTCGCTGGGGACGGGCACGTCGGCGGAACCCCACGCCGAGGCGGGGATAATTGCCGGCGCGGCCAATGCGGCCGATCGTTTGAGGAACTCTCGTCGATGACAGCCTTCTCGCTTGACACGTTCCACTGCTTTCCTCCAACGGCTCGGGGTAGTTACAGTTTCCATGGATCGCGCATGGCTCGGCTGAGCATTCGCGATGCCTCGTCGTCGCCGACGATCTTCTCCTTGACCGGATCCCAGGTGATCTTGTGTCCGACGCGGATCGCGATATTCGAGATATGGCTGATGATATCGCCTCGCACCGCGTTGTCGATAGGACTAACCGGCGTCTGGCGCGTCTGCACACACTCGATGAAGTTTCGCTCCTGGCCCTTGCTCACAGGCAACCGCACGTCGTTCGGTCCCAGCGTCGTGGTCCGTAGCGACTCGGGCTCGCAGATCATTCCGCCGTAGTAGAGGGCGATCCAACCCTCTTCGCCGATGAAATGCGCGTAGTCGCCGCGACCTGCAAGCTGCGTCGGTTCGTCCTTGGGAACGCCGGCCGCATAATACGACATGGTCACGCCGTCGCCCAATCGGAACCGCACGTCCCAATCGATCACGGCGTCGTTGCATCCGGTCGTCGGGATCAGGCCGGTCCCTTCGACTTCCCACGGCCCGGTCGTATGCGTATCGTAGGCCCAGAGCATCAAGTCCAGCGGATGGGCTCCCCAGCCGGCGATGAACCCCAACGCATAGTCGTAGACGTGGAACCAGCGGTTGCCGTTGTCGGGACATCCGCTATAGGGTCGCCATGGTGCCGGCCCGAGCCACATATCGTACTCGAGATCCTTCGGGACGGGCTTCGGCTCGCGCGAACCGCCTTGGCGGCTATTGGGGGCTTTAACCCGGATCTCGCGAATCTTGCCGATCTTCCCATTGCGAATCAACTCGGCCCCAAGCCGGCAGGCGGACATGGCCCGGGCTTCGGTGCCGTATTGGAAGATGCGATCGTAGCGGCGGATCGTCTCGCGACAGATCTGATCCTGCTCGACGCTCACGCCAAGCGGCTTCTCGACCGACACATCCTTGCCCGCCCTGGCCGCCGCGACCGCCATGGGCACATGCCAATGGTCCGGCGAAGCGATGCCGACCGCGTCGATATCCTCCCGGCCCAAAAGCTCGCGGAAATCGACGTAGGTCGTGCAGTCGGTGTTCTTGTAACGGCCGTCGACCGTTTGTTTGGCCCGATCTCGGGCATGTTTCCAGACATCGCAGACGGCGACCATCTGAACCTCGGGGCACGTGAGCTGCTCGCGGATGTTGAGCATACCGCGCGGCCCGGTCCCGATATAGCCGGTCGTGACTCGCTGGCTGGGCACGGGGCGTTCTTCGCTTCCCCATGCGGACGAGGGAATGAGCCACGGCGCCGCCAAGGAGCCGACGACGGTTCGCTGGAGAAATTGACGTCGATGGAATTGCATGCTCGTCGATCGTTTCATCCGTCACCTGCCTCTCTAAACGCGCCACGGCTCCCGTGCCGGGCGTGTGGTCATTGCATTGGCCTCGTCGTCGTCGAGGAACTGTTCGGCGACCGGGTCCCACTCGAGTTTTCGCCCCAACTCCATCGAGATATTGGCCAGATGGCAAACCGTGGCGGAACGATGGCCCACCTCGGCCGGCACGTTGAGGCCCTTGGGGCTACGCTTTCGCACGCAATCGAGCCAGTTACCCATGTGGCTAGCGGCCCGATCCGGCGGGGCCAGACGCAGTTCGTCCGGGCCAATGCGAGACGTGACCAGCGAAGGCGGATTGGCCGTCATGCCCTCGCGAGTGACATAGATCCAGCCTTCGGTTCCCTCGAATCGCACGCCGCCGGTCTTCACTTCGGTGTCGCCGCTTCGAAGTTCGAGTGTCACACCGTTGGCATATTTGAAGTCGACGTTGATATCGTAGAACGTGTCGTGGATCCCGTTGATGTTTCGCTTGCCGGATCCGAGGGCCTCGATCGGGCCCGCATCGTCGGCACCGATCCCCCATTGGGCAATGTCCAGATGATGGGCTCCCCAGTTGGTGATGTCGCCGCCCGAGAAGTCGCTGACGAACCGGAAATTGTAGTGGCACCGATCCTTGTGATAGCGAGAATAAGGAGCCTGGCCCAGCCACATCTCGTAGTCGAACGTGGGGGGGACCGCCTGCGGACGCCAGACGTTGTTGTTCCCCGGCCGGGCATAGATCGTGACCCGGACGTTGCGAAGCTCGCCGATCCGGCCGTTGTGGACCAGTTCGCACGCATGGGTAAACATCTCGTATTCGGGCGAACGCTGTTGGCTGCCCACTTGCAGGATCGCCCCGTAGCGTCGCACGGCGTCGGCCATGACGCGACCTTCGCTCACGAAGAGCGAGAGCGGTTTCTCGACATAGACCGGCTTGCCCGCCTTAACGGCCGCCATGGCAAGCGGGACGTGCCAATGGTCGGGCGTCGCGATCACGACCGCGTCGATGTCGTCCTGAATGAGCACGTCGCGAAAGTCGGCGTAAGTGCGACAGCTATTGCTACCCGACATGGCGTCGATCTTGGCCTTGGTGTCGGCGCAACGTTCGGCGTCGACATCGCACGAGGCAATGACCTGGTCGCCGCCGGCCATGATCTGTTGGCCTCGGCTCCCCGATCCGATCAGAGCCGTGGTAATTCGGTCGTTCGCGGGCAAAAGTCCTTTTGCTCCCAGGGCGGTTGAGGCAATCAGATAAGGCGACGCCACCATGGCACCGGCCGATTGGAGAAACCTGCGTCGGCTCGGGCGAATCAACGGCTTGGTCATCTGAGTTCCTTTCCGGAATGGGGAGGGTGTGACGACTGGGGGGAACAGGTTGGGTTGGAGTACGCCATCCTAACCCGGAACCAGCCAGATGGCAAGCATTCATGGAACTGGAAGCGGCCGAGGGCGTAGCGGCCGTGTGCTAAGAGACGGTCCCGCGGCACTGGCTCAACTTTCTATTGCATATCAAGGCACGCAGTCCACAAGCGGAATATAGCAGTAATGTCGGATTTTCCGGCCGCCAACGCGACTCAAACCCGATACAAAGCCACATCCGTTGGGTTTTCGCCCGGGGTTTTCGCCGCCGTGATTGGACAGTAGACTAGGAGGATTCTGGCGAGCACCCTCCTTAACGGTACTTGTGGGGGGCGTAAGCTTGGGGCCGTAGCTCAGTCGGTTAGAGCAATCGACTCATAATCGATTGGTCGGAGGTTCGAGTCCTCCCGGCCCTACTATTTAGCCAGCAGCCCGTTAACCCGGATTATTCATGGCCCTTGGAATCTCGCGACACACTGTCGTAGCTACGTTCGCCAGAACGTGGTCGTAACCCTCTGACACGCCCCACGTTCTGGCGAACGTAGTTACCAACCCATGAGTAATCCGGGTTAAGAAGGGGGGGGCGCCTACTTCTTCAACGGGCTGCTCCTACGACAACGCTAACTTCCCCATGCAGTGAAAAGACGGAATCATCGCCCGGCGCGGATCATCTCGGCGATGGTCCGCTCGGCGTCGGCCAGATCGACCATCTCGGGCTCCTTCTCTGATCGCCACTTCAGTTCGAGCTGCTTCTGCTGCAATCCGCGTTGGCCGATCACGATGCGAAGCGGAATGCCGATTAGGTCGGCGTCGTTGAACTTCACGCCCGGGCTGACGTCGCGGTCGTCGACGAGCACATCGATGCCTTCACCGGAGAGTTCGTCGTGCAGCCGCTCGGCGATGGTCATGATCGTCTCGTCGCCGGCGGCCAGCGGCAGTAGCAGCACTTCGAACGGGGCTAGCGTCATTGGCCAAAGAATCCCTCGCTCGTCGCGATGGGTCTCGATTACCGCGGCCAATAGGCGATCGAGCATTAGGTGGAAGCTGCCCATGACGATCGGCCGTTGTTGCTCCGAGGTATCGTCGAATCGGGCGGCGAACAGCTCGGAGTATCGGGTCCCCAGCTTAACGAGTCGGGCGACCGGGATCACGCGTTGCCGGATCAAATTGGCACTACAACGGGGACACGGATCGCCGCCGGTGGCGTCGCGTAGCTCGGCGAAATGCTCGACCTGGATATCGCGGCGGAAGTTGACGCCCGTGTAATGGGCATCGGCCGCATTGGCCCCGGTCACCGCGTTGACCATCTGCCGGATTTCTCGGTCGACCCAGATGGGGATCTGCACTTTCATGCCGATCGGCCCGGCGAATCCGACCGGCGCGCCGGTTACGCGGGCGATGGTGTCGGCGTCGGCCAATTCGAGTGTTTCCACCTCGAGGGCGCGGCGAATCTTCAGCAAATTCGCCTGACGGTCGCCACGAATCAATATGGCAACCGGCTTGCCGTCGGCCAGATAGATGAGCGTCTTGAGAATGCGTTGCGGCTTGCAGCCCAGCAGATTGGCGACCTCTTCGACCGTTGTCGTGCCCGGCGTATCGACCTTTTCGAGCTCGGCCAACTGTTCCTTCCTTGGCATGGTATCCAGCGCACCGATCTCGGCCGTGTCCTGGTCGGCCGCGTAGCCACAGTCGGGGCAATAGAGGACCTCTTCATCGCCCGTCTCGACCGGCACGGCGAACTCGACGGCCGACTGCCCACCGGACTCCGACGGATTGATCTCGACCGCGATATGTTCGACCGAACAGTGATCGAGAACGCGACAGTAGGCCGCGTACATCGCTTCATACGTATGATCGAGTGCCTCGTCCGAAACGTCGAAGCTATAGACGTCCTGCCAACGAAACTGGCAGCTCCGCAGAAGGCCGTGCCGAGGCCGCGGCTGGTTGCGAAACTTCGTCGTGATTTGATACAGCCGTAGCGGCAGTTGCCGATAGCTGCCGATATGTCGTGCCGCCATCGCCGCAACGGCCTCTTCATGGCTCGGGGCGAGCACCGCACGAGTCTTGCGATTCGTCCATTGCAGCAAATCGTCGCCGAGTGTTTCCGCCCGACCCGAGCGTTCCCAAAGCGACCTAGGCAACAGCCCGGGCATGGCCACTTCGGCGGCTGCGAGCGACTCGACCTGTTTCCTTGCAATCCGCTCCAAACGCTGCATGGCCCGGAGCCCGAGCGGCAGATAGGTATGGGCCCCGGCCATAACCGTCTCGATGATGCCCGAGCGAAGCATCAGCCCATGGCCGACCATTTCGACCCGGTCGGGCGTCTTCCGCAGCGTCGGAATAAGGGTTTGGGTCCAGAGCATGGGCCGTCTCTTGGGGTTCGACTCGCGATATTCTATCAGCTTCGTCCATCGACGTACATGGTGCAGATGGGTGCCATGCTCCACGCTTGCGTGGGCATGTTTACTGCCCCGGGGCAAGCATGCCCACGCAAGCGTGGAGCATGGCACCCGCCGCGACTCAATCTCCCACCAAGCGTATCTTCTTCGACCCCCCCAAATCAACAAGGGCCAGAAACCCGCGCGTGGCAATGATCCGATAATCTGCTTTCGTTCCCACGATCATCAACGCCTCGACGCCCTCGGGCAGCCGCTTCCATCCATCGGGACCGAGAACGCTCAGCGCCGTGGCCCAAATGTCGGCCGTCATGGCGGTCGGGGCAAGCACCGTGGCCGAGGCGACCGAATCGACCGGTATCCCCGTGCGAGGGTCCA
>SDBT01015046.1_pt1 | contig 12313 bp, 9 predicted proteins | sample 2277101 | NCBI WGS metagenome assembly SDBT01 (sample SAMN10404973, study PRJNA504765) | marine sediment metagenome | isolation source: marine sediment core GS10_PC15, 103 cmbsf | place: Arctic Ocean: Southern Knipovich Ridge | collected 2010
GCCTGGCAGAATGTTACAATGTCTGAATTGTCAACTGACATCTACAATGGTATTATACCTGGACAGCTGAATAATCAGCTAGTACTGTGGCGAATCGTAGCAGCTGACTCGTCAGGTGTGGAGAGAGTTGGTGCAACATTATCATATGTTGTTGGGCAAATTCCTGTGGAACCAATTGTTATACCACAGGCTCACTATGGATGGTGGTTGGGAGCACCAGCATTATTCTTAGCATACCTCGGCACAGCTCTCGTGTATTATGATGAAGAACGATTCACAAAAATTCATGGTATGACCCTTGGCGTTGCTTACATTCTAACAACCATTAATGTTTTGTTCCTCTTAATAGAACCAGCAGGCATCTGGAGTATAATGAATCCAGTGTACTTGTTTGATTTGAGTAACATGCTACTATTCATGCACTCATGGCACATCTGGCTTGGAATCGTTAGCATGGTTCTTGGTACTCTTGCATTCATAACACATCTTGGTGGATGGAAAACGTGCAATCTAGGATTACCTGCAGTGATACTATGGACGATACTTGGGATAATGGGTATCTATCTTGGAGAAGTCTTTGTAATGTGAGGTGATTGAGATGTCAAATGATGAAATAAAAACTACAGACGAATCAACAGCACCTGAAACAGCTACAGATGAATCAACTACACCGGACCCAACTCCGGAGGAACCAGTTCCAAAGGAACCAACAGTACTTGAAATGCTTAAGGAAGTTGTAGGAGAAGGAGGCGTTTCAGACACCGAACTTGAACGATTGATCTATAGTGGAGACCCTTCAGTACTACCTCAGTATCACTATAGATGGAAGGGAAAGTATCTTGCAGACTACGCAGTTAGAGTAGAAAATGAAAATGAGATTCTAGGCATTCTGAAAATAGCTCGTGAAAATAATATACCTGTAATCCCTCGCGGCGGAGCCTCTAGTTGTATGAGTTCCTCAAGCCCGAGCCGGGGAGGAATATCTCTCGACATTAAACCTATGAACAAGATATTAGAGATTAACAAGGAGGGTATGTTTGCACGGATTGAGCCAGGAGTCACTTTTGAAAGACTCGAGAATGACTTGGAAAAACAGGGTCTTGCTCTAGGCATCTATCCATCAAGTGCAAAATCTGCAGTAATCGGAGGGTGGATCGCAGTTGGCGGCAAGGGCGGAATCGGTACGCCGCTGTATGGAGGACTCAGAGACCATATCATATCATTATCTGTCATCGGAGGAGATGGTTCAGTACAAGTCCTAGAGGACGATGATATCAATCTCTTTCATAATTCATATGGAATACTGGGTGTAATTTTCGAGATCAAACTGAAGATTCACGAGATTGTTCGTGAGTACAAATCGTTTAGCTATGGATTTAGAACAATCGACGGACTATGCAGCGCAATGGTAGAAATTACTACGCTTGAAACAAGACCAGTTTATCTCAAAATTGCAGATGACGAGTTGCAGAAATACAGCAATCCACTTGACATAGGCAAATATGTTCTCTCTGTGACTTATATCAATGGACCCGATGTCCCGTTAGAAGACTTAAAATCAATAACAGGAAATACCGATGGAGTGTACATCAGCGAAGAATTCTCCCAGAAAGAATGGGATTTGAGATATGATTGTGAATTCAATCCCAAAGAACATACTGAAACCTTGATGTTCCAAGAATTCTGGGTGCCTGTTGAAAAAGTGTTTGAAATGCTTAAAGGATTTGAGAAATATCGTCGATCACACAAGATTCCTGCTCTATGGTTTGGTATGCTTGGGACTCAAAATGAAATGAGACTTGAACTCATGGTAATGATAGATTCAGAACAATACCTCAAGTTCATTTCAAGCAAAGGAATCTTGCACAAGATGATGAAGAAGGCAATCAAAATAGGAGGAAGTCCATATACGATTGGACTTCAGAATTCGATCTATATGTCTCGCGCATATCCAGAGCGATTGGTTGAGATGCAAGAGGCAAAGGAGAAATGGGACCCCAGTGGAATCATGAATCCGGATAGAGTTACGAGTTGTTTGACGTCATTTAGAAGAATTGATATCCTATTCTTGCTGGCCACCGCGTTTAGGCGGCTCTCAAAATACGTGGGAGAGTGAAATTTTACAATGAATATCGATAATCTTTCGGAAATCCTAAAAAATTGTGGCTCATGTAATTATTGCAGGGACACTTGTCCAATGTATATAGAGTTAAAATCAGAGCTTGATAGCCCAGGAGGAAAACTCAGAGCTCTAAGAGCATATGCCACAAAGATGCGGAATCCTCCAGCTGCACTCTTAGAGAAACTCTATTGTGCAGACTGTCGACGATGTGAAGCAATCTGTCCTGCAGGAGTCCCAATTACAGAAATCTGGCACGATGCAAAAGCACAACTCCTAAAGACTGGAGGAGAGATGTCAGAAACACTAACTAAGGTCATAGATTGGCTAAATAAAGAAGGGACACCATTCATTGGATTTGAAGCTGAGGAAAGGGGTGTATGGGCGGAAGACCTCGAGCTTCCCGAAGAATCAAACACAGCTATTTTCTCCGGGTGCATGGGATCCTTCTGGTACCCCGATCAACCGGAAACAATAGTCGATATGCTTCATAAATTGAATGTAAATGCAGGCTATGTCCCCAGTGAAGTTTGTTGCGGTCTATTCAATTACTGGGCAGGGGATGACGAGGGATTTGAAAGGATAGTCCGAAAAAATTACGAGATGTTCAAGAAAGCAGGAGTTGACCATATTGTAACCGGTTGCGGTGGCTGCTATGGTACACTTGCAGAACACTATCCTCACATTATTCCGGATTTTGATATCAAGATTCTACATACAGTGGAAGTCTTAGCGGATATGGTTCAAAACGGAGTTCTCACTTTCGGAGCATTAGAAGGGAGTTACACACTTCACGATGGTTGCCATCTCGGAAGAGCTCTTGGAATCTACGAACAACCGAGAGAAATCATAAAAGCGATTCCTGGTCTTGAGTTCGTTGAGATGAAGAACAACAGAGAAAAGTCAAACTGTTGCGGCGGCTTTCTTTCAGTCCTCGATCCAGAGATAGCTGAATCAGTAGGAAGACGTAGAGTTGCTGAAGCAGAAGAACTAGGAGTTGATGGGATCATCACGACTTGCGTGTCGTGTTATAAGAATCTCAGTTATAATGCAAAGGACACAACGCTGAAAGTCATTCAGCTTGATGAACTAATACTAGATAAAGCTCTATCCTCTCAAGTGGAAGAATAGGAAGAGTTACAAAGAAAGAATGGAGATGTCAGGTATGAGCAAAGAGAAAGGCAAACGAGTTGTTATAGTTGGCGGCGGAATTACAGGATTTAGTTGTGCATTGGAATTGAAAGGTCTCAAGGCACGCTGTACTATTCTAGAAAAGGAGAAGACAGTCGGTGGTCGGGCAAGATCCTACACTGAATCGGGATATGTCTTTGACCAAGGTCTACACTTTTTCGTTGGTGGCTTCAAATCACTAATTCCAATTCTTGAGAGAAGTGGAGTTACAATGACCACAGTTGGAGAGGGTGCAGTCTGGTTGAAGGATGGGAAAAGGCACATCATTCGTAGATCCGCTATTGAGCTTGCAAAGTTTGGATTACTTCCTACAACTGATAGAGCAAAACTAGGATTGCTAATTCAAGAGAACATGAGGAGAGACAAAAGCGAGTTCAAAGAATTTGACAAGATGACCTTTACAGAATATGCTGAAGAAAAGAAGATCCCGGAGTCGATTCAGAATGATTTCTATGCCCCATTGATTAAGACAGTCACTTTCATGGATCCTAGCGAGGTTTCCGCTGGGCAGTATCTATACTCTGAATACTTGAGATTTGCATATGAAGATGGCTTCAGTGCGATGTACCCAGAACGTGGTGGACTAGGGAGTGTTGCATATACACTAATGCTTCAAGCACGTAACTTTGGAGTAGAGCCACAAGTCAACTGCGCTGTCAAGCAGGTTATAATCGAGGATGGCAAAGTCGTCGGTGTAGATTATGAACAAGATGGAGAAAGTAAGCATCTCGACACTGATGCTGTTGTGTTAACTGTGCCAATTGACCTTCTACCAAACTTTGTGAAGATGAGTGAAATACCTAAAGAGTTCACTCAGAAGATTTCAAAATTCGAATATGTTCCATCCACTGTAGCATACTTCGGACTAGAATCACGAATCTTGGATTTCAATGTAGGAGCTTTTGTGCCAGGGAAGAAGATCAACATAGTTGCTGAAGCCAAGAGAGTTTCAGGAGTTTTGGCTCCAATTGGTGAATCACTCTTGACAGTGACAGGAATTGATAAAGAACTTCTCAAGATGAGCGATGAAGAAGCGACTGATGAAATCCTTGAGGAGTTAGAGATTCTTATTCCCGGTGTGAAAGATAAGGTAACATGGAAGAAGAGTTGGAAAATCTGGAAATCAGTTCTTAAGCAACCACCAGGAATCATGGATGATCGCCTGACAACCAACCGGACAGGTGTTGAAGGACTCTATGTTGCTGGTCCGCATGCAAATTGTGATATTTATTACGCATCAATGGAAGCCGCTTCCATGTCTGGTACTGCTTGTGCTGGCGAGATGCTTGAGGACATAAAGTAACTCAAACCTCAAATCTATAGTGTCAAGGGTGTAATTACCCTTGGCATAACTATATACTGCAAGCCAGAAATTCAAGATTAAACAGTATCCTACGGTGTGCTCTGAGATGACCAAACTGGACTTCCTTGAAAGATACGGACAAGAAGATGAACCATATGTTTGTGCGTCATGTGGGAATTGTACTCTCGTCTGTCCAGTTTTTCATGAACTGAAATGGGAATCCTATGGACCAAGAGGAAAACTTCATGTCGTCAAATCAATCATGGAAGGAAAAAGTGAATTTGGAAAAGATTTCGCTCATAAGATTTTTCTCTGTAACTTATGCGAGCATTGTACTTCCGTTTGCACAACTGGCATCAGGCTTGACCGATTTTGGGAAGTTGTTCGTGCTGAGGTTCGAGAACGAGGTTTCTTACCAGCTCCAGCACAATTCGTACTGAAGTCACTCAAAGAACGTGGGGACATCATGTGGATGGGTTCGGCAGATAGACTCCTATGGATGGAAGATGTCGAAGAAATTGTCAAAGGGCGTATCTTGAAGAAAGCTAAGGTTGCGTATTTTCTCGGATGTAATGTTTCCTTGAAGTCTCAGTTGCATGATGTAGCTAAATCGATGGTCAAGATAATGGACTATGCTGGTGTTGACTTCACTCTGCTTGGTGACAAAGAAGTTTGTTGTGGTGCTCCATTGGGTTGGGCAGGAAATCTTAAAGACATTAATGAAATGGCTGAAAAGAATCTAGAAATCATTCGTGAACTTGGAGTTGAAACAATAGTATTCAGCTGTCCTTCTTGTATTCTGACATGGTCGGAATACAGCGAATACCTGAAAGAAAATCAGAACATTGAATTATTGACTGCATCACAATTCATTAGTCGTTTGATCCGAGAGAAACGACTCAGCTTTGAAGAGCAACCTATGATAACACCAACATTTCATGACCCTTGCATCTCAGCTAGGGTATTGAAAGCAACTGAAGAACCAAGAGAAATCATGGACTACATTCCTGGTGTATATCATGTCGAGATGAATCCCTCACGGCAAAACACAAGGTGTTGTGGTTCTCATGGATTGCTTGATGTTGTAGACCCTGTTCTCGCATCCAAAATTGCGGAAGTACGTCTGAGAGATGTGACAGTGACACCAGCTACTCGGATAGTGACTGAGTGTCCCCGATGTATTCTTGCTTTTGATCTTGCAAAATTCACTACTAACTACGATATATTAGTACAGGACATTACGCAGCTTGTAGCAAACTCATTGGCACCAAAAGACGAAGGAGGAAGCAAAAACCAGTGAGATTTGATGAGCAACAAATTGGTGACATTGTTGGAGCTGATAATGTTTCGACTACTCCTGAAACATGCATGATTTACTCGAAAGACGTGACAAGTCTACCTGAAGTAGCACATCAGATTGTTAGTCCAAGATTTGATGTTATTACTCAGCCCGTGGATGTTCTTTCACTTCGTAATCTGATATTGTATGCATTGGACAATGGTATTCCTATTGTTCCTCGTGGAAATGGAACTTCTGGTTGGGGTGGAGCAATTCCGACTAGAGGAGGTCTCTGTGTTGCTCTTTCAGGTATGTCTGAAATATTATATTTCAACGAGTTCGAGTCAGCGGTGACTGTTGAAACGGGTATTACTTGGAGAGATCTGCTTACATTCGTAGAACGGCTTGGCTTTACATTACCTGTATATCCATCAAGCGCCACAGCAGCTACAGTTGGAGGTTTTGTTGCAAGCGGAGGTCTCGGAATAGGTTCAACTCGTCATGGAGATATTCTAAAACAAGTTCTTGGAATTGAAGCTGTCTTACCAAATGGAAAAATCGTAAGGCTTGGTAAATTATTACTAGATTCAAAGAATGATGAACTTAAGGAAAAAGTGGAGGAAGGTAACTTATGGTTGAGCAAGCAGTTATCAACCGCTGGACTTGGTACTCCAGAACAAGAAACTAAGCTCTTTACAGGTACATACGGTACACTTGGTATAATCACTAAAGTCACCCTTAAGACAATACCAAAACTCTACCTTCTTCCTTTTGCATGTTCATTTGATAATATGGCTGATCTCGTGAAGGTGGCGAATATTATCATCTCCAAGGCTAAACCATATTATTTGAGATTCCTCACGGATAATTACACTTCCAAATTAGATGCCTTGAACGAGTATGAAAATGAGAGTGGTAAGTTCATCCTTACAGGAGCTCTCCTTGACACCATCTATCAGAACGAGGATAATGTTGAGACAATAAAAACTGCTACGAATGAGGACAATGGAGCAGTACTGAATGATAAGCGATCGAGGTATTACTGGAATGAAAGGTTCTATCCCTTGAGAGTTAAACGACACGGTCCGAGTATTGTTCCAGCAGAGATGCTTGCACCAATAAATATGATTCCAGAGATACTCGAGAAGACAAAAACAGAACTTCGAAATTCCAAAATTGCAATTGAAGGAATGCTCAGTAATGATGGTACAACTTCAGTCATGGTCTGGATCTTAGATGATGAAAGGAAGAAGGTTTCCTTCACAATTGGGTGGCATAGATCCTTCAAGTTTGCATCACTTGCTCAGCGGTTTGGTGGTCTTCCATATGCAGTGGGACTCTGGAATGGAAGGCATGCAAGGAATTTCTATGGAAACGATGCGTACAATGATCTCAAAGTTATGAAGAAGAAACTCGATCCAAGAAATATTATGAATCCGGTTAAAGTCTTTGGAGGTAGAGTGACAATTGGCCGCGAATCAATGCTTATTGGATTTCTTATAGGATTTATCGGTACGCTGATAGCGGGTTGGGTGATTCCAAGAATTCCTATTCTTGTACAGTTAATTCAATTGTTGGACTCAAGTTTACTTCAGCTATTATATTTCCCCTACTTAGTAATTGTTGGATTATCCGTAGGATTAGTGGGGTTATTGATTACTAGAATTATGACATTGAACCAAGCGCTTGCTATGGGTATCCCATTATTAAGGATCCTTAGTAAGTTACAACGAAAATAGCTTCAATTCGTCGGATTTATGCTAGTATAATATTGAAGCAAGCATAGTCGTTTGCATTTCTAATCTTAGATGCATATTTGGATATTGAAGTTTCATATCTTATCCAAGAATGTAATTTGACCAATATGCTCAAATATGAGACATATGTTACAAAATGAAACCAAGTACAAGGTATTTCGCAAAGTCAAAGGTTCAGTATGAAACCTAAATGGAATGTTAAAAGAATGAAACGCAACCAAATAACAAAAATCGTCGTCGCCATTGGCTTATTATTATTACTTGTTGCTTCTGCTGCGGGTTCAGTCAGAGCTACTCCAGCTTATTCTGGTGGTGATACTGATGAGTGTGGAAATTCTGGATGTCATGACACACTTGGCACACTTACTCTTGCTTCCAACTCAACGAGTCTAAGCGCAACGACCGGGGAACCTTTTGTTCTTCGTATAGATGCTGGAAATGGCGCAGAATGGATTGCTGTTCAAACCACGTGGGCTGATAATTCTCAGTTTTCAATCTCAGAAATGGTGATAGAGGATGATTCTACTAATGACACGAATGCAGCCTTAGGGGCGATAACTGTAGATATAACATTCACACCACTATCACCCGGTAATCTAACAATTCGTGTTTGGACTGCTGCTGGTAGTGATCTGGCATCCTCATTGGATGTTGCTGTCACTGTAACCGGTCAAACAATCACGACAACCCCTCCTCCAGAGCCACTAGATTTGGTTGGGATATGGAGATTATTAATGATAATCATCCCAGTAGTAACTGGTGTGATTCTTCTGATTCTAGGAATAATCGCGTTCAGGAGCAACGAACAAAGTAGGTGATATGAATGGCAATACATCCAGTTTTTGTACACTTTCACACAGGAATACTAGCAGCAACTGCAGGAGTTGCTTTACTCAACTTATTCTTGCGTATAGCATTCAAGGATAGTATCAATACACCAGGTAGCAGAATGGCAAGTATTTTCCACCAAGTAGATATCTTCATTTATATTGGTAGCATCATTGGCTTTCTAGGCCTCATTGCGGGTATGGTAACCGGGTTTATGGAACCTGATTATCCATTGGTGGTTTTAGAGGGCTCGGCAATTATGCGGTTCAAAATCCTTTGGTCCGTTGTAAGTTTGGAGATCTATCTCTTTCTAATAATAGTCCGAGCTAAACTTGGAGACCGTGTTTGGGTCAAACCATCCACGTACATTCCTTACGCAACCCTAATTCTCATTGGTGGAGGACTGATGGTTTTAATGGGAGCACTTGGAGGACTTGCAGTCTACAATGAATCCATTATGGCACCGTTACTCGATTGGGCCGGAATTCCATGGCCATAATGAGGAGACCCTTACAATGACAAAACTGTTTGAACCTCTCAAACTTGAGGGACTCGATATTGAACCATTGATATGTGCAAGATGTGGTTTCTGCACATTCGTATGCCCAGCGTATCTTGATACTCTTTGGGATTCTCAATCACCGAGGGGTAAATTATTCCAGCTAGCGAAACTCATTAAGAGCAAGAAACCAATTCCAGCAGACTTTGCAGCTAGGATATTCCAATGCACCTTATGCGGCGCATGCCAAGAAATTTGTCAGACAGATATACCTCTATTGAGATTCTGGCAGCTCGTACGACAAGAGATTGGTAATCTTGAAGAATGGCCAGAAATCGTAAATTATATCGATACTGCCTTACAAGAAACCAACAACATCATGGAAATGGACCAGGAAGATAGAATGCTCTGGACCGACATGGTTGATGATCTCGTTGAAGGGAGGACAGGTATTAAAGCTGAAGTGGCATACTTCGCAGGATGTAATATTTCTTTCAAAGGAACACTTGCTCATATGGGTGAAAACACTGTCAAAGTGATGCATGCTGCAGGTGTGGATTTCACAATCCTAGGTGAAGAAGAATATTGTTGTGGAAATCCGTACTTCGTGGCTGGTGGTTTTGATAAGGGTATTGAGTTGGCAAAGCACAATCTCAGAAAGATGAAAGAGCTTGGTGTGAAGACTGTTGTCTTCAACTGTCCAGGTTGCCATCGATCTTTTGCAGAAGAATATCCCCACTTACTCGGTAAAGAAGCTACAGAAGGACTTGAGTTCCTTACATTCTCCGAGTTTGCTTTGAAACTCATCAATGAAGGAAAAATCAAGTTTACGAAGAACTATCCTCATGTAGTTGCATGGCATGACCCTTGTGAACTAGGACGACACCAAAACATCTACAATCCTGCTCGAGAGGTGTTGAATGCGATACCTGGATTACAGGTTCGTGAAATGAAACACAATCGAAACAAAGCAAGGTGTTGTGGCGGCGGTGGTTTGCTCAAGGGAGTTAATCCGATGATGTCTGTGAGGATTTCAGGTAAACGCATTGATGAGGCTACAAAAACAGGAGCTGAATTCATGGCTAGTGAATGTCCATCATGTACAATGTCATTGAATGATGGAATTGAACATATAGAATCTGATATGAAGTTCAAGGACTTGTCACAGATTGTCGTGGAAGCTCTGGGATTATAGGTAGTGATGAGATGATACAAAAAAAGCATTATCAGAAACTTGCGGATATTGTGGGTGAAGAGTTTTTCTCCTCTGAAGAGTATATGACTCAGCTGTATTCACATGACATTTCTGCACTTCCAGGAATTGTCAATGATATCATTAATCCTCAAGCAGAAGCAGTTGCACAACCTACCACCACCGAAATTGTGTCGAATTTACTCAAATATTGCAAAGAGCATAATATCAAGGTTGTTCCTCGTGGGCATGGAACTTCTGGGTACGGAGGAGCCCTACCGACAAAGGGCGGCTTGGTAGTCGATATGACTAGACTGAATGGGATATTCGACATTGACAAGGGGAGTATGACCATTGAAGTTGGCGCAGGAATCATATGGGGAAGACTACTCGAATATCTTGAAGACGAAGGATTATCTGTCGCGACCTATCCATCTAGTGCACCTTCTTGTACAGTTGGGGGATGGGTAGCTGCAGGTGGCTGTGGTATTGGAAGTACCAAATATGGAGGCATAAGAGAGCAAGTCGTAGAGATGGAAGTTGTCTTACCGGACGGAGAAATCATAAATACGATTGAAAAAATGGATGATGTTTTCAGAGATGGATCACCAGAACCTTTCTTCAAAGGAGATGATGCTTTCTATTATCAATCCGAAGTAAGCGAAGAAACCAATGATGAGTCCACATCACTATTTATTGATAGCAATGGGGCCTTGGGAATAATCACGAAGGTGACACTGAAAGTTATTCCTCTTAGAAAGATTAAGCCTATGACTTTGTCATTCCCAAACAAAGAACAGACAATTGGCGCAATGCAAGCCATTCTTAATTACACCAAACCCTTCTACATGCATTTCAAGACAGACCAGTTCTTTGGTATGCTAAAAGAGTTAGGTCAAGCTCCAAATACAACAAATGAATGGCTGGTTCTGTGTGCTCTTGAGGGAACAAATGCAGAAAATAATAATGATGCAAAGGAAATCGCCGAGATTATATCAATGTATCATGGGACAGTTGAGTCAGACGAGATAGCCCATCATGAATGGGATGAACGTTTCTACCCCATGAGAGTAAAAAGACTGGGTCCAAGCGTGGCACCTTCTGAGGTATATGTCCCCTTGAATAGAATGGTTAATTTCATTGAACACTGCAATAAGCATTTCAAAGGAGAGAAGATGGCCATGGAAGGAGCCGTCAACCATCAAAATGAAGTTGCGGTGTTAACATGGTTTTTGGATGATGAGCGTCGGAGAATTCCATTCATGTTTGGATGGTATCGGTCTCTCGATGTCATTAACATCGGTCTCAAGCATGGCGGTCGAGCTTATTCAATTGGAATGTGGAATGTCATGCATTCACGCACATTCTATGGAAAAGAAAACTTAACCAAGATGGGAAACCTGAAACGACGAACAGATCCGAAGAGCTACCTCAATTCTCACAAAGTGTTTCCAGGACCATTGCATCTGAGTACACGGATGGGTTTCCTCATGATGTTTGGAGCTGCACTTGCAGTGCCAATTGCTATAATGTTTGCATGGTGGTTAGTTCCAAGTCTAATTGGAGGCTTTGCTCATTGGGTTGTAGTAAATGATCTAGCGAGTTTCCTATTGTGGGCGTTAGTTGGGGTTGGTATGGGATTCATCGCGCAAGAGTTTGCAAATATAATACCGATTTCTGTTATGCTTTCGATGGGTACGCCTTTCCTCAGATTTGGAAGGAAAATATTCCACTAGATTAGATCTGTCAAACCAAACGGGGGTAGACAGACTAAAAAGACAGCCAGCGGGACATAGAAATAGAGAGAGAATTCAGATGCCAGCAAAAGCCATCGAAGTAAGAAATCTTACCAGAAGATATGGTTATAGAGTTGCACTAAGAGATATATCACTGGATTTCTCAGAGAAAGGGATTCAGGGGCTCTTTGGTGCTAATGGTGCTGGCAAAACAACATTGTTTCGCGTGCTATCTACTCTTCTTCGACCTCATGGAGGAACTGTAACGGTCTTGGGTTTTTCTCTTGAGGAAAACCCAGAGGAAGTAAAAAAACGAATGGGTATCGTGAGTGATAAGCCACTCTTGTATCAAGAACTTACTGGCAAGGAAAACCTCGAGTTCTATTCAAAGCTTTATGGACTTCCAAGA
>SDBT01015047.1_pt1 | contig 12312 bp, 34 predicted proteins | sample 2277101 | NCBI WGS metagenome assembly SDBT01 (sample SAMN10404973, study PRJNA504765) | marine sediment metagenome | isolation source: marine sediment core GS10_PC15, 103 cmbsf | place: Arctic Ocean: Southern Knipovich Ridge | collected 2010
GTACAGGTTGCGAGTTGCCTCCACATCAGAGGCGCAGACTCGTGCGGGTTTGTCCATCTTCCCCTCGCTGATCAGCTTGGCGATCTCAGAGCCGTCGTGAGGATCTGGACCCGGCACTCCTGCGAAGCGGCAGAAGTCCCCGAGGGTCCCCTTCATGCTTCGGTTACCGTCCTGCAGCGCTACCTGCAGGTCGAGATGCTTGGAGTGGTCCCACGGCTTCTGTCCGGGCCTCAGTTGCATCGGAAGTGGCAACCCGAAACGGAACATGCGGAACTTGAGAGCGGGCAGATCAAGAGAGAGACCGTTGTAGGTAATGATGGTGCCGCAACTCTCAAGGATTATACAGAACAGCTTAAGCATGTCGCGTTCAGTAGGGCCGTGGGACACGAACGTCTCGACGGGCTCGTCGTCGAGCGCATAGCTGATGACACCGACTCGCAGCGTCAGCGGGTTGAGTGCTGCCTTGCGACGGTCAGACTCCACCTGCTCTGCGATGTTGGAAGCGATCTTCTTCGGGTCTTTCCAGTTACCGGGTGTGCGGTAGGAGCGATTCTTGATCCACGCATCGGTGAGCGCGTCGTCGCGGCCAGTTTCTATGTCGAGGAAGATGTTCGGGAAGTTATGCATCGGCAATCTTCACGCGCATGCCGATTGCCGGAGCGCATAGGCCGGTCTCGGAAATCGCCAGAACAGACCGGTGCGCTCCCCAATTAAAGTCCTCTCCCTTCAGGGTCAGATACTCGTCTTCGTACGTCATGCCAACGATTTTCGTTGTAGCGCCATCAGGTTCGCTTGTGGGACGATCGCTATCCAGGTCGGTCATGTACTTTCCGACAAACGTCTGCTTCTCGGTCATCCGCTCCCAGATGCTCTTTCGTCTTTGCGAATCGTTCACGTCAGAACTCCGTCCCGTCTTCGTCGTTCACCATCGTCTCGATCGCGGCGGGTGGACCCAGCTCCCGAGAGCGTTCCTGCAGCAGTGCGTCGATGGATGCCTGGAGGTGCTCCAGTTGGCCGATGGAGCAGAAGATAATTGTTGCAACGTCACAGTGCGCAGCACGGGTCCGAAGTGAGAAGGTGTCGCGTTCCGGAGCTTCTCTCCTGCGACGAGCAGGCAGAACACCAATGGTGTTGTCCGGAAGCCGCTCTGCGTGAAACATGAAGTCAACAGTTGCAACAGGACGCTCAGGCATTGGATGTGTCCTCCAGATCGGATGTGCAGGTTGTACTGATCAGTATTGCATACCAATCGGTACACGTCAAGTCGTATCGGGAGGATCTTCCGACTCGAATTGTACGTGCATCTTGTACCCAAGTTTGCGTGCATAGCCAGCAAGAGTGTGGACACCGATACCTGCGGAAGTTCTATGCAGGGACTTGTGTAACCCGTTCCTGGTAATGCCTATTTCTCGGGCTGCGTCACTGTGATCAAGGCCATGATCGTTGAGCGCCAGGGCGAGTAGATTCTGGAGCCAATTCGGATATGCCAAGTGTTCCATCCCCTAGGGGGTGTATTGATTAGGGGCTGGACTGAATGGTAGCACAGGACTAGCGCTTCAGTTGCAACAAGACTTCTTCCTCATTGCCTTCGCGCCATATTTCGTAGTCACATCCGGCCCGCATCAAAAGCTCTCCCCACATTTTCTGCTCTTTGGTGAGCCGCGCCTTGCCTGCCTTCAGTTCGCGGAACATGATCCGATCCCCGCGCACCAGCACCAAGTCTGGGAATCCCTTCCCGTCCGCCTGCACGGGGGTCGCATAGTAACTCCCGTGTTTACCCTTGATCAACACAGACCGGAACGACGCCACGGTCCACCCGTACATGCGAGCCATGTCTGTGCATACCGACTCCCACGCCTTGCCTGCTGCCTGCCCCGCTCGCGTCACAACAACTCCGGGTGCATCTCGCGCATGTGATTCATGTAATCCGTACCCTCCCAATCGCAGTCCAGGCACCGCTCAGGGAACCGTGTTGCACCGCCGTAGTACGCCTTCCTTGCCGTTTCGTTAGTCGGCATGCCGTCTGGTCCGTAGGAAGGCATCGACGGCCCTTCAGCAGCCCTGTGTGGCCTCGTAAGGATCTTCTGCAGTTGCTTTCTCTGCGCTTTCGTTAGTTCCCCCTTGTTGACGATGTCGTGGGAGATATCGTGCAGAAAGTCAACATCGAAATCGTTGCGGCATTTGTCCTTCGCGGTCTCGATGTCACACTTGGTCTGCTCGACGGAATACGCGCCGAGGGATTGAGCGAAGGTTTGCATCAAATGTGTGCCCATCTTTGGCGACGATGGATGCTGCCTATATGCCGACCGCTAACACCGAAGATTTTTCCAATCTCAATAGCGGTTACCTGACCTTCAAGGGCACGTATTTTACGAACGTCCTGCTCGGTCAGTTTTGACCATCCATTCGATTCTCCAAACGATGAAACAAGACGGCCCTTGGTTAGCATGTCACGCACGTTGTCGGCCTGAGTGCCAAGGAACAGATGCTTTGGATTGACGCACGTTCTAGTGTCACAACGATGCAATACGCACAGTCCGTCAGGGATTTCTCCAACATTCAATTCCCACGAAATGCGGTGTGCCTGCTGCATTTTGCCGCTTTGATTTCGTAGGTGACCATACCCGTCACTCTGACAACATCCGGTCCATAGCCAACAGCCGCTCATGGGCTCCGGTTCCCACTTCTCATTAAACCTTTCAAGAACCGTCATTTCAGCCCTTCCTCCAGTTCTTCCACACGTTTCCTCAAGGTGTCGCGTTCGTTTGCGCACGCTACCAACTCGGCCTGCTTCTCGTCAGAGAACGCCTTTTCGGCTTGGACCCATGAACCCAACTCAGTGACCCTCTCGCGCAGCGCGGTGATCGTCTGAAGTGCGTCAGCCAGAGGTCGCTCGTCCGACATTGGTCCGTGGGTAGGGCATGACCAGCACGACGCCTGTGTCTCGTAGCCACGCTGACACGGCTCGCACTCATCAGGCCAAGGGTTGCTCATTCCAAGTCACCTCGTAGTCGCCACCCTCCCGCGACCCTCTCCCGCAGCGCGATGATCGTCTCGCGGTCGGCGTCGATATAGGAGGCCACGTTCGGAATCAGCGACAAGGCCCCTTCCACCAGCCGGATCTCTTCTTCACGAAAGACGTAGCCCGACCTCATGCCGTCAGCTATGTACTCGGCTTCGATCAAACCGGCATCGCTGGCCCATTGCTTGATACCTTCCGCCGTGATCGTCCGTTCCTCATCCGACAGCGGCACGGGCGCGGGGTCGACCTTCCCAGTCCCCATGCAGCAGTCGCACATCTCCATCAGTCCGTCCCTCCGTCCAGCAGCTCGCGCATCCGGGTTAGTTTCTTGCTCATTTCCCCATCCCCGTTGCGGGCACTATCAGGCCCGAGTCCTGTAGCCCCTGGTGAGCACCGGCCACTTGATTGTCAGCAAGCCAGCGTGGAGTGAACGGTTCGTCTGCAGACTCGGCAAAAATCAACGGTTGGTTGTGGCTAATTGCCTCTCCGCCACGACGGCCTGGACCGAACTCGTCTCGCAGAGCGCCCTTGGATCTCCGTGTCCCGTCATGGTTGCGCGGGTCGATCTGATAGTAGGAGAAGTCGGCACACCACAAGGCTGTGTCGCCTGAGTAGTGGTCCCCAATCGGAAGACCGGGAACGTATGACTTGACCCACACGTACCGCTCGATTGCCATCGCGATCGTCTTGACCTTGGCAGACTGCGGACGGATGTTCTGCTCGCCAGTCGGCTCGTCCATCTCAATGCCGAGAATCCATGCGGACAGATACGGGTGGTTGCCGTACGTATCGAGGAACCTGCCCCAGCCCGAGCGCACACGATCCCAGTCCCGGTTGAAGTCGAGGTCGTCATCCTCCAGGCCGAACATGAAGAGAGGCAACTCCAACGACGCGCACAGATCGAACAGCCACCAAGCTTGCGCCGGACTCTTGAGCCAGTCGTAGGTGCCGGTGAGACCGAACGACTTACGAGCATCCAGGCCAGAGCGAGTACAGACGGTGATGTGGGTATGCCCTAGCTCCTTGCAGCGGCGCACCATGCGCTCCGCAACATCTCGTGGGTACGAACCCAGGTGCAGGGTCGTGCGTGCGGTCTTGCCCCCATCCAGGCTCTTGTAGCCAGCCTCGTCAGGATCGAACAGAGAGTAGAGCCACTGGCTGACGTGAGGGAATGCCGGGATGCGTTCTGGCGGGTCGCAATCTATCGGGTTCTCCTTTGGAGGGTGGGCGTCGCGGATCTTGCGGCAGAGAGCGACGATCTCCTTGCGTGTCGGGAAATTGGGGGTGAGGTCGATGATCTCCCGTGCCCACTGTCGGGAGTCTCGGTTGTGTCGGTCAGTCATTTCGACTCGCTACTGGATGTGCTTGATACAAACGTTGGAACGAACACAGACTTGATGATGCTCACGCATACGAAGAGGAACACCGTGTCCCAGAACGCCGGGGCCTGGTACACGACCGGAAGAAACTCGGCGTACTTGACACCGATTCCCTTCACGGTCCAACAGAACCAGAACGGAACGGCAAGGCCAACCGCGAGTACCGCTCCGAGCATCCACCCGAAAACAGGAATTGCAAAGATACTCATTCTGATTCCCTCTCGTTCTCCACCGGGCGGATGTCGTCGGGGTGGAACTCAGGAAAGTGGACACGGTGCGGTCTGTCGCACTGACGGAACGATACTCCGACTGTCCCGTTGTTTGACCGACGAACCACGCCTCGGACCTCAACTTCCTGCCCCACGACAGGGAAATCCAGCTTCTTCGCGGCCTCGCGGAAGTGAGTAAGGTCGTAGCATTCCCAATGATTTCGGCAGTAGTCCTTGTGAACCCAGACGGCACCCTCGCCGTAGTTTGCCCTCAACCAGACCGCCAACTCGCACTCTCGCACCAGATCCGCGACAAGTACGCCGGGGTCGCGCTGGTCGGGCCCCGCCGTGACCCACTCAAGGTCAGGCTTGCGTGTCCTGGGGTTAAAACAAGGTGACGCCTTGAACGGTCGCAGTATCCGATCGCCTACTTTGACCTTCATTCCGCCTCTCCTTCCCGCACAACCTCAACCACGACATGCCCTTCGTCGTTCATCGTCACCTCGACATCGACGTAGAAGGTGAACGTCACGTACGGGCACCACTCTTCCCGGTAGCAGTCTTCTCTCGTCGTGCAGCAGTCCCCCATCGCATCGCAGGGAAGCCCAAGAAACAAAGCGTTGGCCTGCCGGACTCGTTTCACGCACTCGGAATCCTTCTCGCCAATTATGTATCTGTCGTCTTCAGCGGTCTCGAAGATCACTCCCGCTGCGAGCGTTACAGCATCGTCCGGAAACACTGCTAGTTCTGTTGCCGGCTCCTGTTGGTAGCTTCCGACAGCGATACCCAAGGTCACCCCTACGAATACCATCGTCAACAAGATTGCCTGGCCTTTTCTGTCTAGCATCCTCGTTCCTCCTGTTCCCTGCAGTGTGTACTAATCCGTACAGTGTGTCAAGCGGGGTTTGTACCCCGGCAGCAAATAGCGACCGCGCTCTCTGAACCATTCCCAGAGTTGTTTGTTGAACCTGGGTGTGGGCCGTTCATACCTTGGAGCACCGAAGTAGTACCAGTGAGCAATCATCAATCTGTCGTGGTTGGTCTTGGTCACCTACTTACTTCCTGTAGTTCGACTAGGCACCGAGTCCTTGCGTAACTAAGAGCGTTGTCCCTCTGTCGAGACCGAGGACAGGCAGCGGGTGAGGGCGGAGGCGAGTCGGCGGGGTTGGCGTTGCATCCGCTCAGGTTGAAAGAGTGAAAACAAACAGACTCCTTAGCCTGAGCGTTGGGTTGATCGCAGAGCTTCGCTAGCCTTGCTCTGCTACAGGGAGGTACGCCCCGGACTCTCTGGCACAGGCCAACCGGCCCCCAGAGAGGATCACGCCACTCAGCCTCGGACAGATGGCAGGACCGCATCCTGTTTCTGGTGCGCTGCGACTTCACTCGTCTACTCAATCGGAATGAGGTGGGGTACTAGGGTCGGATTGAGTGAACAACCGGTTCCCCCGGTACCTCTGACTGGGTGCGAAACCAGTCACGCTTGATCAATGTACCAGACCCTCCAAGGTTGTTCAACTCTGGGCCTTGATGTTGGAGAGGACCAGAACAGGTTGGCAATCGGACTCGCTGTGCTGGTGAGACTCGTCGGATAGTTCTTTCAGCAGGTTGAGTTGCTTGACGGTTACCTTCCTGTGCCACTGGGTTTCGTCGTCACAACCCCGGAGGATGATGGTCACCTTGCACTTCATTCCGCAGGCCCCTCCTCTTTCTTCTGCTCGAAGTGGATACACCCGAACAGTCTGCCGACAAGGAAGTCGGCATAGTAGCCCTCGTAGTCGTAGTAGTTGAGACCTTCTACGTCATTGACGGTGTATTGAAAGTGAGGGTTACAGCATCTACCCACGTCTTCTGACTTGCTGAAGTCAGTAGCCCAGGGTGAGATACGTGCAAGGGGTGCTTTGGCAGTGAAGAATTGGCAGTCTTCACAGTGCTTCATTTCTTATCTTCCTGCTCGTACCGTTCGTACCATTCTGGGTAGCCGCGACCACCCAGGTTCTTAACGACCGAAACCTTGCCCTTGTCGATCAACCCCATCAAGCCGAGGAACGGCCCGTCAAACGGTGCAACGAAGTAATCCCCCGCCTCGGTGTTGGTGTCGTCTCTGTCTTGTTCGCTCATGCTTTGTACTCGTACGTACCGTTGCCTATATAAACCGTGCTAACCGGTTGTCCGCAACGACCGCAGTGAAACCCCTGTTGCTCGGGACGTGCTTCGAAAGGGCCGGCATCCAGTATGGGATAATGACCCCGCCACCAGCACAGAAGACGAACACGGATACTCATGTCGGTCTTGTCTTTGCTCATTTCGCCAGCGCTTCCAGTGCCGTCACGATCTCGCTTAGTTGGGTAGTAACCAGGGCTACTGAGAAGATGCCCAGAATCATGATTATGAACAGCAGGAACCAGAGGTCACCCAACTTCGACTCGATCTTTCTCAGTTCGAGTTCTTCGCCCGTTCTGCCCCACGAATCGATCTTCCGTTCCATCACGATCCCTTCCTTGTCTTCTCTCTGAGAACCTCTTTCATCAGGTCCATTCGCCACTGGTAGTTACGGGGCAGCACACCCATGTACTCAGCCTGCAGCGTTGCCAGTCCAAGAGGTGACATGTTCTCGAACGACTCACGTAGCGAAGCCTCGCGAGCTGCCCTTTCGGGTGAACCCGGTTTGCTCTCGCCCGGTTCGTGGAAGCTTGCCGTGGTGTAGCGCCGCCTCTTCTTCGGCCTCGGCTTCATTGCCTCGTAGATCCTGTCCCAAGCAGCTTTGAACTCGTCGTTGTAATGCCGTCTGTACCAGCCCGCGCTATCTATCAGCGCCACCAGAACGAAGACAGCCAGCGCGGCGAACAGTGCCATCCAGTACATGCTCATGCCGTTCCTCCCGGTCCCTTCATTCTCCGGGTGCGCTCGCGTTCCAGCGCCTCGGCTATGTTGTAAGAGAGGTACGCGAGGTCGGGCTGTGATACCCGGTTCTCTTCGGGACAGCTCCTCCCTTCGCCGACTATCGCAGCAGCAACCTGCCCCGCCCATCGGTCCATGCGGTCGAGGGCGAGGAACCCTTTGTCCCAAAAGAACTCGGGCTCGCGCAACTCTTCTATTTCGCGTTGCTGTCTGTCCGCCTCGTACATCGGCGAATCGTTCTTCTTACTCATTCTGCCTCTCCTTCTGCTCTCCCTCTGTTGATCCCCTTGAGTGCCGGGTGCCGTTTCTGTTTCGGTCCCTGCACAACGATCTGCGCTCCGGGGAACATGCTCTTGAGTTTGGTTTTGACTTCCGCTTCGGTGAACGGCCCCCTCGGATTCCCTTTCTTGGTCTCGGTCGGTCCCGTCGGGATCGTTGTCCCGAGCGTCATCGGTCCCGCTATGCACCCCATGTAGTTGCCCTCGACTCTCAGGTCGTAGGTGCCGGTGTCGGGGTTAGGAGTTGCGGTTATCACGCGCTTCACCCCTGTCCTCATGTCTTCATCCTCCGCGCATCGAGCGCCTTTTGGATCAGGTGTTTGGTCTCGGAGAGTCGCCAGCCCACGTCGCCGAGGACCGCGTCAGTTGATACGCCCTGGTCGATGTCTACCTCAACGTCCGGATCCCCTCGTTGCGGCCCAACCGTCGCTACCAGACACGCATCTAGAGCCTGTTCCTGAAGCACGCAGCGCCGGTGCCAGTATTCGATAGCTTCGGCACTGAGCTTGTCGACGCCGTATTGCTGTAGCGAAGTCGACGTGTCGTCTTCCGTGGCAAATAGACAGAGCAGCCGGGTTTCCTCGTAGTTCTGCACGGGAGAGGAACCGTTGAACAGCACGGCACCGTGTTCCGTTACGAAGTGAGTCGAGTCCCCAGGAGCCTCTGTAACGTCCGTCGAGCCTTCCGGGTCGTACTGCCACACCCCGATCCACCGCGCATGCGAGGAGGGACGTGTTGACTGCACGGAGCCGACTCTCCTCCACCCCTTGCCTGAGAAGACGGACCCTGCAGCGTTGCCGAGGTCGTTAGGGCTGTCGCCTTCGTAGAGCATGTGATTGCGAACGTCGTCAATAGTGATTCCGCGTTGATCCTCGGCAGCGTCATCAGCAGCTAGGAATGTCGCCACCCCTTGCGCATGCTCAAGGGTGTGAGCACGGCGTTCTGCGGCGAGCGCCTTGCCTTCGTCGCGTCGGCGCCAGCCGCATTGGTCGAGGTTCAGCAGCGTGTTGAAGACTTCGTTAGTTCCGGTCATGTTGTTCCTCCAGTACGCCATGTTTCCTGAGTTGCGTCCCACCAATACAGAGCGATGATCAGGCCCGGGCAGACGGTGTAGTGCTGTAGTCGCGTGTGTTCCTGATCGAGCCAAATCTGCATGCGGAACAAGCCGTCAGGAGCGATCCATGCAGCGTTAGAAAGCTCGCCGCCTACGATCCCTACGAGGTCCGGCACTTCGTCTCTCAGATGCAGGTAGAGGCGGTCTCCCGCTGCGGTGTGCCAACGAAGGACATAGAACGGGTCCGGGCTGTTCATCGTCCCTCTTGCACCTTCTGTTTCTTGGGGAATGGCATGTATAGCCAGACACAGAGCCCGAGCCACTGCAGCACGAAGTATCGACGGCATGTCAGTGATGTTTGAATGCTCCAGAACCCCGGTTTCCACCATGGTTGTTGGCAGTAGCGTTCTTGTTGGTCGGAAGCAAACTTGAGGTCCAATTCGATTGAACGTCTCCCTGGCCACCGCACATAGGTGTTGTTTGTGACGTACATCAGTTAGCCTCCGGTATACAGACAGACAATCCGAGTCGCTTCTCCAGCGCCCGTACATCGTCTGCGAAGTACATAACCAGACTCTTGTTGGTAGGGTGTCTAAGCCTGCGTACTTCGGTATCGGAGCGGTGCATGCGCCTTTGCACGGAGTGCTCCGCACAGCTCCATCGCACCGTCAACTGTTGCAGCGTGAAGTAGGCGTCAGTACGGGGCAGATGCGCAGGACGGTTAGGCACGGGTCACCTCTTGCGTGTCCCAGCATCGGTGCTTCGGCCAGGGTCGCATGCTCTTGTGTATTTCGTAGGTCAATCCCCGTGTCACGAGGAGACCCTGTATTGGCCATCGGAACCGCTTGCCGTGCGAGTGGTGTTCCCCTGTATTGCCGCAGGGGCACTCGTAGGGCTTGTGGGTCCCCGGAGGCGGTAGTGTGACCTTGATGCGCTGGTGCTTGAGGCGAGACTTCCTACCCATCGCGTTCTTCCTCTTCCGGGTCGAACGTCTCTTGGTACCACTTCTGTAACTCCTCCCACACAACGTCTTCGCCTTCGGCCACGAACCTGTTAGCAACGTCTACGGCAGCAAGAGACGAGCCGTCGTAGTAGCACGTACCACCAGCGATTATGTCGCATTCCATTGAGGTCTGGCTCTCGTAAATCGGCTTGAGAGAGTGATACCCAACGTCGGCACCCATCCACGGGCAATAACCCGGTTCGGGGTTTCCTTTGCGCTCCTTGTAGATGTGTTGAAGCTGCATCCCCGAGTACAGGACAAATTGAGTCGCGCCTAGCGGCCCGATCAGCAAGAATCGAATTGTCACGCCACGGATGCCGTAGTTCTTGCTGGGGTCAGGGTCGCGTTTGTCATACGCGGGCGTGAACTGTATTTCCTTCGTGAATCCTTCTGGCGTGGTGTCGCTACGCATCATCTTCCTCTTCCGGGTCGCAGTGTGGACAACTCCCGTCGTCTCGTAGGTTGCGTTGCTCCCCGCAGGTAGGGCATTGGATATCGTCTGCGTCAGGAATACCTGCTCCTGGGTCGTGTGTACTAGGCATCGTTACTCTCCCCGGTTGCCTTGGCGATTGCCTTGCGGCACGCCTCCGAGTACACGGTTGAGGTCCCGCCGTTGTACAGGTCTCGCTCCAGTTCCTCCATGATGCCTTTGCATGCAGCGAGCAAGTCCGGTGAGGCAGCTATGAGGTGAGCGTCGGCTTTGGAGTTTTCCGCTGTTGCTACCGCCTCGCTACTGCCGTCTGGGTAGATGCTATGTAGTCCACTTCCCTCGTATGCGTAGTGCCACGGTCCAGGTGTGCGCTTGCTCATGCTGCCTTCCATGCTCTGTTCCTCCAGTTGAAAGGAGTGGTCAGAATGGGTGCCCCGCGCCCGCCTGTACTGCCGTTCGGCGCTTGTGATCAAGCAACAGCACAGAGGGATGCGGACACGGGGCGAGCTCTACTGTCTGAGACGGCTTTCCACGGTCACGGCTACCTCGTTTTCGGGGCAGCGATCCCGTTCTGCCTCGTCCTTCGTGCCGTAGATACGAGCTTGCTCTAGGCGGCGCGTGTAACTCGCGCCCCTGCGCCCTGAAACATATCCTCCACCCTGGTCAGTGCGAACGATTACATATGGCATGTCTACAGTTCCTCCATCATCTCGTCGAGTGCTTCGATGTCGAGCCCGGAGTCGTTCCACGCTACGCCGTCAGGCGTCTCGGTGGAGTCCATCAACTCACGCATCATGGAAGCGAAGCGCTTATGTGGTTCGCCGTCATGGTCCGGCTTGGCGTCTAGGGCCAGGTTGTACAGCTCCTCGTCGTTGCCGATCCAGAGTGCTACGTTCCAGGTCTCGTAGTTTGCCCAGCCGTTGTGTGTGTCGCTCATATCTAGAATCCCCTTCTAGGTTGCCGACACGCTCCTTAACAGCGTGCCGAGTGTCAGGTCGCAACAATGCGCCCCGTCTAGCGCCCGTGCAGTGTTTTAGTCGCTAGGTCCGTGGACTGCGTCTGCTGCGTGCTGTAGCAGTTGCCGAGCTTGATACAACGCCCGATCCCGTGCGTCTGAGTAGTCTTGTAGTGTTGTTTGCATGAGGTTTCTTGTTGTCCACTGCGCCATGAATGGCGCCGCTATCAACGCTAAGATCTCTTCTTCTTTCATGCTGTTTCGTCCGGGTCGCCATATGCCGATTCGATCTCTGCGTTGCAGTCGGCACAGGTCTCCGGCTGCCCCTCCCAATGAATGCCTGCTGCTAGTAGGGCGGGTTTGTAGTCGTTGGCGCACACTGAGCAGAGAACTTCGCCCTGGTCGATGTAGATAACCGGATATCCTCCCGGCCATGCGAACGTGGTCAAGGTCCCGTCAGCGTTACGCGGTAGATTGTCTGCGCTCATGTTTGACTGTCCCCTAGTCGTGCGCCGTTGCGCTGTTGTTGAGGCGGCTCGCTACGTCGGTGAGAATCATTCCGGCACTGTCTGCCAGAATCGCAGCGTCTCGGATGTCGCCAACTAGACTTGCTTCTGTCCGTGCCCACGGGATGTTCGATTCCGGCAGCACGTCGTTGATTCGACGGCAGGCCGTGCGCAGTCTCTTGCGGGCGTCCATCAACGATTCCAGATCTCGTAGCGTTGGTTTCATATCCGTATCCCCTACGGTTACCAGCGATTCCCTACGACCGCTGTATCTCCTACACAGTGACTGATCAGTACACGAGAGTCAACCAACAATCGTACCCCTCCGCACATTAGATCTGCATCGCTGCTACGCTTGACTGCATGCAGACTCAGACGCTCAACTCCCAGACTGCCGATGCGCTCCTCTCGGAGCCTTCTGCCAACACCGTCGCGCTAGCCATCGCTGATTACGGCAAGGATCTGTCGCAGTCATGGGCGCCCTTGTTCGCTTACCGTGTATCCAAGGGAGATACCTTTGCTGACGCGTACCGTGCGACTCATGTAAGAACGTCAGAGAAGAACGCTATTAGCACTGG
>SDBT01015048.1_pt1 | contig 12312 bp, 14 predicted proteins | sample 2277101 | NCBI WGS metagenome assembly SDBT01 (sample SAMN10404973, study PRJNA504765) | marine sediment metagenome | isolation source: marine sediment core GS10_PC15, 103 cmbsf | place: Arctic Ocean: Southern Knipovich Ridge | collected 2010
GTATATTCTCGGGAGAAATACCGGGATACGCTCTCCAATTCTTGATCAACGATTTCTTTCAGTCTCTCCCTTATTTCATCGAAGGCAGAATTCAGATTATAGGTATCAAACCACTTCTGCCGGGCCCGGTGCAGCTCATCCATTAATTGATTAAGTCCCTTTATCGAGAAATTCTGGAAGCTGAAGCTCATCCCCTCCCGCATCAACTGCTCCAGGGCCCAGGAGATATCTCCATACTGGATAAACCTCTCCATCAGCTCATCAAAGAGCTCCTCCGCATCCAGACTCTCCCAGATCTGGGTTCCATCCCATTTTGAATAACAATAACTTTTCATTTCCGCTGTGATTCTGAGATAAGAATAGCTGATTTCCCCAGGGGAAGGTTGAACGAAGCAAAATACCAAATCAATTAAATCCAAATGTCAAAATCCAAATATCAAATGAATGTCAAAGGATCTTTCTCCTTTTATTTTGTCATTTGAACTTTGGGTTTTGTTTGAACTTTGAGCTTTGACATTTGACATTAGATATTCTTCCGACAGACTCAGGACAGGCACTAAAGGGGCGCCCCTAAATCTTTCCCTTATGTCCAAATTGCAGTTCATTTCCGGTAGATTACTTTACCGCCCGTCTCCGTCTTATTCAGCAAATTGTGAAGATGCAGACCTTCGAGGATAAACTCAATGGCTGAGGCCATCATTGCCGGGCTATCCGTTATTCCCAACTCCTTCACCCTGGTCTCCAGCCCTTCGATCTCCCGGAAGACATCCAGATATTCCCGGGAAGACATTGCCACCGAGACCTCCATCCGTCCTCCTTGGTTGAAGACATCCACCACATCCTGGAGGGATTCCAGAGTAAAATATTCATTGAATATCTCACGCACCCCTTTCTTTATTAGCCTATCGACTATCTCAGCCTCCCCCTTATCCTCCCCGGCATACTCCAGCTCGATCTTACCGGTAGATGAGGCGAAGATGGAGGAAAGATCGCTAATCCGGGGGACCGCCTCTTCCTCCCCCAACAGGATGGCCCGCTTTTCCGCGCTGCTCACCAGGCACTCGTAATTGCTGATGGACATTCGGACACTCACTCCGGAGCGCTGATTTATCTGAGAGCTTCTTCGGGCCATCAGGGTGATCTCCGCGATTATTTCCTTCATAAACTGGGGCATTCTGACAGCATATCCTTCCGGGCTGGCCTTGCGCCGCTCCTGCTCCATTATTTTGATCTCGACATCCCTGACCCGGGGATAGTGGGTCTTTATCTGGGAGTAGTAGCGATCCTTCAGCGGGGTGATAATCCGCCCCCGCGAGGTATAGTCCTCGGGATTGGCGCTGGCGACAATCAGGATGTCTAAAGGAAGCCTTACCCGATAGCCCTTGATCTGAATATCCCTCTCCTCCATAATATTAAACAGACCTACCTGAACCTTCTCGGCCAGATCCGGAAGCTCGTTGATGGCGAAGATGCCCCGGTTAGTCCGGATAATCAAGCCGAAGTGAATGGTAAGCTCATTGGAAAGATATTTTCCCTCGGCCACTTTTATGGGATCTACCTCCCCGATGAGATCAGCGATCGAAACATCCGGAGTTGCCAGCTTTTCTCCGTATCTCTCCTCCCGGGGTATCCAGTCGATCTCCATCCGGTTGCCCAGTTCAATAAGCATGATCTGGCATCTCCGGCAGATTGGACGGTAGGGGTTGTCGTTGACCTCGCATCCTTTGATAACCGGGACCTCCGGATCCAGGAAATTGATAAGGGCGCGGATAATCCTTGATTTTGCCTGCCCCCTTTCTCCCAGAAAGATCATGTCATGGCCGGACAGAATAGCATTTTCGATCTGGGGGATGACGGTCTCATCAAAACCAATCACCCCGGGGAAGAGCCCCTCTCCCTTCCGCAGCTTCTCGATCAGGTTCTTCCTCAGCTCCTCTTTGATCGGAAGGACCTGGTATCCTGCTTCTTGCAGCTCTCCTAATGTCGCTGGCCTACTCATACTCATTGGATCTGACCTTAATCTTTAGGGTATCACCGCTCCTGAAAAATGGCAAGTAGTGCGTAACTGAACTCCCCCAATTTTTTAGGTAAAATGGATAGGCGGTCCGCCTTAGGCGGAATGGAAAACCCCGCCTATCCTTAGGGGTAAATTGCCCCAAAAATGGGAAAGCCCTGAAGATACTTCCAGTGGAATCTCTCATCCTTGATCCCTCTTCACTCCCCGATTATTTGGAGGATAATTTCCCGTCTTCGGGGGCGGTTGTCGAAATCAATGAGGACTATCTGCTGCCAGGTTCCCAGAATCAGCTCGGATTTATTAAAGGGGACGGTAAATGAGGCTCCCACCATTGCCGAGCGAACATGGGAGTGACCATTACCGTCACCCCAGCGATAATCATGCTGGTATTTGATGTTTTGAGGAATTACCCTATCCAGCATCTTCGAGAGATCCTCCAGCACTCCCCCTTCGAATTCAATGGTAGTTATCCCGGCAGTGGATCCGGGAATAAACACCGTCACTATTCCTTCGTTTAGACCAGAGCCTTTAACCCCTTTTGCCACCTCCGGGGTGATATCTTTAATATCCGAATTGCCCCTGGTTTCAAGAGAAAAAGATTTAGTTCTGACTGCCACTGTCTCCCGCCTCCTTTCGTATAGATATTTTTTACCCTATTACAAAACTCATAACTTATTGATATGTAATGAGTTATGAGACCGCACTTTTTATATTTCACCTCCGTCTCCTAATTTTATGTATTGTAATAAGTTACAAAAGTTAAGATATAGTTTTAGGCGTATCGGGTTCAATAACTTGTCCTGAGGCTCGCGAAGTATTGGTATATTAACAATGTATTTATACCTGTTTGCTGTAATCTGCCTATGACGGATTGTAGGGGTGAACCTCCGTGTCCACCCTTACCTGTCCTGAGCTTGTCGAAGGAGTGAGGGGGAACAAAATAATCCCCTCCCCTGGTGGGAGGGGATAAAGGGGAGGGGGAATAAAAAAGTATCCTCTCCCCGAGGGGAGAGGGCAAGAGCCTGTCGAAGGATTCGGGCCGATCCTTCGAGACGCCCCGATGGGCATCGGGGTTCCTCAGGACGTCGGCCCCTACATTAACGCATTATTTGGGTTTAACCCTTGCGGTTAATTATCTCTGCGGCTCTATGATTACTTTGATGGAATCCTGGGCATTGGCAACGAGCTGGAAGCCAAGGGCGGTCTCTGCCAGAGGGAGGCGGTGGGTGATCATCTCTCGCATACGCACCCTGCGAGCCCGGATCAATTCCATTGCCGAGGTGATGTCCGAGGGACTACCAGCGTAGGTGGTGGTTAAAGTTGTCCCATTGTGCCAGACATCATACAGAGGAATCGGAACATTAACGCCCGGCTCTATCGGTGCGAAAAACAAAACAGTGCCCCCCCGCTCAACCGATTGTAATGCCTGGGTGATTGCCGATATAGCTGCAGTGCATAGTACTACCAGATCAGCCAGCCAGCCATCGTTGACCTGGCGCAGACGGGCAGGCACATCCTCCTCTGCGTGGATGGTAACATCGGCCCCGAACTGTCGCGCCGCATTCAGCCGATATTCATTGATATCGGTTGCCACCACTCGACCTGCCCCGAGTGCCTGGGCCAGTTGCACAAAGAGCAGACCGGAAATGCCGCTGCCAATAACAAGCACCCTTTGACCTGGCTGCATCCGTGAAAGCCTTAGCCCGCGCAGCACACAGGCCAACGGCTCGATAAATACCCCCTCTTCAAATGACACCTCTTCCGGTAGCAGGAATACTCCACGGTCTACATTGATTCTGGGGACCCGGATGTACTGAGAGAAACCACCCGGATCAAAATTCGTTTGGCGCAATGTATCGCACACAGAGTGATGGTCACTCAGGCAATAGCGGCATGTATTGCAGGGGACATGATGGGATACGAAGACCCGATCGCCCTCCTGGTATCGCTCTACTTCCTTTCCCACCTCGACGATTACGCCTGTGATCTCATGCCCCAGCACCAACGGGGCCTTCTTGATGCGATACCATTCCATCACATCACTGCCGCAGATGCTGCTGGCCTCTACCCGAACCAGCAATTCTCCGGGAGCAATTTGTGGGGTTGGCCTCTCCTCTATCCGCACATCTTTGTTGTTATAGTAGACTGCAACTCGCACCGTGGTTTCCTTCAGTCATTTTTTGTTTCCTTAATCTCATCCATAATTTCACGAGCAAGGCTCAAAAATTTGCTTTTCAAATCTTTGGCATTTACCTCAACCAGCATATCTACTGGCCATTGAGCAATATCGTCGGGAAACTTGTCAACCTCTTTGAGGGCAACGCTGAACCAATAGAGGTCAAAACCAGGGTCCTTTTGTTTTGCCATTTCCATTAATGCTTCAATCGGCTCGGTTCTCAAAATGAAGAATAGGTCAATGGCATCCCGATGTTTCCACCGTCCAAAGAAAGTTAGAAGCTTATCCACAATAAGGTCCCGGTAGCTATTTATCTTGACCCCAAGCTCCGAAAGCTGTGGCTCCTCCAAGCGAAAGGGTGAATCATAAGCAAAATGGATCCCCACACTTTCACCCTCTTTATTGGCCTCTAACTCAACAAAGGTTTCAAATCTGCGAATAACACTAAGAGTATATTGCTCTCGGAGCAAGTTCTCCTCGACAACTTTAGTAAATGGAATAATCAGGTCTCTTTCGCTAGTGAAGAAATCCAAGTCGTAGGAGCGACGATGTCCCAGGTAAAACTCGGTAAGGGCAGTGCCTCCAGTTAGGCAGAAGAAAGAAGCCTCCCGGATTTTACCGAACTCAACTAATAGATTTCTCTGAATTGGTGTGAGGATCCCTCTACCCTTTAGCATATTCAAAATAATCCTCCCATAGTCTTTTGACTCTTCTTGGCAAGTTAAGCTCGGGAAGTAGTCTTCTCACCTCGTCCCAGTCCAACTCAGCAATATCCTCCGCCCTGCCATAAGATAGAACTTCCCCAATATACCATTTCCTCTGCCAGGGGTCACTAAGGTCAATCTCTTTGTTGGTTGACCAGACTATATATCTCTTTGGTTTCATCTCTATCGCCTCCGAAACAGGTTATCCTCGATCAAACTCCTCCAGTGATTTTGGTCTCCCGCCGCTCCCTGTGAAATACTAACTCTTATCGCTTTTCACACTGTTGAATAGGTCATGAGCCTCTTTAGGGGAAGCATTCTCGTGAATAACGGCGCGGATAGCCCTGATCATTGCCACCGGAAAGTCATTTTGCCAGATATTCCTACCCAGATTCACACCTATTGCGCCTTTTTGAATACCATCATAAACAAACTCAAGTACTTCCATATCTGTGTCTACCTTAGGTCCACCCGCCATAACCACTGGCACAGGACAACCCTGCACAACCTTCTCAAAACCTTCACACCAATAGGTCTTTACCACTTTTGCACCCAATTCGGCAGCGATACGACAGCTTAAGGCAAGATAGCGGGCATCCCTCTTTTCTAATTCTTTACCCACCGCAGTAACCGCCATTACCGGAATGCCATATTCCTCGCCTTCGTTAACAAGCTTTGATAGATTTAGGAGCGATTCACGCTCATACTCGCTACCGACAAAGATGGAAATACCTACCGCAGCTACATTAAGGCGGATAGCTTCTTCCATGGAGGTAGTGATTCCCTCATTGGCCAGGTCTTTCCCAACCATGCTGGTGCCCCCAGATACCCTGAGGATGATTGGCTTAGTGTTGTTTGGATCCACCGATGAACGCAATACACCCCGGGTAACAAAGAGCGCATCACAATAAGGAAGAAGTGGCTTAATAGTCTCGCCTGGTTTTTCTAATTTCCTCGTCGGCCCTTGAAAATACCCATGATCTATGGGCAAAAAGCAACAACGGCCGTCAGATTTGATTAGTTGCGCCAAACGATTTTCCATTCCCCAATCCATATCAATAACTCCTCCTTTCCTCCTCCACCCCGCCAACTGGCGAGGCGGACAGGTCTATATTTATTATGCTGCCAAAAAGCTGCTATCTTCTTCGCCGCTATTTTTGGCCTAAATACTGAAGTAAACAAGATAAATCCTATCATAAGATAGAATCTGGAGCAAGAATTTGTGCCCCTGTCTGGGAAAATTTGATTTCTTGTCCCTGGTTATGCTAAATTAAAGTGCTTATTGATTTCAAATTATAAAACTAAGCGTCAAATGAATCCTAAAATTCTATCTAAACTTAAGGAATATTTTATTGAAAAGAAAGGCGTTCTGGTAGTCTATCTCTTCGGCTCCGCATCTGGGAAATCCCACGGCTGGAAAAAAAGAGCTGATTTAGACATTGCTATTCTACTGGATGATTATACCTTAAAGGATGGTTCGTTAAAACAACAATGTATATTCTGGGCAGAGCTGGTAGCTTTACTTAAAAGGGATGACATCGATGTTTTAATTTTAAACACTGCTCCTTTAATACTAAGACATGAGGTAATTAAAAATGGGCTGATCCTCTTTGAAAAAGAGCCATCTTCAAGAATAGATTTTGAGGTAAGTTCAGAGCTTAAATTTTATGACTTCAAACCCTACCACCAGCTTTTCTGGGAGACTCTGGTCAGGAGAATTGAGGAGGGAGATTTTGGCAATAGAAAACAGTAAAATAAGAGAACTTCTGGAAATTCTGGACACAGAAACTTCTTATCTCAAACAGAAGCAAAGTATATCTTTAGAGGATTATTTGAGCAGTTGGGAAATTCAGCATATCGTTGAGCGAGCGTTCGAGCAAGCAATTCAGGCCTGTATTGATATCGGTGCCCGACTGATTTCGATAAAAAAATTTCCTACTGCCGATGGCTATCATGAAATTTTTGATGTGTTATTCCAGCAAAATGTTATTCCATTTGAATTTTTGAAAAGAATGCACCAGATGATCGGTTTTCGCAATGCACTTGTCCACGAATATCGCCATATCAAGCATGAGGAAGTATACCGTCATCTTCAGGAAAATTTGAGTCTTTTCCCTGAATTTGCTGCCCATATCATAAAATTTTTATCATAAACTTTCCCTTCCCATTTTTAGCTTTGCCTGCCAAAATATCTCCAACTCATATGACCTAAGCCGGGTCGAAGATACATCTAACGACAAAATCCCAATGTCTCAAATCCCAAATCCCAATCCTTCGAGACGCCCTTCGATAAGCTCGGGGCTCCTCAGGATTTTGGTCGGTTTCGTGTAATTTGTGAAATTTGTGGTTCAAATCCCATCCTTCGAGACGCCCCGATGGGCATCGGGGCTCCTCAGGATATCGGTCGGTTTCGTGTAATTTGTGAAATTCGTGGTTCAAATCCCATCCTTCGAGACGCCCCGATGGGCATCGGGGCTCCTCAGGAAATCGGTTTGTTTCGTGTAATTCGTGAAATTTGTGGTTAAATTCTTAGTGTAATTTGTGAAATTCGTGGTTCAAATCCCATCCTTCGAGACGCCCCGATGGGCATCAGGGCTCCTCAGGAAATCGGTTTGTTTCGTGTAATTCGTGAAATTTGTGGTTAAATTCTTAGTGTAATTCGTGAAATTCGTGGTTCAAATCCCAAATCAATCTCTTTTGCAATTTGCATTTTGCAATTTATTTAGTCCGCCTCAGGCGGATTAGATCATTCCTAAGACTTTATGGATCTGGGGGATTACTCTTACCTCGGGGAGAAATCTGGTGGAGACCTGTTGGAGTTTCAATAGCATTTTAGGAGAGGGAGCCCTTTTTATCCTCCCCGAAGGGGTCACCGGCTGGAGGATCAGAGGAATTCTTTTGTCGATCTGGCCGATTAGCTCAGCGGCCTGGAGAACCTCCTGTTCTGTGGTTTGGGTAGTTATGACCATCTTGGCAAATACCTTCTTCTTTTTAGCCACCTGCAAAAAATCTCGATGTTCTTCCCAGAAGGCCTTTCCTTTTAATGAGGAAGGAAGCTTGATGTCCATTGCCACTGTGTCAATTAGCCCGATCACCTTCCTCAGACCTTCTGACAAAACCCCATTAGTCTCCAGATAGATCCTGAACTTGCCTTTTATCGTTGGCAGCCACTCTTTAAGAAAATCCGCCTGTTCTAAAGGCTCACCACCGGTAATGCTCAGGTGTCGGTGGATTTTGGTATTCTGGTTCAGGGAAGAGATAATCCCCATGAGTTCGGCTGAACTCAGCGGGTTATGAAGGAGGTAAAACTGTCTTGATCCGGGAGCCTTCTCGATCCGGCACTCTTTCTGAGGAGAAAGCGCCTGGGGGGTATCGCAGTAACAGCAACGTAAGCTGCATCCCCCGAAGCGGATAAAGAGCTGCCGCTCACCGAGAAGTATCCCTTCTCCCTGAATCGAAGAAAAAATCTCGACAATATTGGCCTCCGGACTCATACTGATAATCTTAGGCTCATTCCTGTGGGCAAAAAATCCAAGGGTAAAAAATGACAAAGCTCAAATGACAAATTCCCCCTCACCCCAACCCTCTCCCCCAGGGGCGAGGGAACTTTTATTGACATTTGACATCATATTGGAATCCTCGAATCCACTCATTATTATTTTACTCCCCGCACTTTCCATCTTGCCTGGTTGATTCCTTCCATCTCCTGGCAGAATCTTTCCATTACCGAGCGGGCCAGCTCCCGGGGTTGAATGTGGTAGTCATCAAGTCCGGCGGTTTTTATGGGGGTATTCAAGCTGCTGATATTAATACCTAAGTGGATTAAAGCGGAGATCGGGGAAAGGGTGGCAATGGAAACGGTAAGCTTCTTATCTCCATCAAAGAGGTCATCCCCCCGGCGGAGGATCTGGGCACCGGGAGATCTCAACTGAAGCTCATCTTTAAGGATAGCAATAAGAAGGCGCTGCTGGCAGATGGCCTTTTCCAGATCAAGGTGGAAGAGCTCGATGATAAAGTGAAGCATATCCTCGCTGTATATCCTCTCTTTATTTTTGAGATCAGCAAGATCCACCATCTCCTCCGGCCGGACATCACACCCGCCGCGGAAGGAAACGATGCTATCGCCCAGAAGGTCAAAATTCTCGTAGGCCCAGTGGGATCGAAGCTGCTCCCCGTTATAATCTATTTGCTTATCAATAAACCGGCTCAACATAAAATTTCTCCAATTTGGACATAACAGTAATCACTTTCCTAGGGGAAGGTTGAACGAAGCAAAATACCAAATTCATTAAATCCAAATATCAAATGAATGTCGAATGACTAAATGTCAAAATTAACAGGTGCACTGGTGCACCAATATTTGTCATTTGGACTTTGGATTTCATTTGAACTTTGAGCTTTGTCATTTGACATTCAGCCTTCGTAGTCCGCCTCAGGCGGACGAAGTAGGCCTAGATATTCTTCCTACAGGCTCAGGACAGGTACTAAAGGGGCGCCACCCAATATTAACCCCTCTAAGTCTAATTTAAAAATCTATCCTTGATAATGCCAAAGCGGCCAGACGCCTTGAATGCTCGTTTCGTCCGGAGGCAGGATTCGCATTTACCGCACATCCTCTTTCCCCCCCGATAGCAGCTCCAGATCAGATCCAATGGCGCTTCTATCATTATTCCCAGCTCAACAATCTCTTTTTTACTCAGGTTCTGAGTGTAGCTAATCACCTTTGGGTGGCTGAGGGTGGATTGCTGAAGTGACCGGTTAACTGAATCAACAAACTGGGGGCTATTATCAGGAAAGGCTGCTGCTTCTTCCGCATTAAACCCGGCAATTATCAACTCACAGCCCAGGGCCTCGGCAAAGGAGGCAGCGATGTTCAGGAATACCCCATTTCGGTTAGGCACCCAGACATCTCTAACTGTATCGGCTGCCGGGTTCTTATCTAAATCACTCTGCTCGGGCTCGGGAATCTTACGCTTTCTGTTTACTAAAGCGGTTTTAGTTATCCGCTTAAGCCAGTCCAGCTTGACCGACCGGTGCGGGACCTTAAATTTTCGGCAGACCTCCTTGGAGCAACCAATCTCCCGGAAAACCGCTTTCTGTCCATAGTCAAAAGTAAGGGCCAGTTCCACGCTGGTTTCATCCCGGGCCTTTTTCAGGCAAACAACCGAATCCAGACCTCCCGAAAGGAGAACAATACTCTTCATTTAAGAAAATCCAAATATCAAAATCCAAATGCCAAAAAAATGCTAAAAAACTTAATGTCAAAAGACTTTTTTTCTTTTATTTTGACATTTGGAGTTCATTTGAACTTTGAGCTTTGGCATTAGAGCCTTTTATGGCCTTGTTTATCCCTGAGCATAAACCCTTGCCGCTATCCCTGCTACTCCTTGCTATTCCCCCTGTCCGACGAAGCCTTGGCGAAGTCGGATGCTACTTCCTTCAGTTTACTCTCGACTATTTTCCTGATCTCCTGCAACCGCTCCGGAGTGTTTGCCTCAAACCTCAGTACCAGCATCGGTTGAGTATTTGACGCCCTTATTAGCCCCCAGCCGTCTTCAAAAAGGATCCTCACTCCATCAATATCAATGATTTCATATTTTTCTCGAAAATAAGCTTTCAGTTTTTCAACTACCTTAAATTTTCTCTCCTCAGGGCAATCCACCCTGATCTCCGGGGTATTGAATACCCGAGGAACATCACTGAGCAGATCTTCCAACTTTTTATCGGTCCGGGAGAGGATCTCCAGCAGGCGGCAGGAGGCATAAATTGCATCGTCATAGCCAAAATATCTGTCGGCAAAGAAGATATGCCCGCTCATCTCCCCAGCCAGCTTTGCCCCTTCCTCTTTCATTTTACTTTTAATTAGCGAGTGGCCGGTCTTCCACATTATCGCCCGGCCTCCATGTTTCTTAATATCATTATAAAGGTTCTGAGAGGATTTGACCTCGGAGATAATGCAGGCCCCGTGGTTTTCCTTCAGGATCTCTCGGGAGAAGATGATCATCAATTGATCTCCCCAGATAATATTGCCCTGGCTATCGATCGCTCCAATCCGATCTCCATCACCATCGTAGCCAATCCCTACATCGGCACCGGTAGCCTTTACCTGGGAAATCAGATCCTTCAAATATTCAGGGACAGTAGGATCAGGGTGATGGTGAGGGAAATTGCCGTCCAGATCACAGTAAAGCTCGACTACCTCACAGCCCAGATCTCTGAGAAGCTTGGGGGCCACCGCCCCAACGGTTCCATTCCCCGGATCAATCACGACCTTTATCCTCCTGGTGATCTTTATGTCCTCTTTAAGCCACTCCTGATAAGGCTCGATGATCTCGTAAGAGCTACACTTCCCTTTTCCCTTCCGGAACTTTCCTTTCTCAATAAACCTTCTAAATCTTTGAATCTCCTCACCGTAAATGGTATCTTTCCCCACACATATCTTAAATCCATTGAATTCCGGAGGGTTGTGGCTTCCGGTGATCATCATTCCCCCCTCTTTCTCCAGCTTGAAGATCGAAAAATAGAAAAGCGGGGTAGGGCAGACTCCCAAATCGATTATATTACATCCGGTGGAAAGCATCCCCTCCACCAGGGCATCCCGGAATCCGGGGGAGGAGAGACGACCGTCCCTGCCCATCACCAGTTCCTTCTTCCCCATCTCGGCCATATAGGTTCCATATCCCTTGCCCAGAGTATTGACTACCTCCTCGGTTAAATCTCGGCCCACAACTCCCCGAAGGTCATATTCCCGGAAGATATGGGGATTAATCTTCATCCTGGTAAACCTCCTTTACAATAATAGTAGGGGGGTAGCCCTGTCCGCCATAGTCCCGCGTTCACGCGGGACGACGGCGGAAGGGAATAGCATCCGACTTCGCCAAGGCTTCGTCGGACAGGGGGAATAGCAGGGAGCAATCTTCATCCCGTTAGACCTCCTTTACAATTTTTTACTGCAGTATTCATTATCAGTCCGAGGCAGATTCCCATCAATCCGCCTGAGGCGGTCTAACGGGATTCATCTGCTAACTTCCCTTACTCCTTTGCCTTCCTCCACAAAGGCATAGGCGCTGTGGTTGTGAATAGATTCGAAGTTCTCTGATTCCACGCTAAACCAGGTAACATTGGGATTGGCTTTGAGCTTTTGTGCCACCTCCCGAACAATATCCTCAACGAACATCGGATTGTCATAGGCCCTTTCGGTAAGGTGCTTCTCATCGGGCCTCTTCAGAAGGGCATAAACATCACTGCTGGCCGAACTCTCTACCAGTGAGATTATATCCTCAATCCAGATAAACTTCTTGAAGTGGAAGTTAACATTTACCAGGCTGCGCTGATTGTGGGCTCCCTGGTCACTGATTTCTTTAGAGCATGGGCAGAGGGTAGTGATGGGAACCGTAATACCAATAGAGAATCCC
>SDBT01015049.1_pt1 | contig 12311 bp, 9 predicted proteins | sample 2277101 | NCBI WGS metagenome assembly SDBT01 (sample SAMN10404973, study PRJNA504765) | marine sediment metagenome | isolation source: marine sediment core GS10_PC15, 103 cmbsf | place: Arctic Ocean: Southern Knipovich Ridge | collected 2010
ATCTTATCCTGAGCCCCTCCGCCTTACTCAGGATAAACTCCATCGAATGGATGGGAGAGTACCATACGGTTTCCTCCCCCTTGATGGGGGAGGATTAAGGTGGGGGTGAATTTTTGCCTTTCCAATAAACAATGCCCCGCAAACCTTGAAAAACTGTTCTAATTTGGGGTAAAGTTTTTTCCGAAACTTTTGGAAATTTGGGGTCAGGCCCGAAATTTCAACTTTACGCCTCCCTTGCGATTAATCAATATCCTCCTCGTCAAGAAAAAAATAAACGACAGCCCTATCCACCCACATTTTCAAAGAAATTAAATCTAAATACTAAAAACTCAATCAATTGGCGGAAATCAGGGTCGCATCTTGAATTGTTAACTTCTCATTGCCTTCATTTCGAGATATTGATGAAAAGTTAATATTTCAACAACGTGGTCCCCCAATTATGAGGCCTGGAAAAATCTCTAAAACTATTATTTCTCTTGCCTTTTTATAATTTTTGATGTAAAAAATACTTAAAGTGTAATTGTATTGGGATACTAAGATGTCTACAAGGCCAAAAAAGTTATTGGTGATACTATCCGGGCTCAGTCTTCTCTGGGCGGTCGAGGCCAATGCCGATTCCTGCATAAACGCCAAGTGCCACGCCCACAACACCGTAAAGGAAGGGAAGTATATCCACTCCGCCTTCGATGTGGGGGAGTGCGATTCCTGCCATGAGCCCGCGGAGGGGGAGCATAAGTTCAAACTAATAGCCGAGGGAGCCGATCTCTGCTATAACTGCCACGATAAGAAAGACACTATGAGGGTGGTCCACAGTGCATTAGGAATGGGGGATTGTACCGACTGCCATGACCCTCACAAATCTCAGTATAAAAACCTGCTGAGTCGATACCCCGTAGGCGAGCTCTGCTATGACTGTCACGACCAATATAATGTAAAGAAGAAGGTTCACGGTCCGGTTAAGACGGGGAAATGCTTGAAATGCCATGACCCCCATCAATCCGACAACGACAAGATCCTGAAGAAGCCTCCGGAAGAGCTCTGCAAGAGCTGTCATAAATTAAAGCTGACGGCGAAATTCACCCATGAGGCCTTTGTCATGGGAAAGTGCCTTAACTGTCACGACCCCCACCAATCGGACAACCCTAACCTGATTAAGACCCATCCTATACAAGAAGCCTGCTTCTCCTGTCATAAAGACAAAAAGCCTCCGGAGAAGGCAGTGGTGCATAAAGCAGTGGCTAAAGGCGATTGCCTGAACTGTCACAATGGCCATCAGTCAGGAAGGGAAGGGCTTCTCAAGGTGAAAGCAAGAGAGCTCTGTTATCAATGCCATAAGCGAATGGATACAGAAGAATATGTCCATGGAGCAGTAGTCCTGGGCAGGTGCACATCCTGTCATGACCCCCATTGGTCCAAGGCCGCTAATTTATTAAAAGCCGAGGGGAGTAAGCTCTGCTTCACCTGCCATTACGACGACCTCACCGGCAGGAAGGTAATTCATTCGCCTGTAGAGGAATGCTCCAACTGTCATCAACCCCACCAATCGGACAACCCAAAGCAACTCATTGCCTTTGGCAAGGATCTATGCTATCAATGTCATGATGAGGTGGAAAATGGTAAATTGGTGCATCGCCCGCTTGAGACCAAGGGCTGCACTCCCTGCCACAACCCCCATGCCACCGCCGAACAATCGCTGCTAATTAAGCCCACGAATGAATTGTGCGTAAGCTGCCATCCTGCCACAGCAGATGGGCGGCATATCTCTGCTGGATTTGGAAAACTACATCCTGTAAGCAAGGCAGTTGACTCCTCTCGCAAGGAGAAGGAACTGTCTTGCACGAGTTGTCACAATCCCCACAGCTCGGACTATCCCAAGCTGTGGCATCAGGGGGAAAATAAATCGCTGATGTGCAATAAATGCCACAAGAAGAAGTTTTAAGCCAAATTAACGCACACTCTTTACGAAGATGAGAAAAACTATAATAATCTCTCTAATTCTCTCTGCCGGTCTGTTTTTTACCGGCTGTGCCACTACTCCTCCACCTAAATCGGGAGAGATAATCTGGCCTCCTCCTCCGGAGGTCCCGAGGATCAAGTTCGTCAGGGTCATCCGGACCGAGCTGAATGTTAGGGAAAGGACCTTCTGGACAAAGTTCAAAGATTTCTTCTTAGGAGCTCCGAAAGCTTACTGGATGCAGAAGCCCTATGGGGTGCATGTTGATAAAAATGGAAGGCTTTTCGTAACCGATGGCAAGGTGGGAAAGGTAGCGGTCTTTGACTTTAAAAACCATAAATTCTGGTTTCTGGGGACGGGCACCATGGGTTATTTACGGGCGCCCATGGGGGTTACCACAGATGCCTCGGGTAGAATCTATGTTAGTGATGTCAAGGAGAGAAGTGTATTTGTATACGACTCTAATGGGAAGTTTCTTCATGCTTTAGGGAAAATGGGCGAGTTCAACAAGCCCCTGGGGATTGCCGTGAACAATCAATGGGGAAGGGTTTATATCGCTGATGTTAAGAAGCACCGCATCAATGTCTATGATTTTTCGGGAGCGCTTCTTTTTCAGTTTGGTGAAAGAGGAAAGAATAATGGACAGTTCAACTTCCCCACCAACCTGTGCATAGATAAGGATGGAAAGGTATATGTGGTAGATGCCCTGAACTATCGGGTACAGGTATTCAATCCGGATGGAGAGTTTATCTTCAAGTTCGGAGAGATCGGAGACTGCGTTACTTGTTTCACCAGACCAAAGGGGATTGCTGTGGACAGCGAGGGGCACATCTACGTAGCCGACGGGGCGTTTAATAACATCCGGATATTCGACCAGGAGGGGAGACTTCTCCTTCATTTCGGCACCCTGGGGTGGAACAAGGGACAGTTCTGGATAATCGGGGATATGTATATTGATAAAAATGATAGATTATATGTAGTGGATCAATTCAATCGCCGGGTACAGGTCTTTCAATATCTGAGCCAGAAAGACCAGCCTCCTGCTATCCAGGAATAGAGCCATTATGTCGGGCAAGATGCCCGACCTGCAATTTTATTCGTTGACTATAGTAAGGGCCGACGCCCCTGCCCCGCCATAGGCGGGGATAAAGGGTGGACAGAGCCTGTCCTGATCCCTGTCCTGAGGCACTCGAAGGGTTGTCGAAGGAGAGGTCCACCCCTACAAATCTCGGTATTTAGTCTGCCTCTCATTCATCTACCGATTTTCGGGAATATGTATTTTTTTTTTACGCATGTAATTTTTTTCTTGATAATCTAAGATCTCCGTGATATTTCAATTAATTGAATGAATGCTCATTCCTTTTTCAAAATAAGCCCATAATAAGGGATAAATTTATATAAAAAAACAGTTCGCTCATAAGAAATAAGTAAAACATCGGCTTGGTGCGAATTTTGATGTGTAAGGAAATTTTAGATTGAACCTGAGCAAAGGGATGTTGCCGGTTAGGTCAAACGTTAGTTCGGGCAATTTGAGAAAAATCGCTTCATTGGGGCAAAAAGGAGATTAAGTGAAATTTAATTTAAAGGTTTTGCTCTTTATTGTCCTTGGAGGGGTGGCACTCATTTTCATCCTTTCCAAGTTAATAGAGATGGCACCTCCGAACATCATGGATTCTCGGTTTGCTCCTCGGCAGTGGGTGAATCTCGATGAGACAGAGAGTCCCCCCCCGGGGGGACAATCCCGGCCAGCTCCTGATAAACCGCCGATCCGGATAGCTATTGCTCCTGTCATCACGCCGGAGAAATCGTTATCGATGTACCAGGGAATTGGGGATTATCTCGGGGATAAATTGGGTAAAGGAGCAATCCTCTTGCACCGGCAAACCTATGCAGAGGTAAATAATCTGGTTCGCTACCGGCGCTGTGATATGGCTTTTGTTTGCACTTATGCGTTCGTCGAGGGGGAGAGGGATTTCGGTATGGAGGTGCTGGTAGTCCCGGAGATCGGCGGCAAGATAACTTATCATTCGTACATTATCGTACCTCCTTCGAGCGAGGCAAAGTCGCTATTGGATCTGCGAGGGAAGAGCTTCGCATCCGCGGATATCCTCTCTAACACAGGTTGGCTCTTCCCGATGATTTGGCTAAAAAATCGGGGCGAGGATCCCGAGCATTTCTTCTCCAAGCACCTTATCACCCATAGTCATGACCGGTCCGTGCTTGCAGTGGTATCGAAATATGTGGATGGGGCAGCGGTGGATAACCTGGTTTACGAGCAGATGGCTGAGGAGGACCCGACAATCCTGGCGAAGACTCGAATCATCCTGAAATCACCTCCCTTCGGAATGCCCCCGATCATTGTTCACCCGGATATAGACCCGGCGCTCAAGAGCCAAATCAGGGAGGCACTCCTCAGGATGCATGAGGATCCTGATGGCCGGAAAGCACTGTTACCCCTACGAATCGACCGGTTCGTAGTGCCGGATAGTAAGATCTATGACAGCGTACGGGAGGCTTCGCTGGTCATGGAGCAAAGAAGATGAAGGGTCTCCCTAATGGTTAAAAAACCCCTGTCCCGTCTGAAGTGGTGGCTGTTATCCGTGCCGATCTATTTCAAGATTTTAGGAATTGTGGCTTTGGTCGCAATTCTGTTTGCCGCCATTATCCTCTACCATGTGCGGGGCAGCATGACCCGAAACCTCTATCAGATGCTTGAGCAAAGAACCCTCTCCATAGCTATTTCCCTATCTTCCTCCCTGGAAAGGCCCATGATTACCAATGATTTATTCACCATCAATCAAGAACTCCACAGGACCTTAAAAGACTTCCCCGATATTCGATATATCCTTGTCCAGGATCAAAATGGGCGGATAATAGCCCATACCTTCGCCAAGGTTGTTCCTCCGGATCTCTCAGCCGCAGCTCCGCAGGAAATACCTCCCCGGGGCATGCTCCAGGTCCTTGCCAGTGCGGAGGGGCTCCTCTTCGATGCTACCATGCCGGTCCTTGATGGCCGTGCCGGGAGTTTGAGGGTAGGGGTCACCGACAAAATGATTGCCCAGGAGTTGTCTGCGATTACCCGATCGGTCCTCTGGGTCCTGGCACTCTGCATGGTTATTGGACAGGGGCTGGCACTGTTTCTAACGTACATCTTTATCCGGCCAATTCACCAACTGGTATCAGTTACGGACCGCATTCGCCGGGGGGATTTTGAATGCAAGGCCGAAGTGTTATCGGCGGATGAGGTCGGGAAGTTGGCCGAGGCTTTCAACCAGATGGCCGAGGGACTTCGAAAATATCGCCGTGAGGTTCAGGAAAAGGAGGCAGCTCGAATTTCCCTAATCGAAAGGATCGTCTTGGCTCAGGAGGAGGAACGCAAGAAAATTTCCCGGGAGCTGCACGACCAACTCGGCCAATCCCTTCTCGCCATTTTTCTGACAATTCAATCGAAGTCTAAAGACAGCGCGTTTTCTGAGAACCTCGGTCGGGATTTGGAAAGCAAGATCCGCGAACTTATCGATGAAGTCCACCGTCTGGCTTATGGTATGCGTCCGGCCATCCTTGACGATTACGGCCTCGACTTCGCGCTGGCCCGTTACACCAAGGAATCAGCCGAGCGCTTTAAGATCCCGATAGATTACCAGTATATATGTCCTTCAGATGGAGAACGGCTTCCCGGTCGTATAGAAATAACTCTCTACCGCATCGCCCAGGAGGCGGTCACGAATATCATCCGACATGCCCAGGCTCACCGGGCGAGCGTTATCCTGCTCTGGCATCACCATGAGGTTACACTCTTGGTCGAAGACGACGGAGTTGGCTTCGATTCTGCGTCGGTACAAAAGGGCCACAATACTTGCCTGGGTTTGATTGGGATGAAAGAGCGGGCAGCTTTGCTGGGAGGAGATTTTTCTGTGGAGTCAGTGCCAGGAAATGGCGCCTCCATTCGGGTCAGGATACCTCTGAAGGAGGGCAAATAATGTCTATTCGAATATTAATCGCAGATGACCACGCCGTGTTTCGAAGCGGTCTGCGGGCATTGCTCGAAAGGGAGGCAGATTTAAAGGTGGTGGGCGAGACCGGAGATGGGTTTGATACAGTCAAGGCTGCGGTCGACAGCAAGGTGGACGTATTACTTCTGGACATAAGCATGCCCGGACTCCCGGGTCCCCGGGTAGCCGAGATAGTGCTCAAGGACAAACCTCACCTCGCCATTATTGCTCTTACCATGCACGAGGACGAGTACTACCTGCAGGAGATGTTAAAGATCGGGGTACGAGGCTTTGTGCTGAAAAAATCTACGGGAACCGATCTGCTTCAGGCCATCCGGGCAACATACCGGGGGGACTATTATGTAGATCCTGCCCTGGCTGGCCAGGTTGTCTCGTCATATGTAGGACGGCCTTCAACCAAGAAGGTGGGCAGACTGGCTCTTCTGACGCCGCGGGAGCAAGAGGTCTGCCGATTTCTGGTTTATGGTCATACCAGTGCCGAGATTGCCCAGAAACTCTGCATCTCCGAGCGCACGGTTGAAGCCCATCGGGCAAATACCATGACCAAGCTGGATGTAAAAAGCCGCGCCGAGCTGGTCCGCTTCGCCATCGACAATGGGCTCATACGACTCGGTTAATCAGTATTTCCCCCATACCGCCCCGCCTCGCCACCAATAATTAGCTCAGGCAATTCTGTATATCAGTATTTTCTACGTGCTTCAATCTCAAAATTAAGTAATTTTCCCTAATGCGTATACCTTTTTTTTTTGCTAATTCTACATTTGCATGTAAAGGAGAATGTGGATAAAGGAGGTATTAAAATGGGGATTACAAGAAGAGAGTTTATAAAGATATCAGCCGGCGGGCTTGCGGGATTTTTAGCCCTCGAGACATTACAATCCTGCGGCGTTGAAGTGGTTCCATCTTTCCTTGATATTCACAGTGGTTATCCATTAGGGTTTACCGAGGAGTTTAAGCCAACAACCTGCTGGATAGGGAAGCAGGACTGTGGTATGCTTGCCCGTGTCGTTACCCAGAAAGTCAATGGAAAGGAGATAAAGAGGATAATTAGGTTTGAGGGTCATCCAAACCATCCCCTTAATAAGGGAACGCTATGCCCCAAAGGAAATGCCCAGCTTATGGCGATCTATGATTACAACCGGGTGAAGACGCCTTTGAAGAGAACAAACGCAAAGGGTGAGCAGGGGACATTTGTCCCGATTACCTGGGAGGAGGCAATACAGACTGTCGGTAATAAGATTATTGAGGCAAAGCCGGAAAATGAAGATATTCCCATACTATGGCAAAAGGGGAGGAGTAAGGCAAAAGGATTTTACGACAAGGCTTTCGTAAATGCCCTCAAAAACGCCGGCGGAATCAGCACAACCAAGATGGGTCACGGGGCTTACTGCTCCGACGCAGGTTATCGTGCCGCTGAATATACTATCGGGCTCCACGGGGTGATCAATCCCGATTTCAAAAACACGAATTATCTCCTCTCCTGGGGATGGAACCTGACAAATGCGGGGGGGAATAAATACTGCTGGTTAACCTGGCCCCAACAATTTGTCGAGGCGAGGGAAAGAGGGATGAAAGTTGTAGCCCTGGACCCATTTAAGAGATCAATGGGTCCCCACGTTGATGAGTGGCTTCCCATAAAGCCCGGGACCGACCTTGCCTTCTTCCTCGGATTGGCAAACCATCTCCTTGCAAACGATTATCTCGATGGAGAATACCTCAAGAACTACACCAATGCACCGTTCCTTGTGAGGGATTCTGATGGGGCCTTTGCCAGGGATCCAGTAAAGGAGCTTGTCTGGGATACCATATCTGGTGAAGCCGTTCCCTATGATACACCGGGCATAGACCCGGCACTCTCCGGTTCATATAATGACACTGTTTATGGAAATGGTAATGTAAGGCCTGCATTAGAGAGGTTTAAGGATAGTATCTCTGCTAATACACCTGAGTGGGCTGACACCACCTGCGGTCTCAATGTGTCAACGACAGAAAGGATCGCCGAAGAGCTCTACGAGAATGCGAAGATAGGTGAAACCATTACCATAGATGGCTCAGAAATGCCATACCGTCCTGCCTCCCTGATGGCCTATCATGTAGCACAACAGGAACTTGGGTTTCAGGCGGTCAGAGCGGCAATAATGGTCTTCATGCTCCTCGGTGCCATTGATGTGCCCGGAGGAATGCTTATTGACCTCGCCCCGGGGGAATTGAACAGTAATTATACAGATTTGGATACAGTAGCAATCGCAGACCCACCATACGATTTTACCCTGAAAGATAGTAAGTTTTTCCCGATAAACTCTGTTCTTCCATCATTTGTTGCCCGGACCATGCTGGTCCCAGAAACTTATGAGGTCGATCCAGATACAATCCCGAAAATAATGATATTGCATATGACAAATCCAGTAGTCTCATTTCCTGATACCCCCAAGATAAAAGAGGCATATTCAAAGATGGATTTCGTTGTGGTTATTGACCCCTGGCTTTCAGAGACGGCGGACCTGTTCGCAGACATCATCCTGCCGGCCGCAACGATAGAAAAATACGAGGGACCCATGAGTAGTAAAACCCCTTACGAGTCTGCAAAGGCATTGAGGCTGCCCCCTATTCCTCCACTCTTTCAGTCAAAGGGTGAGATCGATATCTATTTAGATATTTGTGAAGCCGCCGAGATACTCAAAGGTGCTGATGGTTACATTGCAGAGATAAACGATCAGTTAGATCTTGAGGGTGGGGCCTATGAACTCGATGTCAATACAAAACCGACCGTCAGGGATATATTTGACCGCTGGGCGAAATCGATAGGGAAGGAGGGTATCAGTTATTTTGAGACAAGGGGGGTAACGGATACAAGTAAAATTGATGTGGACAAAGTCTATGCATACGGCTGGGGTTATGGGGGAAGGCACCGCCTATACGGAGAGTCGCTTTTGAACTACAAGACTGAGATGGAAAGCAGAGGTGTTGATGTGAGATATAGTCAGGACTATACTGCATTTCCGGAATGGAGAGATCCAACCATGAATAGTTCACCCGCGGACTATGACCTCTACCTTATCTCATTCAAGAAGATAGAGTTCAAGCAATCCCGAGCAGGTATACCACTCCTTTTAGAGCTTGCACCAAAGCAAGGGCTTGTTATCAACCCGAAGACCGCGAAGGCGAAGGGCATAAATGATGGAGATACGGTTTCCGTAGAATCCCATAATGCAGTGACCGGGGAGACAAGGAGCATAGAGACAGTGGCACGGTATTACGAATCAATAAGACCCGATACAGTAGCACTCTCACACCACTATGGAATGTGGACACATCCCTGGGCAAAGGGGCAGGGACCGACCCCGAACGACATCTTCTTTTCGAGTGAAGGGTATGTGACCTGCACGATGGACCAGTCCTTCCATGTGAAGGTGAAGGTATCTAAAGCATAGGAGGTGATATAAGATGGCAAGATATGGAATGGTTATTGATCTATCAAGATGTATGGGGTGTAGGGCATGCATGGAAGCATGCAAGGCAGAGAATGGAACACCCCAGAGCAGTTTCTGGATGTATGTGTTTAGATTGGAAGAGAATGAATATCCGGAAACAGATGTAAGGTTCCTTCCGAGACCCTGTATGCACTGTGAAAATCCGCCCTGCGTTGCTGTCTGTCCGTATGATGCAAGGATAAAGTGGAAGAATGGAATAGTAGTCACTGATATTGATAAATGCCGGGGGACCCGATCATGTGAGAAACATTGCCCTTACGGCGTAAATTATTTCAACATAACCGACCCGGCTAAAAATCAATACCTTGACTGGGAAGATAGTAATCTTAAGGATGTTAGCGCTAATTTCATTCCGGCCTACTGGAACCCTGAGATTGATAAGAAATACACCTGGGATTTTGACCCCAAGAAGAGGGAGAGAAAGATTGCCGGTGGGGGGCACAGACAGTATGTAGTCGAAAAGTGCACATTCTGTATCCATCGGGTAGAGAAGGGACTTAAGCCAGCCTGTGTAGCTAATTGCCCGGTAAGTGCACTGCACTTTGGCGACTTGGATGATGCAGGTAGCGATGTCTTCAGAATACTTACGGAGAGAGGCCATGAAGCCTTCAGATTGAAGGAATCTGTCGGCACAAGCCCTAAGGTATACTATTTGGGTAAATACCCCGATGAGAATTCTCGCCTCATTGAGATAGTTCCGGTCAAGGAGAATGTCCAGTTGCTGGGTGAGGCAGAGTTAGAGGGGATAATAATTCCATGGAAATAACCCTGCTGAGACAGGCTTCGTATAGGCTATTCGCCTCATTACTTCTCTACCCTGACGAGAAGAGATTAGATTCCATAATAAATGCAGCAGCATTGCTTGACGGGGAAGACGAAGCTTTCGGGAGATTTGTCCAGGCCTCTGAGGTTTCAACTGCAGGGGATTCTATCTTTCAAAGATGGAAGGAACTACTTCACCAGATCCGATCATTAGATAAACTGGCGCAACATATTCTGCCCTTACAGGAGGAATATACCAGGTTGTTCATAACAAGTCGTAATGGGTTTTGCTACCCCTACGAGGGTGCTCACCTAGGACATACTTCCGGCACACAGCGTACCGTATCCCTTATTCAGATTGAAAATGAATATGCCCAGAAGGGACTAGTCCTTTCAATAAATGAACTCCCTGACCATGTTGCGGTAGAGCTTGAGTTTATGTCCTTTCTCTGTGGTAAAGAATCCAATGCAGGGGTGGCACCGGATGATATCCAGAAAGCAAAGGAGGTCCTTCAAAGTGAGTTGTCATTCCTAAATAGACATTTAGGGTTGTGGTTTCCCTTATTTGCTCGGAAAGTAATCTCAAATCATAATGGCATCTATGCCATTGTTTCTGAAACAGCAGAAGGATTTATCAAATATGACCGGGATTTTATAAGTGCTCAGGTCTTGACAGGCTGATCGAGAATTAATATATAGAGCGTCTTGCCCTTATTTTATAGCATATTTTTTATAAGCAGCATAGAATGAGAGACTTATGAACATCGGCTCCTATTCATTTGAAGAATATATAAACATGGTTAAATCCTTTCACGGAAGTGTAGCTCCGGGGATGGTTATTGGTGGATTCATGGTGGATATGGCCATTAAGAGCCTTCCAGAGGGAGAGTTCTCTAATATTATATGCGAAACCCGAAACTGCCTCCCTGATTCGATACAGCTTCTAACTCCGTGCACCATAGGGAACGGTAGGCTCAAGATCATAAATCTGGGTCGATTTTCCATGTCTTTTTATGAAAAGTACAAGGGAGAAGGAATAAGGATATTTCTAGATCCAGCCAAAGTAGAGACCTGGGCTGAGGTCAAAAACTGGTATTTAAAACTCAAACCGAAAAAAGAGCAGGATACCCAGCTCCTCCTGGATCAGATGAGTGAAGCAGGTTCAAGGCTATGTAGCCTTCAGTACGTTAAGATGCAGCCTCAATTTCTGGAAAAGAAGCGGAAGAGCAGGATAGCTATCTGTTCCATGTGTGATGAAGCCTATCCCTCCGAGGATGTGGAAATCTGCCGTGCCTGTCAGGGTGAGGCACCTTACGTAATGATAGGAACAACGATAACCGAGTCTTCAAAGAAGTTAGCAAATAATCCGGGTTTAATTTAGGTATTAAATGGGGATCAAGGTTATCCAATGAAAGGAGTGGGATTATGAAACGAAATTTGCTAATCTTTCTCATATCCCTGGGCCTGATCGGTCTGGCGGTTTCACCGCTCCGGGCGGAGAAGCTCTCAGGGCAATCAACTACCATCCTTAGGGTTTTTGAACAGACCCTTCAGGAAGAAGAGGGCTTTTTTGTCCCTGTTTATGAGTATGTTACCCTGAATCTGACCGATGTTGCCATAAGTGGCCTATCATTTCATACCTCGGCCTGGGGAAGGGCTAACCTTTATGATTACCCTGAGGATGATCTGGCCAAAGAGAACTTGACCTATGGCTATCTGGATCTATGGAGGCTGGGAAACACGGTTAACCTAAGGGCAGGAAGGCAGTTTATCTATTTAGGGGTGGTCTCCGGGCATGCCGATGGGGTATTGCTTCAACTGAGACAGAAATACTTCGGTCTGGGGGTCTTCGGCGGCATTCCGGTCTCCCCAGAGTCAAAGCTGAGCGAGAATATGTTTCTGGAGAGCGAAAGCGGTGATCGGATGCAAGGGGGGCGGTTATATCTTGCCTACCCCCGGATAGGTGAGGTGGGATTTTCCGTGGGATACTCGGAGGATGATAATAACCCTGAGCAGCAGAATTGGGGAGTGGACTGGGAGCTTACTCGCTATAGTTTACTGAGTATAATCGGTCACCTCAATTATGACCTT
>SDBT01015050.1_pt1 | contig 12310 bp, 14 predicted proteins | sample 2277101 | NCBI WGS metagenome assembly SDBT01 (sample SAMN10404973, study PRJNA504765) | marine sediment metagenome | isolation source: marine sediment core GS10_PC15, 103 cmbsf | place: Arctic Ocean: Southern Knipovich Ridge | collected 2010
TCCAGACCAACCGGATATCAGTGGTATGACGGACATATGGATACCTAAATTGGTAAAAAAATCATAATATTCAGGTATAAGCATTATTTGCTCTGGATGTGCAACTAAATTAATTTTAACAGGGTAACCTAATGCATTCAAAAGCATGACTCTACTTTTAAACATATTCCAATTGAAATTTTTATCAGTTGGATGTAGGCTTGCATTAATAATTCCTATGCCCTCTACGGGGACTTTGTTAATAATGATTCGATATACGTCTGCACTTAAATTAGTAGTGATAGCATTTTCAAAACCTCGCTTGTGTAGAAATTCAAATATATATTCTATTCCATCATAAAAGAATGGTTCACCACCGTTAGTATGTGCTAATCCACCGTCTATATTGTTGATATCAAAAAAATTCTCTAGTGATTCGAGCCATTTCTGGTAGGGATAAATCTTGCAGGCATTAGAAATTTTCGGATAAGCCCCAGGAGTTGGGAGGTAGCAATAACTACATGAATAATTACACTTCCAGGTTGGAGAATATAAAATAGAAATGGCTCTTGATTTATTTTCGTAAGGTTTTTTATTTACAATGTCTTGCGTTTCTATCAAGTTATCTTGCTTGTATATTTTTTTCCTAGACCAGTGACGGTCACATACTTGGTCGCATTTTTGAACGGGACATCTTTGAAACTCTTCGGAACCTACAATGATGTCCTCTTCAAAAATATTACCAATATATCCCTCATCCGTGTACATGAGAGAATTGCAAGTATATATATTTCCTTCACTTCCAATAGAAAACCAATCATATCCACCAGAGCAATAGAGGCCGTCATTCATGGATCACCGGCAATGAAATAGAATTCTTTTTTTCTGTTTTCTCAATAGGTATGTGCGGATTTTTGTCATAGAAGTTAGGTATATGTCCAATGGTTTTTACACAGATGCAAAAAGTTTCATCTAACTCACCGTTTAGAATAGCTTCTCTTATTTTTATAGAATTATTATTATTCCATACTTCATCAAAAGAACCATCGTTTATGTTAGCAACAGGCTTGGCTTGATAGCAACAGTGTTTGAAGTCGCCGTTGGCATAAACGATTATTCGCGTCCAAGGTAATTTACATAATATCTTTAGTTTTTTTCCCATAATATCATCTCATGATCTTCGATTTTATTATCCCAACATGGGACTGCTTGTAATATGCGATTAAGTGACCATCCAGATTCTCTAATGACATCATATACGAGCTTGTCTGTAAAATGGTCACTACTTACACGACCATAAACAATCATGTGTTTAGACATTGTTTGAAAATCCAATAAATACTCTTGAAGGGCAAACAATGGAATATGCTGCAAAACTAATCCGCAAAAAATAAAATCATAGTTATATTTTTTAACTATATTCCACTTGTCAAAAAGATCTATATTGTTAACTAGTTCTTTACATAGTTTTATCATATTTGGTAAATCGTAGCCAACAACATTGAATCCAAAAGATTTTAAAGTTGTAATATTTCTTCCAATGCCGCACCCAAAATCTAGGACTCTATCACCTAAAGACAAAATCCTAACTATTTCTAACAGGTGTTTTGAAGGGCCAAATGGGCAATTGGGTAAAATTCGTTCTTTGGCAGTATTGATATCCGTTATATCTGTCCAGTATTCTAACGAAGAATTGGGTGGCACGCGACTTGTCATTCTATAGAACCTCCTCTCGTTCTCCAATCCAAGGTAAATCCATTTTTTATATGTAATTGCTTTCCGTACTCAATAATCGATTTCATGTATTCTTCAGGTATGTTTACTTGCTCTTTCTCTTCATATTCCCATTCACCGCGATTGAATTTTCTATGACCACCATGACCACCATGATCAAGGGGCCACATTGAAACGCCATTTGCTCCAAGGTGAGCTGCCAATTCAATAAAAGAAGGAATTTCGTGGAAATTTTCATGCATTACTACCATTGCTAATTTGATTACAGGATTGAATAAACCTCTATCTTTTTTAGCGTTAATTAGTTTTTCTATATTGCTGATTACTTTGTCAAAAGTATGGATATTATATCCTCTTATTTTTTTGTAAGTGTGTGGACTCGCTGCATCTAAGCTAAATAAAATAGAATGAACAGGTTTTTTAAGAATGATCTCAATGTGGTTATCGTTCATAATTTGTCCATTGCTCAGAAAAACAATTTTATCAGCACTTATGTTTACAAATTGTTCAAATCTATCGTCGTAAAGAGGCTCTCCTATTCCAAAGATACTAACCGTTTCTGCATTGTTTAATATGGGTTTACATTTATGCACAATGTAATCTGGCATATCACGTTCTTGAGAAGTGTCTCGATAAGCACGCTCACACATTGGGCAAGGTGGGTTTATATTACACCGCGAAGTTGTTTCAATCTCCACAAATGTAGGATAATGTGACGTGTATGCCGTGAAAATAGGATTCATTATTTAGTACCATGAACAACTAAATGTGGTGTAGAATAATTGTGTCCAATGCTTTTTCCATAATCGGTTGATGATATAGTGAATTTTCCAGATACTTCAAAATCAGTAAATCCAATCATCGCAAAAACATTTTGGATAGCCTTTTCAGAGAACCACCATAATGATTCATTAGAAGATGATATTTCAGCTAATATTTTATCTCCACCCAAGTGTGGGTCGCATCTAATGGTTGGGGTTGGATCATCAATCCTGGCTGTAGCGACAATTGTTTTACCGCCAGGCTTAAGGGCAATATGTATAAGCCGTAGAAGATGCATGGGATAAAATACGTGCATAAGCAAAGAGCCACAAAATATCAAATCAAATTCATCCTTATATTTCATCGCAAAAACATTTTGGTTTACAATATTCAATGGAACATAATCAGGCAAAGTTTTTTCAATAATTTCTAAAACTTCGATAGTCGTTCCAGTGCTTATATCATAAGCGACAACTTCTGCTCCGTTCCGTGCGAAATACCTGCTGAAATATCCAGATGCACAGCCAAGGTCTAGAACTTTTTTCCCATTTACATTTGGAAAATTATATTGATGCAAATGTTCAGACATGTCATATATTCCGAGAATACACTTGTCTAGAAATGCATGATATGGAAAGTAGCTCATTGTTATACCTTAGTGCATTATACCTCAGGAGAGGATTTTGATTAAATTTATTTCAATATAAATATCAGTCGAAAGAATGGAAAAAGCAATAATAATATCAGGAATCGGAAGATGTGGAACTAGTTGGTTGCAGGACTGGTTGCTTGATCATCCATTGACCTATGGAGAACATAACGAAAGTCGGATGTTTGCTTTGATGGCAAGCACCTGCCATGAGAATTTTTCATGGCTAGATCAGCAAACAAGCTATTCTGTAGTCGGAAAATTTGTTTATGAATGGTTTAGCCTCGCTAGTTGCCGACAAGGAAAACCATATCTTGTAGAAAAAACTCCACGTAATCGTGCTCATTTTCACACAATTAATAAAATGATGCAGCCGTTTTGTGAAGTGTATTTTATTGACATATACAGAGATGGAAGGAATGTTGTTGAATCATTTCGTCGTCAGTCATGGTCTCATCGCTCCCCTCAACGAATTGTTAATGGATGGATAAAACTTATGAAACGAATGTTGAATAATGAATCCCCTTCAAATGTCTTGCATGTTAAGTACGAAGACCTTGTTAAACATCCTGAAATTTCAAGAAGTATCACTTCTTTTTGCAAAATAGAACATCATCACGATATTAAACCTTTCGAAAAAATGATTTCCAATGGACTAGATGATAATATGGAACGATGGAAAACAATTGAAGACCCGGAACTGTTAGATTGTTTTTTACAAATGGACGATGTTCTTGTCCAACTAGGATATGAACCTACCTCTAGCATGAATGACATGTGAATGGATTTCTCGAATTTCATCTCCAACAATTATCATCAATGAATTTCTAGCAGGAGAAAGGGAAGTTTCTTCCCAGGCTGGTTTCTTGGTTTGCATTTTTTTGGGAAGGTCGATGATATCCAAAACGTAAGAACTACCATCCAAAAACCGAACTACAAACTTGCCTTGTTTGGGAAGATAACTAAACTCAACAATCAGTTCAAACTCTTCCATCCATTATTATACACGTTTTTTATCCAATGGAAGTAAAACTACCAATTAAGCTGTCTGACTCTTCTTCCTCTTTGTTTAGCCATGCCGGTCGCCTATTAAGTTTAATCCATCTTTTGTTTCCATATTCAAACCAAATAGATTTCTTGTCGTTTATCCTGGGATACAAACCCTCCTCAACCTCTTCAATGACAGCCCAAGGCCAATACCCGGCTTCATTAAGGTCTCCCCAATCTTCGTACAGACACTGAAGAGCCTTCTCTTGAGTCTCCATATAGCCTACCGTTCTGGGGGCTCTGCCTCCACCTGGAGCGACCAAATCATCCCTGCCATCATACTCTCTAACCGTCGTAATCGTGAAAATCATTGTTTAATCTCCAAAAGTTTAAACGTAGGATGACGATAGTTCGAATCAAGGTTAATGACTCTAACAGTATGCCCGTCAGCGAAAGCAACAAGGTTCTCATTACCAACGTGGCTGTGACCACTGACAACAAAGCGAACCTTACCCAAATCCTTGATAAAGTCAACATGACTCAGATTCCCAAAGTAAGCCGTTGCAATCGACCAGTTTAAATTTCCTGGCCTGCGAGTTATCTGAGAAGGCATGCACGAAACGTGAGTTGCAACCACAATAGAAGTAATCCCAGGATGTTTCTCTGCCTCAAGCAGTCGCTCCCTAAACTTAACTCCTATCTGAGCCGCGAACTCTTTGTCTTTGGGCAGACCCTTGAAGAACTTAGAATCATTGATTGCTCGTTTCTTCATCCGATCGTAATATTCGTCTTCTGTCCACTCTGGATAAAGTGTCCGAATCTTGTTCGCAATGTAGTCATGGGCTGCACCGTGAGTGTCTTTGGCTGAGTAGTCATAATGAAGATACGACCCAACAATGGCTACAGAGCCCACTACAAGGCTCTGGTGCTCAAGCCACGACCACTTGCTACGCTCTGCAAGCTCAGGCAAAATCTTTGCCCACAATTCACTGCTCTGATATTTGGTTCCTTGAGTCCAAATGTCATGATTTCCAGCAATGGCAGCAAATTGCGTTGCCGGATTGTCACGAAGCACTGTATCGCGAATGACATCTAGCACAAATTTTATATAGTCAGTAGTCTGTACTGGCTCTCCAATGTCACCGCAATGCACGACAACATCTGGAGCAGAGGCAGAAATAGCATTTGCCAATTTCTGCAACTCTGCCTCAGATGTTATCGGTACGTGAGTGTCACCAGTGATGGCTATTCGCAATTCAGTCTACCTTCAAGTCGTTCTTCGTGGGACGAATCCGATCCATGATAAATCGCTCGACGCTCTTTTCTTTTTGGTCCAGCATAGCAAACATCATGTTTGGATATTGAGGCTTGCCCGAAAATACGTGCTGAGCAAATTTCTTACGGTCTAGCTCCCATCCATTATCAGCAGACCCTGCCTTGAAAGTTTCGACAATCGCATTGTACTCTTTCCAAATGTTCTGACGAAGAGACCGATACTGACGCTCAAGCTCGTTGGCATATTTGTCGAACAATTCCACGTAATCTGCATCCAAAGCTTCCTTGGTGGACGTATCAACCTTGCCATTTTCCATTGTTCGCCAGATGGACAAAGGACTCAGATGAGCCACGATAGCTGCTCTTCGTCTGTAGTCTTCGCCTTTGATCTTGACCCGCAAGCCACTGGAGAAACGAATTACGAAACCTTCAAGCTCAGTACCATCATGCTTGTTAAGAAATCGTTGGCATTCCTCAATGTCATTCCCAAATGCACGGGGCAACTCAAATCCAAATTCAGATGCCCAAGCCTCAACCTGAGTCCAGTCGTACTCTTCGTTCGTATGGCGATTGAAAGCAGCCGTCAAGACAAGTTTTTCTTCTCCACCATAATCAACGATGATTTTGGTTTGAGGACAAATAAGCTCAAACATCAGAGTAACTTCGTCGGGAAGGTTAGACAAGTTGTGCTTGGACAACATATTAGTAGCCCAAGTTCCAACTCCCATTCCATCAAACGAACCACGAGTAGCAATCCTGTGCTCGCCATTGTAACGATACAAAGTCCCTAGCCATCCATCCATTTTCTCAAATACTTGATAGCCGGAATCCCACGGCAATGTTTCCATTCGAGTGTCTTCTCTTTCATTGACGTTGAAGAACTTCGAGAATGGCTGAGCGACAATTTCGCCAGTTTTGCGATTAAGGATAATGCCCCTGGAATTCAAAGTAACGTCATTCCATTGACCCTCATGAACGCAGTTGTCAGTGTAGGTATAAATACGCAAGTCACCCAAGTCTGCACAACGAAGAAGCTTGGTGTGAGCAATCAATGCATCCCTCTTGGTCACATCATCTGTGTTGTCTTCGTAATTTATACTGTTCACCGATACAACCTTTTGTTGGTCTGGATTCTTGACGAAAGCTTTTAGCTCGCCACCTTTCCAGGCTCCACCGTCCAGAAGGTAAACAAAACTCCTGCCTTCGGGCTGCACAACCGAATGAATCATATGTCCACTTAGGATATTATACGAACCATCCAGAGTAGAATACCAAATTTTTCCACCTTCCTCATCAAAAAAGTCTTTTCCGCCAAAATAGCGAGCGTATAGACAGTTTTCAAGAGGCTGAGATTCCATAGGGAATCGACCGTTGACTCCAGCATGGACAACGTAAGACGGCCTACCGTCAAAATCAGGCAACTGAATTATGTACGGCCAAGACTCAATCCACCCGGCAAAACTTTCAGTGTCCATCCCTTCGCACTGTTCAATGGTCTTGTCAATTCCGTGGGAAATTTGAACCTTGTTGCCTCGCCAGTATCGGGCAATCTTATTGTCGTGATTTCCCTGAACGACATACGCATTGGGAGTATTCAAAAACCACTCCAGAACCTCCCGTGACTTAGGGCCTCGGTCAACCAAATCACCGACCGAAATGACAAAATTACCATCTTGATAACCACACTTGGCCAGAAGTCGTAAGAATTCATCGAAGCAGCCGTGAATGTCGCCCACTACAAGGAACTTGGAGTCTCCGATGACTTTTCGAAGGTCCAGTAGTCGTCCAGATGTTCTTTTCTTGACCACGTCAATCTCGTCATATTCAGAAGGCTCTGGTCTCTCAAACGCTCGGAAATACGTTCCAAGAATTCTGCCGTGATTGGCATTCAACTTGATAGTAGGGTGATCTTTCCGCTCTGATAATCGTTTCAAGCAAATCGGTCGGTCTACATCAAGCCAAATGAACTTGATTCGGTATCCAGCTTCTCGGGCAGGAACAATATATCTTGCTCTCTGCTCTCGCAGGTGGTTGATTCGATCAACAACAACGTTCTCCCTTTGGGGTAAAACTTCCAAGAACGCTTTAAGGTGTCCCACCTTGCCTAAATCATCTTGGCAAATGCGTACCGCGTCCGCTAACGACGGATCGCTATCAGCATACGTTGTCTTGCCAGAGCCCATCGGGCCTATCAGGATGGTACACACGGGTTTCATGTCCCAAGTATACCATAGGCTCAGTAAATGTCAAGAATAAAATTCAGAACTTTCTAGTTCTCAGCTTTAGCGACATGATACCCAAGAAGAGAAAACTTAACGGAATCATTCCCATCGTTCCGCATGGACCTAGAGTTGCGTCAGTCTCGTCAATTTCATCAGGAACATCTGGAGCGTTAAAAACGTTCAATATAATTTCACAGCCATTAAGATCTACTTGAACGTCTACGGTTGTATTGAGGCATAGATCGTCGCAATCTCGAACACCGTCATTGTCTACGTCTTCTTCGGTTAGTCCACAACCACAAAACTGGGGTTCTGTTTTATTTGGATCAAGGGGGCATTCATCGAAGCAGTCGAAAGCACCGTCTTCATCTGTGTCAACGTCAGGAACGCCACAGTCGCAAGGTCCAGGCAGAGTTTTGTTGACATCCACTGGGCATAGATCGAAGCAATCAGCTGTTCCGTCATTATCAGTATCAGTATCCGGCACTCCACAGCCACAGATAATGGGTGAGATTTTCTGAGGATCGGTCGGACATACATCATTGCAATCCGGCGTGCCGTCATTATCAGAATCAATATCTCGCACTCCACAACCGCATGCCCCAGCAGCTATTTTGGCTGGATCAAAAGGACAAAAATCTATGCAGTTCGGGGTTCCATCTTGATCTATGTCGATAACTGCGACTCCACAACCACAGGGGCCTGGGGCTGTTTTTCCAGGGTCGTTCGGACAGGCATCGAAGCAATCAGCGGTACCATCTTGGTCTGTATCTTCCTCTGAAACTCCACAGCCACAGATTTCAGCATCCACCTTTGCTGGGTCGTCTGGACAGGAGTCGCAAGCGTCGATGGTGCCGTCCAAGTCAGCATCCGACTCACAGACATCTGGAACTTTATTGCCGTCGCAATCACTGTTTGTTCCGCTGTCTATATCGCACTTGTCTGGGATGCCGTTGTCGTTGCAATCCGATGTTTGAAGACTCGTTCCCTCTGTATTAACAACAAAGCTTCGAACATCAAAGTTAGCCACTCCGGGATTCGATGTTACAGAAAGCGTAACTCTCGTCGTTCCTCCTCCCCCGAAGCCAAAAACGAGGAACGGCAAAGAGATAACAGGGTCTGGCAAATCGTCAACGAAGATGTGTACAGTGTCGCCACTCTTAGTAACCCTGTAGGAGTGAAAGGCGTCGGTGGTATCCATGAAATAAACACCACCAGCATGCCAATCATCCAGGCCACTCACCTGATCAGGAACTCCAATCGCGTCACGAGCAACGTTGAACCCCACCCGTCTGCCCGACTCCGTATCGACACCCGTGCCTGATCCAGTATCGAAGCCAGGACGATCATGTGAGTTCATGCGTAGTTCAATCATGAACGCCCAGTCGCTTGACGGAAGAATAGGTTCAATGGCGTCGGATTTCGTTATCGCCGACGATCCGCTCAAAGATGTTTCATTTATATTCAGAAAACCGTCCTGCATTGAATAATACGTTGTGCTGCCGGTGCCAAATCGCTGACTTTCCGGAATGGACGAATCGTAAGGAGGCACGCCTGAAGATGCATGCCACGAAACGATGTTATCGCTATTGCAGGACTGTGCAAGAGCATTCGTCGGCGTCAAAGCAGCCAAAGCTAACACGATTAATAAATATCTCATTTTTTGCTCTCCTTCTTAGTATCGCCTGTCTCGAATATCGCGGTACTTGCAAAAACTTGCTACCCTGACTTCAGAATTTCACTTTAAATGGCTTGCTACGTCGGTTCCACGCTTCTGTTGCCTCCTCAATCAGCGATTGTTCCAGATCAACCAAGGGCAGATCACTTTTATCGGGAAGCGTAAATGGACGTGTGCGTGCTCCGCAGTCCAACCGCACTTCGTACGCCATGGCCGACGCCGGACCTGCGTAGGCCGCGTAACCGCAAAATGGGCAGGCCAGCAGCCGTGGAATTTTCACAGTGCTGCCATCATCATGTATCACGATGGTATGTGTTTTTTCCATGTTTCGTTATCCCTACTTAATCAAGCTCTCCCTGCGTCATAGGTCCCTATGTACGGAAAGACAGGTGACAAAAACTCTATGTACGGGAAAAGGCATTCGATTGAAAGTCTTGAAAAAATGAGCAAAGTTGCCAAAGAGAGACATAGAAAAAAGCGAGAATCTTAATATCGCTTGCTTAAAATATCACGATATTTTAATTTCAACATATACTCAGACTTCTTGGAACTACCCAAATCTAATTTGAGAGTTCCGTGAAGAGCTTTGGCAACAATACCTTCGCACAAATCCATGCCTTGGCCATTCTCCATCCAACTGGCTTTCAGCTTGTTAAATAAATCTAACAAATTGCCAGAAACAGTCGTGGCCAATTGGATTCCATTGCACAAATCCACGTCGATTGTATGGCACTTAGCCCATCGTTCTTCGTAGGGCATCCTACCAAGCCATTCTCCATTCCAAGCCAAGCAGTCGAAAATGTAAATTTCTGGCTCGTGGTCACCCCTTGGCCCTACAAACTCAGAATCCAGAACCGTATCAGGAGGCAATCTTAACCGCTTAAGTCCCTCCTGAAAAGCCCCTGTATCGAACTTGGACCTTGCTGCCGTTTCGGCCATTGGCCGTCCCTTAGATGTTAGGCAGGTAATATTTCCATCATGACTGTAGATGGGCATCCGCCAGCCATCGTACTTGGCTTGGGCGATCCATTGGCTAGAAAGCCCCCTGATGACTTCTGGTGAGGTTTCTACCGGCTTATCTGGATATCTAAACTTCATACTCTGGGATACTACCAGATTCAGGGGAAATGTCAAGAATAAAACAAGAGCCGCCAGAAATTTCTGACGGCTCTTGTGAGCAAAGGAGTACAACCATGACGCTTTTTACATCGTGCCGCCCATGCCACCCATACCACCATCAGGTGTCCCGCCGCCGCTTTTTTCCTCACGAATGTCAGCTATTGCACAATCGGTAGTTAAAAGCAGACCAGCGATGGAGGCGGCATTTTGCAATGCTGCTCGTTCAACTTTGGTTGGGACTAAGATGCCCATCTCAACCATGTCGCCATAGGTATTGGTCAAAGCATTGTAGCCGAAGTTTACGTCGTCACTTGATCGAACTTTTTCACAAATGACTGCCCCTTCTTTGCCAGCATTTACTGCGATTTGGCGAATCGGAGCTTCTAGGGCTCGACCAACAATTTCTGCACCAGTCTTTTGGTCGCCTCTGAGTTTCTTGATAGTTTTAACAAGAACTTTATCGCAAGCTCGCAAGACTGCTACGCCACCGCCTGGAAGAACTCCCTCTTCGACGGCTGCCCGACAGGCGTGCAGAGCGTCTTCGACCAGAGCCTTCTTTTCCTTCATTTCCATTTCGGTGGCCGCTCCGACGTTGATCTGGGCAACGCCTCCGGAAAGCTTAGCCAATCGCTCCTGGAGTTTCTCTTTGTCATAATCACTGGTGGTGGCTTCGACTTCGTTTCGAATTTGAGTAATCCGTGCCTTGATGTCACTGGATTTGCCAGCACCTTGGATAATGGTGGTATTTTCCTTGTCAATAGTGATTTTCTTAGCTTGACCGAGACAGTCAATGTTTGCTTTTTCAAGCGTGGTTCCCAGGTCTTCGAAAATTGCCTCAGCCCCAGTGAGAGTGGCAATATCGGCAAGCATCGCCTTACGTCGTTCTCCAAAGCCTGGAGCCTTGACCGCACAACATTTGAGCCCGCCACGCAGATTGTTAACCACGAGAGTGGCCAAAGCTTCGCCCTCAACATCTTCGGCGATGATGATCAATGGTTTATCTGCCTGGGCTATCTTTTCAAGCAAAGGAACCAAATCCTTAATCGAGGAGATTTTTTTCTCATGTACTAGGACGTATGGATTGTCTAGGACACAAGTCAAACTTTCCGCATCGTTAACAAAGTGCGGTGAGAGGTAGCCATTGTCGAACTGCATGCCTTCGACCAGATCAACTGTAGTTTCCAGGGCTTGACCTTCTTCGACGGTGATAACTCCGTCTTTGCCAACCTTGTCCATTGCCATTGAGATGTGTTTTCCAATGACTGGATTTTGATTGGCGGCACAAGTCCCAACTTGAGCAACTTGGTCGGCAGACGTAACATCTTGCTTCATTTCGCCAAGTTCTGCTACAATAGCTTCGGTGGCAACCAGTATGCCACGTTGGATTTCCATCGCGTTCGCCCCTGCGGCGATGTTCTTAAGGCCTTCTGTATAGATGGCTTCGGCGTAAATGGTGGCCGTGGTGGTGCCGTCACCGGCCACGTCAGAAGTCTTGGAAGCGACCTCTTTGACCATCTGGGCTCCCATGTTCTCAACGGGGTCCGCGAGGGTAATTTCTTTGGCTACGGTAACGCCATCTTTGGTGACAGTGGGAGCCCCAAAGCTTCGCTCAAAAACAACGTTTCGACCGCAGGGGCCAAGAGTTGTTTTGACGGCCTTTGCTAATTTTTTAACGCCTTTTTGAAGTCGTTCTCGGGCGTCATTGTCGTACAACATATCCTTTGCCATTTTTACTCCTTTGTCTTTAAAATGCCCAAAATGTCGGTTTCGTCAAGAATAACAAATTCCTCAGTGTTGATTTCGATTTCGTGTCCACCATAGGCGGTGAAAAATACTTCATTGCCGACTCATACTTCGGGCTTTGCTCGGTCACCGTTGTCCAGCAGCTTGCCAGGACCAACGGCC
>SDBT01015051.1_pt1 | contig 12310 bp, 9 predicted proteins | sample 2277101 | NCBI WGS metagenome assembly SDBT01 (sample SAMN10404973, study PRJNA504765) | marine sediment metagenome | isolation source: marine sediment core GS10_PC15, 103 cmbsf | place: Arctic Ocean: Southern Knipovich Ridge | collected 2010
CTTCCATCCCGCTTCCATCTTCATGGGGGATGCCGGCAGCGGGATGCTGGGTCTGGTGGTGGGAGCCCTGGCGATGGCCGTGAGCTACACCGCGAGGAACAGTCTTGGGCTGCTGGCGCCCCTGCTCATCCTCGGGATCCCGCTCTACGACACAGGGCTTGTGATCGTGCTGAGGCTGAGAAAAGGCCGCGCGGTCTTCCAGGGCAGCAGGGACCACCTTGCGCTGCGGCTCGTGGCCCTGGGCCTGGACGAACGACGGGCGGCCCTGGGGTTGTACGCTGTCGCGGCGCTGCTGGCGGCAGCGGCAATGGTACTGGTCAGGGCGAGCATTGGACGGGCAGTGGTCATCTGCGGGGCCGCGGCTGGTGCAGCCGTATGGGCGGGGTGGAAGCTCAGCCGTGTGGACATGGAGACCCCGGGAGAGGGCGATGGCAGCGGCTGAAGGGAGGCCCCGTCTGGGCCGGTGCATCCGGCTGCTCCTGAGGTGGTTTGGTGCGGGGGCGGCGATGGGGTTTGTCGTCTCGCTCGTATTGAGCATACCGCCGATGTTCTTCCCGCAGAACAGGGGGCCGCTGATGGGGCTTCCCCCGGACTTGACGGTCAAGAAGAGGATGGTGCTGTTCTTGAGGAAGGAACGCGGCCGCCAGGCGATGGCCGTGGCCGGCGCGGGTACGGGCTCCCGGCAGTTGCAGCTTGCGAGGATACTGCGCGGGAACCTCTGGGCGGGCGTGGTGGTCTCCTACGGGATGCTCGCGTTTTGCGCTGCGGTGCTGCCTGGCGCAATGCGACTTGCAGGGCGCAGCGACAGGAGAGCTGCAGGATGGATGCAGAGGCTGGCGGTCAGGGCTTTTTCCCGATCTCCGGGGTTTCGCGAGGCAAGAGCGGGGGACCGCTTCATGGTCCTCCTCGCTTACCTGCCGCTTGCGCTCCTGCCCCAGGTCTTCCTGTTGCGGATGGGTTACTTCCTGGGGAAGTACTCGCTCGTTCTCAACTGGCGCGGGGCGGTAGGCGAGACGCTGGCCGGCTATGCGGTCCTCGTGGGGCCGCATGCGGTGATGGAGATTGCTGCGCTTGCACTCCTGGCAAGCATACCGCTTCTCGTCTATGTGGAGGTCGCTCGCTTCGATGCGGGAGAGCAGGGCCGGCGTGCAGCCGGCCTGGCGAAACGGGCTCTCGGACTGCGCAGAAGCGCCTGCATCTTTGCTGCGGGTGCGGCGGTCCTTGTAGCGGCCGCGGTCGTGGAGACGTACGCCTCGGACAAGATATACATGCGCTTTGACAGGGGCCTGCTCCCGGAGAAGGTGGAGCAGGGGAACGGAGCGCCGGGGGGCCGGGCTGAGTGAATACCGTAATACTGGGAGCGGGCCTCGCCGGCATGAGTACCGCATATCATCTTGGCGGGAGATGCAGGGTCTTCGAGAAGGAGGCTGAACCGGGCGGCTTTTGTAGGAGTGATACTGCAGGGGTCTACCGGTTCGACTATTCCGGACACCTGCTGCACTTCCGGACTGCCTACTGCAGGTCGCTGGTGCACTCGCTGCTGGGCGAGGAACTCATATCTCACAGCCGCCGGTCTGTTGTCCGCATGAGAGGCCGGGATGTGCCGTTCCCTCTCCAGGCCAACCTGTCCGCCCTGCCGGAAGGTCTTGCACGCGCATGCCTCGAGAGCTTCCGCGCCAGGCAGCCGCGGCCCTGGAGCAGCGATGGCTGGCTGTCTTACAGCGACTGGGCGGCGGGTACTTTCGGCAGTAAGATGGCAGACGAGTTCTTTCTGCCGTACGGCCGGAAGTTCTGGAGGTACCCGCTGGAGCAGATGGACAGCGAGTGGGCCGGACGCTTCACCCCTGTGCCTTCTCGCGGGGACGTGGAGCGGGGTGCGAGGGGAGAGGCGGTCCCGGGCATGGGGTACAACGTCGAGTTTGCCTATCCCTGCCGCGGCGGGATCGGGTCGCTGGTGCGGGCGCTTTCCCGCGGGGTGGCCGGGCTTCACCTCGGGCAGTCGTGTATCGGGGTCTCGCCGGGTCGCAGGGAGATAACGCTCGCGGACGGCGAGATGGTCGGGTACGGGGAACTAGTATCGACCCTGCCGCTTCCCGTGCTGATCCGGCTGATGGGGCGGCAGGCGCCGGCGGCTGTGGCCGGAGCGGCGGCGGGGCTGAAGGCTAACTGCATCTACAACGTGAACCTCGGGGTGAACCGGCCCGGTGTCCTGCCCTGGCACTGGATGTACTTCCCGGAGGATGACTTTGTCTTCTACCGGGTGGGCTCCTACTCGAGTTTCTTCCCCGGTGCAGGGCCTCCCGGCACGAGTGCCCTGTATGCTGAAGTATCGCGCGATGCCGGGCGGCCGGAGGACGAGGCGTCGCTGGTCCGCCAGGTGGTGAGCGGGCTGGTGCGGGCCGGAGTGCTGGAAGGGAGCGAGGATGTAGATGTGGTGCACGTCCAGAAGATGTCTCCCGCATACGTCATCTGCGACCGCGAGCGGGAGGCCCGTCTCGCGGACATCACCGGTTTCCTGGAGAGCTGCGGTATCCGTTCCATCGGCCGTTACGGCAGGTGGAGCTACATGACGATGGAGGAAGCGATCCTGGATGGAAGGGATGCGGCGCGGCGCATTCTCGGAACGGACCGGGACATGCACTTCGAAACGGCGGGAGCAGCGACGTGCGGGGGCGGCTGAAGGTCCTGCATGTGGTCGCCCGGCTCGACCTCGGGGGTGCGCAGCTCAACACTCTCGATACTGTCCGCGGCCTTGACCGCGGGAAGTTCGACCCCATGCTGGCAACCGGCACAAGGGGACTGCTTGCCGGGGAGGCGGGCCGGCTGGAAGGAGTGCAGTCCTTTTTCATCCGGGGGCTGAGACGTGATATCAGGCCGCTGGACGATGCGGCGGCCCTCCTGCGGCTGGCGATGCTGTGCAGGAGGGAGCGGGTCGCTGTCGTGCACACTCACGGGTCGAAGGCCGGAATACTCGGCCGTTGGGCTGCATGGCTGGCGCGCGTTCCCGTCATCGTGCATACGGTACACGGGTGGAGCTTTCACGAAGGACAGCGATGGTCCACCCGGCAGTTCTTCACGCTGCTGGAGAGGGTGACGGCGCGTGTTTCGACGCGGCTCGTAACAGTGTCCCGCGATCTGCTGCTGAGGGGACTGGAGCGGAGCATAGGGCGACCGGCTCAGTACACAGTCATCCGCAGCGCCATCCACACGGGCTCGGTGACGTCGGCCGGCGGGACGGCGGCGCGCAAGAAGGAGGAACTGCAGCTTGCCCGCGGCTGTCCCGTTGTGGGGACGGTCAGTTGCCTCAAGGAGCAGAAGGCCCCGCTGGATTTCGTGAGGGTGGCAGTCCGGGTGGCACGCGCCTTTCCTGATGCACACTTCCTCCTCGTCGGCGACGGGCACCTGGGTCCGAGGGTGAAGGAAGCTGTGTCGCGGGCAGGCCTGGACGGGCGCTTTGTCCTTGCCGGCTGGCGGCGGGACGTCCACGAGCTGATCCACGTGATCGACGTCTTTGTCCTCACCTCCCGATGGGAGGGCCTTCCGCGGGCTGTTGTGGAGGCGATGGCGGCGGCTAAACCGGTCGTAGCAGCCCGGGTGGACGGCATACCGGAACTCGTCCGGCACGGCGAGACCGGATTTGTCGAGCGCCCGGGCGACACCTCTGCGATGGCAAGAAGAGTGTGCTGTCTGCTTGCAGACAGGGATGCTGCCGCGGCTATGGGCAGTGCCGGTCAGCGCTCACTCGACCGGGACTTCGACGTGCACGTGATGCTGGGGCAGCTCGAGGCGCTGTACGAGACGACTGCAGGGGAGAGGATGAAGCTCTCGCAGGAGACGGGTGATGGGCGCGGCTGATAGGCGCCGCGGCGGGGTGGCGGCCCTCGCGCCCGTCTGCACGGCAGCCCTTGCGGTGGCGGCAGCAGCGGTGTCCGTGAAGCTGAGCGGGCGGCCCGGTCTCGTCGAGACCAAGTTCGTTGCGCTGCACCTGGTCCTGATGGCCGGCATCATAGCATGGGTGGCCGCGGGGGCGCGGACCGGTCCGTGGCGGGGTATGGGCGGCGGTGTGCCGCTGGGCTGCTTCGTGGTGCTGGGCATGGCTGCGGTTGTCCGGGTGAGCGGTGATGGGGTCGCGGCGGGCGAAGACGGGTTCATGGGCCTGACGCGGCTCTTCTTCAATGCCCTGCTGTTCCTGGCCGCGTTCCTTGCCGGGAGGGATGCGGTGTCCGCCAGGAGGTCGTTTGCCGTCATTGCTCTGGCGGCTGCAGTGGTGTCCCTGGAGGGCATCCTGCAAGCCTGCGGGCGGGGCATCCTCCCCTGGCGGCAGTACGACGTGAGTGTGGACGGCATCTGGTCCACGATTGGCAGCCGGAATGTGGTGGCGCAGTTTCTTGTCGGTTCGATCCCTCTCTGTGCAGGGCTCGCCCTGGCCGCGAGGGGCCGCGTGTCGCGGGTCGTGGTGTGGGCGTCAGCCGCGGTGGGCGTTATGTGCATGGCCCTGACCGGTTGCTGGGGCGGCTATGCGGGACTCGTGGCATCGGTACTGGCCGCTGTGTGGTGGCTGTTGCGTCAGGTCCGAAGGGCAGCGGTATCGAAGGCCGCGGTGTGTGTCCTCGCAGTCGTGGTCGTGGTGCCCGTTGTTGCTGGATCGGGTCTCGTGACGAGCCGGTGGTCCGGGTCCGCCGAGGACCGGATGACGGAGCCGGGCGAGAGCGAGACCTTCCGGGGCCGCATGTTGTTGTGGAGGACGGCGCTTGCCATGATCCGGGAACGTCCGTCCTTCGGGCACGGGCCGGGCGCGTTCAGGCGCGAGGCCCGGGCATACTGGCCCAGGGTCCAGGGAGGGGTGCTCGGGGGGCGGATCCCGGACAGGGTCCACAACGACTACCTCCAGATGGCAGTCGAGACGGGGATACTTGCTCTCGGGTGCTTCATATGGCTGTCGGCCGGGGTGCTGAGGCGCGGGATGCGTGAGCTCGCGCGCGGCGCCCGTGAAGGCGATGAGGACAGCCGGGCATGGAGAGCGCTTCTCGCGGGGGCGCTCGCCGCCATCGCAGGGATGCTGGTCCACAGCCTGGTAAGTTTCGGCCTGCACTCGCCTGCCCCGGGCGCACTTTTCTGGATGGCGCTGGGCCTTGCCTCGGGACTGTCCAAGGGTGCATGTGCCGCGCCCTCGTCCGCGTCCGCCGTGGACTTGGGCGCAGCTCAGCAGGGCGGCAGACGCATTCCCCGGGCTGTGATTGCCGGTACGGCGCTGCTACTCGTGCTGATGGTGAGGTGGTCGGTGTTCCCGGTGCTCGGCTACAGCTGGCTGCGGGCTGGCCTTGTCCACGGGGAAAACGAGCGCTGGCACGAGGCCTACAGCGCGTGCGTCGCCGCGGGGAGGTACCTGCCCGCCTCGTCCGAGGTAAGCAGGGCACGCGGGGTAAGCGCGCGCTTCCTTGGGCGTCCCGCGGAGGCCCGGGTATGGTTCGAGGATGCTCTCGTGCTTGACCCGTGGGACCTGGACGCGCGCTGGAACCTGGCTCAAGTGCTCGCCGAGATGGGAGAAGAAGATCGGGCCCGGCGCCAGTGGGAGAGAGTGCAAGAGATAGACCCTGCCTTCGCCGAGCGGGCAATGGCTCCGGGCAGCAGCCCGTGAAGGGGAGGGATATTCCATCCGTATAATCCATCTTGTGAACCGTCTTGGCTACGGGGGAGCCGAGCGCCTGGTCGTCTCCACGGCATCCTGGATGCGCAGCCGGGGCCATGACGTCGGAGTCGTAGCCCTTCGGGGGCCGGGCGTCCTTGAGGAAGAGCTGTCCGGTGCGGGGGTCTGGACCGAGTGTCTAGGGATGCGCAGCATCCCGGGGATGCATCCGGTGCGGCGCCTGGCCGGACTGCTGAAGGAGCACGGGTGCGAGGTGCTTAACACGCATCTTGCCCGGTCGGACCTCGTGGGGCTGTCCGCCGCACGGGCTGCCGGGGTCCCGGTGACGGTATGCACCCGGCACAACGTCCGCGAGCCGTGGCAGGGCGTGTTCCCCGCCGCTATTGCCTACGGAAAGGCACTCTCGCGGGCCGACGGCTTGATCGTGATCTCGGCGGCGGCGCGCAGGCATGCGGAAAAGGTGTTCGGGGTCCTGCCGGGAAGCTGCCGGGTCATCCCCGGCGGGGTCGACGTGGAAGAGTTCCGCCCGCGGCCGCCGGACAGGGGCTTGCGAGGCCGGTGGGGGCTGGGGCCTGAGCACTTCGTAGCCGTGGCGGGAGGGCGGCTCTCCCGGGAGAAGGGTGTGCATATCACAGTGAGAGCAGCGGCCGCCGCGATGGCGAAGGTCCCAGCCGTGCGCCTGCTCATCCTGGGCGACGGGAGGGAGCGGGAGCGCCTGCAGGCGTTGGCCCAGCGCCTGGGTATCAGCGACAGGGTGGTCTTCGCAGGATGGCACCGTGACATGCCCCGGGTCCTGTCGGTCGCGGACGTGGTAGTGCATCTCAGCTTGACAGAAGGACTTGGGCTGGCTATCATTGAGGCCATGGCGATGGGCAAGTGCGTGCTGGCAGCGCGCGTTGGCGGGATCCCGGAGATAATAGACCACGGGAAGACGGGGCTGCTGGTGCCGCGCGGATCGGCCCTGGAGGCCGGAGACATCCTGTTCCGTCTTGCCCGCGCGAGAGAGCGATGCGGGGAACTTGGTCCGGCGGCCCGTGCAAGGGTCGTCGATAGGTTTCAGCTGGACACTGTCGCCGGGAGTATCTGCAAGTACTACAGCGAACTGCTCGAGAAGAAGAGGACCCGGCCGGGGTGACTCGGCCCGGAGGGTGAAGACACCCTGGAGTGGGAGCTGCAGGAGGCTCTGCTGGAACATGCGAGAACCGGCTCCGCGGGTGACGGGTGCGACTGTCTCGGGCAAGGTATGCGCCATCGCATCGCTCATCATAGTGACGGTCGCAGTGGCAGCTTTCATCCTGGGAACGGGTTCGTTCCTGCGCGATGCTGCGGGGGCGGCCGGGGTGCCGTGGTCAGCCGGTGTGGTAGAGCTGGCCAGGGGACTGCTCTGGCGGGTATTTGCGGCGGCGGCAATCTCAGGGGCGGTGGCCGTGGCCGTGCTCTGGTGGCTGCTGGACGACACGGTGGGACAGAGGGTGCGCCGGGCGGTCAAGGAGGTGCAGGGGTTCTCGCGCGGCGAATCGCCTTCAAGGATGCCGGAGGGAAGGCGGGACGAGATCGGCGTGCTGGTGGCCAGCGTCAACAGGATGATGAGGCAGGTGGACCAGTGGCGCAGGGAGAACCGGCGGCGGCAGCGGGAACTGGAAGACTCGCTGGAATCCAAGAGCCTGGAACTGGAGCGGGTCAACAGGGAACTGGCGCGGACGTGGCAGGACAGGGTCCAGCGGGAGAAGCTGGTGTCGCTGGGACGCATGGCTGCCGGCGTGGCACATGAGATCCGGAACCCGTTGAACGCAATCGGTCTGACGGTGGCTTACCTGCAGGAGGCGTTCCTTCCCGAGGATGAGGCTGCCCGGGCGAAGTTCACGGGCTTGATGACCAACATACAGGCAGAGACGAAGCGGATGGAGAGCCTTGTCCGCAGGTTTCTCGACTTCTCGCGGCCAACACGGCTGCGGTTCAAGTACAAGGACGTGATCTCCATCCTGGAGGATGTGGTGGCGCTGGTACAGGAGGAAGCCCAGGGGGATGGCGTCAGCGTGGAGACAGAGCATGGCCGCCCGGTCGTGGAGACGATGCTGGACTCGGAGCGGATGCGGGAGGCGTTCTGGAACGTGATCATCAACGCCATCCAGGCGATGCCGGGCGGAGGAGAACTGAAGATCACCTCCAAAGTGGACCAGCTGGGGGAAGGCGTTGAGCTGTCGTTCGCCGACACCGGCGCGGGAGTCCCGCAGGCCGATGTTGAAAAAGTCTTTGACCCGTATTACACGACCAAGGACAAGGGAGTGGGCCTGGGGCTGGCAATAGTGCGCCGGATCGCGGAAGACCACCACGGCCGGGTGTCGATAGAGAGTTCCGAGGACGAGGGGACTACTTTCCGGCTCTGGCTTCCGATAAGGGGGGATGTAACGAGTGTCCGGGGATAAGGGATGCATACTCGTCATCGATGACGGGAAGGTCCAGCGGGACATGCTCGCCGACATCTTGCGGCGCGACGGCTACACTGTCCTGACCGCGGCAAGCGGGCGGGAAGGGGTCGAGGTGCTGGGGCAGCAGAGGGTCCACGTGGTCCTGACGGATCTCAAGATGCCGGACATGGACGGCATAGAGGTCATCCGGGCAGTCAAGGCCGTCGACGCGGCCATAACGGTGGTCGTGATGACTGCCTACGGAACCATCGAGAGTGCGGTGCAGTCGATGAAGTTGGGGGCCTACGATTACCTCAGCAAGCCGCTCCAGATGGAAGAGGTCAAGGTCGTGCTCGAGAAGGCGCTGGAAAACGAGCGCCTCGTGACCGAGGTGGAGCAGCTGCGGCGGGAGGTGCATCGCCGCTACGGGTTCGGCAACATCGTCGGTTCGGCCCCGAAGATGCAGGAGCTCTTCAATGTGATGGAGAAGGTGGCGCCGGGCGAAGCGACTGTGATGGTGTACGGGGAGAGCGGGACGGGCAAGGAGCTGGTTGCCAGGGCCCTTCACTACAACAGCAAGCGCAAGGGAAGAGGGTTCGTGGCGATAGACTGCGCTTCGTTTCCCGAGAGCCTGCTGGAGTCGGAACTCTTTGGTTATGAGAAGGGCGCTTTCACTGGTGCGGTGGCCAGGAGGGTGGGACTGTTCGAGGAGGCGGACGGGGGTACCCTTTTCCTGGACGAGATAGCAGACCTGACGCCTAACACCCAGGCGAAGCTCCTGCGGACCCTGCAGCAACGGGAGATAAAGCGCGTCGGCGGGGTACGCCCGGTGAGCATCGATGTCAGGGTGATAGCAGCGACCAACAGGAAGCTTGAGCAGATGATGCGGGAAGGGAGCTTCCGCGAGGACCTCTACTACAGGGTCAATGTCATCCGCCTGTTCATCCCCCCGCTGCGAGAGAGAAGGGATGATATCCCGCTCCTGGTGAACCATTTCCTGAAGAAGTACTGCGGCGAGGGTGTACAGAAGAAGTTCTCCCGGGATGCGTTGGACATGGCCCTGAGATACGGCTGGCCGGGGAATGTCCGCCAGCTGGAGTCGCTGGTCGAGCGTGCGGTGCTGTTGAGCGACGGGGATACGATAGGGCCGAACGACTTCCCTGTCGAGGTGAAGGAGCCGGCCGGCTCAAGGGCTGAGCTGGCGATAGAGATCCCCGATGAGGGTATTTCCCTGGCCGAGGTGGAACGGACCCTTATGGTGAAGGCATTGAGAAAGGCGGACTGGTCGTTGAACGATGCGGCGAGGCTGCTGGGCATTACCTACAAGACCCTGCTTTACCGTATGCAGAAGTTCGGGATAGAGCGGGAAACGCCTGTCTGACAGGGCCGTTCGCGTTCTCATATCGGGAGATACCTTCTCATATAGTCAGGGCGTACGATCTGCAGAACACTGCTCGTGAGGTGATGGGGGGGGGTGTAAGTAGTTACAGGACAGGAATATAAGCTGGTCAGTCGTACTGGAGGGGCAGTGGGAGCAGTTCTGGCATGAATGTTGCGTATACCTCTTTTAAGGGGAATTCCCGCCGGGCGAGGGCGACCTTCCATGTTGAAGAAATCTAAGACTGCTGTAGGGATCGATGTCGGCACCAACTCCATAAAGATGGCCGTGGTGCGCAAGGAGCGCGATGGCATACGTATCCTGCGTGCAGTGGCTGTCCCCATACCGCTCGATGTGGCCGGCAGCCGGGACCGCAGGACCCAGTTCGTGTCGGAGTCTATGGGGACGCTCCTGGCTGATAGCGACGCGCGGAAGAATCCCGTTGTCATCGCCACGCCGGGCCAGGCGGTCTTCATCCGCTACGTGAAGTTGCCGCCGGTCGCGCCGGGGAAGTTGGACCAGATCGTCGGGTACGAGGCCCAGCAGCAGGTGCCCTTCCCGCTGGACGGGGTGATCTGGGACTACCAGCGGCTGCCGTCGCGGACGCCCGCGGAGACCAATATCGTGCTGGTGGCGATAAAGCGCGAGCTCATTGGCCAGTCGCTGGAGCAGCTGGCGGTCCACCACGTTGAGCCGGAAGTGATAGACCACGGGCCGCTGGCCTTCTACAACTGTGCGAAGTACGTGGGCGAGCTTCCGGACGACCAGGTCACGATACTGCTGGACGTAGGCGCAAAGGCAACAGACCTGAGCATCGAGCGCGATGGCCAGCTCTGCTGGACCAGGAGTGTGCCGACCGGGGGAAACGATCTCACGGAAGCCATTGCACGCGCACTGAACATCGACACCGTCGCTGCCGAATCGGCCAAGCTGGAGCAGGGAGCTATTTCAGAGCAGGGCGCCGGGGCGGAGGGGGACCAGGGGGCCGCGATTCAGGAGGCGATTCGGCCTGTGCTGGAGGAACTGCTCTCAGAGGTGCAGCGCTCGGTCGGGTATTTCCGCTCGCAGCTGGAAGGCGGGCGTGTCGACCGGGTGCTCCTGTGCGGGGGTACCGGGCGTCTTCCGGGCTTCGACGCGTTGCTTGAAGGCCGTCTGGGGGTCGAAGTGTTGCATGCGGATGTACTGGGCCGGCTGGGGACGACACCCGATGTGATGTCGGGGCTGGACGGCGCGGGCGACATGGAGGTGGCGGTGGGCCTCGCACTGCGGGTGCTCGTCCCCTGCAAGTTGACCATCAACCTGCTGCCGCCTGAGCTGATCCAGAGACAGCAGATGCGCCGGAAGCGGCCGTACCTGGTGGCGTCGGCCGTGCTTTTCGCTCTGATCGGGGCCTCTTCATCCGTCTTCACGTACCAGGACTACGATGTCCTGGACCAGGAGTACCAGCGGGTGCACAGCAGGCTCACCTCCATCACGAAATTCGAGCCGGACGTGAAAAAGGAGAAGGACACGCAGTCGAAGTTCGAGTCTGAGCTGACCGTGTTGCGGTCGATGTCCGGCCAGCGGACGTTCTGGCCGGAAGTGCTGCTGGAGCTGGGCCGCGTGCTGCCGGACGATACATGGCTGGAGGCCGTCCGCGCGACCGGTGTCCGTAGAGCGTACCAGCCGGGCGATCCGCCGCCCGGTAGGCGCGGGCTGGCTATCAATGGGGTGACGACGAGCTTTGACAGCCTCACGAATGTCATGGACAGGCTGAACGGTTCACCGATGTTCGAGAAGCTTGAGCTGGAAAACTCGGAGACTGTCACGGTCGAGGTGGTGGACCCCGGATCGGAGGACGCGGCAGTGAGGCGAGAGCGGGTGCCCGAGCGGGGCCGCGGAGGGAGAAACCCGGCCCGCAGCGGCGGTACTCCTAACAGGCGCACCAAGGCTGCCCCGCGCTTCGAGAGACTGTACAAGTTTGACATCCGGCTGGTGATAGTGGAGGACGCCGTTTAGGGCGGGGAGTGAGCAAGTGGCGATGAGCGGCAAGAAGATTGTGACAATCGTAGTGCTCGTCGTCCTGGGAGGGTCGACGGCGTTCTACGTCGTCACGGTCAGGCCGTTCCTGCAGAAGAAGCAGAAGCGGGCGAGCGATCTGAAGGGTGACAGGGCCCAGATACGTGATCTCATGAAAATGCCTGATGGCCAGCCGTCACAGGACTTGGTGGATTCGCTCAGGGCCGAGAATGCGGTCCTCGCGGAGGAGCGCTCCGGCACGGTGAAGTTCTTGAATCTGGCGCTGCCCGAGCTCGAGCTGAGCGAGGAATCTACGAAGAGGGTAGTCGACTGGATGAACACTATGCAGGAGGCCCGAGACCAGGCCGGGCGGAGGGCGCGGCAGGCGGGGCTCAAGCTAGGGGACGCGTCACTGTGGTTCCATGACTCTCTCCCCGCCGCCGCGGATGTGGCGGAATTGCACCGCCAGCTTGGCGTGATGCTGGAGATAGTGAACGTTGCGGTCGAGTCGAAGTTGAGTGGCCTGGACTCGGTGAGGTTCCAGGAGCCCTACCAGGGAGACCAGTGGAGCGGGATGAGCTTCCTCGGGAAGGATGATATCACCATCCAGGTGACCGGGGATACCGGGGCGGTCACCAGGTTTGTGCACGGAATCAACAATGCATCCTATTATTTCCTGGTCAGGAGCTTCACGATAGACGCGGCCGACGGGCGGCTTGGCATGACACTTGAAGTGGAGACACGCTACATCAGGCCGGAGGGCAAGGGATGATAGCTCCGGGGCGCATCATCGGGGTGGCAAAGGAGAACCTCGAGAAAGTCGTGGCTGGCGCCTTGCTGTGTGTTCTCATCCTCGTCGGGATCCACCTGGTCAGTAGA
>SDBT01015052.1_pt1 | contig 12309 bp, 15 predicted proteins | sample 2277101 | NCBI WGS metagenome assembly SDBT01 (sample SAMN10404973, study PRJNA504765) | marine sediment metagenome | isolation source: marine sediment core GS10_PC15, 103 cmbsf | place: Arctic Ocean: Southern Knipovich Ridge | collected 2010
GTCTGGGCGATAACGCTCGGGACACACCTCGATAGACTGTCGGAACAGCGGCCGTCCTGTGAATGTCCAGACGTACCCCTTCGATGTAATCGTCGCGTTGTCTCGCTCGTGGGTGAACGTGTGCATTCCGAGTCGAAGCATGTGTGATAGACACTCCAGATCCTTGGCGTGAACCCACAGCTTGTCCTTGCGATCGAGAAACCAGTCTTCGGTAACCCCGAGGCTCGTCTCGGCATCGACTTCCTCGTGCGACAACCAGAAGTTGTTCTTGTAGAACCGCACGTCGATCTCGACATCGTAGCCAGATGCAATCGCTTCGTCGATGTAGTCGGGAGTGTTCTCGCGATCCGGTTCGGGCCCGCTTACGTTTCCTCTGTGTGAGATGAAGAACATTACACTCGCTCCGACTGCTGCGCTAGCACCTCGCGACGGCGATCCTGAACCTCATTGTTGATCCAGTTGTATGTGATCTCCATTCCTACCCACAGCGGGGATATCTGATCCACCATCGGCAGCAGTGGCGACCATCCAAGCTTCTGTGCAATCAGAGTGTTGTCGCTCGAACGTCCACGGACACCGAGCGGGCCGCTGATGTGTTTCAGTCGGAGGTTCTTTCGTCCCAGATCGATCGTCATATTGGCAAGCTCATTGATTGTGACCATCTCCTCGGAGCCGATGTTCACCGGTCCTTCGAAGTCCGAGTTCATCAGACGCTCGACGCCCTCCAAGCACTCGTCGATGAAGAGGAAGGATCGCGTCTGCTCTCCATCGCCCCAGATTTCAATCGACGACCCGTCGTTCGCTTCAGCCACTTTGCGACACATGGCAGCAGGAGCTTTTTCCTTTCCTCCCTCCCACGTACCGTACGGGCCGAAGATGTTGTGGAAGCGTGCGATGCGAACGTTCATTCCCCAGTTGCGGGCTGCGTTGATATACATTCGCTCGCTGAAAAGCTTCTCCCAACCGTACTCGCTGTCCGGGTCTGCTGGGTACGCAGTGTCTTCCCGGCAGTTCGGGTTGTTCGGGTCAAGCTGGTTGCGCTCGGGATAGATGCACGCGCTCGACGAATAGAATATCTTCCCTGAGTTGTACTTCTTCGCACACGCGATGACATTGAGATTGATCTGCGCAGAGTTCCACATCACAGCAGCATCGTTCTCCCCACTGAAGACGTATCCGGCTCCACCCATATCGGCGGCAAGCTGATAGACCTCATCGAACGCCAACTGCATTTGCAGCTTCACGTCGAGGATCGAGAATGCATCGTTGCAGGCATCCTGCTTCGTCAGGTCCAATAGGATGAACTCGTTCGCGATCGAGTCGGCATACTCGGGGAGCTTGATGTCAACTCCGCGCACCCAGTGTCCCTCGTTCACTAGCTTCGTGACTAGATGGTTGCCGATGAACCCTCCGGCACCTAGAACTAGAATCCTCTGTCTCATGTTATTCCTCGAATGTGTGTTTGTCGTCTGGCACAGATGGCCACTTGATGACGATGAGTTCGGTGTCTTTCATAAACTCAACTTCCGCGATCTCGTACGGCTCGTAGATGAACGTGTGTCCAGCGCCCAGAACATACCCGGATGCGATCAACAGTCCTGACACTATATATGTGAGTTCAGTTGAGTGATGATGGGTATGTATTTGGCCGATCTCTCCCTCGCGATGCGAGTGGTGCGCGACCTCGAAATCCTGCGTGCGGAAGATAGCCTTCGGGAAGTCCCCGACGAGCCAGCCCTTGTGTGTCGTAGAGATATTACCTATTTTCAATTTCTTCCATCCTCATTATCCTGTTCATGAATCGTCCACCGTCGAACGTGACGTCTGCAAGAACGCGCAGGATGCCACGTAGCTCGAAGTTGTCGAGAGTTCGCTCGGACATCGCGAAGAAGTTCGCGCAGTTGTGTCGGACTGCCATCTCAGCCATGAACGTGTCGAGCACGAGCGCGGATCGGATTCCCTTGTGCTTGTTTGCGCACATGTTCATTCCCTGTCCCGTGCGGCAGAACGCCAATCCAAAGTCACACGTTCCTCGCTGAATGAAGTCCGCAGCTTGGTCGACGTATGTGTTGTAGTCGCAATCATTTGGTGTGTGTGTTCCGAAGTCGATGTACTCGATCCCCATGGCATCAAGGATTTCCTTACACCGTTCCTTGATCCTGAAACCAGAATGGTCTGCAACGATCGCGACACGCTTGTCCCCAAACTTGGGGAGCACGTTCTTCTGAAAGAACTCAAGCTCAGCGGGCGTTCCCATCACATGCATCTTGTTGACACTATGCGTTGTGATCCAGTGTCCATCCTTAATCATTTGGTTGTAGAGCGGGCAGATATAGAACTCCCCGTTCAGCGGCTCGTGATACTTTATCATCTCTTCCGCATACGCGACGAACTGGTGGCCTTGGCGGAAGTAGTATATCCCCGCTGCTGCGTTCTCGCTGATGACTTCCTTCTCTGCTGTCTCGACAACGTGTCCGTCATCGGCAACGAGCGCGTAGCTATACGCGGGGTTGTTCGCCTTGAACGTCACGATATGACCATCCGAATCGTTCGGCACGTTGGTCCAATCGAAGCTCGGCTCGAAATACACGTCGAGTGTATAGATGGCGAGTGGAGTCTCGTTGTCGATGAGGTCTCTTGCGACCATGCAGCTTGCTACAGCGCCGGGAACGAACCCAGTCTGCACCACGACCTGAACATCTTCTCCGAACTTCTGTCGCAGGATCTCGTCAATCTGATACTGGCTGATGTGGTCCTTGCGAACAACGAAGATCGGGTTGTATAGATTGAGATCGATAGACTTGAACGCCCAGTCGATGATCTGCTTGTCGTCGACCATGACGAGAGGCTTCGGCATGTGGAATCCCATATCAACGAATCGCTGGCCGCGACCCGCCATCGGAACCAGTAGGTTAATCTTGCTCATGCATTCTCCAGTCTTTGGCTCAATAGTTTGTGTGTCTTCTTGTGTGCGAACGCGACAGCATCCTCTGTGTTCATATAGTGCATGTACTTCGCGAGGATGAACGCGGAAGCATACATATCGCCGGCGCCGAGAACGTCGAGCGCTTCGAGGTTCTTCTCGGGAGCGAGGAATTCTACTGGACCCTTTCCGCAGATCGAGTAGATAGTTCCGCCCGGTCCGTGTACTATGACAGTGCCATTTTTGTGCATCCTAGACACAATCGCCTTCACGCAGTCGGTCGGATACATCTCGTAGAGTCCTGCTGCTTCATCGTCCGAGATGATTAGATAATCAACGTACGGCAACAACTGCATCAGTCGCTCGCGGTTCTCTTCGGTCTGTTTGCTCAGACACAGATCGAGCGAGATGGTCGATCGCTTCGCGATCCTCGATAGATGTCGAGAGCCGAGATGTAGCAGCGTGTCCGCATACATGAAGTGGGCCCACCCAGCATCGGTCGCGGGGAAGAGTTTCATCTGAGAGCACGCTCCCCACTTCACCACACTCGATCGTCTCTTGGAACCAAGCTCGGACAGAATGATCGCCGCCGATGTCGGCTCTTCGTCGCTCGCTGGGATCGTGGATGGGTCAATCCCGTAGCTCCTGAAGAGTTCACGCTTCACGGAGATTCCGGTTGGGTCGTTCCCGACCTGTGTGAACACTCGGATCTCAGGCATAAGCTCGCCCGACAACTCGTCCAGTGCAGCGAGCATGTTTCCGATCGCTCCGATGGACGAATAGTATTCCTTGCTTTCGTTGGACACGCCGATGTGGAACTCATCCACGCAGTACACGTGGTCGACGATCAGGTTTCCGTAGATGGCTAGAGATTTCATTTTGCACCATATCCATACGGCGGGCACGCCGTTGCTAGGTCGAACAGTTCAGCGACAACACCATCGCCGCAATCTACACCCAGGATCATGCACTTGTCCTGAACTATGCGCGGCACGTTGCGGGGGCAGTACGCGAATCCTACACACATAAGCAGTGCAACGTCTGGCACATCATCGCCGCAGAAAGCCATCTCGGCCGGGGATACGTTGTACGCTTCCATGAAATCTTTGATGAACGATGCCTTCTCGCGGCGGGCCGTTCCGAATCGGCCCGTGTAGTAGAAGTCGATGCCGCGGCGCGTTGCCACTTTACGATTGATGTTCTGCGATCCAGTCAGAAAGCACACCTTCACACCAGCTTCTTTGAATCGATTGATCGCTGTGAAGTCTCGGTCGTTGAACGACTTCCCCACACAATCACCGTTGCGGTCGTAGAACTTCTCTCCCGTTGTCATCACTCCATCCATATCGAGAATCAAGAGCTTGAACGGGATCGCGCCTCTTTCGGGCTCCATGTTATTCTCCTAGCCGGAACGGCATAATCAATGTGCCGAAACTCTCGTTCGCTTCGACCCAATGGTCGTCGGGAACTATATTCCACTCGTCGCACGTTGCTTGAATATCGCTCTGGTAAATCTCATGTCCCCAATCATGCACAGCGATGCGATCACCTGGTTTGAGCAGCGGAGCATAGAGATTAAACTCAGCAGCCTTGTCTCCGCCGTCGCAGAAGATAAACGTCTTGAACTGCTCAACGTTTCCCTTCACATGATCGAACGTCACGTCCGCGAAAACATCCTGCTCGTAGCTGTTGATGTAGGGGGAGAAGTGCGCGAGTCGGTCGAACCAGTGGCCCGCTCCCTCGACGGGGCGGTTATACCAGTCCTGCTTCTTGTCGATCTCGAACGTATCGAAGAAGAACTTCTCGCTAATCCCTGCTGCGTTTGCCCAATAGGTGCTCAACGCTCCCTTCTGGCTACCGAACTCAACAACGTATTCGAATTTGTGCGCAGCCTGATAATACTCGAAGAAGTAGATCGCCACATAGTTCTGCGACATCCCCGCGCCCATGAATCGTCGATTGACAAAACACAGATCCGCGCCAGTGATCGTTCGGTTCTCGTGAAGTTCTTCTGCTACGATCCCAGGATGGCTGCCGTGATCTTCCCCTGCTTCCAATAGTGCCTTGTTGTATATCATGTTGTCTTCCTATTCCCACGGCTCGTCGTGGTAGTATTCGCCCTGCGGTTCATATTCGTGGTACCAGTAACCAGACTTGTACTTAATCCAGTGCATTAAGATTCTGGGGAACGGCTTGAACAACTTCCCTCGCAGCGTGTCCCAAACCTTCATCGACTCATCCCGTTTGGGCGCTCGATCTATGAGGTATGTAGGCTGATCCTCTATGTGTGTTCTGGCCTCATCAACGAATCGGGCACAATAATGAGCGCCAAAGTAAATGGGCTCGCGAAGCTGGTCAATATGATATGACGGCTCGGCAGGCTTGGGCGTCTCGACCAAAGGAACGTCATACAAGTCGAACACATCTTCCTTGGCTCCCCACGAAACGTGATCTTGTGGGCAATAAGGATACGTACTCAACAGTCCCAATGCAAAGATCGGGGAGATGGAGTATTCGTAGTCATCAATGGTCGCAGTGAACTTGTCGTGAAACCGCTTCATCATGTTCATGCTGTCGGCAGCAATGATCTGGTCCGAGCGCATCTTCACAACGAAGGGAGATTCAGTAAGTGACAGACCGGCCTTCGCGGTCACGATCTGCATGTTGATGTTTCCGGGCCCGGGGTTCTCAGGCACCGCTGTCAATACGCACTTGATGTTCGGGTGGTCTGGGAATGAGCCGAGGCTTCCAATCTCATTGGTACTCGTTGATATGATGACGTTCTCGACGAAATCTAGCTCCAGGTACCGAAGTGCTGCTGAAAAGGTGCTGTCCCAGAGGCCTCCCTGTAATACGATATCTGTATCACCCATGTTGTTTCAGCATTAGGTTGATGTGATAATCTGTGTTCACGTTGGATGCCCAGAAAGACTCGACGTTGCCCAGGTTGAGAGGCTTGTCGAACTGATAGGCTGCGTCAAAGATTTCAAATTTGTTCTTGGTCAGGAAGGAACAGAACCACTCGAAGTCCTGATTGTTCCTGCTCAGACCATACGGCCAGAACTCCATGAACACATACGGGAAGGCTGTCTGTGCGTCGAACAACGCCTCTGCTCCCTTCAGGATATCGAACTCGCATCCCTGGGTGTCGGTCTTGATTAGCTTCGTGCGTTCCCATGCCCCTTCTTCGAGAGCGAAATACTCAGACAGTGTGATCTGTGGAACCACGACCTGCTCGTTTTGTTCTAGCCAGAAATCAGCTGGTCGACAGTCCCCCATGTTGACGGGGTTCAGGAAAAATCTCTTGGCACACGAAACGTCACCCAGGGCAGAATGAACAGCCACAATCCGATCGTGGAAGTCATACTTTGATATGTTATGACACAGCAGAAAGAAGCTCGGCCGGACCGGCTCGAAAGCGTACACACATCCCCCGGGTCCGATGATGTCCCCGAAATTGATGCTGTGAAGGCCGATGTTTGCCCCACAGTCAATCACAACATCGTCAGATTCCAACAAGCTTTTTAGGAAAATGATCTCATCTGGTTCCATCACATGCTGACGGATCTGGTCCGAGACCAGTTCGTTGTATGGATAGACTTCAATATCATATATCACGGAGTCCGACATCAGATCACCTTCAGTTCGGGGCAGGGCACGATGAAGTGGCCACCCTCGTTGAGATACTTGCTCTCTCGTTCAACGAATGATGAGATGAAATGCCACGGAAGCACCAACATGTAGTCTGGGTTCACTTGACGCATATCATCTTCGCTGTAGATCGGGATGTTTGTTCCGACTGTGCGGAGTCCAAACTTGGGTGCACTGCGTTCCGCGATCCCGGAGATCAGGTGTTCGTCGAGACCGAAATATTGCAGCAAGGTGTTCCCCTTCGTGGATGCTCCATATCCCCAGACAGTCTTACCCTGTTTAACCAGATCCTCAATTAGCGTGATCGTATCATCCTTGAGCTTCTCGATGTTCCTGAAGAAGTTGTTGTAGATCCACGGTTCGCTGTATCGGAAGTCGTACTCGTACTGCATCAGTGACTCGACGCGCATGTCCGCAACGTCTCGATACGGCGCAGTCGCGAACGAATCGATGTTGGCGTCTTCTTTCTGAACATATACTCGGACGCTTCCGCCGTTCGTATCATTCAACTGAGCATCGACGATGCGGAAGCCAGTGGATGACAGAAGGTCGTCGATCGAAGCGAGCGTGTAGTATTCGAGATGCTCGTGGCATATATTATCGAACGCTAGCTGTTGGAGCATCAGCGGAAGATAGCTCAACTGGAGAACCCACAGTCCGTCGTCTTCGAGTGTACTGTAGATGTCGCGACAGAACGCGGCGGGGTCTTCAAGATCATAGAACATCGCGATCGACGTAATGACTTTGGCTTTCCCGTCGATGAGACCATAGTGGAAGTAGTCTTCGATCACGGTTCCGTACATCTTCGCCTGCTGACAATTGTTGTGCGCGGGGTCGACGCCGATGACATCGAGGTCGGCCGACACTTCATTCATCAGCGTGCCATCATTGCATCCAATGTCGATCCACTTATCGCCGGGCTTGAGCGTCATGGTCTTGGTGATTGTATTCACGATGTCGCGCAGCTCCACGATCATCGACTCATTGGTTCCAGAGTTGTACCAATAGCGCTTATACATCGCATCGAAGTCTGCTGTCTTCGTTAGCTGGACCAAGCCAGACTTGGGCGCGAGCGCAAGCTCTAGCTCCACCTTGCTAGATTCGTCGGGCTTCTCACCCGGAGCCAGGAAGTCGGACACGTAGATGTCCCCAAGGCTGAACAGAGGTGTCAATGTTTCGCCGGAGATCCGGCACGTCGTTCGCTTATCAGACATTCAAATAGTCCCTTCGCCAATTGTTCGATATAGTCGTCATGCTTCCCATCTGATCTCGCGGGAGCAAGTATCGAAATGGTGTTGTCTTGTTTACGATCCCGTCGCAGAATGCCCAGATGGAACTCTCCGTCACGTAGATTTCGCTGGCATCAACGATCACTCTATACCAGTCGAAGATGTTGTAGTCTGGTCCGATATCTTCACACGTCACGATCCTGTGCTGAATGAAGGATAGGTCGACGTCTTCTCCGTGAGAGCTTGTCGCGTGGACGAATGCATACGGGGCGTTGCTGTCCCCAACGAACTCCTCGTATATGTAGTCTTCGTTGTCGCGGAAGCGAACCCAATCAAGTCTGTGCTTCTCTTCGAATGGCACCTGAGCCTGGCGATACTTCGCTTGTTCGAAGTTCTCGTCCATGCGCTGATACATCGGCCCCGGTCCGCGGTCCGCGAGATTCAGAACGTAGTCGAACTTCTGCTCGTTGAGAACTCCCCCGATGCACTTAATCACATCGCTGCGCAGCCAGTCGTGGTCCACGTCTTCCCCTGTGAGAAGATGCGGGGTCACGTAGTCGATGTTGCGGAGATGCTTCATAAACTTCTCGCGCACAGGCCACACAATCTCGTATCCCTGGTCGGCATACCACTTCGCAATCGGCAGACACAAGTGGATGTCGCCGACGGCTCCGGGCTGAATCATCAAGACTCTTTCAGACATACTCTTTTTGTTCCGTCGGTGCAGTGCTGTCCACGATAGCAGATATCTGGCTCTTCACTTCGAATCGGCGATCGTTCAGTTCGAACACGCGCATCGAGCAATCAATGAACTTCTGTCCGGTCACATCATACGCAATCTTGCGCTGTGCGTCGAGCGTGTCCCACAGGTCCGAGTTGATATCGTAGAGTTCGTGTCGCAGTTGATCGGGTACCTCAACGTGAGCCATGCGGCATCCGTCGTAGTATCGGATCGATCCCAAGATGAGGGAAAGCGAACCCAGGTCCTTCTCGACGTGCCGGAGCTTGTCCATGTCCTTGATGTTCTCGCGCTTGACCTCAAGGATGGTGATCCGGTCTACGAGTTCTCCGAGGGTGATTTCGATAGTGATTTTGCTCAGGTTGCTGAGTGTCGTTATTGTTCCGCTCATGGTACGAATGCCAATCCTGTTCCGCGAGATAGAAGTAGGCCGCGTGGTGTGTCCAAGTCAATTACATAGTTCGGGTTGATGCTCAAGATCAACTCTGCGACTTCAGCCTTGGTCGGATAGTCGAGCGTCCCGAGATCGTCGCAGTCATCTACGATGATGACATTGTTGTCGAACGGGCTGAACTCTTTGATTGCGTTTATCTCGGCGAGCACAGGAGAGCCGAAGCGACCGACGGATTCGAGAAACACAGTGTCCCCTCCAGACCCGTGTGCATCCAAGAAGATGATCGACGGGTCTTTCATGTGCGGGAGAATCGCTCTGAGGAAGTCGGGCGAGTTGTCACAGTAGAACTTAATGTTGGGGACATCTTTGTATCTATCCATCGCAGCTTGAAAGAGTTCGGGGCAAAGCTCGCATGTCAAGACGTTTTCAAAATACGTGGCCCAACGAAAAGCGCCTGCGCCCTGATGGGTGCCGGTCTCTATTACTGTGTCGGGAAGGTCCGCAACGAGGATGTCGAGGAAGACCATTAGCTGAAAGAACCACTCCGTGCCCCAGAACTCTGCGGTGTGTTTCTTGATAATGTCTAGTGTTACGTCTTTCATTTCAAATACTCCTGTCCGAACGTAAGCAGCCCATCGGGTGCATTGTATCTTATATAGTTCGCATAGCAGCGATACGTCTCAACGTCGTCGAATACTGCGGGATCAAAGTACCAGTCTTTTCCGATGTGTCGGGTGGGGATCTCAAGCTCTTCGAATTCCATACCATTCACAACGGGATCGTATGCAGCGTTGATCTCTTCGATGGTCTTCCCATACTCGGTATACTCGAATGTCTTGTACCACAATTGCTTCAATGCATAGAAGCGGCGATTGATCGATTGCAGGTGGATGAATCCCCCTACGCTCGGATCAAGCTGACCGGCCGGTAGGTTGATAGGAGGTGTGCGGGGTGAGTGATACTGACTCAGCGACATGTCATACGGTCCGCAGTGCTTCAGCGGGAACAGGAAGTCTCGGAAGTTGTTGACGTACTGAGGGTCCGTGCGGAACATGCGAAGCGTGTCGACCACGTTGTACTGGTAAATGAAGAGTCGTTCGTCCAGGGCCCGCTGCATGATATAGTCCCAGTTGTTCAGGAACGCATTAGACAGAAGCTCGTCGGCATCCAGCGAGATCACCAGGTCCGCACCGTTGGCGCGAGAGTACTCAAGCATCGCATCACGGTTCTCTGCTTCGTGAAAGTCTATCACGCGCGAGGGAATCACAACGGCTTCATCACCGAAGTGGTCCATGATGACTTCAACCGTATTGTCTCGGCTGCTGTCGTCGAGGAACACGAACTTGTCTACGTCGTACTCATCCCAGAAGGGAAGCACATGCTCTAGGAGAATTGCTTCTTCTTTCACTTGGCAGTTCACATGGATTTTCATTAGATGTCCAGGTCGAAGTTTCTTAATTTGCGTGTGTTGAATAACGCTTCGTCGTGGTCGCGATCTTCCTGCTTGTCGTTCTCTTTGTAGAGATCATCGTAGAGTTCGTTCGCGCCAGAATAGCCGTGTCCGAATCCCATCCAGTCGGGGTGTCTGTGTTCGAACAGAACATCCTTGATGAACACGAGCTTGCCCAATAGATCGGCAACCTCTGTCCACTCGCGATCAGGATAGAACGTGATGTACTCGGGATAGTAGATGTATTCGAATCGCTCGTAATACTTCCTGGTCATGATCGACAGCGTACACATCTCTTGCTGGTATCCGTCGAACACCCACAGCGCTCCGTCTTTGTCTTCGAATGCTTCGAGTTCTTCTACGATAACATCATCCCAATCCTCTCCGTGGCAGATGAAGTCGTCGGCGATCTGCATCACGATATCCCAATCGGGAGGAGCGAACTGCATGTCGCGATTGCACGAGCCAATCTTCCCTGCACGAATACCGATGATCCAGTTAACGCAGTATCCGAGCTTCTGGCTGTGGTTGCCTATTCCATGAGCCTTGAGCCCATCAATGAAACTCGCATCCACGGTATCATCATCGTCATCCAACGAAACCAGATAATGAATGTCGTGCTTACCCGACTGCTTTGCGATGAACGAGTCCAGTGTTCTGAAGAACGCATCGGGTCGTCCGCGCGTGGGGAACTTTACGAGGATGTTAGCCATTCGACTTCGCTACCTCGCGCTCGCGAAGGATTCCACGAAGGGTATCTTCCCACTGAGCGCAGCGTGTCTGCCATGCGAAGAAGTAGTTGTAGTAGCTCGACTGCAAATTCAGTACGTTCTGAACAGCAGGAGTGCGATGCTGGTCGATAGCGTGTGAAAGCATCTGCGCATACTTCGCAGCGTGCTCCGCTGGGTTGCTCTCGAAGCCGTACATCCACGCGAAGTCCGTGCAGGTTTCTGGCAAGCAACCGTAGTTCGGAACGACTGCGAGGCATCCAGCAGCCATGGCTTCGATCGCTACGCAGCAACTCGACTCAACCCAAGTGCTGGGATACGCGAGGATGTGTGTGCGATAGAGTGCTTCGCGGATCTCGTCATGCGGAACAGACGGGCTGTACGTAACGCAGGCCAATTCACGGAGCTTCTCGTACAGCGGTTCGAACGCTTCATTTTGTTTCGGCCACCCGTAGATGTCCCAACTGGAATACACGTTGAGATGGAAGTCGTCGCGCTCTGTTTCCAGATAACGCACAGCACTTTCGAGGACGTTGAGCCCACGATGCGGGGTGCTGAAATAGATGAGTTGGGTTTTCCCGGTGGGCTTCGTGTGCGGCTCGAACACTTCCGTCGCGTTCTTGATTACGATCCCTTCTTCCAGCGGGACGCCGAGCTTGAGGAAATACTCGTGCTGCTGCCAGTAGGAATTGAATACAATCTTTGCGAAGCGCTTGCGGCTTTCGGGTGACTTCAAGTGCTCGGACTCGGGATCTTCGGGGAGGTCCTGTAGACACAGGATGTTCGGCTTCTCCGTGGAGATCATCTCTGGACGAACGCGGGAACCGATGAAATTGAATTGGTCGTATAGCTCTGGGTCGAGGCGCTTCTTCAGTCCATGAGCCTGTAGCTCAGAACCACCCATCGCGCCCTTAGTGAAGTTCGCGAGTTCGTCGAGATCAACAGTGATGCCGGCGACTTGGTCTTTTCCTTCTTTCACTTCTTCTACTATCTTCAAAGCGAACTTCTCAACATCAGCCATCATTCTCTCCTCATTACGAATAGGGGCGGCAGCCCATGAAGGCGCCGCCCCTTTATCAAACGTACAAACGTCCTAGCTCAGAACGTCAATGCCGTATGCTGTCGCACCGCGGGTCGTCTCGAACGAGTAGACCTCGAAATTGCCATAAGCTTCAACCTCCTCCGCAACCGTCCC
>SDBT01015053.1_pt1 | contig 12308 bp, 12 predicted proteins | sample 2277101 | NCBI WGS metagenome assembly SDBT01 (sample SAMN10404973, study PRJNA504765) | marine sediment metagenome | isolation source: marine sediment core GS10_PC15, 103 cmbsf | place: Arctic Ocean: Southern Knipovich Ridge | collected 2010
TTTTGTTGTGATGAAGAACTTTAGCTCTTCTTTACAATAAAAATAATATAAAGAGAAGCTTTGCTTCTCATCACATCATTTTTGTTTATAGGATATAAATTGAATTTACAATTGATTATATCTAAATATATAATATATTATGCCTAAAAAAATATACTGTGGTGTTAGTGATGATCTACCAAAGGGAACAAAGCGTGGTTCAATGAAACAATGTATCATGGCAAACCAAGTAAGATATTATGGGATAAAAAAAGTAGATTCCAGATTATTAGCAGCAAAAAAAAAACTAAAAAAAGGAGATCCTAAAAAAAAACTTACTCTTAAGAAAGTAACATTGCAGGTTAGATTAAAAAAACTTATTAAAGAAATGACTGCCCTTAAAAAAAAGAAGGATTTGAAAAAAAAAGAAGAAAAACGAAAGGAAGCAAAAAAGATCCAGGCTGAATTAAAAAAAGTAGTAAAAAAACTAAAAAAATTTACAAAATCAAAAAAAAGATCCATGAAGAGGTCTAAGAAGAGGTCTAAGAAGAGGTCTAAGAAGAGGTCTAAGAAGAGGTCTAAGAAGAGGTCTAAGAAGAGGTCTAAGAAGAGGTCTAAGAAAAGGTCTAAGAAGAGGTCTAAGAAGAGGTCTAAGAAGAGATCAAAAAAGAGATCAAAGAAAAGGTCTAAGAAGAGGTCTAAGAAGAGGTCTAAGAAAAGGTCTAAGAAAAGGTCTAAGAAGAGGTCTAAGAAAAGGTCTAAGAAGAGGTCTAAGAAAAGGTCCAAGAAAAGATCTAAAAAAAGGACCAAAAAGAGATCAAAATAATAAGAACAAAACTTTATCAAGCCAAGGCTTATTTAATATTTAATTATAAAATTAAATATTAATCTGTGTTAGTAATATAGATAAAATGAAAGGTATAACATCAAAAATCATAACTCTATTACATATATTATATATACTATTTATTATCATAACACCGTTCTATCATAGTAATTATTTGTTATTACTACATTCAGTCTTAGTACCATTCATGATGTTACACTGGATATGTAATAATAATACATGTGCTGTAACAATAATTGAGAAGACTGTGCGAAAAATATTAACAGGAAAAGATGATAAGTGTATAAGTTGTGAAATTATAGAACCGGTGTATGATTTTGTCAATAAATACAAAAAATATACCATGTTGATATATATTGTGACCATTATGTTATGGATCATATCTACGGGTAGACTGTATAATAAATACAGAATAGGAGAAATTTCTAGTATTTATGATCTATTTGTTGTCTAATTATATCGATCTCTTCAAGTATCATTGTTAGTATCATCGTCAGTATTATCGTCAGTATCATCATCAGTACCATCAATAGCATCATTGTCATCTGTCATATCGGTTGCATCAGTTACATCAGTTACATCAGTTGCATCAATATCAGTTTCATCAATATCTTCATCAGATGATACTATTTTAGGTTCGGGTGTAATTGTATCAGATTTTACGGGTTTTAATGGAGAAGGATATTTTTTTTTCCATGTAGTGTATTGTTTTTCATTGAACCAACCCAAATATTTTGATATATGTTTATGTATTAAAATATCCCATACTTTATCCCACATATCTTCTATTGACATAATATTAGTTTTCAAAAATTCATTTATCTTCGACTTTTTTATAGAATCCAAATAATATGTATATAAGCGATTCATTTTAAATTTTTCAATTGTAGTATCGATTTGTTTAAATTCATCTGGATATTTTTCTTTATTTGTGCGTATATATTTCCGTCTTCTTTCCAGACATATTTGTTTCGACATACTCAAATGTATGTGATGATCTGGTTTGGTAATAATTTTATTTGTTAGTGATACCCCAGTAACAACAACTCCCTCATGTTTTACCTTATTGATATCATCATTTAACCTATCCCAATCGAAAGCATCATCTGTATATAAATTGATTATTGTGGTACCATTGGGTAGAGTAATTTTTTGATCATAATTTTTTTTGTAGTAATTAAATTGTTCGATAAGATGTATTTTAAAATTATTACTTATTTTTTTGGCAATGGCGATTTTGCCACAACCAGATAGACCAGAGATAAATATAATTAATTGTCCTTTAAATTTAATATAGGCCTCAACCACATTCATTATTAAATAATATAATTAACTTAGATATTAAGATTTTCCATATATACATATAATATTTAATATTATATGTTATAAATATAATTTTCTTATATAATAGTATAATTTATAATGGATATTTCTCAAAAAATCAAGAAATATACCCGAAAACTAAATAGTACAAATAATCCCAAAAAAATTTCTATATATAACCAAAAATTAAAATATTATGGAAACATTAGTCAATTTGGTGGCGATGATAAGATGGCTATTGATGTTGCACGTGAAGAAATCAAGAAAGAAGTAGCTGCGTTGGCAAAAATAAAAGTATCTTCCGAAGAAGAATGTGCACAAAAATTATTAGAAAAAACCGGTGAAATTGAAAAACTTACAAAAGAACATGGTACCGAATTAGACAAGGCAAAGGTAGACCACGAGACAGCATTAGATAAGACCAAAGAAGATCACAAAAAAGCACTGGACGCGACTAAACAGGAACAAGAGAGAGTCGTGGAAGATGCTAAAAAGGAAGGTGAAGCTAAAGCTGCAAGCGAACAACAAGATAATATTGATAAATTGAAAGCTAAAATAACAGAATTGAGCGAATATTCGGAGAAAGCTGACATACAGATTACTGATGACAAAGTTTTTCTTGCGAATATACTTGGCGATGTAGGAAAACCAGGAATTGAGATTACTATCTCACCTGTAAATTTGCCAAAATATCCAGAAAAGATAATAGAGGCAGTGGCCGAAGCATCAAAACATACACAAAAAGGTGGATGTGCTGGATGTCCTGGAGCAAGTAATCTTCCACCTATTCCATTGTGTACAGAATGTGATGGTCAAAGTGGAGGTGATATTACACAGGAGGAAATATATAAACACATTGCCGTAATAAAAAAAGCCCAAGCTGATACAAAAGAACAAGTTGGTGTTGCAAAAGTTGTACTAGATAATATAATGGATACTGTTGATGTGGAGTCAGAAGAGGAAATAAAATTTCTGGAGCGTATATTAGGTACATTAGGTGAAAAACCAATTTCACCAATACAATCAAACGCTCAAGTTGTAGAATTAACGGGTGGATATGGCGGAGCATGTAGTTTACCAAGCTATGCCTAATCGGCATATTCGCTACGCTCGCAAGCCATGCCTAATCGGCATACTCGTTTCACTCGCTACGCTCGCCTCACCTGCGGTGAATTCGCTTCGCTCAGTTCACTACGTTCACTTTTATTAATTCTATTTTATATAATAAAATAGAATTAAATAGACTTAAAAAGCCATGCCTGATCAGCATACTCGCTGCGTTCGCTAAGTAATTAAATGGATTTAACAAAAGTGAACGAAGTGAACCGAGCAACGCGAGATGAGCGAAGCGAACTGAGCGAAGCGAATTCACCGAAGGTGAGCCGAGCGGAGCGAGTTTGACGAAGTCAAGGCTTTATAACTTAACCACACGAGCTTTGGGGTGCATGGAATACCAAGCAAACCAATATACTGGTATTATTATTCCACTTCTGTCTCTTATATCCTCTATTTTTTTTTCAAAATATAGATCATATTTTGCTTTTTTATAATCTTGACCACCAGATTTATTTTTTGTAGCATCATCACCAACAATAACAGAATATTTATCTTGTGCATCTTTAATATATTCTATACCATACACTATTGTTTTTGGATGATACCTAATTGATTCGTTTGTTATTGGATAATATATTTTATCTTTTTTTATATAATCCATACCTACAATTGGTTTAATGTCTGAGTTTGAAGTTTTGTGTAAGTACATACAGTCAGGATATTTTCCTAATGCATTTCTTAATGTCATTATTTTTGTTTCTTCGCGTCGTATAACACCGGGTACAGGCTTGTTTGTTTTTCTAGAATATAATGTGCCTATCATTTGAGCCATAATTTCTGAAGACTGGTTTTTTTTATTGGTCAAAATAATATTATTGTTATATACTTCTCCAGTTGGTACATATTTGCCGAAATATATTAAACCGCATGAAGTATAAGGACAATATGTTATTGATATAGTGGATATAATGTATTTACCATTTTTGGTTCTTATCATATCATAATATTTATCATATATAATAGGATATCTCAACAGTATCTTTATTGGTACAATTTTCCATACTTTACCGTCATTATATACTAAAACAATATCTTTTAGTTTTATATTTGTGGGTATATGAGATGTGAACTTGGGTTTTTTTATGATTCTATTAGTAAAATTTATATTTGTATTATGAATATTCTTTAGCATAATATATTATTAGTGAATATATTATTGCTTTTGTGGTTAACTATATATAATAATATAATATATAGAAAAAATTGATTAATATATATATTATGATAAAATCATTACTATTGTACATAACAAAATACATAACGAAGGCGAAAGCAATGATTAATCCAGAAGTTTGTACAACTATTGTACCAATAACTATTCCAGAAATTGTACCAGAGACTATTCAAGAAGTTGCACAAACTTCTAAAATAGTTTATTATTCACGTAGGAACTTAGAAACTGAATTAGAATTATGCAAAAAAAAGAAATTACCCAAACTATATTTGTCCAACAAAAATCTGACAGAAATTCCTCCAGAATTGAAAGAGTATACATGGGTGACAAATTTGATGTTACGATGCAATAATATCACAAAAATAGATCGTGATAGCCTTCCACCAAATTTAGAAATTTTGGATGTAGATCAAAATGATATTAAAAGTATATCACCTGATGACATTCATGATAAAATTATAAATTTAAGTGCAGAACATAACAATATAGAAACATTTGATGGAACACTATTTTATGGTCTATTAAAATTAAGTCTATCTAGAAATAAAATGATAAATTTTATAGCATTTCCACCGAAAGTAACAGAATGTGAATTATCATATAATACCTTAACAAATCTTCCTGAATATAATGATAGTCTTATTTCATTAGATATAGAAGGAAATAATCTTAGTGAACTAGGTAAACAAAATACTAACATAGAAGAAATAGATTGCTCCAATAATGAATTTGTAAAATTTCCCAAATTTTCTAATAGTATAAAAAAAATAAATATATCGAGCAATATTATAAATACAATCGATATACCATTTCCGGACTCATTAGAAGAATTTGCATGTACTAATTGCGAATTAAGAAGTATAACTGTAGCATTTCCTCAAAGTATAAAAATAATTGATGTAGAAAATAACTATCTAAAAAAAATGATAGATTTGCCATCATCCGTTAAAGATGTAAATGTATCAAATAATTATATATCCGAATTAGGTTATATACCAATCAGCGTAATTGATCTGGACTGTTCAAATAATAAAATAAAGAGAATTCAACCAATATTAAAAAATCGGGACACTTTAACATTAGTTGATTATGGAAATGAATATGAAAATGAATGTACATATTATTATAATAACAACAGACAAACACATTATTCATATTATAATTCAGGCTATAATCAATATTATCAGATGGGTTATAGAAGGTGGAATATGGGCAATACTAATGCCACGAATACTAATCCATACTATATCAAAAACACTAGACATGTTACTATCTAGTTTGTCTGTTGATTTTTAACATCCGAAAAATAAGTAATAATATAAGCAATACGAACCATAGAATAAAAATTGATAATTTAAGTGTATTACATATATATTTTATTTATAATATAGTATAATAATATCATTACATGAGTATTATACGATATAATGAAATATATCAAACCATACAATAAAATAGGAAAGGGGGCATATGCTAATATATATAAAATAGATTATCAACTAGCCGACGACAAATATGAACAGCGTGTTGTTAAAAAGTTTAAATTTTTTAAGAAAAAATGTGGAATTCCTGTTACAATGATTAAAGAAGTATGCAATACAAAAAATATGAACTATGATGGTATAATAAAATATTTAAAAATATTAATGAAAGATAATGAATACGCTGTTGTGATGAAATTATTTCTAGGTGATATGAGAAAATATATGGAGCTTGTACCATTTAAGAAAAGAATAAAACATATTTCTATAATTACACAAAAACTATGCAAAATATTATACATACTTAAACAAAACAAAGTATTGCATAGAGATATTAAACCATGTAATATATTAATGAATTGGACCTATAGAAATATTGATCCACCGGATATATGTCTGAGTGACTTTGGTATATCACAAAAAAATATATATGATGGAGATTGGAAAGAAAATGATTTAAATGTTTACACAATATGGTATAGAGCTCCAGAAATTATATGCAATGATAATGAATATGAATATGGTATATATAATGAAAAAGCCGAAATATGGGCACTTGGTATAACCATGTTCGATTATATATGTTTCGATAATGAATTCAAAAAATCGGTTACATTAATTGGTGAAAAGACTGTTGGAAATCATATAAAGATTCTGAGAAAATTAGTTGGTGATGATAATACAAACTATTATAAAAATGGGCCGAATAAGATAATTCCAAAACATGAGATATATATAAGGACTATTATCTTACAAAAAATTGGAAAGGAAAATTTTAAAAAAATACCTAAGCAGTATTTTAATTTACTTAGTAAAATGTTAACGATCAACCCAGACAATAGAATATCAGTTGAAGATGCTTTGAAGCATAAAGCTATATCTCACCATGAATTCATACCAGAATATAATTATATACCAAATCTTTCATCACACGAACTATCAAAATATTTGCGATGTCAAACAAAATTAATAACACCATCAAATAAAAAAAAAATATTGTCATGGTTAATTAATATATGTTGCAATTTCAATCAAATACAAGTGTCTACTTACATAATTGCAGTAGACATATTTGATAAAATAGCACAATTTATTAACATTACACAAGATGATACTGTAGATGATATTATAAATATTATTAAAATGTGTATGATACCTAGTTTAAGTTTGGCCATTAAATTTAATGAGGGAAAATCATTTAGTCTTAAACTGCTGACCGATGAGCTTGCGACTGAGGAAACTGAAATACTTCGGTCTATGCCGACGGATATTCTTGTGACTACAGAAATTGAAATACTTAAGTTAATAGAATATAATATACATAACACAAAATTATATCCGTTATTAAATGTAGCATGTAATAAATTTAAAAAAACAGAAAATCTGTATGAATGTCTTAAGGAGTTACCAGCCATATATACTAGTCCAGAAACTGTATCTTATGAAACAGTTGCATTGGTTCTACAAAAACATTTTGATAATGATCTGGTAGAAATTAAGTAATATTTATTTATTCTGTTTTATTTATTGAATAAAAAATTGATCTATATTTTGTATACAATTATGTAAATATAGATATGTAAATATAGATTAATATATCATATCAAAATGAATAAGGACGATAGAGTAGTAATACCATCTAAATCAACAAAATATTGGATATATATATTATCTCCTGAAATGTGGAATATTTATAAGAAATCCACAGATATGTATATTTCATGTTTTCAAATATATGAAATAAGAAAAAGTGATATTATATATTTATATCTCAAAAATAGAAGAAATAGTGGTTATGTTGGTTTTGTACAAGTAGATAAAAAAATAAAATTTAATAAAAAAAAGATTAATATATTTCGTAATGCTAATTATAATAAATATATTATAGCACTCAAACATGTCATTATATTTCAATATGCCATCAAAATTAGTAATGTATTTAATTCTATCAAAAAAAAAAATTATACTGGACACACAAGTATAATATCATTTGCTAGAAAATATATACACACCGATAATAGAATAACACAATTGAAGTATGGTGGAAAAAAGTTATTAGATAAACTATATGATATTACATCAAATGATGTTATACCAACTGAAGATAAAAAAAAATCAAAAAAAAAATCAAAATCTACACGTACAAACAAAAAGAATCAGCTGAAAACTTTACCGAATTTTGCTACCAGTAAAAAAAAGGCAAAAATGACAACAATTAATGATGTTGATGAAGAATTGGATGAAGAATTGGATGAAGAATTGGATGAGAGTGAAGATAATAATGTTGACACAGACGAAAATAATAGTGAAGATTACAATGGTATGATACCGATAATGATAATACCATGTGATAATTTTGATTGGTCAAATAATAAAAAAAAATATTTTAAAAAACATTATTCAACATGTAATAAGTGCGAGGTGACGAATAATAATAATATGGACATTGTGTCAATATTTTCAGATGCACATATAGATATTACTGATGATACAGAAACTTATTTAGATGATGCAAAAGATGCCTATATTAATCTTCAAAATTATGAACCATTAGATATAGAAGAAAACGAGTGTCCTTATATACGACTGATAAAAATAGATGAAGATGATGTGTATAGTAATTGTTTATTGATAACTTGGACTATCTAAAAAAATTGATATTTATATTCAATATATATATTAGCATAATAATATAATAAAATACTGTTGCGATGCCAAAAATAATAAAGAAAAAAACAAAAAAAAGCCCATCAAATATAATTAGTTATGATTATGATAACCAAGGTACATTGAAAAATGTATATGATAGTGATGAATTAGATTATTTAGAATGGGGGATAGATGGGCCAAGGGGGATAGATGGGCCAATTGGACCCGTGTGGGGCCAATGTGATGAATTACTACAAAATAAAACATTTTTATCAGAGGAATTAAAAGACGCTGAGAAAAAATTAAAAGACATTGAGAAGAAATATATTGAATCTACTAAAAAAGCTTCTAAGAAAGTTTCCAAGAAAGTTTCCAATAAAGTTTACAAAAAAGCTTCCAAAAAAGCTTCCAAAAAAGTAGAATCTGATTATTCATCAGATGAAGAGGATGAAAAGAAATCAAAAAAGAAACCAAAGAAAAAGTTAGGTGAAGAGTCAGATGAAGATGAACCAGAGGAAGAAATGGACCAACTGGTAGAAGAAAAACCAAAAAAAATATTAACACCATTAGTCGAATCGTTAGTAAGTAAGAACGGTATAGCTAACGAACTACTCAATAATATACTTCCTCCAGAAGTAATAATCACTATTGGAATTCAAAGATGTAATACATGTGGTTTGTATTTCGAAAAAAATATGATTTGTGAAAATGAAGATTATATTGATGAATTTGATGCGACGAGTTGCTGGCATTGCATATTTTGGCTCAATTATAGTATCGATGACAGAAAGAATGTAGATGGAAAATATGGTAAAACTATAGCTAATTATATACTGGAATGCAAAGATTGCCACAATGTTACTACATGTAAAAGGACTGATATGTGTTTTATATGTGATCATTTAAATGGTAAGCAGATTGATGGTATTAAAGATTCTTATTCTTATCTAGTGAATTCTACAAAAAATGTACCAAAAAATATATCAAAAAATATATCAGACGAAGAAATTTTTACTAAAGATTCTGAATATGTTTTCAGAATAGAAATCTAGTACATTTCAATATCTTCTTTACTGAGATCACTGATAAATAGAGACAGTACGCGCCCCCATGGAATATCATACACAAATTCTCTACTCCATTTTTTTAATCTTCTTGGCTTTACATTGTTTATACTATTTCTATCAAACAAATATCCTTGTGTCATAAGTTTGTTTAGTGTCAAATATAATGTATCCGCACCATATAATGATTTTCTTTCATAAATAAATATTTTTGGATAAGGAAATTTACTCTTTTCCCATGTACTACATACTTGTATTTCTAAATATTTATATTTTTTGTTGTTAGGTAATATGAAATCCTGTTTATACGGATCTGAATTATCAATAACATAGTCTCCAAGTTTTTCTTTTATTTTTTTCCTTGCTGTAATATCGTATTTATCATACAATTTCTTGTTAAAGTGCTTGTGTTTACCTTTTAATCTATGATCAGTATAATATTTGGCCATATATTAATAATTTAGATATAATATTTAAACGAGATAAGTATATCTAATCTAAAAAGATGTACAAAATAGTATAAATCTTACTTTATTATTTAGATTTTCTATGACTAATATATACATATAATGAAGTTATATTTAATAGATAAGAAGGGATGTCATCATACAATGGATCTTATGCCAGGAATTTTAATTGTATATGAAATGAAAATGAAATTCGATCCATGGTTACAAATTGAATTCCTACCAGAAAGATATGGTCAAGGTATCATACTGATTGCTGGTAATGAAGTGATACGGAGAAATTATACTTTTGACAAGCCCAAAGATAAAGTAGAATTAGAAAAATTAATTTGGCATTATATAAGAAAATATCATAATCCAGTTGATATTACAGATAAAAATGGATGTTTAACGGATTTTCGAAAAATGGGAAGATTTAAAGTTATACAGGGGTGGCAAGCTAAAAAAAGAGATATGAAAAAAGATACATGTTGCCATATTGATGGTATATTACAATTAGAAGAAGAACGAAAAAAACTAGGGAATTGGCCCATTCTTCGTCCCGATATAAAAATAAAAAATAGAATTGGTGATATGATAACAAATGATATTATGGAAGAACTAGTGCTACATCCAGTGTACGGAGATAACACAAAAGATGAATTAACTAGGGAAACATGTATGAAAGTCAGAGGAGAAAATTGTGGTGATAATTTTCCACCAAATACTCCACAATTTAGGAGATGTATGGCTGAAATTACCTGGTTGTGTACACATGGCTATCCAAGAAATAAAAGAACAGAAGTAATCTTAACATATCGAGAAAAACTTAAAAATAAAATATTAGATTATCTTAAGAAAAATAATCTACGAGTAAACAAACAAGTGTTAGATGTTATATTGTCGGCAGGATTCTTTGAAAGGGTCAGAAACAGAATGGGAAACAAATATACTGGTTATAAAAGTACAAGACATTCAGTTGATGATGCCATGAACGAATATAACTATTATGCCACACTGATAGAAGGATATGATCAAAAGGAAACAAATTATGGTATTTATATAATAATTTTTATTATATTGCTTTCTATTTTTGTATATTATGCATACAAACAAAAAAAATAAAAATATGGGGGATAATTATATGTACAAAAAATTGAATAATGATTTGTATAAATATATATAAAATAAATAATGCTATTATTATCTAAATAATAATAACAAATGACATCTCCAGAATTTGAAACCGATTATACCGATTTAATGGAACAAATATATATCAATGATAAATATTCAATAATATATACTTTTTATGATCATCATATGTGTGGACCATTTATGAGATATATTTATCTACATGATAATAAATCAAATCATGATATTACATTAATACGTGATTGTCCGGTGGGAGATGGCACTCCAGTATTATTTAATACAGAATTTATACCATTACTAGATTTAGCATTAAATAATGATAAAAATACAATCAATAAAAAACAAATAATAACATTGTTGTTTAATTTACTTGGTCATATAGATATTAAAACATGTGAATATATAAAACAAAAATATAATATCGATATAAATAAAATAATTAATCCTATTTGGAATAATAAATATTTCAATATTTATTATGAGGCATATACATATAGCAATATATTAAAGTACCAGAATAAAAACTTATGCTTGGCAAAGAATTGTATTTATTTTAAATCTAATATGTCATATACACCAGACATTCCAAAAAAAATTATAGATAAAGTGATACTTATTGATAATTTTGCATGCATTGAAACTAAAAAATATGGAAAAATTCTAGTAGATAAATCTTTACTTGATCAATATTCTATACGAATGGCATTCCATAATATATGGGATAAAAAGGATAGAATATTATTTCATAAATTTATTAGCACATGTTGTGTTTAATATTCATATATTTTTCATAAAGATATAAATATTCAATTAGGTTAATAAATTATTTTAAGTAATTGTAATAGAGATAATTATTTGATATTATATAATTTTTATCTAATAATATAGTATATTCATTACATGCAAATAATATACATCATCATCGCGATCATTGTACTGCTATTTTTAATTGGCAAACCATTCGAATCATATTCTCAAGCTGCTATTCTACAATTAATTGCAAAAGGGCCACAGGATACATATTTAACAGCTGATGCTTATAAATACATACCACCTTATTACTATGGATATGGT
>SDBT01015054.1_pt1 | contig 12308 bp, 6 predicted proteins | sample 2277101 | NCBI WGS metagenome assembly SDBT01 (sample SAMN10404973, study PRJNA504765) | marine sediment metagenome | isolation source: marine sediment core GS10_PC15, 103 cmbsf | place: Arctic Ocean: Southern Knipovich Ridge | collected 2010
GAGCAATCATGATAGCAAATGCTGCAAACATACCTCCAGCAATATCAGCAACAGCTACCCCAACCTTGATAGGAGGACCTCCTGGTTCACCTGTAATGCTCATTAATCCTCCCATTCCTTGAATTACTTGATCCATTCCCGGTAATACCCTGTATGGACCATTTTGTCCAAACGCTGAAATACTGCAATAAATAATCTCGGGATTTGTTTCTTTAACTTCATTGTAAGTTAAACCAAGCTTTTCCATTATACCAGGTCTAAAATTTTCGATAATTACATCTGACTGCTTAATTAATTTATGAATAATTTCTCTGGATTTTTCTTCTTTAAGATTTAAAGTCAGACTTTTTTTATTCCTGTTAACACTCATGAAATATGCACTTTCTCCCTTTACAAAGGGAGGTCCCCAAGCTCGAGAATCATCTCCCTTTCCAGGAATTTCTAATTTAATAACTTCAGCCCCCATATCTGCCAACATCATCGTACAATATGGACCTGCAAGAGCTCTCGATAGGTCTAATATTCTTACTCCTTCTAATGGCCTAACCATATCTCATTTCACTAAATCATATTTTTACAAGCATCTAGGGATTCTTCAATCATATCTGCTGCATAATCAAGATCTTCATTTGAATGCCGAAAGCAGATATACCCATGATGATAGGGTTGAAGAAAAACTTTACGTCTAATTAATTGGCGATAAAATTCTTCACGCAATTTTTTATATAAATTATTGGAATCCCTTTGAAAAGTAATGTAAGGCATCCATGGTTCACCTGAAAAAGTTGCAGGGATTTTGGTATCTTCAATACTTTCCCTAATCCGACTAGCAAATTGTGTTCCTTTTTTATTAATATCATCCAACACCTTTTCTCGCTCAAGGATTTCAATAGTTTTAAGAGAAGCTACTTGGGCTAAACTATTGGGGAAAAAAGTTGAACTTAGAAAAACATCTTCTACTAGAACATCCATAATTTCTGTTTTCCCCACAAGCGCGCTAATAGGATATCCATTTCCCATAGCCTTGCCAAAAGCTGAGAGATCCGGTATTACTCCTAACTTTTTCTGCGCACCCCCCATATCAACACGAAACCCAGTACGAATTTCATCATAAATTAAAACTGATCCATTATCAGTAGCCAATTCTCGAATTCCTTCTAAATATCCTTGTTTTGGCATTTCAACTTCTCTTGCCCCAGGTGTATTTATTGGGGTCATTATTATAGCTGCTACATCGTCACCAATCTGTTTAATTAAACTTTCAACTTGGTTTAGATCGTTATACTCAAAACCATAAACATCTTCATATAATTTTTTAGGTATTCCTGCCTTGATGCCATGAACTTCACTACTCCAATTGTGCCAGCCATGATATCCACAATGAAGAATTTTTATTCGGTGTGTATAAGCACGAGCGACTCGGACTGCTGCAGTTGTTGCATCAGATCCTAACTTCATAAATACCATTTTTTCACAGCAAGGAATCAATTCCCTTAGCTTTTTAGCTAGTCTGTTTTGTACTTGCTGAGTTAAAGACATACAAAAGCCTTTATTGCGTATTTGATCTATCACGGCATTATCAATTTCTTCCTCTCGATGTCCTAAGATAATTGGCCCGTAAGCACATAGCATATCAATATATTCGTTACCATCAACATCGATCACCTTTCCCCCTTTTGCTGATTCAAAAAAAATAGGATATTCACCTTCAACAAAATTATACGGTCGTCGAATACCTAATATCGCTCCCGGAATTAATTTCAATGCTTCCTCATATAATTTAAATGAATTATTTAGTGTTAATTTGTTTGACAGTTTCTTTCACCAATTTTCTTAACTTATAGCTATAAAATATTAAACATAATTATTGAAGATTTCTTATTAGTTTTTATCTCTAAAGATTGAATTTAATCGCATACAAGATTATGCTTTTCTTTGCCTTTCATATGAAACTAAAAATTAAACATTGATTATAATCCATAAGAGATTAATTTTTGTTTGTATATTGTTGTAGTATTCTCAGAAAAGACAGTGAATTAGGTGTTGAAAAAAATGTCAAATAAATTAATTTGTAGAATTTGTGGCTCAGAAAATGATATGCCTATATGTTGTTATCGATCGATGATAGTTAAAGATGACTATTTATTATGTTGCTGTTCAGAAGAATGTGGTTATCGACCGATTCCTGAATGTTGTGGAGAAAAAATGAATTATTTAGTAAATTAGAAAAAAGTAAAAAAAATATAGAATATTGTTATTGTTCTTCATCCTTATCTAAAAGATCTGTTTTTTATTTTGTATCTAAAAGCTTCAAAATTTCGGCACCGAAATGTTTTACCATAAGATCATTCATCTCTTTGCCACCTGTATAACTCCTACAACCTACGTGAAGTTTATGAAAGTATTCTCCTAAACTATCTTCCACCTCTATTATAAAACTAATTATTTTTTCTTCTAATGTTACTGAGGGTGTTTCATTGAGAAGAAACACGACTTTAAACTCCCTATTTGCAAAAAAACCTCCTGTTAAATGCCCATCTCTAAATTTTATAGAGAGAATTTCACCTACATTCAATGCTTCGCTTGCGATATGATCTAAAGCCGTTAGAAAACCAGAAAGTATGGTATTATCAACATCTTCAGTTCCAAAATTATGTTCAAACATGTTTCCACCACTTTCTCTATGTTGTATCAACAATTTCTGGATATTTTCAATATCTGGATCTACTATAAACGGTTTCGTTAGGAAGTTGTAAATATCCTCAGAGGAATTTTTTAAAACTTTAAACAATTTTTTCGGTTTTTGTCCAAGCATCTGTCCAGTAGGGTCTTCCCAACTTAGATCGTTAATTAATTCTGATGCGGCTCGCCCACTGTTTTTCATTATGCCTACTTGTGCCCCAAATACGATAGCAGCAACAAATTCAAAAGCGCTTATGTCTCCACCATTAATTCCAATAAGTTTTATTTTATTAGGTTCTATTCCTGATTTCATTAAATCATACCAATAATGTAATGGTTCCATAATGCTGAAATCTTTTCCACCGGTAAGATGAATAGCGGAGTACCTTTTATCTAATTCTACATGTGCAGGAATATGACTTGGTACATAACCTATTGTTCTAATTGTGTCAGGATATTTCTCTTGAATTTCTCCAACAATTCTACTTACTCCTGCTTTGGTGCCACCGGAGATTATTGTACCTTTAAAATCTTTAAATGCATCTATTAAATTATTTTTAAAATTTTCAAGGCTTCTTTCGACACGTTCATCTGTTCCCCCTGCAATAATGACGATAGAGCCCTTATAATTTGTTTCCTTTTGATCTATTTCAGAGTCCAATTTTAGGGTAGACTCACTTATGACTTTATCCGTTTTTTCATGACATTTGGATGAAATAACATACCGAGTAGCAAAATTTGTCTTACTAAATTGAATTGTTTTAATTTATCTTCAATAATTCTTAGACTATTTAGAGTTTCTAAGGTAGTTTCAATCATCCAGATATCTGGACTATATCTAATTCCTTTTAGATAATAATCTAATGCTTCATTGACATTTCCCAAAAATAATTTGAACAACCCAATATCAAAAAACGCCCAGGGCATATCTACCATGACTTCAATTTGTCTTGACCTTTTCTCAATCGCTTTGAGTACCATGTCATGGTTTCTTTCAACATGAGTTAAATCACCAGTTTGTTGGATTATTAATACTAAATAATTACCTAGTGGATATGGATCTCCAGGATTAACTTTAAGTGCTTGTTTATAACATTCTAAAGCTTTATTAAAATTATCCTGATTCTTGTAGGTACCTCCCAAAGATGCCCAAGCATTGTAATCAAATGGGTTTATTTGAACTGCTTCTTTAAGATAATCTTGCCCTTTTATAAAATTGGGACTTGTTGGTTGTTTTTTATTCTTTATATGATATGAAATTCCAAGATCTCTTAAAACTGAGGCAAGTTCAATCTCAGAGACTTTTTTGAATATATCACTCTTAATTATATCATTCAGAATTTGTATACTTTTATCCATATCGTTAATTGCCATTGCTAATTTAGCTATTCTATAACCAATATCAAAGTTTTCCTTATCTGAATTATAAACTATATCTAGCCTTTCTATTTCCGCTCTTATTTTCTCATTTGACATGTATGCTCCGTATATAGATTCATAATCTTGCATTTTCTTTGTTATATTATTCAATGCATCGTCTTCGATTGATATTAATGATTTAACTCTGCTCAATTCTTGTTGATATGGTTTAGGAACCTTGAATTGATACTTGTTGAAAATCTTATATTGATTCGCTGCCCAGCCATGACTTAAATACGTACGTATCTGAATTTTTGCTTTTAGATCAAATATCTGATCTGGTATTTCTAATTCAAGCCTTGAATATAGTTTTAATCCAGGTATAAGTTGGATAATATATGTTTGAAAGTGACCTAGAGATGCTGCTTCGAAGGTTTCTTCATTCGTTATTATATCGTATATAAAATTATCTCGAATTAATTCACACACTCCATTCATCTCACTAATATTCGGTAGAATTATTCGCATGCCATAAAGATCAGTTATTTCCGAAATGGGGTCAGTAAATTTCATCTCTGGGTTAAAGATTTTATTAGCGAAGCTTGAGATTGTTTTTACTCTATCCTGTATGATGAATTCAGAAGAAGTTCCCCTTACTAAATTCTTTAAAATTTGTGTTAAAAGTTTTCTAAATTCTTTATATAGAGGGCGCAATTTTTTGTATTTATTAATTTGTTCTTCATATAACTCTCGTTGTTCTAATTCCATAGCACTCACTAAACTTTAATTTATATTTATTTTGAATTATCTTGAATATCTTCTAGATTATTATTGTCATTCTCTATTATTTAATACTTTCTTTCAAAACTAATATATTAGAGAACTTAATTTGACTAGTTTTCATAACAGGTATATCTTAAATTATCATTCTACCTCATGATTTCTTCATGAAACTTTTCTATAAAGCTTTTGAAATTGTCCTTTTCTCTAACCCAAACCCGTCCTACTGATCCGACTTTATTTAATGCCAAATGTTTTTGCTGCGGATCACATAAATCTTCAATATTAGCAGTGCACCCTGTAGGCTCATAAACACTTAATGTAAATCCTGTAGGGTCTTAGCCGATAGTATCTTTTTCAAAATCGTATTGGTGAAAGAGATTATTATTTGGATCACTTAATCTCAGTTGAGATTCTTCTTGAATATCAGTTTCTAATAGATTGTAATCTGTCTTAATAAAAGTGGATAAACAAAATAGAAAAATTATCCCAAATATTATGAGCTTATTTTTACTTTGATTCAAATTGGTTCACCTAAAAGTTGATCATAAATTTACATTTATGTACGATTTACATGAATGTCAATCTGATATTTAAAAATTTGGCTTTTCAAGTAACATTTAATCTCAGAACTAGAATTAATTCTCTATCAAAGAATATTGTGTTTAAAGCTTATTATCTCAAAATCTCTTCATAAAGTTTTTTTATAAATCCATTAAAATCATCCTTATCAAACTTAACATTTAACAACGGCATCAATAAGAACGGTATCAGATCTTCTCTCTCGTAAACTGGTACTATTTTCATCAATCCTCTTTTTCTCATCTGAAATGCTGCTTGCCATTCGTCCTCAACGGCTTTTGACTTTATTGAATGTTCTGAACAAAAAAACACAAATATTTTACTCAGTCTTAGAACTCTTTCCATGTAACCAACTATACTTTCACCGCTATCGGTTTCCCAAAAAAATACCTTGTCTATTTTTGGATAAGATTGTAAGCGTCTTGCTATTTCTCGAATTTTAAAATTATCAGAATCTAATGTTGAATAGCTTAAAAACACATTATAACCACGAGTAAAGTGGGTTCCTATTGCATTTATATACAGAGGATAAAGCGTGAAGTCTTCAGGAGTGATATTTCCCTCATCTAGATTTCTTTTTAATAATCTTAACCTTTCAAGATTTTCACTTATTACATTTTTATCGGGAAAAGTTTCTGAGAATATTTGTTCCCAATTATTGCTATCTGTAATTACAAAATTTAGATGAGTAAAATCAAGAGAATCCATTAGATCAATTCTTAAATCTAACTTTTTAGGTTTGCCTATTCTAGTTTTACTTACGACGATATTTCTAATATACTCTGGGATTCCTTCTTCCCACCAAATGGATTTATAAGTATCTTTTAATTTTATTTTTACGAAACTACGAATTTTAGTTTCAAAATTATTAATCTCATCTTTTGCAGTCTCAATTTGTCTTTTGAAGGCAGCTCTTCTTTTAATTCGTGGTCTTAAAATAGCAAAAGAACTTATAATGCCGGCAAAAGCTACTGCTCCAATAATAATTGAGAATATTAAAATAGGATCAAAACCTCCTCCCCCACCAGGTAAATCCCCAGTAAGAGTTAAAGTATCAAAAGCATAATTATCTTCCCATGGTCTAACTCGGTCAGAACCATCTTTATCACTGTAAGTTTCATTAATTAGACCATCATCAGCAGACCAATCTCCACCTTCCCATTCATCAGGATCCAACCACATATCCAATACTAATTCCCCAGGGGCGTTTGTTAGTTCCGGACCAGCTATTATCTGAATACTTCTTTCATATACTTGATCCACATCTAAGTCTATTGGGTTATCTGTATTATCATATAAGGTTATATTCAATAACTCAACCCGAATTATTATGGTTACATTTTCCACATCCCAGATTCCATTATTTGTTATGTTGAAATTTAATACAAATGGCTTTCCAACATCAATTTCGGTTGCAGTGAAATCTACAATGGCTAAATTAGGCATGGGATACCACCATTTATCTAGTGGGTCTGTTCTCCATGAATATAAAGAACCTGTTTCAACACCATCTAAAAACGAATCATTATCAGTATCAGGATTCCAAGGATCTGTATCATTCGTCATTTCGTAATAATTCTCTAAATAGTCAATATCGGGATCTTCCATTGCATCATCCACGAGAGGGGCTAGTGAATTGAATACTTCCCACCCATCAGGCATTCTATCAGAATCAGTATCATTATTCCAAGGATCAGTTGAATTTCTCCACTCCCAGTAATCAGTTAACTCATCATAATCTGAATCAGGATTTGTAACGTTTGTACGATAATTATCTTTACCTAAAACATATTCTTCATAATTTATGAGCCCTTCACCATCCGTGTCTACATCTGTTCTATATATTAAGGGATAAGTATCTTTATTATAAACTAATCCATGAATAGAATAGGGGGTCTCACCAATTCCACTATAATTAGCATCTATACCATCATAATCATTCCAATAATTACCTATGAATCCATCATCCCATTTATTGTTATTCCCACTATCTTCAGCGTTTAATCCATTTTTTATGAAATTATTATAAAAAATACTATTATTATCATTACCATATTCCGATAAAAAGATACCTATTTCATTATTAAGAATTAAATTTCTTGTAAACGAGCTGTTTGAGCACAATTGACCATAAAAATTCATCATAATACCATATTGATTATTATTATCTATTACGTTATTAGAAATAGAATGAAATTTGCCACCTATTACTAATCCATTTTCGTTATTTGTTATTATATTGTTTGAGATATTATTTCCATACCCAGACGTCGGATCTGTCATAACCCCAATTCCCCCTCCAAAGGCAATCCCTTCCGTCATAACTCGAGTGCCATTTTTCACAATATTACCTGCTATTGTATTATTATAACCCATAGCATCATTAATACCGAACATATTTTGGATCGCTGTATTATTTACTATTTGGGAATTAATACTTGCAAGTAACATGAATCCATAAGCATTTTTTGAAGAGCTAACATTATAAACTGTAATATTATTACCAAATAGTAAAGAAACTCCTACGCTACTACTGGAAAGTTCTAAGTTTGATATTATTGAATTGTTGCAGCCGGACAAGATTATTTGCCCAGGATTCGTGAAATTAGTAGCCTTTAAATTTTCCCTATGATAATAATAATAAACAGGTTTTCCATTCACCAAATTTGTTTTATCGATATATAATTCAAATTCAATTAAACTAGGATATATATAAAAGCCACAATTTCTCATTAAATTACCAGAAAAGTTATTGTAATCAGATGATCCAAGTATGTTATAAATCAAAAAGCCGGCTATACTATTATCATACAATGAATTTTCGATGAATTTGTTAGCATAACTATCTTGTAGAGAAATTCCTATACCATTACTACTCACATTGTTAAGGGACACAGTAATATTATAACACTCCTGTATACTTATTCCAAATCCATATCCAAAATAAGTTTCTACATCTGCATAAGTATTCAAATTTTTACTAAGATTATTATTTAAAATTAAAAAATTGTGACTTTTTACTAATAAAATACCACTATAGCTATTGGTTGTAAAATTATTATAAGATATTATATTATTTTTACTATAATATTGAGACACCGCAACTGTAGCGTGAGTAATATTTAAGTTTAAGATCTGCGAATTATTGCAATTTACTAAAATAATCTGCCCAGCGTCCGTAAAATTGTTTGAATTTAAATTATTTTCATTTTTATAATAATAAAGAGGTTTTCCATTCACTAGATTAGTTATATCGATATTATGTGAGTTATATATTTCAATCGAAGGATCGTAAATGTTATAAAAAAAATGTAAACCACAATTAGTAAAATTGTTCCCAGATAACGTGTGATTTTCACCATCTAATAGTATTCCAGCATAACTATTATTACTTAAGATATTGTTAGTAATTGTAAGATTCTGCGTTCCAGAGGATTCCACCCATATTCCAACCCCATAGCTATATGTAAAATCATGAATATTATTGTTAAGAGAATTATTTGTAATTAAGTTAAAACTACTTGATTGTACTACTTGAATTCCAGCCTTTTCGTTATTACATGCCAAATTCTCAGTAATGTTATTATACTTGCTCATTATTAGCCAAATTCCTGATTCTTCATTATAGGATGCATTATTTCCAGTTATTAGATTAAAAAAACTCTTCTCTAATACTATCCCCCATAAGTTATTAGTTGCATTATTTTGTTTAATTATTGTATCATTTCCCATTCTTACATTTATTCCTATATTATTGTCGTTTACGTAATTCTCAGTAATTGTAATATTATCACTATTTCTTAATTCTATCCCGTAGAGATTGCAATCATTTGCATATATTTTAGAAATGGTAATATTCTTACAGTCATATAATGAAATTCCAACTGAAGTTTGAGATAGATTGAAATTACTAGAAATTATTGAATTATTAACTGAGATTAAAAGAATTTGACCAGGTTGTTTAGCGCTTGTAAAGTTGCTATAATCCAAACCTGTCTTATTAAAATATAAATAAAATGATTTACCATTAACCTCATTTGTTGTATCGATATTATTTGAAGGTACATTTATAATATCTCCCTCAATACCTATTCCACATTTTGTCAATTTATTTCTTGTTATGTCGTTGTCAATTGTATTCATAATTAAAATCCCGTATTTATTGTTGTTGTTTATATCGTTTTCAGAAATTGTGTTATTACTGCCACCCATTAAAAATATACCATTTCCAAAGTTATCATTCATAAAGTTTTGAGACAAATTATTGAAGCTACTTCCCGATTGTATAAGTAATCCATCTCCATAATTATTATTTATTTCATTTCCGACGATTGTGTTGTTAATACAAGTGCCTTCAAAAAATATTCCCGTATATCCGTTTTTATTTGCGATATTAGCAGAAAGGGTGTTATTACTACTTTCACTTAAATAGATCCCATACATATTATTACGCGAGACGTTATTATTGATTATAACTCCATTACTAGTGTTAAATAATTTAATTCCCGCTTCATCATTATATAAATAATCATCTCCTGAATTGTAAAGTGTACAATTTCTTATTTCAAAAAAAACTACGTTAGAATTTTCTATTAAGATACCACTATCCTTTTCCTGACCATTAATAACTACATCTTCTATAATGTACGGATCGTTCCATGTTCCTGATCCATTTACCCAGTCATTATCTGCAGCAGTCTTGCTCCAATTAAGATTTGGATCCGTATCATCTATATGTATTGCAGAAGTAAGCGGAAAATACGCAGCTGACTTTAACTCAATATCTTTATCCTCATTTATCATATCATCATTATTATACGTTATCAAATCCCTTCCAATTTCGCTATTAATGATGGATGAAAGAGATATAGCCATAAATAGAGTTATTAACACTATAGGTTTATTTTTTGATTTCATTAGAATTCCCATTACTATAAATTTGATTTCGAGAAATAAAGTCTACTTTTATGTATAATATTCTTTAAGTTTATATTTAATACTTTTTCATTAAGTTTAGTAGTTGATAAAATATTAGACTTTGATAAGTGAGAGTATGAAGCATAAAGACAAAATTAAGAATAAAAATTTTAAAGCGTTCAACATGTATTCAGGATTATTATCCAGGTACAAAATTAAGTAAAGACAAAAAGGTAATTTACCAGACCAAATTAGAAATTATAGTTTTAGCTGTTTCTGCTTGTTTTTTATTTAAGATTTTTCGAATCCTTAAGTCATTAATTGCATCTTCAAGTCGAGTATCTAAATTCTTCATTTCCATTAAATTATTCTTGTCACCTTGGGTTTCAACTAAACTAATCATCGCATTGTCTTTATTCATTAGATCTCTCAATTTTTGTCTAAAGCTCGCTTTAACTTTTGTTCTAACTATACGTCCCTTATCTATCAGAATTGGGAGTACTGGAGCACGTTCAGTTGTTCTACTAGTGTTTGGATCAACAAAATAGAATATATAAATAGGAATACCTACAATTACATTTTTGGTTTTAATTTCAAGTGAATAATCATTAAAAAAGTTTTGAACGCTGGTCATTTCTTTATCTTTAATACTTTCAATATTACTTAAACAGAACTGCTTTTCCGTTTTAATTTTAGCAATAACAACTTCAGCAGTGCTTAAATCTTTACTAAGGCCCGAATGTTTTGCTTCAATTTGTTTTTCAACTTCTGCTTTCTTCCGTTCCAATTCTCTTATTTTTTGGCGACGAGTTTTTTCAAGATCATTAATTTCCCGCTGAACATTCTTTCTCAATTGAGCAATTTCACTTTTATAGCGAGCAATCGAATTTCCCAAATCCTTATATTTTAAATCTAAATCTTTTAAGCCCTCCTCAACTAAGAAAAGATCTCTTTGATTTATACCATTTCTCAAGCTATTAACACTATTTTTCACAGAGGTGACATTACTGTGCAATTCGTCAGTTTTATCATTAATTTTGTATTTACCTGACTTCACCAATTCCTCCGGAGATTTTTCGATTTTTTGTTCCTTTATTTCTTGTAATTCTTTATTCAGTATTTCAAGTTGTTTCTCCTCCTCTCCTGTGTCAACTTTTGTATCTCTTATGCTCTCAACCTTTTTCCCGCCTTTCTCAATCCACTTCTCGCATAATTGAGTAATCCTTTCTCCAATTTTATCTAACACATCAATTTCCTTTTGGGACACAAACTCAATTACTTCCGGTACTATTTTTGTCTGATTTATGCTTTTAGATATTGGACCACCTTCCAATATGAAATAGGGAGAACTATGAGAACTTAAATTGTATTGATTAAGAAAAAAGTTTTGGAAGAAGCCTACTTCGTTAGTAGAGAATAATGCTTCTTGAAGGACAACACCTCTTCTAAAGTTTTTAGAGCGCCTAAGATACATATTGTTATAATTTTGTAAGGATTTCAAAAATGAAATAGGATCCGCTCCTTGAATAACATTGTCAGGTCTAGGAGGAAGTTGAGAAAACTTTCCAACATTTAACGTCTCTTGTTTATTTAGTAAATAGCTAAACATACAAGCCCTTGTGTCATTTAAGGGGATTAGACGTACTGGCCAGTAAGCTGTTGCAATTTTTGTCAACCTTCCTAATTTCTTAATGCTTTTCCCATAGATCCCAATACATTCAATAATTCCCATTGCGAGTTCATTTAATAGAGTTGCTTGGCTTCGAGCGGGAATTACCTCGCCCATATTAATTAAATAAGGTACTACTTGGTCAACCATGTTTGATTCACTTAAATTGTATATATGAAATTTTAATACCGATTTGATAAATAAAGTTTTGTTTTTAATTCACTAAGAAAACTCAAAATTAAAATTTTAAATACAAAAAGAGTAAGATATTATTATTTATTAATGAATTTCCATATATCAAAAGAGTGGTTAATTTGAA
>SDBT01015055.1_pt1 | contig 12308 bp, 29 predicted proteins | sample 2277101 | NCBI WGS metagenome assembly SDBT01 (sample SAMN10404973, study PRJNA504765) | marine sediment metagenome | isolation source: marine sediment core GS10_PC15, 103 cmbsf | place: Arctic Ocean: Southern Knipovich Ridge | collected 2010
GCGGTTCTCCGGCCACGCGGCGTAGGGACCAAGCTGCTCTGCGAGGTTGATGCTCTGCGCCGTCGCGACCGCCTGCATGTAGTAGCTGATGCCTGCCGCCACCTCGCGACCATCGTCGCTGTCGTAGGGCAGCGCACATGAGATCAGCAGCGCGCCGAGCCCCGCGAAGCCGAGCCCGACCTGCCGCTGCTCGTGCGCATTCCGCTCGACGGCCTCAATGGGGTAGGAGCTGAGGTCGACGAGGATGTCCATCGCGGTGACCAGCGTGCGGATGCTGATCGCGTAGCCGGTGAGGTCGAACTTCACATTGTGGTCGTCGAACGAGTCGAACGAGAGGAAGCGCTGCAGGTTGTTGCTGGCGAGGTTACAGACGGTCTCGTCGAGACTCATGTACTCGGAGCACGGGTTCGAGCCGTTGATGCGGCCCAGCGCGGGCAGGGTGTGCCAGTCGTTGATCGTCGTGTCGAACTGGACACCGGGGTCACCGGAACGCCACGCGGCCTCGGCGATGTGCTCCCAGATCTGCCGCGCCCGCACCTCGCGATCGGGCCGCTCGCCGATGCGGTCTCTGAGGGACCACGGCGCGTCGGCGACGACGGCCTTCATGAACTCGTCGGTCACGCGCACGCTGATGTTCGCGTTCTGGTACTGGACGAGGTCGTTGTCCGGCCGGTCGAAGCCGATGTCGAAGCCCGCAGCCTTCAGCGCGTCCTTCATCCGCTCGACGTGCGCCTTCGACTCGATGAACTCCTCGATGTCCGGGTGGTCGACGTTCACGATGATCATCTTCGCGGCACGGCGCGTGCGCCCTCCGCTCTTGATAGCGCCCGCTTGCGCATCGGCGGCGCGGATGAACGCCATGATTCCGGAGGCCGTGCCCTTGCCACTGCGTAGCGGCTCACCGTCGCCGCGCACGGGGCTGAGATTCACGCCCGCGCCTGAGCCGCCGAGGAAGGTCCGCGCCTCGGTGTTCCACCACTGGATGATGCCGTTATCGCCGTCCATGTAGTCGTCGACCTTCGCGATCAGGCACGCCCAGCACTGAGGGTGCTCCTGAATGCCGACGTTGAACCACACGGGGGAGTTGAAGGCCGCACGCTGCCCGAGCAGTTCGGCGCGCAGACCCCGCTCGAACCCCTCGCGAGCGAGGCCGCGAGCCTCACCGCTGAAGTGGCCCGAGCGCTCTCCGGCCTCGCCGATGGTCGTTACGATGCGATCGACGAGGTTGAAGATGCTCGCCTCGTCCCTCGGGTGGAGGTACTTCGTCGCCGCGATCTTCACCGAGTCGTAGGACCAGTCGTGCGGTGCCTCCACGTCATCCATGCGGAAGATCTCGACGCCCTTGTCATCGCTGATAACGACATCGTGGGTGCGGGATTCGGCGGTGAGCGTCACGTGGGGGTCCTTCCGAGGGGTCGAGGTGGCGAGAGCGAGTCTACCCGATCAGCGCCGCGTCCCAGTGCTGCTCGAAGACAGTGAGGCCGCCGGGCTGGAACGACATGATCGCGATAGCCTCGGCGAGCGTGTTGAACGCCGCCGCCGTCTCGCCCCTCTTCTGGCTGCGGTACAGAATGATGTCGCCCTGTGACGCGATTACGTCGACGGCCTCAGCGGCGCGTGTGGCGCGGTGCGCCGAAGTCCAGCGGGCGACGCGCTCCTGCCACAGCGGGACGGCGACGGCCAGCGAGCCCTGCAGCAGGGCGAGGGTCACGCCTCGGACAGAGTATCGGAGCCGTTCAGTGCCTCACCGAGCGCGTCAGGGGCCATCTCGGGGTGCTCGTCGGCCATCGGGAGCTGCGCGCCGATCTCGGTGATGTTGCCCGCCCGGTCGCGCACCGTGACGCGGAATGGGGCGTTCGACGGGACGCCGTTACGGATCATGCCGAGCAGCGCGTGCGCGACCGTCTCGATGGTCGCGGGCTCCTCGAACTCATGGCGCACGGTCAATGGCATGTGGGGTGTCCTCCCTAGATCCGCCGGGCGGCTGGTCGCCGCTCCGGGACTATAGCACGTGGCTACGGAGCGCTGGTGCCCTCGACGCCACGGGCCTCGCGCTCCTCGGTGCGCCGTCGCAGATGACTCCGTGCGTTGTCGACGGCGACAATGGCCGCAGTCGTCCACTTGCTCTCGTAGGGCTCCACGTTCACCTCAGTGAGGTAGTCGAGGACTACGCCCAGCACCTCGTCGGCCTGCACGCCGTTCTTGCCGACCTCGTCCACTGGGCCGTTCTGCCAGCGCAGGTAGAACCACTCGAAGTCGGGCTCGCCGTCAGCGTCTCGCTCCGGCCCTATCGTGACCTCGACCTTGTGCTCAGGGTGCGCCATCAGCGTCCTCCTCAGTGCGTTCGATGATCTTGAACGACATGTTCAGCGTGCGCTTCCCCGTGCTCCCGTACACGTGATCAGCGAAGTCGGTGACCACTTCCTCGCCGTCATCGACGCGCTGAGCGAGTTCGCGCAACGCAGTCGCGATGTCGTGCCGCGCGTTGAACAGTACGGGAATGATGTCTGGCATCGGGTGTCCTCCCTCGTGACGCTACTCGGGGTAGAAGTTCGGCGTCCGCCGGACCTCCCCGAACACCGTCTCCTCAACCATCTCAATGCGACCGAGCGAGCCCGTCGGGCACCGGCCGTGCACGTAGCTGGGGTGCAGCCAGACGGCGGGCTCATCGTCGTCGGGCCGGATGCGGTGGTAGAAGACCTTGCGCGATTCCTTCGACGCGCCGGGAGCCTTCGCGAGCTTCGAGCCGTGGTCCTTGATCTTGTCGCAGTGGCCGGTGCTCACTCCCACGTCGTGCCAGCGCGTGAAGTCGCTGGGACCAGCTCCGGGTCCTTCGAGAGGATCTCTTCGAGCGCCTCGAAGAGCGCGGGCTCCAGACCGAAGCGCAGGCACTTCTCGCAGTTCGGCCGCTCGGGGATCAGATGCTGCTCGTGCGAGAGGTCGATGGTCACCGGACCGTCGACGAGCTTGATGCCGCAGATCGTGTCGACGCTGCCCTTCGAGTCGTAGACGTGCGGGCTAATCTCGCGGGCGTTGTGCGCCACCATGTAGTGCCAGAGCGAGTCCTCGCTGCGCTCCGTACGCCAGATGAAACGGATGTCGGTGTCGTCCATCGACGCCACCCCCCTTGTCCTCGCGGAGAGCATAGCCTACGGAGCTGCGGCAGCGCCGTCGCGGTGAGTCTTGTCGCAGTCCCGGCACCGCGCGCCTCGACAGCACGTGTAAGCCATCCCACTCTCTGTCGCGCAGTCGATGCAACCGACAAACCGCAGGGTGAAATGCGCGTGTCCGCTCGGAGCGTCGTGCTCGGTCAGTGGGAGAATACCCTCCGGTGGATGCGCCTCCGCGCGCCCTGCGCCTCCCAGTACGTCAGACATCGGGTCCTCCTCCGTAGTCGATGATGGCGTCGGCCCATAGCTCCTCGGGAGCACGGTCCCAGTCGATCGCATCCTCCGTAGCAGCTCCCACACGAACGCTCTCCCACCAGTGTGCGCACAGCCAGTGGGTGCCGTCCCACTGGCGAACAGCGACGACCTCAGCGTCCTCCGGGATGTCCTGTGCCAGCAGGCACGCGACCGCATCGACCCAGTCGGCAAGCCCCGGCCGGTAGCTGGGCAGGGGAGCTGAGCGCTCCCGCTTCAGGCTGTAGTAGTAGACCGAGGGTGAGACCTCGTCGATCAGTCCCTGAGCCACGTCAGCTCGTCGCCTTCGGTCGTGAGTGCGATGTCGTGACGGCGGTCGAGTATCGGCCCTACGGCGCGACGGTAGCGCCCGTCGTCGCCCTTCACCTCGTCGCCCAGTGAGTCGAGGTCGTCGAGGATCTGCCAGAGCGCCTCGCGCGCGCTCATGCCATCGAGGTTCGTGACGAACGGCATCAGTCGAGTCCCCCCCAGTGAATGCGCTTCCGGGCTCGCTCTTTCGCGCGGGCTCCGGCCTTGTCGCAGTTATAGCCGATGTGCTGATCGAGCTGGAACATCGCAGCCGCCGGGTCCTTCGCGCTGACACGTCGCGGGCAGTGCGGGCACCGCTTCCAGATCACGCGGCATCGTAGACTCCACGAAACCGGTGTAGAAGCGGCAACAACCGCTCCCACTTCGGGACTTCCTGTTCGCGCACGCCACAAAGAACGCAGCGCCGATCGGGGTCGTCCCTCAGGATGCTGAACGTCTCCACCCAGTTACCGGTCTCGTGGATGACGCGCACCATCCGCAGGATGAGATGCGCACGATCGACTTCGTCGAGGTCTCGGCCGAGCACCTGCAGTACCCGAGGAGCGTAGAGCGGACCGTAGCTCCCCGTCGTACCGCGCGCGACCGACAGCGGCGACCCACTTGCCTCTTCGTAGACGCGGAAGAGGTCGCGCGACCACTCGCCACCTTCGATGTCACTGATAGAGGTCACGTTCCCCGATCGAGACTCGACGAACTCTGCCAACATCCACGCGTGGAACTCCAGCTCGTTCAATGCCAGTCCTCCCCTACCCGATGAGCCCGGCGGCTCGCTGCTCAGCGGTCACCTGTAGGTGGCAGGCGTGGCAGAGCACGTTGAGGTTCTCCCGATGGTGCATGCAGCCGAAGGACGGCCGGTCGCCGTTGAGCGGCACGATGTGATTGACCTCGGGGACGCAGCGCTCGCCGCAGCGGAAGCAGATGGTCGCCGTGCGCCTGTAGAAGCGAATGCCGTCGACGATGTACGAGCGCGCATCGATCGCGAAGATCGAGTGGCGGTCGATGGCTGCGAAGCGCGCGGCGTTCCAGAAGTGATTCGACTCGAAGGTCCAGCGGCACTCGTTCGAGCAGTAGCGCGTGCGTCGCCCCGAGGGCGCGACCCCACAGTTCCGACAGCCCTCGGGCGGGCGGCAGTCGGCCCGGTAGCGGTCAGTCACGCAGCCGACTCAGGCATCGGGCACCCTCCAGCGCTCGACGGTCCACCGGCACCGATCGCACATCCAGTAGCGCGGGTTGTCCGACTCACGACCGTAGCCGAGCGGCATCGATCGATGCCTCCGGCGCAGACGGCACCACAGCATGCTGACACGATGAGGTCTCGACCTCCGCCATCGCGGCTCGATCAGCAGTACCCACCGAAGAACCCGCACCCACATCGGCGTCACATCGATCACGACGTACTGAGGGTCGCAGCGGCAGTTCCTCACTCGCCGCTCTCCAGTACCTCGATGCCGAGCTGCACGAAGCTGCGGTCGACGACGGCGTCGAACTCGATGGCGAACGTCGCGCGAACGCGCGCCAGCTCGGCGTCTGTGAAGGGGCGGTCGCGGGGGAGGAGCGCGAGCGCGGCGTCGAAGACCGGCGGCATCTCGACGGTGAGCCGGTTCCACACGCCGACGAGCAGCTCACGCCGGTCCGTCACCTGCCCACTGGCTAGCCGCTGAATGCGGATACCCTCTGCAATCGAGCGGATAGAGGCGCCGTCTCCGAACTCGCCCTTCAGCGTGCCGTCGTCGTTGAGCTTTGCTTCTAGCGCCGCGATGCCGACGCGCTGCATGAGCCGTCCGGTCTCGATCTGCTCGGCGTCGGTGGCGAGTGCAGCGTCGAGCGCGTCCTGCACGTTCGCGGTCGTGTGGTCCTCGTCCCACGTGCGTGCGATCTCCACCCAGCCCATCGTGCGGCTGTAGCGTTCGAGCTGCTTCGCGCCAACGACGTATTGCTTGTAGCGCACCTCCAGCACGGACATCTTCCGAATCGCCTCAGCCGTAGCCGCGATCGATCGACCGACCCCCATGCTCAGGTAGACGTAGAGCGCGAAATCCTGCCGCGTCGCCTGCGTGCGGAGGCGGGTCTGAGGCTTCGTGCTCATGCGCTCTCTCCAGCGGGGAGCGCAGTGCCGAGAGCGCCGGTGGCACGCTGGCAGTGCCACGACTCGCAATCCTCGAAGCGCGCGGTCCACTCGGCGACTCCAGACTCAGGGCCAGCACAGACGAGACCGTGGAACGCTTCGGCGTGCCGCCGCAGTGCCGCCTCCAGTGGTCCGACGACCTCGCTGGCGACGGCGACCATCAGCGCCTTGTTCTGCGCTGGCACGTCGGCCCACGGCACCGCCGACGCTTCGCGGGTCTTGTAGCCGTAGTCGGGCGCGAGCCGCTCGTAGGCCTCGTGGAAGCGCTGGGCCATGCGTTCGCCCTCTGGGGCGCTCATGCGCTGAGTCGCTCAGCGAGCCGGACGAGCCTCCGGGTCAGCGCGGCCCTCTGGGTCGCCGCCGCGCGATAGGTGTCGTGGAGCCGCTGACGATCCTTGCAGGACGCACACCACTCGTCGGGATCAGCGCGCCAGCAGTCGTTCGGTTCGTTGACGCACTGATAGCCGTTCCGTGCACGCTTGGCGTCGAGGGCGACGCGTCGGACGTGCGCCCAGTCGCCGAGCACGATGATGGCTTCCGCCACGATGGTGCTCACGAGTGCAGCCGCCACCACCACGACCGGCCGACCACGTACGTCGGGCGGTTGACGATGAGCACGCGGACGTGCCGCCACCAGACGACGAGGCTCCACTTACCCTCTTCGCGGTACGCCGAGATCCAGAGCCTGCGCCAGCGCCACTGGTGGAAGTCTCTGACCATTAGAAGGTCGCGTCCGCGTGCGGCTTGTGGAGTTCGAGCCACGCCTCGTAGTGACGCAATACCGGCTCCATCATCTCGCCCTCGGCCTCGAACTCTGCGCCGCAACGGCACTTCTCGCGGACCCTCATGGTGCCCTCCCTACTGCATCGGTCGGTTCGATCGGGTGCTCGTGGGGTTCCCGCAGGAGCGGCGCGCACGGGTGGCCGGAGAGCCAGCGGTCCATCAGCACCTCGCCGCGCAGGCGTCGCCCTTCGTTGTCGGGCCTGCTGTCGGACCTGATCGGCGTGTCGTCGTCGGTCTCGAACTTCGAGCCGCAGCGCCCGCAGGTCACCGCCGACGTTTGAGCCACTGCCTCGTCTCCAACCATCTCATCCTCCCATCACGCAGCAGTATAGCGCCTGTCGCCCGCCTCGTTCTCCCAGTAGCCGACGCGCGACTTCAGCCAGCCACCCGTTCGAACCCAGCGCATCGTCACAATCTCCCAGCCCCGCGAATCGTGCTTCCACAAGCCCGAGGCGTAGCGCGGCTTCGGCACTCCGCACTCAGGGCAGACACTCACGTGCACGTGAAAGAGGTCGCCGAACGGCGCGAGGCCGACGACGTGCTCGTTAGGGCAGACTGCGTAGGTGTCGAAGGCCGCCATCAGTCCTCGTCCTCGTCGGACTCCTCGGGTGCGATGTCCCCACAGTAAAAGCACCACACCCGACCGCCTTCACCCTCGTGACCGGGGCAGCGATTGAAGCGATCGTTCTGCCAGCCGTCGTATTCAGCATCGCTGACGGCTCCGACCGCGTGCATCCCCGAGACGTAGCCGTGCGCGTTCTCGCGCGTCATGCTGCCGGTCGAGAGCGAGTGCCACACATCCTCTAGTAGCTCCTCGACCGTCCCACCGCTGTCGACGAGTCCGCCGGGATCCTTTTCGTCGGCGACCATCGCGTCCATCACACGGCGCAAGGCGAGCCGGGTCCGCTGGCTGCGACCTCCGCCCTGCAGTGTGCAGAACTCGACCGAGTGGTCCATCCCGATCCCGACGATCACGTCGCCGTCATCCTGCTGGATGATCCGGAGCGGTAGCTCCTCGCCCATGTCGCCTTTGTGCTCAACGCTGCGGTACTCAGGCATCAGCGCGTCTCGACCCAGCGCAGGATCTGGAACGCCTCCGCGTGGGGCACCCCGACGGCCGCGCCGCGAACGTGCGCGAGGTTGTGCACCATCTCCGGGCTGCGCATGGCCCGGACCTGCGACGGCATCAGCCCGTAGAGCGCGAGCTTGCAGTCGATGTCGATGGGCACGAAGTACGTGGGGGTGAAGCGCCCGCCGGGCGTCGCCCAGTCCCAGTGCTGCACGTGCGGCTGCTCGTAGATGAGGACACGCGGCACGAAGGGCAGCTTGTCGTGCGGCCGGAGCGCCACGAGCGCCGCCTCGTAGACCGCGCGATGGTCCTGATTGTACGAGGGCCACGGGATGAAGACCTCGTCGGGCTGCTCGTTGCGAATAGCCTGCTCGATGTGCCCGATCAGCTCGTCGAGGTGCACGTGGTAACGATTGACCTCACGGTGGGTCGCGTACGGAGTAGTCCGCTCATCGTGCTGCCAGACGATGCCGTCCGGCGGGACCGGCCAGACGAAGCTGCCGCCGGTAGCATCGACCACGGCGAGCGCCTCCAGTAGCCGGTCGGAGGCGGACGCACCGTTGTGGAAGCCGTCAACCCCGCAGTAGAAGGTCACCGTGTCGGCGTCGAGGATGCCCCCGCAGCCGAGCACGTCATCGTCGACGTGCGGCGCAACTACGAGCCGCCTCATGGCGTGCCCACGTAGTAGCGGTCGTCGGGGCGCTCCGGCGCGAGTCTCGCTTCCTCGATGTAGACCCGTACGCCGTCGCTGCCCTTCAGGTAGGCGCGCGGGTACGGCCCGCCGAGCGCGCGGATCTTGTCGAAGATCTCACGACCCGTCGACTCGGCGATCTCAATCCGATGCAGCTCGCTCTCGTTCGGCCTACGACGCGTGCGCCCGCCGTCGGTGGGTGCGGGCTGCTCCCAGAAGGTGAGCCGCTCCTCATTGAGTGCCCGCGCGACCGTGACGATGCCCTCAGCGGTGACCCGGCCGATCTCGCGCAGGATGCTCGGCAGGTCGCCCGTGAGGCCGTAGCCGCTCTGCCAGCAGAGCGGGCCGCTGTCGACCGCCTGCTGGTGATCGAGGTCGAGCCGGAAGAGCGAGACCGCCGAGGACTCTAGTCCCTCCATGATCTGGTGCTGGATCGGCGAGCCCCCTCGGTAGTTCGGCAGCACCGAGGGGTGCGCGACGAGGAGAACCTTGCTCGACCTCATCTTGCCGATCACCTCCTCGGGGACGATGTCGCTCCAGCCGACGAGCACGGTCAGATCGGCAGTCGCGGCTTCAAAGCGGCTCGCCCACGAGACGCGGAACTGGGCCTCGTCGAGGGTGGTCGCAACCAGCTCGTGGCATTTCTTCGCCCAGTCGCGGTAGCCGATGATCTCGATGTTCATGGGGTCCTCCCTATCGTTCGTACGCGTGCCCGGTGACCCAGCTCTTGCCGTGATGCAGGTCGTCGGGTCCTCCATGACAGCGCTTGCAGCGGTACTGGAAGGGCCACGCGAGACCGATGACGATCGGCAGCATCGGCAGGACGCAGATGAAGATCTCGACGCGGCCGGGCTCGCCCATCGTCGAGATCGTGTCGCTGTGACGCTCGAACAGCGCCGGGCGAGACATCCACTTCTGCCAGTAGACGCCGACCCAGAGGTCGCGGGGCTCGAACTTCGCCGTCACCCAGCTCGACTGACCGAATATCATCGCGAATCCCTGCTCACAGTCGTGATGTAGTACGGGACGTTGCCACCGGTCTCGCGGTAGACGTGCACCCGTTGCTGCCCTTCGAGCAGCTCATGCGCACGTCGCACTGCCTTACCGTGCTCCCTGAGGCGCTCGTAGAAGACGGCACTCCACGTCTTCTCGAAGGGGTCGACCGCGACGCTAACAGCCATCACACCTCCCTGAATGGCTTCAGATTCTCGTGCTGCTGCAGGTCGCGAAGCGCGGGTGGTCCGTGCCGCCCGCAGTAGACGCCGAAAGACACGTTCTCCGTATCGCGCAGCTCGTCGGTCGCAGCAGAGCCGCAGGTCTGGCAACCCGGTAGCGGACTGAGATGCGCGGGCATCAGCGGCGCAGCTCCGGACGAACATCCTCCGGCGGGAAGACTCCCCTGCATCGGTCGCAGCGGACGATATTCACGTCCTTCGACCAGTAGGCGTTGAGCCCCGTGATGTGATTCAGCGCCATCATCCCCGAGCGGTCGGTGCTGTAGTGCCCGATCCAGTAGCACTGTGCGCGCCGCCAGAGGTCGCGGAGGAACCACCCGAGGCGCAACCGGTAGGCGGTCATCACTCCCCGACGATCTCCGCGTAGCGCTCAGGGCTGACCGCGTGCCGCTTCGTGACGAGGACACTCTCAGGTCCATCCCAGAGCGCATCGACGACGAGCCACTCGGTCTCTGAGAGCTGCCACCTCCCGTCGGCCCCCTGCTCGCGCATCGCTCGCTTCCAACGCTTACCAACGACCATCCCCGAGGGGTTCGACAGCGAGTAATCGGAGAGCTGGTCGAGCGCCCAGTCGTGCATCGGTATGTACTCGAACCCGTCCTCGTCGCGGTGCACTCCGCTGACAGTGACGAGTCCGGGCGTGATGCGCCTGATCACCGCGAGCCACCAGAGGGTGGCGTCGGCCTTCAGTAGGTTGCGGCGCGCCTCCGCGCGCATCCTGAGGACCAAGAGCCGTACCCGCACGATCGCTACGCCGAGCGACCAGAGGACCCGGCGGTCCGCCCAGAGCTGCTCAATCTGTCGTCTGTCCATGAATCGTCCTCCCTAGCCAGCGTCGGAAGCGCGTCGGCGCTCCGACGGTTACCGTGCCCTCCCGGCCGCACACCGGACACGCGAACTGCCGCGAGTGCATCCGGATGAGCCCCTCGCACTCCGGACAGCGCTCAATCGTCGACCCGAGCAACCGCAGTCGCGATGCCAGCGAGCACAACCTCAGCACTCTCGTCCACATGAAGCACGTCCCCCGAGAGCATCCAGAGCGAGACAGTCGAGCGCCCGAATAGCTCGTCCTCTTCGATGTACGCGACGGCCTCCGGGTTCACCCACGCCTTGCCCGCAGACACCCAGCTCCACGTCTGATCCTCGTACTTCGTCTTCACCGCATCGAACTCAACGAGCATCGGCAGCATCAGCGGGCTCCTTCCTGCAGCAGCGCCTCGATGGGGAAGGTGTCGGCAGTCTTGCGGAGATAGAGCGGGTGTCGCGGCTGCATCCTCTGGGTGAGCCCGAAGGATCGCACCGCGCCGAGGCCGACCATCACCTCCTTTGCGAGCAGGCGTAGCACCTCCTCCCCCTGACCGAGATGCGTGCCGTGATTCCCCCACGCGGCGATCGTCCTCGGGGTGCCCGCCGCCATCGACCTCAGGTAGCGCATGTTCTCCGGCCCCACGGGGTCGAGGTGCTCATAGAGCCCCGCGGGGTCGGTGCTGCGCAGCGCGAAGATGTTCCCGAAGTGGAGCCCGCCGTAGCCCCAGTCGATCGCGTAGTTGATGCAGCGCGTGATCGTCGGGTCGTCGCGGTCCTGAGTCGCGGTGCTCGGGTTGAGGCAGATGAAGCACACCGTCGGCTTCGTGCGGTCCCACAGCCGCGTCAGCCGGTAGCGGTGCTCCCCGTCCTCCGAGAAGTCGGCGGTCCCGAGTCGACCCTTGACGTGGTCGGCCATCAGTCGCTGGGGTCCTCTCCGGGGTAGAGCACTACCGCACGCACGGCGTCGGCACGCGTGAGGTGGAAGCGCGAAATCGTCTGCTCGTCTTTCCCGATGGCATCCCAGATGCGACCGCCGCGCCGCCCGCTGGTCACGCGTCGCGTGAAGCCCTTCAGCTCGTCGTCGGAGTCGACGATCCGGTAGAACCCCTCCTCCAAGCCGTTCCGGAAGATCCAGTAGGTGTGCCCGTCGATGTCGAGGTTGTTCAGTGGACGTGGCATCAGACGGGCTCCGGGAAGGCGTCGGGGCGAGACCCACCGGGGTTCCAGCGCAACGTCTGTACGCGGTCGCCTCGTCGGTAGGAGTTCCACGCCTTGATGAGGAAGGCCGCCATCTCCGTCGCGGTCAAGCGCCTGCTCCCGACCTGCATGGAGTTTGAGACGAGCTTCTCGCGCAGCACGTGAATCGGGTCAGTCGTCGCCATGCCCGCGCCCACGTAGAGCTGATCGTAGAAGAACTCCGCATCGCTCGGGTCGATGCCAGCGAGCACGTAGTGCAGCGCGGCGGCGAGCGAGTGCCCGATGCCGACACGCCTGCGTATCCGTCCGGTCCGCTTCACCGACTCACGGATCCCCGGCTTATCCCTGAGAAGTCCGAAGGCCTGCTCTGGGGATGCCGTGTAGCGGCCATCGTGTCGGAACTCGCCGAGCACCTCGTAGACCCAGAGCCAGTTGAGCGTACCCGCAAGCGCCGCCGTCTGAACCTCGTTGTCGATCTTCAGCAGGTCGGCGAGGGAGCGGGTCTTGCCAGTGTCAATCGTGTGGAAGGCCTCGGGGTCGACACCCGTGATCACCACCGAACGGATCGGCTTGCCCGCCTTCACGACTCCGCAGAGCCGATGCTGACCATCGAGAAGCCGGTCCTCCGTCGAGTAGACGATGGACTCGCCGTTGAGCTGCCACTCGCCCA